>JGI12635J15846_10003135_pt1 | contig 14421 bp, 10 predicted proteins | sample BlaSpr_A8_OM2_M2_FD_15846 | JGI IMG/M metagenome (IMG submission 15846) | reverse complement strand
CCCCGCGCTGAAGCCCCTGGGCACCACCCTGCTTTGGCTGGTCGTCATCAGCGCCGTCGCTTCCGCCGCCCATTACTTCCACATGTTCTGGAGCCAGATCAATTTCCGCGTGCAGCAACGTCGCCGCGCCGTGCTGCTCGTCAACCAGGAAGAAAAACCGCAAGACATCCTCACCCGCTAGCCTCCGAGCTCGCTCGACCGGTCATTACCCCCGAAGTTCAGACGCGCTATTTCTTTGCTGCGGCCGCGACAATAGCCCCTTGGCCCAAACCGGGCTTTAGCCCCTGAAGCTCCCGATCACGCCCAACCAAAAAAAAATCGCCCGGATCGAAATCCGGGCGATCAGCTAATTCTGAATTGGTTACAAAACCTGCTCTACTCGATCTCTACATAATCCCCGACAAAAAATTCCCGCAGCGAAAAAGTCGTCAGCACCGTCGCCGAATTCGGCCCGGTGCGCAACACCACTCCTTCTCCGATCACTTCCCGCGGCGTATTGTCCCACTTCCATTTCTTCGGCGAACTTCCGAAGCCATACACTCGCCCGTAGATCGTGTCGTTGCTGGCCGCATCGAAAGCAAATCGCCGCGTCTGATAAGCCGTCTCGTGTTCCGTCCCGGTGTAGCGGAAAATTCGGAAGTAATCGCCCACCCGCACGCCCTGTTCCGCGCCCAGGTTCACAAAAAACACGTCATTCGTTCCCAGTTCCACTTGAAACGCTTTTCCGATCATCACCATCGCCGTCGCTTTCCCGCTGGACGGCGCGAACCGGTCGAATCCAGCCGCGGGTTTCAGCGGAGGCGCCGGGCGTTCCTTGAACGGCAGAATCACGTCGCCGCGCTGCACGTAATTGCAGGAATTTTCCACCTGCGCGATGGACGTATCGGGCCGCGTCACCACCACTCGCACCCGGCCTTCATCCTCCCACCACGTCCCCAGCTTCCGGATGATCTCCGATTGCCATTTGCTCCAATCTTCTTCGGTCGGGTCCACTACCTTGCGGATCACCGAAAATTCGTCGCCGACTTTCACTCCGGCGCTGGCGCCCTTGTTCAGGTAAACGTAGTCGCCATCGGTGAAGGTGATCTTGTAGTTCGAGCCTTCTCCGGTAATCACGTAGGAATCCGTCGGCACCGCTTCGCTGGTGATCGTGCCGGTGCAATAGAGGTCTTTGCCGATGGGCACCGACGCCGCTGTCTGCGCCGAGGCCGCAACCCCCGAAAAGCTCAAAATCAGTCCCGCCAGGACAAGTTTCCCGCGCATGTTGCTCGCTCCTTTGAAATCGCGGCGCTGTGAAGACAAGCGCACCCCACATCCGTAGCCGATATGGCGACTGTAATAGGCGTACTGGGACCCGTCAAGACAATGGTTCGCCCCGCTTTACACATTGGGTACCGCGCCTGCAACCACTTCCTTACCTGTCCGTTAGGACAGGTTGCGGGGTCTCGCGCACCTGGTTGTCCGTGGAACAGAGAGGAGGGTTACTGCCTTACGCCTGTTTGAGTTGGGTCTCAAGTCGCGAAAGAAACGCCAGGACTTCGTCCGGACTTCGAACGTAGTATTTCGCCTGGCTTTCCGGCGAAAACCCCACCCGAATCGTGATCTGATCATTTAACGCGCGGAACGCGGACTCGTCTGTCCCGTCGTCGCCGATATAGATCGCCGGAGTTCCCCGCGGCAATTTGCGGAGCAAATCCAGTGTGGCCGCACCCTTGCCGGGAATCTCGTTGGGCAGCACTTCCCAAACCATGGCGCCTTCAAACACTTTCAGCCATTGCCGCAGAGGTCCCACCATTTCCAACAGGCATGCTCTTGCCGCACTCGCGACCTGCCGCGCGGCTCCACGATAGTGCACCGCGAAGCTCAGCCCCTTATCTTCGATCCGCATTCCGGGCATCGCCGCAATTCGCTGAATTGCGGTGCGCTGAGCCAACGCCAACATCTTCTTGGACTCCCGGCTCAGCTTCGTATTCCGTCCGTCCGTTTCCGCGCCATGCAGTCCGACCAGTCGCAGCGCCGGAACCCCAATTCGGGTTTGCAGATCTTGCCGGCGGCGTCCGCTAACCACGGCCACGAATAATTTTGGATTTCGGGCTAGCCGGTCCAGCCGGCGCTTTGTTTCCTGCGGAACCCGTACTTCCCACGGGCGCCGGCGGATCTTTACCAGCGTCCCATCGAAATCGAGCAGCAGCGCGCAAAGCGGGGCGTCGGTCACGCGAGTTCTAACTTCGTCCCAGCCTTCGAACAAATGGCCTGGCGCCGTCGCCGGAATTTTCGTTCGGACCGTCCGCGCGATCACCGGCGCGCGCACCGTCGTGGCTTCGGGGTCCACTGCCACCGCGCCCATCCTCTTCACCGGCTGCGTACCATTCATAGCGCGTGGCCCAATTCCGGCTGCGTTTCTTCAATCCGGATTTCCGAGAGCTCGGTGATCAGGCTGCCCGCCCAGCCATACACGTTGTGGTGTTTCACCGTATTCCGCAGCAGCCTCATCCGCGCTTGCCGTTCTTCCGTATCCATTTCCAATGCCACCCGCATCGCTTCCGCCAGCTGTTCCACGTCGTACGGATTGACGATGATCGCGTCGCGCAATTCTCGCGCGGCTCCCGTGAACTGGCTCAGGATCAGCGCCCCTTCTTCGTCGTCGCGCGCCGCAATGAATTCCTTGGCTACCAGATTCATGCCGTCGTGCAGCGACGTCACCATGCACAGGTCCGCCGCGCGATAGTACGGCAGAATTTCCTCGTGGCTGTGGTGCCGCGTTAGCAGCGCGATCGGTTTCCACGTGGCGGTCTGCCACCGCGCATTGATCCGCGCCGCTTCGGCCTCCAGCTCCTGCATGAAATCGTGATACCGCGGGATCTCCGTGCGGCTCGGCGCTCCAATCTGCACAAACGTAAACGTTTCGCGATACGCCGGCCATTTTTCCAGGAAGCGTTCCACTCCGCGCAGACGTTCCAGCAGCCCCTTGGTGTAATCCACTCGGTCCACTCCGACTCCCAGAAATTTCGCCTTGATTCCCAAACCTTTCAAAAGTTCTGAGCGCAGCACGTAGGGCGAGCCTTGCGCCTCGCCCGGACCGCGCTGCGAATCCCGAAAATCCACGCTGATCGGAAATGGCCGCACAAAAGTCGTATGCCCGCCGCGCTTCACCGCAAAGCGTTCCCATTCGATCCGCGATTCCAGCGCCGCATCCACCGTCTCCAGAAAATTGTCGCAATGCGCCTGAATCTGAAATCCCACCAGGTCCGCCCCCAACAAGCCGCTCACCAGCTCCCGTTGCCACGGACAGATTCCAAATGCCTCCGGATTCGGCCACGGGATGTGCCAAAAAATCGCCACCCGCGCATCCGGACGCGCCTCCTTGATCATTCGCGGAAGCAGCGCAAAATGGTAGTCCTGCACCAGCACCAGCGGCCGCTCCACTCCTTCCATCTCCTGCAGCACCGCGTCTGCGAATTGCTGGTTCGCCGTCTGGTAATTCTGCCAGTCGGTGGCCCGGAAAATGGGCCGCGTGTGCGCCACATGGCACAACGGCCACAGCCCCTCGTTCGAAAATCCGTAGTAGTGCCCGTTCTCTACTTCCTTCGACAGCCACACCCGCCGCAACGTGTATTCCGGCTTGTCCGGAGACACTCGAACATGATCGTGTTCGTCCACCGTTTCGCGGTCCGCGTCCCCCGATCCGGACGCAATCCACATCCCGTCGCAGGCCCGCAGAATCGGTTCGAGCGCGGTGACGAGTCCGCTGGCTGGCACCAGTGTCTCCACCGCCTTCCCTTTGTAGACCTGCATGAATGGCTCACGATTCGAAACCACAAACAGCGACCCTTGCTCCGCTTTGCCCCGTATGCTCACGCGCAGCCGCTCGGCCGTCCAATCCGATTCGCCGGATTCGCGCAGACGCGCTTCCTCCTCGGCCGAGGACCGCGCGTCGGCCAGGCTTCGCGTCAAATTCATCACTTCGCTGGTGAACGGCGCCAGAAAACTTTCCTTCGGTTCGGGCGGCCCTGGTGGCACCCGGCCCCGCCGGATGTCTTTCATCCATTGCGCCGTTCGCGAAATGGGCAGAACGATGCTCCAGCGGATGATCAGCACGGTGATCAAAACGATCAGCAAAACTTCCGCGATCACGTGCCAAAGCGTCGCCCGCCACATGTTCGAACTTTGCGTTTCGATGTACTCCGCGTCGTGAAATATCGCCAGGAATCCGGTCACCGCGCCGTGATCGTGCAGCGGCAGGTAATACACGTGCATCGGCTCCGAACCCAGATTTATGAACTTACTCAAACCATCGGGGTTCGCCGCCACCTGCTCCATCGGCACGGCCGGCGCATCGAATTTGGTTTTCAGGCTCGAACTTTCCGCCAGCACCTCGCCGTGACTGTCGTACACCACCACCCCGGCCAGTTGCTCCCGGTTGCTGAATCGCTCCACAATATGCCGCAGCTGCTCTCGCGATCCTTTCTCCAGCGCCGGCTCTACAATTTCCTGCAAACTCTCCGAGAGAATTTCCGCGCGCCGCACCAGATCCGCTCGCAGGCCGCGCTTCTCCGAGCGCACTTCGTTCTTCGACACGATGAACGTGACGATCGTGATGCCCGCCACCAAAAATAAAATCAATCGTAAACTGAGTTTCACATCAGCCTCTGATTCGGCGCGCCTGGTTTTTCAGGTCGCTCGGCAAAACCAACGATAGGAGCTCCGCGCACACGTCTGCCCCATGTGAATCTGCAAGGTCCATGCCATTCACCCCAGGCCATGTCTTGTTTAGCGCACAGCATTTAGCTCGCTCGCCCGTCTTCCGCGGTATGCAGATTCTCCGCGGCTCCGGCAGAATCTCCCAGGCGCCTCCGCCCACCATAGGTTGGCTTCCCGCTGAGCGCCATCAAGCAATCACCTGATTTTCATCGCGGCCCATTCATCGTAGGCTCACCGAGTTACAGAAATTTTTCGCGCAGGATTTGCAGCGAAGGAATATTTCTCGCGTGCCGATTTCCACTAGCGCTACCGCCTCTCGCTACTGGATGTACGCATCACTTTGCTGGCTGCTGACATTCTTGCTTTGGATTTTTCCGATGATTGATGCGTCGTATACTTATTCAGCATCGCCAACTCAAACCGTGCCAAGACACTCTCCACGTCTGAACAACGTTCTCGAATATGTCTCCTCCGGTTGGGATCGCCTCACCCGCTCGCTCGAAAAATGCAAAACCTACGAAGATCAGAAAACCGATGACGAGCCCTATCTGTATTTCCCAGCCGAATTTCAGACGCTGCCAGGCTTCACCGCTCTAGCCGAAAGTTGCCGCGTGCGCATCGCGCGTTTGCCGGAAATCATCACCAGCCCCGATGACGTGAACCTCGGCAAAATTCATCCCGAAGGATTGCTCTATCTTCCTCATCCTTACGTCGTGCCCGGCGGACAGTTCAATGAGATGTATGGCTGGGACAGCTATTTCATTATTCTCGGCCTACTGCGCGCCCAGCGCTTCGATCTGGCGCAGGGCATGGTTGAAAACTTTTTTTTCGAAATCGAGCATTATGGCTCCATCTTGAACGCCAACCGGACCTACTACCTCACCCGCTCGCAGCCGCCCTTCCTCACTTCCATGATTCTCGCGGTTTACGATACGCCGGGCACTTCGTCGCATCGCGACCTCGCCTGGCTCGAGCGAGCCTATAAATTTGCGGTCACCGATTATCAGCAATGGACCCATCCCCCGCATCTCGCCGGCGACACCGGCCTCTCCCGTTATTTCGACCACGGCGACGGCCCCGTTCCGGAAATCATCGGAGACGCCAACAACTATTACCGCGGTGCCGCCCAATATTTTCTGCTGCTTCACGGGACCANCGATCCTCATCTCGTCCATGTGGACCGCGAGCATCCACCGGAGTCCCAGCTCGGCCCGCTTTTTCCCGTCCNNTCCTGTGCCGAGCCGNCCGATCACTCGTCNAAGAATCCGCCGCAAGAAAACTGTTCACCGGGAGANCAGGTCGCCCTCACCGCCGACTTTTACAAAGGCGACCGCAGCATGCGCGAATCCGGTTTTGACGTTTCTTTTCGCTTCGGTCCCTTCAGTGGTGAAACCCATCACTACGCTCCGGTTTGCCTGAATAGCCTGCTGTACAAAACNGAAAGGGATCTCGAACGCATGGCCTCGCTGCTCGGCCGTCAATCGGAATCCGAAGNCTGGAGAGCCAAAGCGATCGACCGGGAGCAGCGCATTCGCAAATATCTTTGGGATCCCAAACACGGCTTGTTTTTCGATTACAACTTCATGACCCACTCGCTCTCTTCCTACGAATACGCCACCACCTTTTATCCTCTTTGGGTCGGGCTGGCCTCGAAGGAGCAGGCCCGCGCCGTTGTCTCGCACCTATCGATGTTTGAACAGCCCGGTGGCCTGGCCATGAGCCGCGTTGAATCCCAGGCCCAGTGGGATTTCCCCTATGGCTGGGCGCCGATTCAATTGCTGGCCATCGAGGGTATGCGACGCTACGGCTTTGCCGCCGACGCTGACCGCATCACCTACAGCTTTCTGAGCATGGTCGTGGACGATTTTGCTACCGACCGGTTCATCCGTGAAAAGTACAACGTGGTCAAGCGCACTTCAGAAACTCGCATCGTGAAGGGTTACAGCGAAAACGTAATCGGATTTGGCTGGACCAACGGCGTTTTCCTCGAACTGCTCCATCAATCGCCGCCCGCCGTTTGGGATCGTTTAGAAAAAGAGTGAGCCGTAGTTTTTGGCTGAGACTGCTCAACCTAGATCGAAAGAAAATCTTAAGGCTGGACCGACGAAGCAGCGCGTTTCCAAACGCCTTCCAACATCGCCGGCACCCACCGCGATCCGGGACATCCGCTCCAACTGTCATCCATGAAGACCAGCGACTGTCCGCCCGGAGATTTGCTAGCTTTTCCAATCGCCAGCACGAATAGAGAATTCTTCGAAAATGGACAGCCGCGAATTTCTCCGTCGCTCGAGGCCTGCCGCAGCAGGCTCACCGGAGCCATCAGGCTGCGACGCGCCGCCTCCTCCGCGGAAAGTGTGCGCCTCACGGCTGGGTCGGAATAAAGGACTTTCATCTGCCCCAGGCTGTTGACGATATTGTGCGCCGCGATCCCGATCCCGTTCACTCCAGCGAGATCCCCATTCACCATCCCGGCAAGCAGCCGCTTGGCGCGACCCAGCTTTCCCGAAAGGATCCACCAAACCGTCCTCAGTACGTTCGGCGACCGCGGAGCCGTCACCAGCATTTTCGCCGCGTCCCAGCTTTCCTGCGTGGCAGTAAAAGTAGGAGAGAACAACCGCCCGACCACTTGCTGCACCGCGATCCCGACTGGCGCGTCAGCCGCGCTGCTCCTGAGCCACGCGGCTAACCCTTCCAATTCTTCCGGGCCCTGCCGCACCGCTGCCGCTTGCGCGTCCAGCGCCGCCCCTAATTTCGCTTGCGCCGACGCCCGGCTGGTCGAGCCGCGCGCGATCACGGTAGGAAAACGGTGGCCGCCAAACGAAAGCACGTTCAGGGCGCGTTTCAGAATCAGCCAATTCAGAATCGGCCAGCGCAAATCGAATCTACGATCGATTCGGACGTCGCGATTCAGATCGATGATTTCCTGGGAATCGTCAACCTGGATGACGTCGGTAAAACCTGGAATCCGAGTTCTCTTCACTGAAATTACCAGCCCCTAAACGCGAGTTGGGACACATTTGTTTTATCGCATTTTCATCGCGCGGTAGAGCGGCGCCAAAATCTCAGCTCAGGCTGACTTTGCCAGTCGCCAAATCATAGACGCCCGATTCCACTCTCAATTTGCCGGCCTTGATCGCCTCGCGAATCACCGGCGATGACGTCCGCAGCAATCCCGCCTGAATTTTCGCGTTCCCTAAGATCGCTTTATCCACATCGCCGCCGGATTGTTCCACCGCCGGGCGCAGATAAGGATACAGCGCGCTGATTTGTCCCGGCACGCTGTCCGCTTTCATCGCCGCTTTCAACGCGCCGCAATTGTTGTGACCCAGCACCAGCAGCACTTCCACGCCGAGCACCGCCACGCCATATTCCAGGCTGGCGATAATTTCCGGCGTCACCATGTTTCCCGCCACGCGCGTCACAAAAATTTGCCCGATGGTCTGATCGAAGACCAGTTCCACCGGCACCCGCGAATCCGCGCAGGCCAGCACCGCCGCGAACGGCTCCTGTTTTTCCACGGTGTGATCTTTCAGCGCCGCCAGGTCGTGCTCGATTGATGTCAGCTTGTTCGCCGCGAACCGTTCATTGCCGGCCATCAACGCCTTCAGCGCCTCATCCGGCGTCAACTTGCTTTGGGCGTAAGCCTCTGCCGGAGCAACCATCTCCACTCCCACTCGCACCGCGGTGCCAATCGCCGCCGTAGCCAACGCTCCTCCCAAAAATTCTCGTCGTCCGAACCCCGTCGTATCGCGCGCGCCCTCTGACATGTGTGTTTCCTCCCGAGATTCGGAACCGACGGTGCCGTTTGTCGGCCTAAAGTACCACCATTCGCCCAATTGTCTAATCCTATGGCCGGCGATCACGAGAGACCCCACGCGCCCTCGCTTGCGGGGCGCGAGCGCAGCAGCCACACCGCCCACCGCTGTGCGTTCCTGCGAGTTTGCCGTTGCGATCGTGCGAAGCGGATAGTTTCCGATAACCGCTGCGGGTTCAAAGGGTCGGCGCAACACTTGCGCGCAGTTTACTCGCTCGAGTCTGAAAGCCCAAAGTTTTTCGCGGGCGTTGATTGAGACTCAGCGCGATCTTGTCCAGTTCGGATTGCGTGTAGCCGGAAAGGTCGGTTCTCCTCGGCAAGTATTGTCGCAGCAAGCGGTTGGTGTTTTCGTTGGTTCCTCGTTGCCAGGGGCTGTGCGGATCACAGAAGTACACTTTCACATTCGTGGCTACCGTGAAGGTTTTGTGTTTAGCCATTTCCAGCCCGCGATCCCAGGTCAACGATCGCCGCAGCGATGTGGGAAGCCTGCGAATTTGCCGGCTCAATGCGGCGACGACCGCAGCCGTGTCCTTGCTGCGCACCTTGACCAGCGCAGTAAAACGCGAATGTCGTTCCACCAATGACCGGGGACGGCGCGATCCTCGATCTCCGCGGGTCTTTCCCGGATGGAGATGGCATCTACGATTTGACCACGCGAGTCTTTGAAGATGCGAGCGTGCTGCGAGCGGCGGATGCGGCGCCTGGATCGCAGGTGCCCCAGCAGCTCTTTCTTCAGCACTCCGCGGGCTTGGATGAACAAACTGCGGTAAATCGTTTCGTGGGACACGCGCATGCTCTCGTCTGCGGGATACTGGATCTTCAGCCAGCCGGAAATCTGTTCCGGCGACCAATCCAGAATCAGTTTACTCGCAACCAGCTTACGCAACTTCACATGAATGGCCAGAAGGCAGCGCTTGGGCCGCAAGGCTGATTCCCAGGCTTGGTGATCTGCTTCCTGCGCGCGATATTCAGGGCGCCCGCCATGGCGTGCGACTTCTCGGCTCACCGTCGACGCGGCGCGCTCCAAAGCTTTCGCAATATCACGCATCGACGAACCCGAAGCGAGCCCGCGCGAAATGTCCTCGCGCTCAACCGCAGTGAGCACCAGCAGTGAGCGCCGGCGAACGGGCGGAACAATCCCACCGTGCTGCGATAAAAAACCATGAATGGAGTTATGCGGCTTGCCGAAGGTGCGCCCAATCGTGTGCAGCGACTGCCCCGCCTTCCAACGGCTCCACAGCTCGGTCCGCTGCGCCGCAGAAAGCGCCATCCGTTTCCCTTGGGTCATATACACCACCTTTGAACAAAGGTTTTATATTAGATGGTGTTGCATCGACCCATTGAGATCGCCGCGTTTATCAGGCATATGGATTCGTCCGTGGCTTAGACATCGAGCGAGATCACCGTGTCAGAAGTCGAGGCGCAGTTGAAACGCGACCATGCGGGGAGTGCTGTCGCCGCCAAGACCCACGCCGAGCAGTCCGGTGGGCGGCGACGTGGTGTATGTGAGCGCGCCGAACCCCGTCTGCGTCGTGGGCTTGCCCGGAACACCAGCCAGCACCATGCTCGGCAGAGCGAAATTCGGATGATTGAATACGTTGAAGAATTGAGTGTCGAATCGCAGTTTCACACCTTCGCTCAGGGAGAATGATTTGGTGAGATAGAAATCGCTCCACGCAAAATTGGGACCGCGCAAGGCGTTGCGGCCAAGGTTGCCAAACTGGCAGTCCTTCGGGTTGTCGCCGCCAACGCAGGCCCCAGTGCTGGGGTCCACGGCCGACACAAATGCATCGGGATTGAGCCACTGAACCGTGCCAGGCTGCGTGACTCCGGAGATCGACTTGTGTTCGTAGAGCGGCACACCCTGAACAGCGCTCGCGAATTGTGGCCCACTGCCATTTACGATGCCGTCTCCACCTGCCGAATACGGCGTGCTCAGAACAGAAAACGGAATCCCGCTATGCCAAAAAGCGGTCCCTGACACCTGCCAACCGTTCAGCGCCTGTCCCAGAATCGCATTCTTAACCTTGACCGGAAGCTGATAAACGTATTGCGCATTGAAATTATGCCGTATGTCGTAGTCGCAAGGGCCGTAGTCGCGCGCCAGATCACCCGGCAGTGGCGACAGTATTCCTCCGGCCGAGAATTGAAGGAACCCGCCGTTCGAAACCGTGTCCATGCAGTGGCTAAATGTATAGTTGATTTGTCCCATCAGACCGTGGCCGACGCGTTTCATCGCCGACATTTGCAAACCGTTGTAGTGACTGCTCGCGCCCGTGGAAAATTGGGTTACGGCTCCAAACCTCGGATCGGTAGAACCGGCGTACGGAAACGGCGCGAAACAGCCGTCGCAAACCGTTTGATAGCCGTTTACTTGCGTCAAGTAAGGCTGGTTCACGGTGCGGGTGCCTACGTACTGCGCGTGGATGCTCACTGTACTTCCCCACTCGCGTTCCAAACCAAGACTCCACTCCAGGAAGTACGGCGCGTGAAGTTTTCCATCCGGCACCGCGGTGATCGCGACGGGGGGAAGACACGTTGCGGGGTTCGACTGCGCCGATGCGCAGGAAAGCTGGCCCTCGGCAAATCCTGAGCTGAATGTTTGGTTGGCGGCAACCGTCGCGTCCACCGCGCTGTTCGGAACTCCCGGCGCAATCGCGGTGCAGCCGAGTACGCCGTCGCAACCCGCCGATCCCGCTTTGCCTACGGTGCCCAGCAGGCCGCCCTGAAATGTTTTTACATAAGGAGGGTTGACCCCGACCACGTCAGCGATGCTGCCCGGCAAGATGTCGCTGAAAACGCCGAAGCCGGCGCGCAGCACGGACTTGGAATCAAATTGCCACGCCAGCGCCGTTCGCGGTTGCAGGATTGCCAGGGGCGTCGATGAAAATACGTTACCGAGCCCGGTTTGAATCGCGGCGTTCAAAGGCTGATTTACATCATGCGGAACGTTGGCGAAAGAGGCGCGCAGGCGCGCAATCTGCTCGTGAGAATTGAGTGGATTCGAATTGAAGGTGTCTCGGATACCAAACGTCCAAGTCACCGTCCTGGAGATTTTCCAGGTGTCCTGCGCGTATAGATCCAAATTCAAGAAGTTAAAAGGCTCATTCGGCGAGGTAGGAAATGTTTGGCTCGCCGTGGATGCCACGCCATAAATGTATTGCGGCAGGCTGCTGTAGGTGACGGTCGGAACCGAGCCTTCTCCGAAGTCGTAGTCGTTCAGCCGCAAGAACCGAGTATTGGTTCCAAAACGGATTTCGTGCGCGCCATGGCTCCATTCCAGATTGTCGTTGATAAAAAATCGCGACGCGCGTCTGCCCTGTACCCAGGTGTTGTCCAACCCGCCGACCGTGGTGAACGGCGCATTCGCGCCGCTGCCCTGTAGAACGATCGGGAATGCGGCGAGTGTCTTCTGAAAATCTTCGGGACCAAACAGGCTTCCATACCAGGAAAATGCCGGATTGAAATAATTCACAACATTCTGCGAAAAGACGTGGGTATAACCCGCTGCAAACGAGTACAGCGGCTGCGCCGAAAGAGCGTTAAACAAAGGGTTGATGGGATCGGTGTACGCGGCCTGTAGTCCGTTGTCGGTCTGAAAGCGATACCAGGTGGTGTTTTTCTCGTTGAGGTTGTAATCGATGCGGACTGTCTGCACCTGTTCATGATCGTCGCTCGAGTGAGAGATGCTCTGGCGATTTGCGCAACCGTTCCCGTCGTTCGCCATGGCCGGAGAGCCTCCGCCCACATCGAAAGGGCAGCCCAGCACGGTGAGAGGCGTTCCCTTGGTATTGCCGTAGAGCGCAAACATCCTCTGATAGAACGGAACCAGCTGCGGGGCCGGCTGATAGCTCAAGCCTCTGAGCGAATCCGTGCCGCCCAATGGTAGCTGCTGCAGTACGTAGCTTTGAAATGCTGCGGTTGGAACTGTGGTTGCCGTGACGATGGGCAACGCAATCCGAACCCATTCGCTGTCGAAAAAAAAGAATAGTTTGTCGTGGAGAATCGGCCCGCCCACGCTGCCCCCGAAATGGTTCACCGTCGAGCGCGGTTTGTGATTTCCCGGAGTGGCGTTCGTGAAATAGTCGGCGGCGTTGAACTTCGAGCCGTTCCACAGCTCGTAGACGTTTCCATGAAACTGGTTCGATCCTGATTTCGTAACGTAATTGACCTGCGACGCTCCGTAGCGCCCTTGATCGACTGCGTAAGAAAGCGTATTCACCGTCACTTCAGCGATCGAGTTCAATCCCAGCACCAGGTTGGTCGAAAGCCCGCTGTTGAGATTCGTCAGCGGGTCATTCGTCTCCAGCCCATCAACGATGTAGCCGTTCGAGAGAGCGGGAAGTCCATTGAACTCGACGTTGCCATACCCATTCGTGCCGCCGACGAAATCGTTGCCACTGCCCGCCGTGTTCACCAGCGCGCCCGCGGCGAATTGCAATGGGTAAGTCAGATCACCGCCAGGGTTGGGTAGGTTTTCCAGCGCGGGCCCGTTCAGATTCGTGGAGGTGTTCGGGTTCTCCGGATTGATCAGTGGAGCTATTCCACTGACCTCGACCGTCTGATTGGAATGCGCCACCTGAAGCGTGAAATTCACCGTTTGCTTCTCGCCCAGGCCCGCAAACACATTGTCGTTCTGCCGCGGCTCGAAACCTTCCTCCTCGACCCGGACCGAATAAGCTCCAGGTTTCAGCTGTGGAAAATTGAACCGGCCTTCGTTATCGGTCATCGCGCTGCGTCGCGATCCGGTTTCGCGATTGGTGATGGTCACCGTAGCGCCCGGAACGGGCGCGTTGGTTGCGTCGGCGACCTGCCCCACGATCTCACTGGTGGTTTCTCCCTGTGCGAGTGCACGCGTCGGGTTAATCGACAGGAGCAAACCCGCGAAAACAGACGCTCTAAAAATAGAGTGTAGGGTCATCTGCCTCTCCACTAGGTTTTTATGTTAACTGAGGTTAACTAGATAAGTAAAGCGAGGTAAATATATTACGCTTCTCGGCCTGCAAAGGAAGCGAACCACCCAGACTTCGTAGCTGGGCAAGGGGCCCGATCAGCATACGACCTGATTCGCGCCGGGCACGTTTCGCGGAAGAAAAGCTGCTTTTGCGAGTCGTTCGGCTCGTAGTTTGTGGAGTGCGCTGAGCGGCTCCGGCGTTCTGGCCTCGAATCTTCTAAATCCGATTGTCCCGCAGCTTCAAGGAAACATGTTCAAGATGCCAACTCCTGGTTTGTCGCGTAACCGGACATCTGCTTTGGCCGGAATTCCACATGTCCGGTTCTGCTGTTGAACCACTTCTTCTCACCTGTACCAAAGCACCGTGGAACTCCGACGAGTCGAAAAGCTAGCATCTAGAAGTGGGACAATTAGGTAACAGCCGCTGAGGCAGAAAGACATGTCAAGAGCCCGAAATCTACTTGTCGCGTTTGGCGCATTTTGGCTTTCACTTTGGATCGTGCCGTGGTTGGCAATCGCGTTCGGAAAACTAAACTCCCGCGTCATTTACGATAGCGTTTGGTATGAAGCAATCACGATGGGAATGATGACCTCAATGGGAAGGGCGTTTGCAGCTAGCCTCGCAGCGGTAATCACCGTCATAGCGGTAGACGATCAGAAACCTGAACGTTGGGCACTGATCGTGGCCGCTCTCTATGTTGTGGATGCTCCCGTTCGTTACGGTCGCTGGCACGTCTCCCCCACGCCTTGGGACCACCTTTCACGTGCGGTCGATTTGATATGGCCCCCAATCGCGTGCTTGATTGTGATAATGGTGATGGCGCGCCTTCGGCAGAAGAGAAGCATTATCCCGGTCAGCCCGCCTACCACATAATCAACACGGCCCGTTCGCCTTCCGCATTTCTCCCGCAGGGCTCCCTGGCTAGCTCCTGGTTAGTCGCATTACCGGACA
>JGI12635J15846_10003134_pt1 | contig 14422 bp, 17 predicted proteins | sample BlaSpr_A8_OM2_M2_FD_15846 | JGI IMG/M metagenome (IMG submission 15846) | reverse complement strand
CCGGACCCTGAACTCTCGCTCCCTATTCTCAGTCCTTTACCCGATCCGACGAAACGCCGGCCAACTGTCGTAGCGCTCGACACTTGTCGAAACACGTGTCGAAGCGCTCGACAAAGTCGCCAGCTGGCGTGCCGTACTCCCTGCAACCTACATTCACTCAACCAGTTGGCACAGAGGGCATTGGTCATCGCTTTGGCGTCTCCCATGCCTACATCTCAACGGAATGCAACCCGTCCCCACCTTGATTTTCTTGCTGATTGCCGTGGTTCCACTTGGCGGCTGTTTGTTCAGGACGCGTCCAGTCGCTCTTGGGGCGACCGCAGCGCAGCTTCAAACGGCTACCGGTATCGAGTTGGTTGAGCGAATCAACGCCGAGGCCACCAATATCCAGACTTTAAAGGCCACAGTCGGGATTACAGCTTCCGTCGGCGGCAGCAAGCGCGGCAAGATCACGGAATATCAGGAGATTCGCGGCTACATTCTGGCCCGCAAGCCGTCCTCGCTGCGGATGATCGGACTTTTCCCCATCCTGCAGACCCACGTGTTCGACATGGTGAGTAGCGGCCAGGAGTTCAAACTGTGGATTCCGCCAAAGAACCAGTTCATTGTCGGTAACAACGACATAGCAAGACCATCTGCGCAGCCGCTGGAGAATCTGCGGCCGCAGGTGATCTACGACGCCCTGCTGCTCCAGGCTGTAAACCTTCAGAACGAACTCGCCGTGCTGGAAGAGGGCGAGCACATGGCGATCGATCGTGAGACGCAGAAACCGGTACTGCAACCCGACTATACACTCGACATCATCAAGCAGAACGGCCAGGGGTGGTACCTATCGCGCAAGACTGTGTTTGACAGAACTGACTTGCAGCTGCACCAGCAGGTCCTGTACGACGAACACGGGTCTGTCGTCACCGACGTGCTGTACGACGAATATAGGGAATTCAATGGAGTGCTTTTCCCAACGAACATACGGATCTGGCGACCGCAGGAGGAATACTCCATCAAGCTTGCAGTAACGAAGCTGACCGTCAATGGGGCCATTACGGATGAGCAATTTGTACTGGAAGCGCCTTCGGGCGCGAGTGTGGCATTGCGATAGCCAGGGGGGGCCGCTCTTCACTGTGGCGAGAACAAATATGGGCGATGACCAGATTGATCTTTTATGTGAGCACTGTGGTCAAGCGTTGTCCGCCTTCCTACACGAAATGGCCGAGAAGAATGCCAAGGTCGTGTGCCCGAATTGCGGCGGGAGCCCTGACCATACCAACGAAAAACCAAACCGCCTTCCAGAGGAGTCCCGCCCGACATCGTCGGAATAATAGAGTAGCTCTAGCCCAGTCGGAACCAGCGAGCACGGACGCAACTCTCAGAATGGTTCTGCAACTGGATGGACTGCTCATGGCCCTCGGTCGCAAAGCATAGAGCGCGATCAAAAAACTGGTCCAGCAGGCGCAGCAATTCGATCTCGCCGCAAATTTCAACCGGTCCGCGTTTGAAGCCCTGCCGCTCCAGAAATTCCCAGAGATGTTCCTTAATTACAGCAATGGCCCAGCAGAAGTCGGAGAGAGTGACCCCCTGAGACGCTCGACGTTCTCCGAGTTCAAAAAAATGCTGCTCGATGTCACGCCCCGTCTTGGTCAGCAGCCACTCGGTCAGGTGCTGCAGGATTTCCTCGATGTGTCGCCGCAATTCCTCGACCGGGACTTTGCGCAGATCAGTGGTGCGCGGGGATATTCCGAGTTTCGTGACCAACTCGGCAGCGAGTTCGCCGGAATGACGTTCAATGACTCGAACCAATGTTAAGGCAATCATGCCAGCCTCTTCCCTTGATCCGATGAGGGTTCCTGAGGACCAGAGGAAGCCAGAGGACCGGGCAGCGTCAAAATTGTTTTGCGTCGGGCTCGGGGCGGGCGGCGAGATGGGAGGCGTCGCCGGGACGACGCGGGCCCTTTGTGCGGTGTGCGGGCGTTGTGAATGACCTTCAGGATATGGTCAATGACCGCTCTGTCGTACAGCTGACGAGGCCAATCAGGGGCGAGGCGGTCGAGTAGTTCGGTGGATTCCCGCTCGGCGAGTATCTTCGGATTGATCATTGGCTCGCCTTCCAGGGCCAACTGGTCTCTTGTTAAATCGGGATTTCCGTCCAGATCAAGAACTCTCATATCCACTGCACCCGACAGCGAGTTTCATTCCGCATTGCCGCTGACTTTCCGAGCGCCTCCGAATGACCAGAGTTTGGCGGGGCGTGCGCTGCGCCTGGCTACCTCTCGAGGTGGAGAAGGGCGGTGGCCAAAGCCCACCGCAAACGCCCCATATTCAAGGATTCCGCAATCCGCCCGATAAGAAGATCGTGAGTGCTGCGGCTATAGCCACGAGATCGAACGCCGCGCTGTCCAGGCTGAAATCCACTACGGAAACAAACAGCAGCGCAAACACGAGAATCCTCATTACTCTTGTGATCGTTGTTATCAACTCGAGTCTCCGGTCGAGGCACGGTTCAATCGCCGTGTCTCACTGTTGCCAACTGCAAACCTTTCATCCAGGTCCTAATGAACCGAGACCTTGGCACCCTTGCCTGGTTCATTTCTTTTCAGCAGAAATGAAGCGACAAACATAATCACCGACCCCACTGAAAGCAGCCAGTACATATCGACGTAAGAGAGAATTCCAGCTTGGGCCTGCACCATGGCGTACAGTCGGCCTAGCGCCTGTTGCTGGGCGGCATGAGCACTTAGACCGCCGCGCGTCAGGCGCACGGCAAGAGCCGTGATCGAGCTGTGAAACCGGCCAGAAGCTGTGTATTCCGCTAAGACGGACTGGTGGTACTGACTGCGTCGGGCAATCAGCGTCGTGACGGCCGAGGTCCCAACGCTCTGCCCCATGTTGCGAAAGAAATTCATGAGCCCGGCGGCAGCGTTGGTTTTTTCCGGTGCCAGGCCAACGTATCCGGCAAGCGTAAGGGGGACAAATAGAAAGGCGACGGGAATGTACTGCCACACACGCAAAAAGGTGGCTGAGCGAAAACTCATAAGCAGGTCAATCTGTTTGCTCGATATGTACATGGCTATCGCCAGACCTAGCCAACCGAAAGCTATGATGTAACGCGCCTGGAATCGGGTAGTAAGTTTGCCTACTAAGGGGAGCACAACCAGTACCACCAGGGCGCCTGCGGAAAGTACGTTCCCAGCCTTTTGTGCCGTGTATCCCATCAGAGTCTGCAACAGTTGCGGCATGAGTACCGTGGAACTGAATAAGGCCGCTCCCAGCATGAGGAACATTAGATTGGTGGTCGCGACATTGAAGTTCTTGAACAAACGCACATCAACGATGGGCTCTTTCTGAAACCATTCCCAAATTACCAAGGAAATTAGACCCACTGCGGCGATCACAGCCAAGGTCGTAATGAAATGAGATCCGAACCAGTCGTCCTCCTGCCCCTTGTCGAGGACGATCTGCAAGGCGCCCACGCCTAGGGCTAGCAGAGAAAATCCGATGTAGTCGAAGCCAGAGAGCCGAGCTTTCATGCGGGCTATGTACGGTGGATCTTCGATCAACTGATAGACGAGTATGAGTGCCAGAATGCCAACCGGAACGTTGATGTAGAAAATCCAGCGCCACGAGTAATTGTCCGTGATCCAGCCTCCGAGCGTTGGACCAATGGCAGGAGCGCAGATGGTTGTGATTCCGTAAAGTGAAAAGGCTAGGCCCCGCTTCTCGGGAGCAAAACTATCGCCCAAGATAGACTGCGCCATCGGCTGCAGGCCTCCGCCGAACGCGCCTTGCATGACTCGAAACAGGAGCAGAAACCCAAGGCTGGGTGCGATCCCACAGAGAAATGAACTCGCCGTGAAGAACGTAATGCAGATCAAAAAAAAGCGCTTCCGCCCGAGCGACGCGACCAGCCATCCGCTGAGCGGCAGAACGATTGCATTCGAGACCAAATAGCTGGTCAGAACCCACGTGCTCTCGTCATTGCTCGCCGCCAGACCACCAGCGATGTGTGGCAGAGCTACATTGGCGATGCTGGTATCGAGTACCTCCATGAACGCTGCCAGAGAAACCGCACCCGCAATGAGCCAAGGGTTAACTTTGGGCTGCCAGAGATCCTCGGCGGCGGCGCCCGATCCGGCAGTGCTCATCGCACCCTCACTTCAGGCTCAACCGACAAGCCCGGCTTCAGCAGTCCCTCCGCATTGAAGTCTGGTCCAGGGGTGCGATCGAAATCGATGCGCACAGGCACCCTCTGCACAACTTTCACGTAGTTTCCAGTTGCGTTCTCCGGAGGCAGCAGGCTAAACACCGAACCTGCGCCGGCGCCCATGTTGGTTACATGTGCTTTCCAAGTACGGCCGTAGGCGTCCACCTTGATTTCGACCGGTTGCCCCGGACGCATGTGGGCCAGTTGCGTTTCCTTGAAGTTGGCCGTAACCCAGACATCGTCAAGCGGCACCACTTCCACTAGTTCCTGCCCGATGCCGACGTTCTGACCCACCTCGACTGTCTTCTTGCCGATAATTCCTGTGACTGGAGAGCGAACGACTGTATAGCTGAGGTTAAGCTCCGCTTGATCAAACTGTGCCTTGCGTTCTCGCGCCTGGGCATCGGCTGCGTCTGCCTGAGCGCGCGTCATCGAAACCTGCTGGGGTGCGGTCTGAGCGGTGCGTAAATCGGCGCTCGCCTGCAGGAGTTTCCCTCGCGCCTGCTGAACGGCCTGTTCAGCCACCTGCACACCGGCTGTGGCGGACGCGACGGCGGCTCGATTTGCCGTCGCTGCGGCTACCGCCCCATCGTATTGCTGACGCGAGATGTCTTCCTTGGCGACAAGTTGTTCATATCGCACCAGGTCGGCGTCACTCTTCGCGGAGTTGGCTTTCGCCTGTTCTAACATTGCCCTAGCAGACTCGAAATTCTGCTCAGCCCCCTTCAGTCCCGCTTCTGCGTTTAGAACCGCGGTGCCCGCTGAATCGAGGTTGCTCTGCGTGGTAACTGAGGTGATCGGCACATTGTAGCGAGAGCTGGCGGCGATGGCCTGCGCGTCCGCGAATGTCGCCTTGGCCTGATCCACCGCGATCTCATAATCCTTGGGATCGATCGTCACCAGCACATCACCAACATGCACAAGCTGTCCCTCGATCACCGGGACTCCGTGCACGTATCCATTGATCCGCGCACTCAACGGCATGATGTGGCCATCCACTTGGGCATCGTCAGTCGATTCCCACGCGAAGCTACTCCAGAAGAAGAGCCCTCCACCGACGATCACAACGGCCAGTAGCAACAACGCCGCGGCTCGAGTTGCCACTGGATGCTCGTGAAAAATCCGGCGGAGACCTTGCTTCTTTTCGTGATCCTCGGGCAGTTCTAGTTTCATCGTCGCCACCGGAGCACCATTCGGTTCGTTCAACTCCGTGTCTTTCGCAGGCATTAGTGTCCTCCGAGGTATTGGCTGAAATTAGTTCGCGCAACGCCGAGGGCACGAGCAAGCGCCAGCTTTGCGAGATTGTGGCTATAGAGGCTGGTAATGTATTGGTCGTTGGCGCTGGCCAGGGACTGCTCGGACTGCACCACCTCGACGCTGTCAGTCACGCCTGCCGCAAAGCGTTCCTTGGAACGAGCGACGTTGTCATTGGCCAAATCCACATTCTGATGAGCGACGTCAACTTGCTCCTTGGCTGCATTCAGATTGAGAAATGCAGTGCGAACGTCGTAATCCATCTGGCCACGGATGTTTTCAGCTTCTGCCTTCCTCTGGCGCAGAGTCGCTTCCGCTTGGGTCATGTCGCCCTTGATCCGGCCGCCGGTGAAAATCGGCACGTTGATCCCGGCTTGGAAACTGAAAACTCCGTGGGACTGACCGAAGGTTGCTCCCTGGTCGCCGTAATCGCCATTCACTGCCACGACGGGATAACGCTCGCCCTTAGCGGCCGAGAGCGCTTGCTCGGCTGACTTCGCCGAATTGAGAGCCGAGCGGAAGTCGGTGCGAGTGTTGTACGCCATCTTCAGGGCTTCTTCGACCGTAGGCGGATGAATGTCGGCATACGGAAGTTGGTCGGCAATGTCGAAAACTTGGCCAAGAGGTAGTCCGATGGCGCGGCCGAGGGACAGTTTCGCAACCTCGAAGTTGTTGCGTGCAACGCTCAGGTTGTACTCTTCGGTATGAAGTTGGACTGCTGTCCGTGTCTCATCGATCCGAGGACTGGTACCGGCTTGAAATTCGTCCACCGCCTGATCGTAGAGAGCCTGCGCATTCTGCACTTGCGCCTCTTCGGCTTCAATCCGGGAGTGGGCTTCGATGACTTCCAGATAAGCATTGCCCACGGTGAGCGTGATTACATCGAGCGTGTCTTTGTAGCTGAGCTGAGCGGCCTGTTCGGCGGTGCGCGCAGCGCGGAAGCGCTGAATCGATTCGTAGCTGAATAGAGTTTGGCTTAGGCTTGCACTCGCCGTGCTGTAACTGAATGGGCCGGCAATGGCCGGGATGCCCGGTATTTTGATTGCGGTCAGACCCAAGGCTGTGAAATTCACTTGGTCGACGTTCTCGTTAATCCCTGCACTTACCTGGGGGAGGAGATAGCTCAACGCGAGCAGTCGTTGACCGCGAGCCGCCCTGGTATTCTCGTCACTCTCGATTGCCCCCAGGTTGTAGCGCACAGCCCGGTTGATGGCTTCACTAAACGTGAGTCGTAGAACTTCGTTGCTGGCCGTGCCGCTCGGTACGCTGCCGTAATTTGGTGATACCACCTGCGCCCGGGATGCAGTCATGGTGAAGACCAGAAGCATCAAGATGCACAGTTTCGTTGTGCCGAAAGCTCTTCCGCTTGAGAGCCGAAGGCTCTCAGAGCGATCCCTCATTACCATTGTTTTTCCCTTGTGCTGCATTCTCAATTTTGTTCTCTGCATCGTTTTCTCTTTTTTCGGGAGTTGTAGTCTCCTGTTCCCGCAGGTGTGTCATCAAACTCGGAAAGCTACCTGATCGTCATTCGGCGCCCCACGCGTTTGTCCGTTCGCTGTTCCATCGGAGCGCCTGCGAGTACGCTCCAGCCATAGTTCGGCGGGGCACGTCCAGCAAGAGTGCACAATCGGCAATCGAGGCGTGTTGTATTCCCCTCAGCACTAAGGCAGAACGGGCTAGGGGGTCGAGCGCCGCAATGATGTCTCGTGGATCGACCTGCCGAAGCAAGAGGATCTGATCGTCGGAAAGCACGTCATCGTCGGAGTGTTCGGAGGACGAATCCGCGTATCGGCCGGCCGATGCGATAATGAGATCGCGGACTTCTCTGACCGCCGCCCGCACCGTTGCATATTTCGCCCACCCGATGAGCCAGTCGCGAAATACACTGCTATAGTTCGCGGACAGAGCGCTTGCGTTTACAACCGCTAGCTCCGCAAGGGCGGAGTCTCCCGTAATGAGCAGCGCGATCCAGTACAGATAGTCGCGTTGCTCAGTGAAAGCCGATTGGATCTCATGGCTCGAGGCGAGGCCCTTCTTCGGCCGTTCCGGTCGCTCTAGCTCAGTCGAATGAAACCATTCCATGATGGACCTCTCACCTTTGAGAAATGCCCAGGCTTTCCCTCTGCGGACGGGGCGAACTACGGTGAAGTAGCATCTCAGCCATGGCACGAATCCTCTTTTCGGAATCGTCCAATGCGGCGACGAGTGCCTGATAAGCTCCGAGGTTTCGCCGGTCGCGCCACTCCAGTTGGCACGCAAACAAGAACAGTGGGTCGTGGTTTTCCGCGATGGTGGTTTGGTTCGAGAACCCGGTGCGGGCCGAACTCCCGGTAACCGCGCTCAAATTCCTCCCATCCTCTCGATCTACGCCTTGTTGTCCTTTTTTTCGCATGGCACCGTCACACCCTTGCGTTGCCGTAGAGCCAGAACGCCGAAATCTTAAGACGTCTGCGAACGCGTTACTTTGCCTCGGGGAGAGAGCCGGCACATTTCTGCGCCATGGGCAAATGCAAGCGTTCGCAGACGTGAAGGGGATAGCAGTTCTCAGCAACGAACTCCCCTCCAATTTGCGCTAACCAGGACAGCACCTCTTCACCGTCCGCATCGGCGAATGTCATTTCCGACAAATTCACGACAAGTCGCAGCGGAATCTTGCAGCGCGTCACTAGATCCCTCGTGTCCTTGGCGAATGGGCCCATCGAATCGGCCTTCCAGTCGCATGGTCACGGTGCTCCCAACGTCATGAAATTCGACACGCAGCATCGGTGATCTCCAATCAACACACACCATCGTTCCCGGCAATGTTCACCTCCGCGGTGATTCCTCCGGTTTCTTGTGCGCAAGTTGCTTCAGCACATAGCTCATGAGAACGCCGGCACAGGAAAACGTCGCCCCTTTCTTCATCAGATCGAAGATCGCGTCTTCTCCCTCGCGGCTGATGCCAGTCAGGCTCCTCAGATCGATCACAAGTTTGCGTCCACCGAGCTCCTGACTAGCATTGCTCCAGCTTTTGCGAAGCTCAGCAACCCAGGGTCCGACCAGCCTTCCCTCCACGACTAGCGTGCGCCGGGACGGCTTATCGACGATCGAAATCCTGAACATGTTGCGCTTGTGCCGAAGCTAGATATCGCAACACGCTTGCCAAAGCCACATTGCCTAGCGTCCGAGCAAGCTATTGAATCCATTGGCCCCCGTGAAATCGCCGACTGCGGTGTCGAAGATTGTCGAGGTCAATCGACAATTGTCGAGAGTCGAGACGGACCAGCGGCCTTAGGCTGAGCTTTTCTCACCGAGCCGCTCAGGAGAGGTATCGATGCCGGGACCATTGATGGCAAGAGCGCGCTCGAGAAGCACAGTTCATCTTCGCCGCAGAGCATCACCAAGGTCAGAGGAAAGCCCCGTTCGTGCCAAGCCCGAAGGCCGCCGGCAAGCGGTCGAACACGCTCAAATCCCCGGCGCCGTAACTCAAAGGCTACACGCGCGCTCGTGAGCTCATGGGGAGCAGTACAGTAAAGGACGACCTCGCAATCGTGAGGGATTGGCGTTCGCCCGTCCTGAATCGAGGACTGTCCAAGCTTATGCGGATCGATGCACACTGCGCCGGGGATGCCTTGATGGCCTCGCCGACCATCCCCGCGGCCGTGTAGATCAACAACCAAGACCTTTTCGCCCGCGTCTAGCTTCTCCTTAAGCTCTTCTGGTGCAATCCGCGCCATTCGAAATTCGTGTATGAAACGACGCCACTGAACAAGCTTGGGGACGACGTAAAGAGTGAGTCCAGCGAATGCAACAACCGCGACAACCGTGCCCAATCTGGCTCCATAGGCGGCGGCATGATCCAAGTCTTTGCTGAAGACATAGCCGAGTCCGGCATACGCACCTGACCAGAGAGCGGATCCAACGGTGTCAAAGGCAATGAAGCGGACCCGGCTGGTCCCGGACAGCCCAGCTAAGGGAGGCGTTGCCGCGTCCAGTCCCACGACGAACTTGGCCACCATGAGAGTCCGAGGTCCATGACGATCGAAGTTTTTCTTCGACCGGCGAACGGCAGCGTCGGGGTTTAGCGCGAGGCGATAAATGAAGTGCAAGATCTGGTCGCCCCACCGTCGACCGGCCTCGTACCACACCATGTCGGCCAGCAAACAGGCAATGATGGCGAGCCCGAGGGCGACGGCCAAAGTCATTCGTCCGGCGCCTGCGAGTGCCCCGGCAGCAATCAGGAACAGAATGGCCGGTACTGGCAAACACATTTGGCGCGCGAAAACTGAAGCGAACAGCACCGAGTAACCGTGCTTCACAAGAAGCTGGACGATGGCATTCATAAGAGTGCCCGCCGCCCCGGCCCGGATCTTCGGGATCGCCGACGGGTAGGCATGATCTTCATGATTCCAGCAAGCTTGGCACGCGCCCGTGCGAGGTGCGCTTTCACTGTCCCTTCGGCGACGCCCAAAACAAGAGCAGCTTCCTTTGTCGTTAAACCGTCGATATCGCGCAACTGAAATGCTCTACGCAGCGTCGGGGAGAGCTGCTTGACGCCATTGACCGGCCAGTCGTGGGCTTCGAATGTGGAGCAGACGTCTTCTGGACCCGGCCTCGAATCAGATAACCGTTCCGGAAATGTGAGACCGTCTTCCGTCTGCTGTTCGTCAAGCGATAAGTGGCCGCGTCGTCGTAATTGCATCCTCGCGGTGTTGGTGACAATTACTGTTAGCCAGGTTGAAAGTTTTGCTTGCCCTCTGAACTGCCCTAAATGCTGGCAAGCGGAAAGGAGAGCCTCCTGGACCGCATCTTCCGCACCGGTTGCGTTCCCCGAGAAATGGAAAGCCCCCTCGTAAAACATGGGGAGATAGCGCGGCAAAACATTGTCGAGTTCCTGAACATGCTCGGCAAAGAAACCAGGTCGAGCCGCTCGCTCACTTTCAATGAACGTTTCAAGCGCCGACATAAGGTGCTGTGCCCCCCTCCCACGCAACCCAACGCGTAGTAAGCCTGCAACCACCCCTTCTTTCTGCTGTGTGCCACATCGGCTGCAAACTAAGTCAAGGCAACCGACCGACCAAAGTGATGTGCCAAGGGATCGTCGTAAATCGCTGACTTTAATAGGGAGAAGAAGATCAGGCGGAGAATGGTGTCGAAAAATGTCCAGGCAATCTCGACACTCGTCGACGATTCGTGTGAAGCGACGAACGCGGCATTCCGCAACGATCAGAAGAACTGAATCCCGGGGCTGCTTGACCGCTCACACACCATTCCTGTCGTCCTGCCCAATAACTTCTCGTCCGCGCGATATTCCTGACGGGAATATCAGACAGCGGCAAATCGATTTGTCACATCACATTTCGTTTAGCAAATCACTTTGCGGATGCGGGGCGTAGTTTGAGTCAAGCGGACTACGACACACTCAGCTGCCTCAGCGGCAAGCACTTGGACGTAGGTTTGAGAAAACATGGATACGCATCCGCCGGCACAACGGCATCTCAGGGCCGTCTAGATAAGACGCCCTCCGTGTAGCGGTCTCCGAATCGACGAATCGACGTTGCCAACCAAATCGCCTCCCCAGGGAAATTCTTTACACGAAGCATCACGCTGAGGCGGCGCGATTTACTTGGTCGCGACACTACGTTCGTCTGTTATTCCTCCCAGGAATAACAGAGTGACGAGAAGTTGTTGGACATCGTGATTAAGTCAGGTTACGTTTGCGCCACAAGCAGCGGATCTGAGGTGCTGCGGGAGGCGCGGAGACACCGTCATGTACCAGAACAAAGTAACCCTCGTCGGATCCCTCGGCAGCAACCCAGAAGTTCGCACCAACGACAATCGCAGCTCCGCTGCTTATTAGTGGTGGAAGCGGCAACGGCAAAACAATGAAGTTAGAAGATATCAAGACCAAAACTAAAGACGCAGTGGACTATCTCGTGCAGTCGCTTGAATCCGGGCACAGTGAAGTCCTCACCGCATACCTCGGAGCAATGGCGAAGTTTCACAGCTACAGCTTCGGCAACATCATGCTCATCGCGCGCCAGAAGCCCAATGCTACCAATCTTGCTGGATTCCGTACTTGGAACTCGCTTGGCCGCTTCGTTAAACGGGGAGAAAAAGGCATTCTCATTCTCGCGCCTATGGTTGGCTACGGTAGGGCGCGCCAGAACGAAAGCGCGACCGAAATCGAAACAGACAATGCAGCCGACGAACGCAAACCAGAGCAACAACTCATCGGCTTCCGCGCTGTGTATGTGTTCGACAGATTATCTCGTGATTTGCGGCCGAGCCTTTGCGCGCTCGATGGATTCCGCGGTTGTCACTTCAGTAAGTCCCCTCGATAGCAGCAAGCACATCATCGCTCAACTCTCCTGCCCTGCGCAATGCTCCCTGATGTAGGGTTCCAGCAATCGGCATCTTTATGCACCCGTTCTGAGCGCGAATGGTTTCGACAACAATCTGCTCCGCTCAGATCGCCGCTCTCGTAAAATCTAGACATGGTTGACCCTCAGCGTTTCCCCCTGACCGCCGGATCGCACGGAGGCTATGAGTGGTTAGTCTCCGAGCATAAACTCGATGACGTCTTGAGACTGTGTCCGGCTGTTGTGCTGGGAAAGTACGCGGCTGTCACTTCATGGGACAGTGGCTCGCTCTCACTCAACGATGTGGAGAAGTCTGCTGGTTGGGAGAGTCGCAAAGGTATTGCGTACAGCCCTCGTATTCAGTCCGTCGAGGCACTTCCAATGCGCGGAGGATACGACGAATGGTACCTCTTCGGCGTCCCCGCCGATCTGGGGGAGTTGGGGCAAGGCAATGTGTTCGAGGCTCCGCTATCGCCGGGGCAGGTCTGGGCGTTTGTAAACTACGCCGATGGTTTTGCGCTTCATAACCCCTCGATGCGGGGACTCGCAGATCTGTTTTGGCGTCAACTCGAATGGATTCTTCCGGAATCGTTCATAGCCGAAAGCGATGCTTTTCTGACTTTTGTGAGCGTTGACAGGACTCTTTTTGCAGCGGTTCGCCAAGTTCTTAGCGATCGTGCCCCGTAAGTGTTGTCACAGCGGGAGTATCCCTTTCCAACTTGCGATTGTGAGCGAAATATCGCCTCAATCGCGCCGGCGGTCATTGGCGAGGCTCTGCGTGCATCCCCCTCGATTACGTCAGTCATGTCTTCGCAACCGCTCCACGTCCCACAGCGAAATCGTCGGCTGTAGAATCAGCACACTGAGACACGTATTCGCCGTCTATTATGAGCGACACACTCCAAGAGATAATCAACAGCCTTTGGATAGCTCCCGACAATGCCGAGTGGACGCCTAAAACCGACACTGTATCGCTCAGCGATGTTCGCCGTTGGTTCAAGAATGACGACATTGAAGTTCTGGGCTTCACAGAGGCGCTCATCCATGACGCTCGTTTTCACATCGAGCCACCGCTCGCACCGACGGAATATAAGACCTTTGTGACACACTATTTGGAGCGATGTCTGAAAGAAGACCCAAAAAGTACATGGGCGGATTCCAGGTATTCGGCGGGCGCAACTTTGGTGAACATCTTTGCCAGTCTTTGGAGAGATTCGTCTGTACCGCGAGATGTCTTGAAAGAGCTAAAGGATTGGTTAGGACGTCTCTATGTAGAAGGTGATGAGAGCATTCGCACCTGCATCGTCACGGCAACACTGGAGCATCTTTTTGAGCAGAAAAACATCCGGGAGTTCTTTTCTGATTGGAAGAAAGACCCGGTGCTGGCGATCGCACACAAGGAAGCCTGTCTGTGGTACTTGGGCGGCGGGAAAACGCCGTTGGGCAAGCCGCCGTTCCCGCCGCGCAAGCGTTCCCGCAGATAACTGTTCAAATCGTCGGGCCATTACAATTATTGACAGTGAGCCTGGGGTGATTTCGTGCCTGTTCCTATATTGAAGTACCGATCTGGCGAAGAAATAAGGAAGGGTGACCATGTACTCTTCCACGGAAACGCTGCGGAAATCGAGCTTGTGGCTTTTGATGCAGACGATCCAGACCCGGTAGTTGCTTGGCACACAAAGGAATCGGGTGGCGGGGTCATGATCCTAGACCCAGCTGTTTCGGGCCGGACCTTTATTCAGAAAGATTCACTCGACGAGTTCGAGGATTTGGAATTTGTTTCGCGCCCAAAATAGCTGGCGCAACATCACCTCAGCACTCATCGACCGGGTCGCGAACGTGAGTGAGGGGCTTCACACGAACCGCTGCTGCGTTCATCAACCGTGTAGTTTACTTGTGGGGTCAGTAACTTTCGTCACTCGCAAACTCAAAGGCGCGCCCAATACCATGGTATTGCCATGCCTTTAGGGAGCCTAAACAGCGGCCGGCCCACCTACGAGCGCTTCCTGCTCTTGCTACTCGGAGAGGCCATCGCCGGCTTTTTCCTTTATGGCGTTTTTGCGTTTATGCCTATGGCGGTGCAAATGGTAATCACCTTGACGAGTTGGGTGGTTATTATGAACGACAACATCTTCCATCCCCAGAAGAACAAGAGCCTCGGCTCGGTGCTCTGCGGGATCACCTCCATTCCTGTCTTTTCCTGCTTTGTCGCGTGGAGAATTACTCACGAAGACGTCTGGTCGAGGCTCATGCTTGTCGGGGCATGTCTGATGGCCGCGCTCATATTTTTGGATCGGCGACAAGACGCCTGAGATAGATCCTTCGCAAAGAACGCTCAGGACTTCGGTGACTCAAGCACGCGATACTGCTTCATAAAGAAGATACGTCGTAAGTCCTCTCACGCTCGCAATCGAAGGTTATCCGACTTCAGAGAGCCCGCTCGATAGCAGCGGCAACATCATCGCTCAATTCCTCCGCTCTCTGCAACGCTCCCTTGATCCTGACAATCTCCATCTCGCGGGCAGCGATCTGTCCGGCAGGTTCGCTGTGACCTCGCGCAGCTCCCAGGCTGCGCTCGTGGCTGGCAAGCATGCGCCGAAAGATCGGCACGGCACTCTTTTTCGGCTGC
>JGI12635J15846_10003133_pt1 | contig 14426 bp, 9 predicted proteins | sample BlaSpr_A8_OM2_M2_FD_15846 | JGI IMG/M metagenome (IMG submission 15846) | reverse complement strand
TCTCCATGAAAGTGCGCACCTGTTTCACAATCGCCAACTCTTCAGCGGGCAGTGTTTCGACAAGTTGATAGAAGTCGCTATTGGGTGCCGGTAGCGACACAAGCTTTCTGTCTTTTGCTGGGCTTGCCATTAAAACCTCTCTACTTATTAATTGTGTTTGTCTCGCTGCTCGCGGACACTTCATTTAAAGCAAGCGGGCTGCCAAACCTATTTGGAAATTGCCTGCTGAAAAGAAGCGAGTTGCAGTCTGAAAGGAGGCGTTGGTCAATAAATCAGCGTCATCAATAGATCAGTGTCATTGCCGGTAACGCTGATCGGATCTATTCGCGCATGAAAAACCTAGGTATCGCGAGTGCCGCACTACCAAGAAGCAGTAGAGGTAGCATGTTCCGCGACAATCCAGCTCGCGGTCGCATTTTTATGATGTTCTAAGGAGTGAGAGGGAACGTTGCGCAACCAACGAAATCAAACCGAGTTTAAGTTCTGCTCAGGCGAGTCGGATCAAACAGAAATCACATCGAGGCGATGAGCAGTACTGGAAAGCAAAGAATCATTCAGCGACTAAACTGGCCGTTGGGGAAGACATTACCTAGGCAGAAATCGTTCGCACCAACGCAAGCAAGCGGAATGGGTGCGCAGTACGCTGCTCACCCACTCCACGAACAAAGGACGAAAATTAGTGTTTCTCGATTACTGCCCAGTCATGGCGCTATTACTTACCGCTTTTCTCTGTTCTGGCAATGACAGTGTCTTCTGCAATGTACACGCACGCCTCGAGGTTGCCGCCGACAAAAAACGGCGTTACCTCGAGCGAGCCGTCGATACGGTGATGCACCGCGACAAGAATGTTGTTGGGTGCGATCTTTCCCATCGTGTGTACTTTAAAGAAGCTTCCCGGTGACGTGGAGCAGTCGTAGTGTAAATCGACAGTGTCGTCGTCGAGCAACTGATACCTTCCCTTGCAGACGCCGTTGGAGGGCGTCACTTGCGACGCATCCGTCGAAGGCACTTGCATGAGCACTCCCTGGTCGACGATTTTGACGTTGCCGGCTCCGTCGAACGACCAGACTCCCGTGTTCGTCACCACCGACTGCGTTACAGTTCCAGTCAAAACGTGCGGACAGGTTCCGTTCTGCGGGGAGCCAGTGATGAACTGCAAGGTCTCGTTGAATGGGAAGTCGCCTTTGAGGCGGTCAGAATTGTTCTGAGCGAAGGCGGCGCTTGCGATGCAGAGGAACACTAAGAGAGCTTTTCTCAAGGGTGCAGCTCGTTTCGCCGGGTCATCTCTATGTTTGGTGATGATGGGTGCGACATTCGTTTCCATGAATGTGCGAACTTGTTTCACAACCGTCAACTCTTCAGCGGTCAGGGTTTCGTTGAGGTCATAGAAACTGCTATTGGGTGCCGGTAGCGGTGCAGACTTTCTGTCTTTTATTGCGCTTGCCATCAAAAAATCCTTTCTTACTTTTTATGTGTTGCTGTTTGCAACACTTCCTTAAAGCAAATGGGCCGCCAAACTTATCCGAAAATTGCCTGCTGAAAAGAAGCGAGTTGCAACCGGAAGGGAGGTCGTTGATCAATAAATCCGTGTCATCAACAGATCAGCGTCAAAGTACGGGTAACACTGAGCCGAGTTCGCGCATGAAGAACCCATGAAGAGCGTTGCCGAAACCAAAAGGCGAGTGTGTGGCGCTCGCTGAATTCTCGTCAGCATATCGCGAGCAACTGTCTCAATGAATGTGGCGATGATTTAGTGCCAACCGAGGGCTGGGGCGACCGAAGTCAGAATTGCCTCCATGACATGCACATTGTAGGCAACACCTAGTTGATTTGGAACGGTCAGCAATAACGTGTCGGCCTCCGTGATCGCCTCGTCTTTCCTAAGCTGCTCGATGAGAATATCTGGCTCAGCGGCGTAGCTGCGGCCGAAGATCGCCCGCGTGTTTTCGTCAAGGAACCCGACTTGGTCCTCTTCCTGAGAGCCTCGTCCGAAATAGCCACGATCGCGGTCATCGATCAACGCAAAAATACTGNGGCTAACGGAAATACGCGNTGTGCGCGTGTGACAAGCATTCTTCCAGGCTGCGCGAAAGGCGCGAATCTGGGCGGCTTGTTGGATGTGGAGCGGCTCGCCGGTCTCGTCGAATTTGAGGGTTGAGGTCTGCAGGTTCATTCCTAGCTTCGCGGCCCATGCGGCGGTCGCGTTGGAAGCCGACCCCCACCAGATTCGATCGCGCAATCCTGCAGAGTATGGCTCAAGACGTAGCAGCCCCGGAGGATTGGTAAACATTGGACGTGGGTTCGGCTGGGCGAAACCCTTGCCGCGCAGCAACTCGAGAAATTCTTCGGCATGCCGCCGGCCCATATCTGCGTCGTCCTCTCCTTTAATCGGGCGGTAGCCAAAATAGCGCCAACCATCGATGACCTGCTCGGGGGAACCGCGGCTGATTCCCAACTGCAGTCGGCCACTGGAGATTAGATCCGCAGCCCCAGCGTCCTCCGCCATGTAATGAGGATTCTCATACCTCATATCGATTACTGCGGTGCCAATTTCAATCTTTCGCGTTTTAGCACCTACCGCCGCGAGCAGTGGGAACGGTGATGCGAGTTGCTGCGCGAAGTGATGAACCCGGAAGTAGGCTCCGTCCATTCCCAGGCGCTCAGCCTCCACGGCGAGGTCAATGGACTGCAGGAGCGCGTCGGCCGCTGACTGCGTTCGTGACTGCGGCGAAGCTGTCCAATGACCGAATGAGAGGAAGCCAATTTTCTTCATGCAATATAAGTCTCCCATATCGTCGCTATGGCTGTGCGCCGCTTCTCTGGGTCGCCCTCGCCGAATGCTTCCGCGTTCTTTCTCAAGAGATCGTCTACACTTTGCATCGCGTTCTCCGTTCCGGGCGTACCGCCGGCTATTCTGAGCCAAGCCGCTCTTGACGAACAACTCCGATGCCGGCTTGGCCCGACGAGAAGGAATCGGGTGAAAACGGGTCAGAATGGATATCCTGAAGCTTACCAATTCCTTCGATGCCAAGCGCTAAATTAACCGAAACGTCTAACTGACTGAAGAGGATCCAGACAGGAGGGCATCGAGGCCTCGCGCACCGCCGCGACAAAAGCGGAAGGCCGCGCTTTCTCTCCGCCGGGCACTCTGAGTAATCGAGCCCGATCGCGACAACTTCTTTTCAACTATTCTCACTGATTTGCGAGCAGCCAAGGTCTTCGAGATTGCAGTTTTTCGATTCAAGTCCTCGCTGTCCTTTAGCTGTCCAATAACGACTCCTAAGAGCTCCTTACAAGGCTTTTAGGTAGCCACCCGCGTCTTGTAAGTTGTTGAAATTGCTAATTGTTTTGGACTCATAACCCAAAGGTCGGTGGTTCCAATCCACCCCCCGCAACCAAATCCATTCAATCAGTTGAACCTTTCGGCCCTTTTCGCCCCTAAGGTACTGCTTCCCCAGCGGTCTGCCACAGTTCCTGACCCGGTCGACCCTAGGTTCCGAACAATATCTAGAATCGTTGCGTCGCTCCATCGATCCTGAGCACGTTATAATAGGCGGGCGCACATGGCTCTGGCGACTCGGTCTCCACGGAATCCAATCTCAGCCTGCTCAATTCGCGACAACACGTGGACCTCGTCCAAATGAAGGTCTCCCCCTCCCACCCAACGGACGACAGATTCATTTTCTGCGCTGACGCTATCCCGAGGCTAGGCTCCGCGCGGGGAGTTGTAATGCACGCATTGCGCGCTGCGACCGTTTCCGCAGTTTTGTTCTCTCCCGTTGCGCGCGCACAGAAGAGTGATTCGGCGAAGCCTGTGGTGGTGCAACCGGGTGCGCCGGGTGCGCCGACTAGAACGCTGCCGTCCTCAACGCGGGCAGCCCTGCCGCCACGCTCCCCAGCAGACGTAGAGTTCATGCAGGGCATGATCCTGCATCATGCGCAAGCGGTCGAGATGACGGCGATGATTCGGTCGCGTACGCAGAATAAAGACCTGCGTTCCTTGGGAGCGCGTATCAGCAGCTCGCAGGCGGACGAAATCAAATTCATGAAGCGGTGGCTGGCGGCCCGCGGCGAATCACTTTCGATGGCGATGCCGAACATGCCGAGCATGGATATGTCGCATGAGGCCTCGCACGAGGCTTTGCACGAAACCGTGGCACCGATGCCCGGTATGCTTACCCCGAAGCAGATGGAGGCGCTGCAGCAGGCGAAGGGCGCCGAGTTTGACCGCTTATTTTTGCTGGGGATGATACAACATCACAATGGCGCACTGACCATGGTAAAAGATCTATTCGACACCGCAGGCGCCGGACAGGATGCCGAGTTGTTCGACTTCGCGACCGATGCGGACAATACGCAACGGGCCGAGATACGGATCATGGAGAGTATGTTGCAGAAAGAAACCCTAGAGGAGAAACGATGAACCGATTGCGCAGTCTTACGGTATGTGCAGTGTGGATCGCACTTATTTTTTGTTTCGCTGTAAACCGAACGCAGGCGCAGGCCGTGCAGCCAGCGGCTCCGCCACAGGAGCAGGCGCAGAAGCCTGCGAGCCCGCCTTCCGACAAGGACGCAGAGGACGAAAATAAAGATCCATTCGCGCCAGAGCCTGCTCCAACGCTGGCACCGGGTATGACGGGCTCGGATACGAATGATGCGCGAGCCAAGCTTACACCGGGCCTCTACGACGCCGGCGAAACTTCGATGGGCATCGAGCACCTCTTGCTGCTCAAGAAGCCGGACGCGTTTCAACTCGGGACCACGGATCCTGATGATCCGAAGGTCGAGAAAGTAGTGGGGCAGCTTGGCATGGGGAACAACAAGAAGATTCCAAAGTCAGCCCACTTGCTGATCGCGCAACTTGCTTTCGCCAACTCTGACCTGGCGTTCCAGGGCAATCATTTGTTCCAGGGAAATTTTTATGGCGTGAGTATCTACGACATCGGCAACCCGGCGAAGACGACGTTGTTGACTTCGATGGTCTGCCCTGGCGGACAAGGTGATGTGTCGGTATACAAAAATCTGATGTTCATGTCGGTCGAGATGCCCAATGGACGCTTGGATTGTGGCATTCAGGGATTTCCCCCGGAACCGGCTCCGCCCGCAGACGATGACAAAGACAAAGATAAAGTAACCGCTGCCGACAAAGACAAAGACAAAGACAAAGATAAAGACAGCGCCAGTGACAGTGACAAAGGCAAAGACGACAAAGATAAAGAAAAAGAAAAAAAGCACCCCCTCCCGGTAGCGCAAAAAGACCGGTTCCGCGGCGTAAGAATCTTCGACATTTCTGACATCAAGAATCCGAAGCAGGTCGCAGCGGTGCAGACGTGCCGCGGATCGCACACGCATACTCTGGTGATCGATCCGAACGACAAGGACAATGTCTACATCTACGTATCGGGGACTTCGTTTGTGCGTCAGCCAGAAGAACTGGACGGCTGCTCCGGGGAAAAACCAGACAAAGATCCGAACACGGCGCTGTTTCGCATCGATGTGATCAAAGTTCCAGTGGCTGCGCCGCAGGAGGCGAAGATCGTGTCGAGTCCGCGGCTATTCATGGATGCTCGCACCGGCGCGATCAACGGCCTGAATAACGGCGGCACCCATGGCAAAAAGGGCGCGGAGAAGCCGTCGGATACAGACCAATGCCACGACATTACCGTGTACTCGGCGATCGGATTGGCAGCGGGCGCGTGCTCCGGCAACGGAATCGTGCTCGACATCAAGGATCCAGTGCATCCGAAACGTCTGGATGCGGTCAATGATCCCAACTACTCCTACTGGCATTCGGCTTCGTTTTCGAACGATGGCAGCAAAGTCGTGTTCACCGACGAGTGGGGCGGTGGGCTCGGCGCGCGCTGCCGTCCGAACGATCCAAACAAGTGGGGAGCGGATGCCATCTTCCGTTTGAAAGACGACAAGCTGACTTTCGCGAACTATTACAAGCTGCCCGCTGCGCAAGGCGACACAGAGAATTGCGTGGCGCACAACGGCTCTCTGGTTCCGGTTCCCGGCCGGGATATTGAAGTGCAGGCCTGGTACCAGGGCGGAATTTCTGTAATGGACTTCACCGATCCGGCGAACCCATTCGAGATCGCCTACTTCGACCGCGGGCCCATTGATCCGAAAGTATTGGTGCTCGGAGGCGATTGGTCTGCGTATTGGTACAACGGTTACATTTACGGTTCAGAGATTGCACGCGGCCTGGACATATTTCAACTCACGCCAACCAAATTTCTCACCCAGAACGAAATCGACGCGGCCAAGACTGTCCGGCTGGCTGACCTGAATGTGCAGAACCAGCAAAAGATCGAGTGGCCGGCGAAGTTAGTCGTGGCTAAGGCGTACGTGGACCAGTTGTCGAGGTCCGAGGCTCTGCCCGCAAGCCAAATTGCGGAACTGGAGAAGGCGATCAAGAGCGCGGAGAAGTCGCACTTGAACAAGAGCAATGCGGCGAAATTGAAGGCCATGGCGCCTTCGTTGGAAAAGAGCGCGGAAACCGCCAAGTCCCCCGCCGATTCCATGCGGATGCATGCTCTGGCAGACGTTCTGAAGCATCCCTCCGCCTGAGCCGCATCTTAACCTCGGCAGCGGACCCATGAGCTCCTGGAAGCAATACTCCATGGGCTCCCGGGTCAGCTGATGAGCTTTCGGAAAACGGCGCAGCGAATCTGTCCGTCTTTTGAGAGCGCCCAAGGTCTTCAGGATTTTCAAATTACCCTCGCGACAACGTATAGCCTCCGTTTGCCGCCGCAATTCTGACCAGCCGTTACCTCCGTAACGTGCGGGGCTTACCTAATGGATTTAACCTTTGGATGGCCTTACGCTCTAGCTGCGGGTTGAGGAGACCGTTATCTACGACGCCACCACATTTCACGCCAACCGGGCCGCCTCGGCGCGCGCATTTGTTCACAGCCTGAACATCCTCATTAAGTATGCGCGGATGTATGGCTACGATCACAAGCGCACGGAAGCGCAGTTTGAAGTGACATGGAAGGAATTGCAGCAGGGCCTGCCCATCGCCGGCGAGAGCGGATTCTTACTGGGCGTTTCTGACAACATGTTGTTGCTGGATGGGGTTCCGCTTGAAACCGGGCAGGTCGAGCGCAGTTTTGGCCAACTCTTGAGTACGGCGGGCCTAGCCAGCCTTCACTTCTCGAAAGATGTAACCATTGATGACTTCACCCGTCTGGTGCGCGCTTTCACCCTGGCAGGTTCCAAAGCACAGGATGTCTCCAAGCAAATCAAAGAAGCTCTGAGCAGTGGAGGCAAGAAGAGCACGATCAAGATTAACGAAGTTAAATTTGTGGCGGCCGATCCTCTGACCGGCGATATCAGCGTGGCTGCGCAGATCGCAGCGCAAACTCTGGGACCGGAATTCAAACAATGGTTGAACGATCCCCAGAAATTGCTGCAACTGATCGCAGCGGCGGAAGGGGCAAACTCCGGCACCACAGGGCAGTCTGGGGGACCCACTGTTCCATTCGGAAGTGTTCCTAACGTTGCCGGCCATTGGGTCGCAGGCCCAGCGCCCGCGGCAGGAGGCGCGGCGCCAGCCGGAACGGGTACAGCTCCGGCTTGGGAAGGCGGCGTGGTGCCGCTGCAGGAGGCAGAAGTGGTCCAGGCAATTCGCCTGCTGACTCGCTTCGGCCAGGTGCAGGGCGATCCCAATGTCGGCACCGAAGATTTGCAGAAAGAAGTAGGTAAGACCGATCCCAACACTCGTCTGAACCTGCAGCAATTGCTGGGCAGCCTGGCTGCTCAAGCCACAGTGAAGCAGGAAGAGGACACGCCGCTGCTGATGAAAGCGGCCGAGCACATGGCCATTCGCTTCGCCCTCGAGCGTTACTCCAAGGGCGAAGTGAAAGTGAATGCCGTGCACCAGATGATGGAGCACATGAGCCGCCAGATGGACTCATTGCGCCAGATTCTGAAGTTGCAGGAAGACAAGATGAACAAGGCCGGCATCCTGGTCGAGTCGCATGCCGACATCCTCGACCGGATGTTCTGGGCCGAAGTACCGGAGTCTGGAAAGAAAACGGTTCTGCTTTCGAACGAAGCTCCTTGCGTTCCTCCGCGCAACCTGCGCCAGTTCTTGGAAGTCTTGCTCGATCGCGACGATAAGAAAACCTCGGCCGAAATTCTGGACAACTATTCCGGTTGCCTGAACGTGAAGGATTCGGAAGCGCGCCGCAAGACTGCCATTGGATTAAGCCAACTGGCCGATCTTTACTCGCGACTGGGCGGCGAATCGCTGGGCGGAGCCATTCGCAAAGTAACCGATCAATTGTGCGTGGAGAAAGAGCCGGAACATCAAAGCCTGCTGAGTGCTGCCTTTGTTCGTCTGAGTCAGGAAGCCAGCGCGGCAAAAAATTATCAGGCAGTGAATGCGGTTTGCGCCGGCATGGAGCAACTGCAACAGCAGCGCCCAATTCTAGTGAACGACTTGCGCCCGCGGGTGGGCGTGGAAAATCGCATTCCAGAGTTCATTGAAGAAGCGCTGCGCGACGAAAAAATTGCTCCGGATCTGTTGGTCGTGTTGCGCCGCACTTCGCAGACCGGGGCAGAGCACCTTGCCGACCGGTTTTTCCGCTGTATGCGACGCGACGAATGCGACCGCATGGTCGAACTGGTAAAGGAAATGGGAAGCTCCGCGCTGAACCAACTGCGGGAGATTCTNCGCACCGGCCAACCCCGTCAGGCTTCGGCAGTGGTGGGCATTCTGAGCCGGCTCGACGTGGGCACGCTGTTGGAACTGTTGCCTATGCGCCTGCCCGAATGGAACCGTTTCTTCCACGACATCGTGGTTCGTCAAATCGCATATGGCGCTGCACTCGACCGTGGACGGACTTTACTCGAACTGGCCGAGGTGCTCGATTCAGTCGTGCTGCCGGAAGCCATCGATGAAATCGGCATGAGCGGCGATCTCACCGCTGCGCCTCCGTTGCTGGCCATGGGCAAACCGGGCGAGGCCGCTTCGCGCTCACCCTTCGTGCAACTGAAGGCCATCGAGTCTTTAGGCAGGCTGCGCGATCCTGAGGCCTTGACGCTACTGCGCGAGATTGTCGAAGCCAAAAAAACCTTTGGATGGATTCATCACCGCGAATTGCGGATCGCTGCGGCGCAATCGTTATCTAAGATTGATCCCCGCTATAGCAGCCAGATTCTTGCCGATAGCAGCATCGAACCCGCAGAACTCGCAATCGCTCCGCTGGATACGGCTCCAGCCTGTCCCTGGGTGCGGCAGCGACGCTACGAACGCATGGTGCTGGCGCGCGCAGTCGGCGCAACCATTGGAAGTTCGTGGGGTAAATCAAGAATTCTCATCCGCGAGTTGAGCCTGGGCGGAGGCATGGGCACGAAAGAGGACAACTTGCGCATCGGCAGCGAAGCCGATCTGGAAATTTCCGTTGGACTGCGTTCGAAAATTCGCGCGCACGTGTTGTTACGCCGCGCCCGGGTGAACGAAGTGGGGTTTGAAATCGTTAATACAGATCTGGAAAGCCGCTATCGTCTGCGGCGGTTGCTGGTGGAAGCTATCAACCGTGCGCCGCAAAAAGGCGATCCGCAGTGGACCGGCCAACGGAAAATGTAACACCCTGAAGTCCTCAGCTGCACAAAAAATAAAAAAGCCTCCGCTCGCTCACTGCGAAAGAGACTTTTTTATCTCACTATTGGATTCGACGCTTACTTCACCTTGACGAAGATGATCACCAAGGTATAAAGCGCTAGCGACTCAATCAGCGCCAGGCCCAGGATCAGCGCCAGTTGAATGCCGGGACGAGCGGCTGGGTTGCGGGCCAGGCTCTCAGCGGCGGAAGCGGTCGCCTTGCCTTGCGCCAGAGCGCAAATGCCGGACGCAAAGGCCATGGAAAATCCTGCGGCAATCGCGACCCAGTTGACNCCGCCCACAGCTTCGCCCTGAGCGAACGCGGGAACGGCGAACGAGAGTACGGAAAGTACCATGAACAACTTGCTTAGCTTACCCATCCTGTTTCTCCTCGTATGAAATACCGCCAGTGGGTGGTTGACGCCATACCGAGCAGACGCCCTCACGCTGAACGGCTTGTTTCTAGTTTCTAGTTTCTTGTTTCTAGTGTCGGCCAACGTGACGGTACTGGAAACTCAAAACTGGAAACTGGAAACTGAATTCTAGTGCTCCTCTGAAACTGCGCCTTGCAGATAAACAGTGGTCAGCAGGATAAAAATGTACGTCTGCAGCAGCGACACGCCGATGTGCAGCCCCAGGAACAGGATGGGGACGCCAACGGGGACCAGAGAGATGAAAACCAACGTGACCAGATCGCCAGCCAGCATATTGGCGGTAAGGCGGATGGTCAGCGAGAGCACCCGAGCCAGATGGCTGATGATTTCTATTGGAAGCATCAGCGGCGACAAGGGGAGCACGGGCCCGGCAAACTGCTTTAGGTAGCCTACTCCAGCGTGCTTAAATCCTTGCGTGTGGTAATACGCGAACGCGCAAAGAGCGCAGCCCAAGGGAACGACGGCTACAGCCGTCGGTGATTCGAAGCCGGGAATCACTCCGATCAAATTGCAGAATAGAATGAAGAGACCCAGCGCTGCCAGGAACGCTGTGTAACCCTCGCTGTGATGGCCGATGATCTCATTGCTCTGGCCCTGAATGAATCCTTCGACGCCTTCAAACGCATGCTGAAGCGCACCTGGACGGTCCACCGAAAGCCGCGACCGGAGCAGGAAAAACAGCAGGATCAAAAAAGAGAAGACAAGAATCTCCATCGCAAAAGAATTCGGAATCGGAGCGGCGGGATGCTTCGGCTCGAAGTGCAATAGCCGCAGCAACGACGTGACAGGGCTTGCGAACAGACGGTTCAGGACTGCGGTGAACCACAATTGCTCAGGCATAAAGCGGCTTTGGCTGCGAGCTCCTAATTCGAGATACGGATACTTTCAAATCCCGCGGGTTAATGCCGCATAAACTTCGTAGACCGCTTCGCAGGCGATCCCGGCTACGGGCAAAAATAAGCCCGCAAGAAGCCCATTCAGGCTCGCGGGTGAAACAGTCAATATAACATAGGCTCCAAGAGCCATCAAAACATAGCGCAGCAGGAAGCGAAATACGATTCCCTGCCCGGATTGCGAGGTCGCGGCTCCGGCGGCGCGATCCACAAACCCCGCGATCACCCGCTTCAACCAATAAAAGTTGACGTAGGCGATTGCGCACCCGCACGCCAGCCCTACGGCCGCACGCGGACCGAACTTCCACCACGCGCCGACAACGAACAGCGGTCCAAGCACAGCCATGCACCGCCGAATGCGATCGAGCGCACCTGAGTAGAAGTGCTCGGCCACGGCCTGAGCCTTTTCGAGTTCGCTTTGGCATTGCTCAGGCATGGATATTTTTCGAGCAGCTATGGGATTGCACGGTCAGACGGGAAGGCCAGACTCCCTCACTTCGTGTCTCGCAGAACGGCGCGGATCAGTTCTATAAAGCCAGCAGCAATGCCCAGCAGTATCCCCGCCAGGTAAAGCCATGTCGTGTGCAGCCAGCGGTCAAGAGCTGCCCCGATCAACCATCCGACGACGAGGGCAGCAGGAAAAACGAACGCCAACTGGCTGTAGCGCGCTGCCTGGACCCAAAAGTTCTCCTTCCGCTCAGGAGGCGAGCTCTCGGAATTTGGATCGCTGGGCGGCATGTCCGGTCTGACAAACCTCGGCGCAATAGAAAGAATCTTATGCTAGTCGTCGTGATGGTTGAACGGCCGAGCTCCGCTCGGGCCGGGACAGCCGAGGCGGCTGTCGCTACATGAGCATTGCTAGCGAATCAACTTTGCCACCGCGGCAGTCTGCGCCAGACCCAACGACCAGTTCACCAGCTCGATGAAACGCTCCGGCATGATTCCGATAATCAGGGTGGCGAAGGCCGTCACCGCCAGCGCCGCCCGCATAGTCCAACTCACTGGCAGCAAACCTTTTTCTTCCGGCTGGCCCATAAACATGGCGTTAGCCATCTTCAAATAGTAGTACAAGCCGAACACGGAATAGAGCACGCCGAGAGATGCGAGCGCGTAATGTCCTGTTTCGATCAGGCTAAGGAAAATAAAATACTTCCCCCAGAAGCCGGCCAGAGGCGGGATTCCGGCCAGCGAAAGCAGGAAGATCAGCATCAGCACGGCTTCAACCGGTGCACGTGAGTAGAGCCCATTGAGATCGTCGAGTTCGTCGCCGATTACGTTCCGATGGCGCAACGAAGTGATCACCCCGAAGGCGCCGAGATTCATGAAGGTATAGACGAGAAGATAAATCAGAATGCCTTTGATGCCGTCCGGGCTGAGCTGGGTGACCGTCCCCGCGATCAAGCCCAGCAGCATGTAGCCCACGTGGGCGATCGAAGAGTAAGCCAGCAGCCGCTTAGTGTTGGTTTGCGTAAGCGCCGCAAAGTTCGCTCCCGTCATGGTAGCGATGGAAACAAAGACGAGCAGTGGAAGCCAGACCGCGCGCATCGGTCCCAATCCCCAGATTAGAATGCGCAACATCATCGCCCATCCCGCAGCTTTGACCGCCACGGACATGAATCCAGTGATGCAGGTCGGTGCGCCCTCGTAGGCATCCGGCGCCCATTGGTGAAATGGCACGGCGGCAACTTTAAAAAGTAGTCCGGTGATCGTCGTAAGCAAAGCAACGATCGCAATCGGATTGTGCGGATCGCGGGCCAGCAGGCGCGCCAATTGGCGGCTGATCTCCCCCAGGCTGGTGCTGCCGGTCAGACCGTAGAGCAGCGAGAGTCCGTAGGCAAAAATGCCGGATGAAAATGCGCCCAGTAACAAATACTTCAATGCCCCTTCGTTCGAGCGTCGGTTACGCCGCAAAAATCCCACGAGAACGTAGGTGGAAATCGCCATTAGCTCGAGGCCGATGAAGATCAGCACAATGTCGAATCCTGAAGCCATGCACATCATGCCCACTACCGAGAGCAACATCAGCGTGTAATACTCACCGTGATTCTCATGCTCAGTCTGCATGTAACGCATCGACATGAGAATCGAAATCGCCGTGCCCACAAGAAACAGATAAAAGAAATAGAGCGCGAAGCGGTCGACGTACATCGTGCCCATCAACCCGGGCCAGCCGCTCCCCGGCGCGAGGTGGGCTGCATCCAGAAAAGATTGGATCTTCACCACTCCGCGAATGGCAAACAGCACTCCGATAAAAGCCATGAGCCCGTTGATCCACTTATCCTCGGGCGGAAGCATGAGATCGATGAGCAGGATGCCAATGGCGAACAGCGCGAGCAGAGTGATGGGAAGAGCAAATAGATAGTCATTCGCAGTGAATCCAAGCGCGCCCACCTATTTCTTCCCTTTCGTCATGGAGACTGTGGCCACGGGTGCGGAGGCTGGCGGCCGAATCGCGGCATTCATTCCGCTGTCGGCCTGCGGCCCGCGCACGTTCTGCACGATCTGATTCACTGGCTGCTCGAGAATCTGGAAAAACGGCTTGGGATAGAGACCGATCCAGAACGCCATGATGAGCAGTGGCACGAACGTGAGCACCTCGCGCGGCGTCAGGTCGTGAAGTTTTTCATTCTTCGGATTCGTTACGGGTCCAAAGAAAACGCGTTGATAGAGCCACAGCAAATACGCGGCCGCCAGCACTACTCCCGGCACCGCCCACGCGCCCCACCGCCAGTTCTCCATGAACGTTCCTTGCAGAATGGTGAACTCACCGACAAAACCATTGAGGAGCGGCAGCCCCATCGAAGACAGGAACATGATCATGGTGATGGTTGCGTAAACCGGCATCACGTTCGAGATGCCACCGTATTCGGAAATCTCGCGCGTGTGGCGGCGTTCGTAGAGAATTCCGACAATCAAGAACAGCGCGCCAGTAGAGATGCCGTGATTGATTTGTTGCAACACCGATCCACTCAGTCCCAGCGGCGTAAGAGCAAAGATTCCCAGAGTACAGAAACCGAGGTGGCTGACCGAAGAATAAGCCACCAGCTTCTTCATGTCCTTCTGCATGAGCGATACCAGCGCGCCGTAGATGATTGCGATGATGGAGAGAGCAATCATCCAGCCGCGAACTTTGGTGTGCATCAGTACGTCAGGAAAAAACGGCAGTGAGAAGCGAATGAAGCCATACGTTCCCATCTTCAGCAGAACCCCCGCCAGAATTACGGAACCGGCCGTCGGCGCTTCCACGTGCGCGTCCGGCAGCCAGGTGTGGAAGGGGAACATCGGCACCTTGATGGCGAAGGCGAAAAAGAAAGCGAAGAACAGCAGCGTTGCGATGGTAGGGCCGTAGGCTGGATCGGAATAAATTTTCGGCGCAGTTTCGTAGAGTGCCGTAAGACTGAAGGTGTAGATTCCGGTCACCGCATGATGATGGAAATACAGAAATAGGATTCCCAGCAGCATCAGCACCGAGCCCGCCAGGGTGTA
>JGI12635J15846_10003131_pt1 | contig 14430 bp, 12 predicted proteins | sample BlaSpr_A8_OM2_M2_FD_15846 | JGI IMG/M metagenome (IMG submission 15846) | reverse complement strand
ACTACGAACGCATGGCCGAGGTGGAAACCGCGGAGCGCGCTGCGGACATGAGAGCGATGCTGAAAAATCCGCCCGACATTGCTGCAGTAAACCGTCTTTCGCGCGATCCCATCGACAACTCCACTCTTCACACCACCTGCGTGGCCACCCGTCTCAATGCCGGGCATGCGAACAACGCCCTGCCGCAGCGCGCCGAGGCCATTGTGAATTGCCGCATTGAGCCCGGTCATTCCTCGGAAGAGATCCGGCAGGAGCTGATTAAAGTATTTGCCGATCCAAAGATCACGGTGCGTTATGTCGACAACTTTGGCAACATTTTCGACAGCGCTCCCGACCGGAAGAGCCTCCCGGCTCCGCCACTGCGTCGCGACGTGTTTGCGCCGATTGAGAAAATCACTTCAGAGATGTGGCCGGGCACGCCGGTAATCCCAGACATGGCAGACGGCGCTTCCGACGGTGTTTACACCATGGGCGCGGGAATGCCTACCTACCAAATTTCGGGAATCGCCATTGACCGCGACGACATCCGCGCCCACGGCCGGGATGAGAGGGTCGGCATCGAATCCTACTACAAGGGAGTGGATTTCTATTACCGCTATCTGAAGGCGGTAACGTCGGAGTAGTCGCTGCTCTTAAAGCACGGAAAAAGCCAAGGCGCACATCACCACCAAGCGCTCAATCTTTGCCATTCGCCACGCTCATGCGGCTACCTTTTTCCTGCCTGGGTAACTGTTGGTTTTCACCCGGAAGAATCGGTTTGGGCAGCATTGAGGACTCATATTTCGCCAGACGAAGCGAACCGCTGGTATCGGGTAAGGACGGTGCCCCGGTGCCCGCATTTTTAAATCGCAAGGCCGCGCTCAAGTTACCAAAGGTATTGCGGCGCCAGTCGCTGATATTGCTCTCACGCACCCCCGTAAACTCCTCCAAGAATTGCAGCACTGACGTGTGATCGAACTGCCTGTCGCACACCCCACCTCCGGCGGTCCAGGGCGAAACGATAATGCAGGGCACGCGAAAACCGCCGCCAATCGGATGTCCATACACAAACTCTGCAGCCGTATCGCGACCGGGCACCGGTGGCACCACGTGATCGAAGATACCATCGTTCTCGTCGTAGTTGAGGATAAATACCGTTTTCCTCCACACGTCGGGATTGGCGGCGATCGCGTCTATCTTGCTGGCGATAAATGCCGCTCCGTCGGCGGGCATATAGTCCGGATGTTCCGATTGGTAGCTGGTAGGGATCACCCATGAGACCGCGGGCAGCTTGTTGTTGCTCGCATCGTATTCGAATTGCCCTTCCGGACTGCGCAGCATGCCCTTGGTATAGAGGGCTGACTCTTTATTCGCTTCCCGAAAAATTTTGAAAGTTTCGAGAAGATTGCAACCGTAATTGTCTTCCTGCTGATACACCTTCCAGCTGATGCCGGCTTTCTCCAACCGTTCCGCATAAGTCGTCCAGGTGTATCCCTGCTCGGGCGCCGTGTTCTTTATGATCGGCCCGCCGTTCCGGCCGTCAGGATCGATCGTGCCGGTCATCCAATACATGCGATTCGGCCATGTGGGGCCCATCACCGAACAGTGATAGGCATCGCACAGAGTGAAGGCTTCCGCCAGGGCAAACTGGAACGGAATATCTTCCCTTGTGTAATAGCCCATGCAATAGGGACCGTGCGCTCCGTCGGCCTTGCGGTGGGCGGGGAGCCACTGGTCCATTTGGCCGCCGTTCCACGCTTCGTGTTGCACTGCCCAGGCATGACTCGTGGAAGGAATTTTCTGGGCGCTGGTCGAGTGCGTGTCGAGATGAAATGGAAGCAAGTATCCCTTGGGGTTCTGGTCGTCCGGTTGATAGAAAACGGATCGGCCACTTGGCAACTTGATGGCCTGTGGATCGTCAAACCCGCGCACCCCCGCCATCGTTCCGAAGTAATGATCGAACGACCGGTTTTCCTGCATGAGCATGACGACGTGCTTGACGTCACGCAGCGAGCTCGTTGCTGGCAGCCGCTGGGCCAGCATACGTTGCACATTCGGAGGCATCAGACTTGACGCCGCTGCCGCCATTGCAAGCCGGCCAACGTCTTTCAACAGTTGGCGGCGAGTGAGCCCAGCTCGGCCGAGACCGGAATCAAAAGGAGAAGGAGTTTTCATTTAAGCGCCAATCACCGCAGAACGCGCTCTCAATATTATCAAGTTCGCAAAATCATGCGGTAACGCAACACCTCGAATCAAGGAAAAACTAGTCTTTGCCTACGGATAAATTTCTTTCCATGTCGCCCGGCACACAAACGAACTTGATGAACAGAAGCAGACCTCATTGGTGATAATCTATTTCTTCCTTGGTAACCGCAGGGTCCCGTGCTTTCGGCTACGGCTGGTACAGCCCACACCCAGCCTGCATTCCAGGGATTTCCATTTGAACTTACGGGGAGTGAGCAATGAAGATTGGCATGTTGACCGGCGGCGGTGATTGTCCTGGCCTGAATGCGGTGATTCGCGCCGTGGTGCGCAAGGGCGTCTTTACGTATGGCGACGAATTTGTCGGTTTTCTGGAAGGCTGGCGCGGTCTGGTCGACAATAATTTTGTGCCTCTTGATCTCGAGTCGGTCGGAGGTATTCTTCCCCGCGGCGGCACCATCCTGCGAACCTCGCGCACCAATCCTTCCAAGCGTCCGGACGGCATCGATCGCTGCCTGGCCTCTCTGGAGAAAAACAAGATCGAGGCTCTCATCGCGATCGGCGGTGACGATACTCTCTCCGTCGCCCAAAAGCTTCACGAGCATGGAGCAAAAGTTGTGGGCGTTCCCAAAACCATCGACAACGATCTTGGCGGCACGGATTACACATTTGGCTTCGACACCGCGTGCAATATCGTGTGCGAGGCTCTGGACCGGGTTCATACCACTGCGGAAGCTCATAACCGTGTGATGGTGGTAGAAGTGATGGGCCGCGATGCCGGGTGGATCGCTCTTTACAGCGGCATCGCCGGTGGCGCCGACGTTATCCTCATCCCCGAGCGCCCCTTCGACGTAGATAAAGTTGCCGACTCCATTCGCCAGCGCCACGCGCGTGGCCGCTATTTTTCTATTGTGGTCGTGGCCGAAGGCGCGAAATTTTCTTCCCAAACAAGTGACGGATCGCCCGTTCTTCAAGACATGGGCAAGGACGAGTTCGGCCACGCAAAACTCGGCGGCATCGCCAACATTCTCGCCCGCGAAATTGAAAAGCGCACCGCCTTTGAAACTCGTGCCGTAATTCTCGGGCACATCCAGCGCGGCGGCTCTCCCAGCGCTTTTGACCGCGTGCTGGCCACGCGTTACGGTCTGGGTGCAATCGACATGGTGCACCGCGGCGAATTCGGACGTATGGCCGCCCTGCACTCTAACAAAATCGTCTCGATTCCGTTGCTCGAAGCCATCTCCCGCAACCGCGTCGTAGACGACGAGATGATCCGAATCGTCGACGGATTATTCGAGAAGGCCAGCGACAAACAGCCCGCGTAACCAGCATTTCGATACTGGACGCTGGGCAGCCGGAATTCTTGCGATCTTTATTCTTGATTCTTGCGATCTTTAGATGATTGATACAAAAATTAATTGATACAAAACTGATACAAAGCTGGCTGCGTCGTAACTGACTTGACCTAGCCACGAGTTGGTAAGCGCCCGGCCCGATCGCCATGCAGAATCTATACCTGCGGCTCGCTCCGTTCCTGCTGGCGATAATTGAAGCTCTGCTGCTGATCCTCGCCTGCGCTCTCGTACTGTTTCACGCTCGAGGCGCTTCACCCAACTCCCAGCCTTCGGATTTCCGTTCCATCGAGCGCATTTTCTCTCGCCTCGCAAGAAGACAGCGCCTCTGCGCGCTACTGGTGGGTTTCAGCGTGATCGCCATCCGTGTCGCGCTCATCCCGATCCTCGGCATTCCCCAGCCTCGCTTCAATGACGAGTTCAGCTACTTGCTTGCCGCCAACACCTTCGCTCACGGCAAACTCACCAACCCGACCCATCCCATGTGGATCCACTTCGAAAGCTTCCACATCATCCAACAGCCAACCTACATGTCCATGTACCCTCCTGCGCAAGGCCTTGTACTGGCCGTCGGACAATTGCTGGGCAATCCGTGGATCGGTCAGGTATTGATCACCGCCCTGATGTGCTCGACGCTTTGCTGGATGCTCCAGGCATGGCTGCCCCCGCCGTGGGCGCTGTTTGGTGCAGCGTTGGCCGTTCTCAGGCTGGGGATTTTAAGTTACTGGATGAATACCTACTGGTGCGCATCCGTCGCCGCCCTTGGCGGCGCGCTCGTGCTGGGAGCATGGCCACGTCTGCGCAGGCACCCTCGAGTGCGTGACTCTTTGCTGATGGGCTTCGGTCTCGTGGTCCTAGCCAACAGCCGCCCCTACGAGGGACTCATCTTCAGTCTGCCGGTAGCCGCCGCAATGCTCTGGTGGCTGATAAGCTCGCGTCTCACAAGCGTGGGAGTAACAAGTAAGAAACGTTCCGCATTGCAAACCGCACTCTCTAAAATCGTGTTACCGCTGCTCTTAATTCTCGTCGTCGCCGCCCTGGCAACTGGATACTACTATCGTCGCATTACCGGCAACCCCTTCCGCATGACCTATCAAGTCAACCGGGCGACCTACGCCACCGCGCCCTATTTTCTCTGGCAAACCCCTCAACCGGAGCCCGTCTATCACCATGCCATCATGCGCGAGTTCTATCGATGGGAGTTGGGGGAGTTTGAGAAAAATCTCAGCGTGATCGGTTTTCTACGGCGAGCTTTGGAGAAAACCTACTTGTGGTGGCAGTTTTATTTAGGTCCGCTGCTAACGATTCCTCTGGTCGCATTGCCTTGGGTATTGCGAGAATCGGTATTACGAAAATCGGTGTCGCGAAAATCTGTGTTGCGAAAACCAACGATGCGTCTGCCGGCTGCGATCTGCGGCGCCATGATCCTGGGTTTCTCTATACAAACCTGGACCTTGCCGCATTATTATTCCCCGGCAGTCGGCGCCCTCTACATACTTCTGGTTCAATGCATGCGTTACCTGTGGCACTGGCGTCCCACGAGGCTTACGGTTGGACCATCTTTAGCTCGCATGATCCCTGTGCTGGCCTGCTCTATGATCCTTCTTCGCCTAACAGCAGCAGCCGTCCATGTAGAGATAGAACCCGCATGGCCGCGCGGTAATTTGCAGCGGGCGAAAATCGTAAGCGATCTGGCGCGAATGCCAGGGCGGCAATTAGTTCTCGTCGGCTACGGCCCAGATCATAACGTCGATCGGGAGTGGGTTTGGAACGATGCGGAGATTGATCGCTCGAAGGTAGTGTGGGCCCGCGACATGGGCGATGCAAAGAATCAAGAATTGCTTAACTATTTCAAAGACCGCAATGTCTGGCGAATAAATGGCGACTGCGTCTCGCCCGAAATGGAGTCATACTAGGCTTCCCAGCGATTCAGACATGTGAAGTTCAGCCTCTGGCCATGTTCGTGTCAGCGCGAGAGATCACGCGTCGCACTCGGAGGGCAACGACAAGTGCTGGCAATGACGGCTAGAAGGGCGAGCAGCGGTAACGCCAGAAGCGTGTACAGAGGAATCAGCGCCACAGTTCGCAGTCGATCCCAAGGAACCACGAACGAGCCTGTCGCGAGCAGCACTGCGGTCAGCCATTGCCAGCCTTGGCAAGCAAACGCGGCCCTTGCCAGCATACGCCGCAAGAATGCTGATCCATTCATCTGGCCGACAAGGATCAACAGAACAGGGATGAGCAAAAGCTGGTTGTAAGCGGCAAGCTTCGGGATGACGGTAAGCGTTACCACCCCGGCCCAGGCTATTGCCCATCCGAAACATTTCGAGTTTGCGGGCGACTGACGCCATTTCCAACAGACCATCAGGAACCACAAGACGAGTGCAGCCGTAGCAAGCAAAGCTAGCCAACGCGGGAACAATGCCCCCAGAACAGATGGATCGGTCCCATAGGTGGGATATTTCCAAACTGCAGCTAAAAAGTGCGAGATCCAATGTGGGGAAATGGCCTCGGAGGCGCATTCCAGAACCAGAAGGGTGCCGGCAAAACTCCAGATTAACCGGCCGCGTTCCTTCCACTTCGCCAAAGCCCAAAGCAGAAACCACAACACTATCAATCCAGTCGTATCCGGTTTCGAGGTTGAGAGGGCGAGCAGAAATCCGCTGAGCGCCAGCCGGTGGTGAACTGCGCTCGCAGCTGCGGCAGCAAGAAACAGCAGAACTATCGCGGCGAGGTTCTGCTGAAAATATTCCTCCACTGCAGGATAGCTGCTGCCCGCGAGCAACATGCTTGAAAGCACAATAAGACGATGCGGACGAAATCCAACCGCAAACATCCATAAAGGGACACTCAACGCGATAGCCCCCAGAAGCAACCAGCGAACAATTTCCTCTACCGTTCGAAATGGCATTGAGACGGTGGGAGCCATCAAGAACACAACATAGATGGGATAGACAAAGGATTCTTGGGCGATAGGGTCAGAGGGGTCACTGGGATTCAGCGGTCGCCCATAAAAACCGATTTGGATTTCCCGTGTGATTTCCGAGCTGTAAGGGTCCGCGCCGCGCAGAAACACTTCTCGAGCACCAAGCCAACGTGGATAGAGATCGGAGTTGTTTCCAATGGGCCTCTTTCCGGCAAGGACAGTCTCAGCATTTGCCGGGGCCAAAACAGTTACGGCCCAGCGCCAGACTCCGAATGCAATGGTCAGAGACGCCAAGAGTACGAAAAGCGATGCACGAGGATAGGTAACCAGCTTCACGTCTGCCATTCTAAATACTCACCTTCTCAGCGCACCGCTCGCAATTAACAAGCGCGCCTTAGTTTTGTTGGCATCGCGATCTTGCAGGAACTCCACGCCGATAAATTTGCGCCTTTGTGAGTTTTAATTAGGTATCATGAGCGGGCGCATGATGCCAGCAAGAAGCAACGGGTTCTTCACTGTTCGCCGGCTGCGCGCCCACGGAACCGTTCTCGCCCTATGCCTCTGGTCGGTTTACCTGTGGAACATGGCAGCTCCCGGCCTGCGCGATCGCGCCGGTAATCTGAAAGGCACTGACTTTCTTCATTTCTACACTCTCGGCTCGCTTGCCCTCACTCATCGCGGCGCGGATCTATACAACATGCAAGCGCAATCTGAACTCGCGGCGCAGAGGGTTCCTGCCGCCGCGGGCATCCGATACCTGCCGCTCTATCCTCCGCAGGTTTCAATTTTCTTCGCACCGTTTACTCACTTCTCTTATCCGAATGCGCTGGCACTCTGGCTCGTGTTGAGCGCCCTCATCTACGCTCTCTGCTGTTGTGCGGTCTGGCGTGTCTGTGCTGAGTTGCGGAATCATAAATTCACGGTAGTCATTCTGGCCCTGGCCCTGGCCTTCCCGGCCTTTTGGCACCTGATCGCCTGGGGACAAACGTCGGCCCTGGCTCTCGCCTGTTTCACCCTGGCTTTTCTTGCCCTGCGCGCTCAACATAATTTCCTGGCGGGCTTGGCTCTGGGATGCCTCATCTTCAAACCGCAACTAGGCTTGGCGGCCGCGATTATTTTCCTGCTGACCCTGCGCTGGAGGGTCATCGCTGGCGCGATTCTATCGGCGTCCGCGCAGTTGATCGCGGCTTGGCTCTACTACGGTCCCGGCCCACTCCGCGAATGGACACGCATGCTGCTCAATGTTCCCCGCGTTCTTCCGCTGCTCGAGCCCAAAATTTACCAGACCCACTCCTTGCGTACATTCTGGACCCTGCTCATTTCGTGGCCGCAACTCTCTTCGATCCTCTACCTCTCTAGCGCGCTTATGGTTGTCGCTTTGGCCGTCGCCTGCTGGCGAAGCCGCATTTCGCTGCCCTTACGCTTTTCGGCGCTCCTGCTTGCCACCGTCCTTCTCGCACCACATCTCACTGTCTACGATCTCGTGATCCTCGCGCCCGCCTTCTTGCTCCTCTCTGACTCGCTCATGACTCAACCCGCTAACTCCGACGCAGCTTCTCTCAAAACTCTTCTATATCTCGCCTACGCACTCCCGCTCCTCGGCCCGCTCGCACAGTGGACACACCTCCAGCTTTCCGTTCCCGTGATGGCCGCTCTTTTGTATGGGATATGGAGACTTGGCAGAACACCAATTTCGGTTATGCCTTTTACCTAATGGAATCTAGCTTCCGAACAAAAACTGCAGCGCCTCCGCAAATCGTTCTGCCCACGCCGATTCCGTGTGGCCAGCGCCTTCCTTGATCACCAGCCGCAAACGCATTTCACTCAACACTGCGCGCCGCACAATCGCCGCAAGTTCACGCACATCATCAACCACGGTGCGGCTGCGCTCGGCGTTTCCCGCTTCCGCAGTGCCCGCGGCCAGGAATATTCGATCAGGCCAAATCCTTATCGCACGGCTCTCCTTGATAATCTGCCGGTTCGACGCCCACAAAGACGGACTCTCGAGCAACAGCCGCCCAATCAATCCCGGCCGTGCGAACGCCGTGTACAGAGCAATCAGCGCTCCCAGCGAAGACCCGCCCAATCCCGTAGTCTCAGGCCCCGTAGCGACGCGATAAGTACGCTCCACAAATGGCATCACTTCCTTCATCAAAAAATCGGGATAATGCTGCCCCATCACCCGCAGCATCATGGGATGCATCGACCGGTGCGGCATGTATTCCCGGAGCCGGTCCTTACCCGCATTATCCATGCCCACGATAATCATCGGAGGCACAGCGCCTTCGCCGATCATCCGCTCCGCAGTCTCATCCACTCCCCACTCAACTCCAGCGAAAGAAGATGACGACTCAAACAAATTTTGCCCATCATTCAAATACAGGACGGGATAGCGCTGGCCCACGTTTTGCGGTTCGTCATACCCCTGCGGTAACCACACCCGCAGGAAGCGAGTATTGCGAAAGATACGGCTGCGAAATTCATGCAAGCGCAACTCCCCCGTCGCGCCGCCAGCGCGAATTGGCTCCCCTACCGCTCCAGCCCAANTTTTTGTCTTTCGGATTCTTCCCATCAGAAAAGATTCAAGCGTTGGATCCCGCTCGTGCTTTCAGCACCGCTGCTAAGATCGTTATCACCGCAACCAACGCCAGCGAACTCAGACACAGAAGGCACCAGGTCTCCAACACATAGCCCTCAACATAGGTTAAGTAGAGCGCGAACGCGAATCCTGCTGCCGCGGCAAGCAGCAAGCGCAACCGCGTCTCTGCCCGCGACCGGTAAACAGTTGCCAGCACAAAAAGCACTCCGTACCCGGCAATTCCGATCCCCGCCACCGGAATCCCCATCAGGCTGGAATATTCACTGCGGTTCACGATGTCGCAATTAAATCGCTCCCCGAAATCGCAAAATGCAGATGCCGACTTCGCGTAGTGCCGTTGCAGCGATACCGCCGACACCACCATCCCTGCGAGCGCTAGAGTGGCGATCACGATAAACAGTATTCGATTACCTTTTGCGCTAGTTTGATCGGACCCGGATGGCTGATCTGGGATGGCGCTCACGGCAGAGCACACCCAGTCTTATCGGAAAGTTCTTCGAGAGGAAAGACTCCTTCTTTCGGCGGGTTTGTGCCAAACTGCCAGCTCGGAAATAATTTTACTTTCGCCGCTGCGCACTCCGGCGCAAGCTCACGCGAGCCCTTGATCGCGCACTCCACATAGGGCACATAGCGAAATGCTTTTCCAAACATTTCCTTCTGTTCAGCGCAGTGCGGACACCAGTACAAGCCGTACATCTTTGTCTGTTTCGCTGCCAGACACTTCGCAAACCCGTCGTAGCGATGATTCCTGTAGTACCATCCGCCTGCATAGGCCAGAACAAACAAGACCACAATGCCGCTCCAAACCAGCATCTTCCGCGACGGCGGTTTAGATTCCGTCTCACTAATTCTCTTTTGTTGTTGCTGCCGTCGCTGTTCAGACATGATTCCCTCTTTATAACATGGTCCTCGCGCGGCCACGATTCACAACTTTTCCATAAGATGCTGCGCCTAGGCCACAACCTTCAACGCCGCCGGAAGAACATCCAGTTCCTCGCAATGCAGGGTTAGCACTTCCCCATCCACCATCACATCCACGGCCTCGTTCAAATCGAACTCGACTCGTCGCACCGCTTTTCTCTCTGCCAGCGGATGCTCAATGTGCGTGCCATCATAAAGCCCTGGCAAGTTCCGCACCAGCCCAAACCTCCCAATGGCGCCCCACCGGACGTATTCAATCAAGCCACTATTCACTTCGGCCTTGGGCGCGATCATCATGGTCCCGCCGGTAAACTTGCTGTTGTTGAAGGTAAGAAAAAGACAGCGCCGCCGGTCGAATTCCGCTTCCCCGTCCACGCGCACCGGAAACGGTCGCCTCTGCAATCGCGCCAGTCCCAGAAAAATCGAAATCACATATCCCAATTCTCCCTGGCCGCTAAAGCGCCGAGCCCTTAGGGTGGCAACATCTGCCGGAAATCCCAGGCTCAACAGATTGATGTAGTGGATCACTCCAGCCCGGTGACGCAGACGCAAAACGTCGCACGGTTGCGTTCGCTGCGAGATCAACGATTCGATTGCGTGTTCTACGCCGCGATCGCTGAAGTCGCGTAGAAAAGAGTTTCCCGTTCCCAGCGGCAGGAAAGCCAGCGTGGGCGGCTGGTTTGCATTCGTCTCGGGAAAAAGACCGTTCACCACTTCGTAAGAAGTACCATCTCCGCCCACGGCAATAAATTTCCGCTGGCCCGCCCCGTATGCCTCGCGTGCAATGCGCGTAGCATCGCCGGCGCGCTGCGTCTCCGCCACATCCAACTCAACTCCGCCTGTACTCAGTCGTTCCAGAGCCGGGCCAAGCATCTTGCGGGCACGTCCACCACCCGCGGCAGGGTTCACGATGGCAAGATAAGCTTGCCGCCCGCTCACAGCCGCACCACCACTCCCCGATCCACTGCTTTGCCGATTTCTTCTGCGAGGAGTTGGCGCTTAACCTTCATCGACGCAGTTCGGGGAAAATCTTTTTCCCAGATAAGATAGCCGCCAACCCGCTTGAAATCCGGCAGTCGTCGATTACGGTTGGAGATTTCCTGCAGCAGTGCGCTGTCGAGAACTTGATTCTGCTCCAGTCGCAGCGCTATCACCAGCATCTCTCGCCCCAGCTCTTTTTGCGGCCACACATAGTTCGCGGCGAAAACACAGTATTCTTTTACCGGAAGCCCGTCGTACACCGCTTCAATATCTTCGGGATAAATATTCTTGCCGCCTTCGGTGACGATCATGTTCTTCTTTCGCCCGAGAAGCTGTAGGTGTCCGCTCTTATCGAACCTTCCCAAATCGCCCGTCAGCAGCCAGCCATCGGTAATCGTCTCCAGCGTCAACTCCGCATCATCGAGATAGTGCGACATCACCGTCTTGCTGTGCGCCGCCACCTCCCCAATTCCCTCTTCGTTCGGACTCAGCACCCGCAGGTCTACGCCCGGCAACGGTTTGCCCACTGTATCCGCTCGGAATGGTTTCAGATCGTTCAAGGTCAGTGCCGTTCCAGCTTCTGTCAGCCCATATCCGTTCACCACCGGAATTCCCAAGTCATAGAAAAACTGCATGGCTGAAGGCTCCATGAACGCCCCTCCAGTAATCAGAGCCAGCAATTCTCCGCCGAAAGCGCGGTGCACCTGCGGCAGCAACGCACGGCTCAATTTCACCCGGGGTCGGCTCCGCGTCAACATCTTGTTCAGCGCAACCAGTCGATTCAGAATCGCCCGCTTCCACGGCGGCAATTCGTCAAACTTCGCCCGCAGACCACGCTCTAGATTTTTAACAATCATGGGCACCAGAGCCACGTAGGTAATCCGGTAGCGCACAAAAGCATCGCGTACAAATTCCGGACGCAGGGTCCGCAGATGCACCACGCATGCCCCGCACACAAATGGCCCAATGAACCCAACCATGAAATCAATCGCGTGGTTGGTCGGAAGAATGCTCAAATACCGCACCCCCGGCCAGAAGGGATACAACGCGGTCAATGCCCGGCATTGCTCCAGATAATTCTCATGCGTCAGCACACAACCCTTCGGACGCCCGCCGGTACCCGACGAATACACAATGCACGCCACGTCCTCGCGCTGGCGCATCACAAAATCCGGCGCGCCTTTGCGCTTGAAATCTTCCCAGCGGAATCCGCCCGCCAGGTCCGCCGCCAGCGGCGCTTCAGTCACCAGCACCAGCTTCGTCTTAATGTTGTGAAACTCTGGCGACCGCATGATCGCCCGCCACAAGTGATACTCCACCACCAACACCTTGACCTTCGAGTGCTCCAGCAACTGCAATTGCTCGGCCGGGGTAAGTTTGTAATCCAGCGGAACCAGCACGCCGCCACAGTAGAAAACCGCATACGCCGAAATCAGCCACTTCGACTGATTCGTCATAAGAATGGCTGCGCGGTCGCCCGCATCAAACTCCGCATCTTCCAGCGCCCGCACCAAAGGTAGGCTGATCTCCTTGAAGTCGGAATAAGTCAGGCGGCTCTTCTCCCGGTCGCGGTCTGCTTCAATCAGGCAGGTCTCACCAGAGAAACGGTCCAGCGCATCGCGCAACGCCGCTCCGAGACAGCTGTATTTTTGGACATCAAGCATGAAGGATTATTTCACCACAGAGACCCGGAAACACGGAAAACACCGTACCCGCCTAGTTATCCGCACAAATCGTGGAAATCGAAGTAAGGGTGAGGAACGTGGCTCGAATCTTCCTCGCGCCTCAGTTCGCTAACTCGTTCTATAGTCGCGCCTGAATTTTTCCGGCCAGCGTGCGAAAGTCGGAAACGCCCTGCAGTTCGTAGTCCGGAAGCTCAACATGAAAATGATTTTCCAGCTTGGTCAGCAGATCGAGCGTCTGCAAGCTGTCGATTCCCAGGGTTTTGAAAAAGTCATCATCGGGATGCAACTTCCCCCGTGGCACCTTGAAGTGTGCCGCGGCAAGATTCAGAATCTCATCGAGCGTCTGTTCCGTACTATTCATAGCCGTCATACTCTGGTTCTGCATTTCTTACTCGGTACTGGGTACTGGTACTAACTAAGGCAGATAAGGCTGCGCATCCGTACTCTCCACAAACTTCCGCAAACCGGCCTCAACCGCGGGACGAGCAAACAGTTCGCAAAACAAATCGATCTCCTGCCGCAGCTCCTCAAGCGGAATAGGCTTGATAAACTTTTTCGCCGCCACCGCTGTAGCATGATCGAATTTCTTGAGCTGAGCCGCCGTCCCGCGCGCCGTCCGAAGCGCCTCGCCCTCGCCAACCACCTGGCTCACCAGCCCGATCTGCTGCGCCTTGGCGGCATTAAAGCTGCGGCCGGTTAACAACAAGTCCCTCACCACGGCGTTGCCCAAATCGCGCTTCAGTCGCGGAATCCCGCCGAACCCCGGAATTAATCCCAGCCGCAACTCCGGAAAACAAAACCGCGCCATCTTGTCAGCAACGATCAAATCGCACGCCAATGCCAGCTCGAATCCTCCGCCAAACGTGACACCGTGCACCGCCGCAATCGTAGTCAAAGGCGCAGCATCGATAAGATTGAATACGCGGTGAATGCGCTCCAGAAAATCGCGGACTCCTTTCGCCGCTTCAGCTTTCTCCATCGCCTGGGACCGGTGATAGAGTTCGCGAAGATCCGCCCCCGCGCAAAACCCTGGCTTCATTTCGCTATAAATAATGAGCGCGTGCGCTTCCGCCTGTACGCGCTCCAAGTCGGTTACAAATTTCTCGAGCTCTTCCAGTGCCGCCGATCCCAACTCATTGCAGGGCGCGCGATGCAGGGCCAGGTCGATCACGCCATCGGCGACGCTCCAGGATAAAGCACTCCCACGGCAATCACTCCCCACTTTCGTCTCGCACTCTCCATGCACTTTGTGTCTTTCGTGGTTCCGCATACTCGCTGCCGCACCTACACCGCCTGCTTCACCCGGTACATACTCTCGATCTCATTTTCCATTCGCGCTGAAATCACCTCACGCTTCAGCTTTCCGTTCACCGTAAGCGACCCGTTCGCAATCGAAAACGCTTCGGGCAGCACACAAAACGCCCGCACCTGCTTGTAATGCGGCAACTCCGGATTCACCACATCCAGCACAGCTTGCACTTTGTCCGGGGTCACGCTTCCCGTCACCATCGCGGACAAATACCCCCGCCCATTCCCCACCACAACGACTTGCTGGGCTTCCGGCAAGAGCTTCGCAATTTTGCTCTCAATCGGCTCCGGCGAAATCTTGTGGCCAGATCCCAGCACAATCAAGTTCTTGATGCGTCCAGCGATCCGCCAGTTCCCCGCCGCATTGATTTCGCCCTGATCTCCCGTACGGAACCATCCATCGCGCACCGCCTCCGCTGTTTGCTCCGGCCGATTCCAATATTCCCGGAAAATATTGGGGCCGCGCACCAGAATCTC
>JGI12635J15846_10003130_pt1 | contig 14432 bp, 13 predicted proteins | sample BlaSpr_A8_OM2_M2_FD_15846 | JGI IMG/M metagenome (IMG submission 15846) | reverse complement strand
GCAGCTGTCAGCCAGCGGGCTACGGCTCGCCGACGAACTCGGCGAGCCGGGGGTCATCGATGTCTGGGCCGGCCAGGTCCCAGACCCGCACCGTGCCGTCGTAGCTGCCGCCACTGACCGCCGTGGTCCCGTCGGGGGTGACCGCTACCGAGGACACGCTGATGTGGCCGGTGAGGGTGGCCCGAAGCTGGCCGGTGGCCAGGTCCCAGACCCGCACCGTGCCGTCGCCGCCGCCGCTGAGGGCAGTCGTCCCGTCTGCGGTGACCGCCACAGAACGTACACCACCGGTGTGGCCGGTGAGGATTTGCTGGAGCGGGTCGGTGGCAGGGGCTAGCGCTGGCGTGAGCGGTGCCAGCCAGGTCCGGGCGCCGGGATGGCTAGCCAGGCCGCGGGCCCAAGCAGGCATGGTCGCTTTCCCTTGCCGTCTGCGGGGGTTCCGCCCGCAGGCCTGGTTAGTGCCGTTTCAGATCTGCACCCGGCAAGACGGCGGCGGCGGTTGGCGCTTGGGCGAAGTCCAGGCGAGACGGTCTTCGACGATGCGGGAGATAATGCAGGTGCGGCTGTCAGGTCACGGTCCCGGGCAGGCTCGCAACTGCCTGAGAAGCGACTGGGCCGACCGTGAAGCACCGCGACGGAGATTCCGGTGGAGTTCAGGATCCTTGGGCCGCTTGAGGTGACGGCGGGCTCGGAGCGGCTGGATCTGGGTGGCGCCCGCCAGCAGATTGTGCTGGCGACGCTGTTGCTGGGCGCGGGCAAGGTAGTCAGCGTGGACCGGCTGCTGGAGGCGGTCTATGGCGAGGACCTGCCGCCCACCGCGCGGACCCAAGCGCAGATGAGCGTGTCGTCGCTGCGGCGGCTGTTCGCCGCGCACGGCGATGAGACGGCCATCTCGAGCCGGGCACAGGGATATGTGCTGGAGGTCGGCGGGGGGTGGCTGGATTCCGGCAGGTTCACCGAGCTGGTGGCGGCGGCTGGCGTGGCCCGCGAGTCGGGGGACCTGGACCAGGCTGTCGCGGGCTTGCGTGATGCGCTGCGGCTGTGGCGGGGTCCGGCGCTGGAGGGTATCGACAGCCAGCTGATCAGGGCGGCGGCGAGCCGGCTGGACGAGGAACGGATTGCTGCGATCGAGACCCGGCTGGCGCTGGAGCTGGACCTGGGCCGCCACCATGAGCTGGCCGGGGAGCTGGCCGAGCTGGTCAGAGAGTTTCCGCTGCGGGAGGGGCTGCGCGGGCAGCTGATGCTGGCGTTGTACCGGTGCGACCGCACGGCCGATGCACTGGCGGCGTACCGGCAGGGCCGGCAGACGATGATCGAGGAGCTGGGGATCGAGCCCGGCGAGCGGCTGCAACGGCTCGAGCGGGCGATCCTCAATTCCGACCCGGTTCTTGCGCCGAAAGCCAGGCCGGCCACGATTCTTCTTCCCGGGCGGCTGGTTCCGCGCCTGCTCCCGGCCGGCATTGCCGATTTCACCGGCCGGACCGGGGAGGTCAGGCAGATCCGCTGCCGCCTGATGCACGGGGCCGAGGAGGAGGATCGGATCGCGGTACCGATCGTGGCGATCGTCGGTAAGGGCGGGGTGGGCAAGACCAGCATCGCCGTGCGTGCTTCTCATGAGATGGCCAGGCATTTCGCGGACGGGCAGCTGTTTGCCGACCTGCATGGAGGGACTTCGCGCCCGGTCAGCGCGGCGGAGGTGCTGGAGCGGTTCTTGCGGGCGCTTGGCGTGCCGGGCGCACAGGTACCCGACCGCCTCGATGAGCGTGCGGAGATGTACCGGAGCCTGGTCGCGGGCCGGAAGGTCCTGGTGGTGCTTGACGATGCGGTCGGCGAGGGCCAGGTGTCGCCGCTGCTTCCGGGCGGCGGCGCCGCGGCGGTGATGATAACCAGCCGGAGCCGGCTCGCCGGGCTGGCCGGAGCCGTCCGGATCGAAGTGGATGCGCTCGACGCCGGCGGCTCGGTGGACCTGCTGGCCCGCATCATTGGTGCCGAGCGGGTCGCGGCGCAGCCCGAGTCAGCGGCCGCCGTGGCCCAGCTGTGCGGCCACCTTCCGCTGGCGCTTCGCATCGCGGGCGCGCGCCTGTCCGCGCGCCCGCACTGGGGTATTCAGCAGTTGGCCGAGCGCCTGGCGGATGAGACGCGTCGCCTGGATGAACTCACGCACGCAGACATGGGCATTCGGGCGAGTATCTCGCTCAGCTACGAGGGCGTTGGAGAGCAGGCCAGGCGGCTGTTCCGGCGGCTGGCGCTGTGGGAGGCGCCGACGTTCCCGGGCTGGCTGGGTGCCGCGCTTCTCGGCCAGCCCCTGGCCAGCGCCGGGGACCTGCTCGATGAGCTGATCGCTGCCCAGCTCGTCGAGGTAACCGGCGCCGAAGCCGGCCCGCACGCTCGGTACCGGTTTCACGATCTGATCCGCGTGTTCGCCCGGGAGCGGCTGGCCGCCGAGGAGCCGCCGGCCGTGCGGAAGGCGGCGCTGGAGCGCGCGCTCGGCGCCCTGCTCTGCGTCACCGAGGAGGCATACCGCCGCTATTACGGGAGTCACTACGTCACGATACGTATCGATGCGCCCCGGTGGCCACTGCCGTCGCGACTGCTGGAGCAGCAGATCGGCGATCCCCTGTCGTGGTACGAGCGCGAACGTGCTGGGCTCGTGTCGGGGGTCCGGCAGGCAGCTCACGCAGGGCTGGCCGAATTGTGCTGGAGCCTTGCCTTCGCCGCGGTCCCGCTCATTGAGGCCCGGGCTTACCTCGATGACTGGCGGGAAATCCACGAGCTCGCGCTGCAGGCCACGCGAAAGGCGCACCATGCCCGCGGGCAGGCGGCGATGCGCTACTCGCTGGGCGCGCTCCACCTTACCCGGCAGCGGTTCGATCAGGCGCGCCGAGAATTCGCCGCGGCGGAACAGCTGTTCCAGGACGCAGGCGACGATCAGGGCAACGGTCTCGCGGCCTGCCGTATCGCCTACCTAGACCTGCTGAGCGGGCGGCTTGACGATTCCGCAAGACGCTGTGCGGAGGCTCTGGCCATATTCCGGCGGACCGGAGATCAGGTCGCCGAGGCTTATGTACTGCAGAACATGGCCTGCATCAAACTAGAGAGTCAAGATCCCGATGAGGCGAAGAGACTCCTGTCGGGCGCATTGCGGCTGTGCCGGGCGGCCCGAGCCGGGCGAATCGAGGCGGGGGTACTCCACCGCATGGGCGAGGTTTACCTGAGGACAGGAGAGTTCGCGCACGCCGTCGCCAGCTTCGAAGAAGCACTGGCGGTAGCCCGCGACTTGCACGATCTTGTTGCCGAGTCCATGGACATGCTGGGTATCGGCGTCGCGAAGCTTCGGCAGGGCGAGTCCGATCAGGCAAGAAGCGCGCTGCAGCATGCGCTGGGACTGGCCGGGACCGCCGGCCACGGGCTGGCTGAGGCGCGAGCACGGCTGGGGCTGAGCGAGTTCGCCCTGGTCAGCGGTGATCCCGGAAACGCCGTAGCCCTCGGACAGCAGGCGGCGGGCGCTTTCCAGGCCATGGGGGCGCTGCTGGATGAGGCCCGGACGCTTGCCCTGCTCAGAGACGCGCATGCCGCCCTCGGCGACAGCGTCCGCGCGGCTGAGGCCGCTGTGCAGGCAGCTGAGCTGCGCGCCAAACCCGTCGGCACCGCTCGGAACGCATAGCTGGCATCAGCGGTCAGCGCAGCCTCCCTGACCAGAGATCCTCCCTCGCTCGTGGTGCGCTTACTCCTGTCTGCCTTCGAGCGGCTATCGGTGGGCGAGAGCACGCGGATAGCGGGCTTACGGAAACTAGCAGACAGCGTCTGCGGGCCCAACAGGAAGATGTTCTGGATGATGATTTCCGTACAGGTGCTCGACGGCACATACGGTCAATCCGCTGCCGGTATCCAGGCTCGCCTGGAGCGCTTTGCCGGGGATGGCTGGACGGCGGTCGCCGATGCTGAGACCGGCAGCACCGGATGCATCGAGGACTCGGCCAGCTGGCCCCTGATGCGGGGACTGTATCGCATCGTGCTCGACAGCGATCGCTACTTCGCTGGCCTGGGCGTGGACGCCGCCTGCCCGGCGGTAGTCGTCATCTTCAAGATGCGGGACGAGCTTGACAGCTGCCAGGTGAGGGTCACGCTCTCCCCGCATTCGTACTCGGCCTACCTCGGGGCCATGGACATTCAGCCGTTGAACTCCGGATGAGCGCCGGGCGTGCCCTGAATCACCCTGAAGATCACGTCAGCAGGCGCTGCGGTGGAAAGGCCCGGCCAATATGGCTGGCCAGGTAATTCGGCCCATGCCCCATACCGGACTAGCTTGCGGAGAAGGGACATCGCATGAGAACGCAGGAGACGCCCGCCGTTCACACGGCGGGGCTGGGCAAGCGCTACGGGTCGCTGTGGGCGCTGCAGGACTGCTCGGTGACGGTCCCGGCCGGCCGGGTCACGGCGCTGATCGGGCCGAATGGGGCTGGTAAGACCACGCTGCTGAAGATCCTCGCGGGGCTGAGCAGGCCGAGCGCGGGCGAGGTGAGCGTGCTGGGCCGGCGGCCCGGCACGGATGCCGGGTTCCTGGACTCCATCGGCTACCTGGCCCAGGACATCCCACTGTACCGGCGGCTGAGCGCCGGCGACCACCTCAGGATCTTCGCGCGGCTGAACCGGCACTGGGACGCGGGGGCCGCGACGGACCGGCTGGCCGCGCTGAAGATCCCCCTCACCCGCCCGGTCGGCAGCCTGTCCGGCGGGCAGCGGGCGCAGGTGGGCCTCAGCCTGGCGCTGGCCAAACAGCCCCGGCTGCTGCTGCTGGACGAGCCCGTCGCCGCACTGGACCCGCTGGCCCGCCACGAGTTTCTCTCCTCGCTGGCCGAGGCCGCCGCCGGGGGAGGCCCGGCGGTCATCTTGTCCTCCCACCTGCTGCACGACCTGGAGCGGGTCTGCAGCTACCTGATCTTGCTGTCCGCCTCCCGGACTCAGCTGTGCGATGCCATCGACAATGTGCTCGCCACCCACCGAGTGCTGATCGGCCCGCACAACAAGCCCCCCGCGGGGGTCACGGTCGTCGAGGCGACCCACACCGCGCGACAGAGCCGCCTGCTGGCCCGGCTGGACCGCCAGGTCCTCGACCCGTCCTGGGACGTGCACGAGGTGGCCCTGGAAGACATCGTCCTGGCCTACATGGGAGAAGACGCCGCCCCGTCCAACGGCATGCTGACCCCGATAGGAGAAGCGTCATGAACACGCTGATGTGGCGGCTGAACCGCAGCCAGGTGCAGATCTCCGCCGCCGGCCTCGCCGTGCTGGCGGTGCTGCTGCTGATCACCGGCATCGCCATGGCCAGCAGCTACCACAGCTTCCTTGGCACCTGCGCGGCGGCGCACACCTGCGCCGACGGCCACAGCCTGCTGTTCCGCGGCGACGGCGTTCTCAATGCGCTCGTGTACGCCACCGTGGTGGTCCCGCTGCTGTTCGGGCTGTTCTGGGGCGCGCCGCTGCTGGCACGGGAATTCGAGGCCGGGACCAACAGCCTGGCCTGGACCCAGGGCGTCACCCGCCGCCGCTGGCTGGCCGGCACCATCAGCTGGGCCCTGGCCGCCGCTGCCCTGTGGGGCGCCGCAGTGACTGCGCTGGTCAGCTGGTGGCGCCTGCCCGAGAACGCGGTCGGCGTCCCCTACTCCGGGTTCGACACCGGCACGTTCGACATCCAGGGCATCGTCCCGGTCGCCTACTCGGTGTTCGCGGTCGCCCTGGGCATCGCCGCCGGCACGGTGTTTCGGCGCCTCCTCCCGGCCATGGCCGTCACCTTCGCCGTGTTCGTCGGCCTGCGGTTCGTCATCGCCGAATACCTCCGGCCGCACTACATGACCCCGGTGTCCAAGCTGATCCCGCTCCTGGGCTTCAGCGCTGGCACCGGCGTGCCGGCCGGCGCCTGGGCTATGCCCGGAAACGACTCCGTCATCGGGCCCAACGGTCAGAACTACGGCAACGCCATCCAGATCGGCTTCATGCCCGCAGCCTGCCGCAGCGACCTGAGTAACGGGCACGCCATAGCGTGCCTGGCGGTGCGCGGGTTCCACACCCAGGTCATCTACCAGCCCGCCAACAGGTTCTGGGCCTTCCAGGGCATCGAGGCCGGCATCTTCATCGTGCTCGCCGCCGCCCTCATCGCCCTGGCCTGGCGTCTTGTCCTGACCCGAGACGCATAAATCACCACCCGCCGACTCCTGACCCCGCGGTGGAACAGACAACTCAAGAACCGCGCGCGGGCAGATTGAAACTCCGGACCGATGCGCTGAGCGGCTGCCTGCGCGACACTCAGCGCATCAGCGCAGAACCGAGGTAGAGAGACACGATCGCCATGTTCTTAATCCACCCCTGCGCCGCTTCCCGGCGCCCGGGCCGCAAGCCGGCACTAACGCTCGGAACGATCGCAGCGGCGGTTTGCATGCTGGCGACTGCGGCGCCCGCGGCCGCCGCGCCGGGCGGCTCGTCCGCAGCAGCACGGCGGTACGCGCTGGTCGTGGCTACCCAGGACGGGCTGTTGCGGGGGAAGCACGCCGACAGCGGCTACCCTGTACGGGATCGGCGGCTGCGCCGAGCAGAACGTGGCCGCCCAGTTCGCCGCCACCACCCCCACCTACTTCTACCAGTTCGACGACGAGGACGCCCCTGCCCAAAACAACGACCTGCCCGGCTTCGTGGGGGGCGCTGCGCACGGCGAGGAACTGGGCTTTCTGTGGCCCAGCTTTGCCCTGGCGTTGGGTGACCCGCCCTCACGCGGGCGGCGATTCGACGTCGGCGAAGATGGCCCGGGCGCCGGGCCAGCGATCTTCACGAGCGCGTCACGATCCTGCTGGCCACGTTCGCAGCGCTCGCCCTCGCTGAAGCACAGCGCGTTGAGCAGATGCAGGACGCTCTCGGCAACCGCGACGTCATCGGGCAAGCCAAGGGCCTCTTGATGGAACGGCACGGCGTTACCCCTGACGCGGCCTTCGGCGTCTTGTCACGCGTATCTCAGGCCGAGAATATGAAGCTTGCCGAGATCGCCCGCCGCCTCGTAGATACCGGCAAGCTCCCAGCGTGTCGGGCTCAGATTCGTGAGTCGACCGCATTGGATAGCGGCCGTACGGTCCCGCGGAGCCAGACGATCCAGACCGGACCCTCCTCGAGAACACCGCGACCACCCGACTGCACGAGCAGGCTGGGTTCCGCGCCGACGGCACCTGCCGCCGGGTCCGCCGTCATCACGGCAGCTGGCGCGATGCCCTGATGCTGGAGCGCCGCAGTCACCGTGACCGGATCTGCTCCGCGGTCAGGGTGATGGCCCCTGCGGGCGCGGCCAAGATCCGGTCAATCGTCGACCGGCCGATGCCGGTGAGCTGATTGATGCGGTACTTGCTGACCCCGGCGGAGACGGCCCGCCGGACGCGGTTGTCACGGTCGCGCGTGCCCATGCGCCACTCGGCGAGCATCCGGTCGGCCTCCTACCTGGTCATGTCTCATACGAGACATGACCCACGTGGGACGCTCAACGCGAATCGCCAGCCGGCGGCGACGTGATAGCCGACTGCAGGCTTCCCGGACTGCTGACGGGACAGGTGGGGCGGTAATACCACTCAACGGGACCGGTCCCAAAACCGGGAGTCTGAGTAGAAGTCGGCCCGGCCGTGCCAGTTTGTACCAGCCATGACCATACCTACTGCGGCGGCGCGTTGATCGTCAGCGCGTGGGTGGTGACCATCGCCGGAGATGGCACAAGATCATCTCCCGGGAGCGGCATCGCCTGTTCTTCGCCGGTGGCCCGCCAGGGAACCCGTGCGGGCCGGCGAGCTGGGCCGCCAGGCGCAGGGGCCCTTCCCGTCTTGGCTGTCCTGCCCTGGCGGGAGCGGCTTGAGGCTGGCTGCTGTCGGCGATCGGAGAACGACGCCAGGCCCGCCGCGGCCTGGGCCCCCGTCATATGCCGACGTCGAGTCCGACGTACCGCTGAAATCCCCATAAAGAGTCAAGGATCGTCGCCGTAATTTCGGCAGGATACTTGCTAGCACGGGAGCCGTCGCTGGCAGCTGACCATAACGCTGGCTCCGCAACGGGGCGCGCTGCAGACCTTGGCGGCATTGTCCCTGCCCAATAGACCTCGATAATTGCCCGGTTCCCGGGCTCCGATATCTCGGCGGTCGCTGGCAGCGCCGACGGCGGCGGCCGACCGGGACGAGCGGTTAATACGGCGGGGGAACCTTAAGATGATCATAACGAGCCATGCAGCCACGGCCGGTGCCGATCGCGGCTGACCGCTAACATCGCAGCAGTCGTCTCAAGGTGAGGGTCCGGTGACACGAGGACGGGTCGAGCGTGGCCGTCCGAGACGGCCGGGTCGTGGTCTGTCCCTGGACCGGATTGTCACCGCCACCCTAGAACTGGTGGACGAGCAGGGCATCGGGGCAGCGTCGATGCGGGCGGTGGCATCTCGGCTGGGGGTCCGCTCGATGTCGCTGTACAGGTATGTGCGGGATCGCGATGAGCTGTTCGACGCGGTCGTGGAGCGGATCGTCAACGAGCTCGCCGATGATCCGGAGGTCCAGTTGCGGCCCGTGGACGGGTGGCGGCCTTATCTTACCGGTATGGCACATGGAGTGCGCCGCTACGCCCGTGCGCATCCGCACGCTTTCCCGCTGGTCGCCACCCGGCCGCCCACGGCTCCGTGGGTAAACCCGCCGCTTCGGTCGCTGCGCTGGGTCGAGGCGATGCTGACCGGGTTGGCCGCGGAAGGGTTCAGCGACGAGCAGGTGCTGTTCACCTACCGTACGTTCAACAGCTTCCTGCTCGGTTACCTGCTCCTGGAAACCAGCGCTATGGCGCTCCGGGACCCCAAGCCCGGCGACGGATCCTTCACCAGTACCGACACTGTCTCGGGCGATGGCGGACCGGCCGGGCTGGCAGCCGCCGACCCGGTTTCTGGCGGCCTGAGCCCAGCCCGCTCTGCCCAGCAGCGGGAGGCCATCGAGGACGCCGATAGCCCGCGTGAGCTGCTCGATCCCGCGGACGAGATCGACGCCCGGCGTTTCCCGACGGTGCACCGCCTTGCGGCAGGACTGGCCCAGGACCTCTGGGAAGGGGAGTTCGAAACAGGCATGGAGGACATGCTTGACCGCATTGCGATGTTCGTGACCGATGGGCCGAGATCTCCGGCGAGGTTGATGCCCTAAAGCGGCGGCCATTGCCTGCCGGCGCCGTCAGGCTGGTCCCGGTTCCACCACGGGCGAGGGACCCCGGCCTGGGACGGCCTCGCGGCAGCCTGCGGCACCTGCTCTGGCCACGCCTCCAGGCACCCAGCCAATGGGCACCGGCCGGGCCCCTGGCGAAAGACGTCGATCAGGGCGAGTCGACGCCCTCTGTGCACCCTGGATGGCCGAGGTGCCCTGACAGCCGGCAGGATGGCTGCAATGCTAAGTGGACACTGTAAGCTTCCCACGTAAGCTTCTGATGTAAGTTTCATGTGTAAGTCATCCGGCTGCGGGTAGTCGAGGCCAGCCGGACGACGCATGGGGAACAGTCACGGGCCTCAGCTCCGCGAAGCGGGCGATGCCCGTGCAGGCTCGAGACGCGGGCAAGATGCCGCCGCATCGTCCATCGCAGCAGGTGGACTGACCGCTCCGCAGGGGCGTGCGGATGGCCCGCAAGTCGCTTAATCGAAGAGAGGCCCAGATGACAGAGAACTACCCGCCGGCAGCTATGCCGTCACAGCGCGGCGAATCGCGTCCGCCCGTGTTGGCGGAGGAGCAGGGCACGGCTGACGTTGTCAAGGATCAGGCTTCTGATCTGGGTCACAGCAGCGTCCAGGCAGGGAAGCACGTGGCCGATGTTGCCCGGGAGCAGGCTTCAGGCGTGGCGGCGGAGGCCGGGCGCCAGGGCAGGGACCTGCTCCAGCAGGCTCAAGGCCAGCTGGAGGAGCAAGCAGCCCAGGGACAGCAGCAGCTGGCGAATCGGCTGCTTTCGGTCAGTGATGAGCTGCGCTCGATGGCAGATGCATCCGGCCAGGGCGGCATGGCCGCCGGCCTGGCGCATCAGGTGGCCTCGCGGGCCCGTGATGCCGGGCAGTGGCTGGACGACCGGAAGCCCGGGGAGGTGGTGGACGAGATGCAGTCCTTCGCGCGCCGCAAGCCGGCACTCTTCGTGGCCCTGGCGGCAGGAGCAGGCCTGGTGGCCGGGCGGCTCACCCGAGGACTTAAGGACGCGAGCAGCGATGATTCTGCGGCGACGGCGGCGCCTGCAGCTACGCAGGGGCCTGGCGGGCAGTGGCCCCAGCCGTCTGAGGTTGCGGGCTACCCACCGGCAACGGGCAGCGTCAGTGATGAGACTCTGGGCCGTTCTGCCCCGGCCAGCGGTCTGCCGTCCACCGGCGGTGACCGGGCCTGGGAGGGCGGCCCAGCGTACAGCGAGCCGAACCCCCTGGTGACTGATGACCAGGCCGGCCGTCAGGACACCCCGTGAGCAGCCCGCTCGACCCGACCGTGCCGCCGCTTCCTGATCCGCGGCCCTCGGCCGGCGAGCTGTTCTCAGATGTTGCCGCGGATCTCAGCACGCTCATGCGCCAGGAGGTGGAGCTGGCCAAGGCCGAGCTCCGCCAGTCCGCCACCCGGGCTGGCAAGGGCGCCGGGCTGCTGGCGGGTGCCGGTGTCAGCGGCTACACGGTCTTGCTGTTCGCCTCGGTCGCCGCGTGGTGGGGCATCGGCGACACGACTGGTCATGGCTGGTCCGCGCTGATCGTGGCGGCCATCTGGCTGATCGTCGCCGCGGTCCTCGGGCTGATGGGGCGGCGGGAGATCAGCGCAGTATCGGGCGTGCCGCAGACCGCGCAGACAGTGAAGAAGATCCCCGGGGCAGTAAGAGGAAACGAGGGCACATCATGACCAGCGATCCGGACGAGATCCGCGAGCAGATCGAAGAAACGCGCGCCAGCCTCAGCGAGGACGTCAACACCCTGGCCGACACGGTCAACCCGGCGCATGTCGCAAAGCGCAAGGCCGCCAGCGCGCGTTCTGCCGTGCTCGGAGCAAAGGACAAGGTAATGGGCACTGCGTCACAGTCCGTCTCCAGCACAAGCTCTGTAGCGGGAGAAAAAGCGTCGGCGGTTCAGGAGAAGGTGTCGGCGGCTCCAGGTCAGCTGCGTCGCCAGGCGGCGGGTAACCCGCTGGCAGTCGGCCTGATCGCGGTCGGCGTCGGCTGGCTCGTGGGCTCACTTCTGCCGGCCAGCAGCGCCGAGGAGCATGCGGCCGTGAAGGTCAAGGAAGCCGCCGCCCCAGCCGTCGCCGGCGCGGCTAAGGACGCCGCGGCCAGCCTGCAGGACTCAGCGCAGCAGGCAGCCGAGTCGGTCAAGGCAGCAGCGGCCGGGGCTGCCGCCACTGTCAAGGACGAGACCGCCAGCTCGGCGCACGACATGCGGGATCAGGCACAGTCAGCCCGCGACACCGTGACCGACAGCCGCCACACCGCAGGGTAACTGGAATCCGGCCGCCAGTCGACGACGAGTTAGGGAGGTCATCGCCGATGGCCAGATCGCAGAATGCGGGCAGCAGCGTCCGCAACGAGGCACCAAACAACCCGACAGACCTGAGCGGCGGGTCCTGGCTCGCGGCGGCCAGGCGGGCACTGAAGGAATATAAGGCCGACGACCTGCAGGACCGCGCCGCGGCCCTGACATATTTCGGCATCCAGTCGATCTTCCCGGGTCTTCTTGTCCTGGTTTCCCTGCTCGGTGTTCTCGGTAAGTCGGCGACCCAGCCGCTCATCACCAACCTGGGCAACGCGGCCCCGGCGTCCGTGCGGAAGATCATCATGACCGACGTCACCCATCTGCAGCACAGTCACGGCGCGGCCGGGATCCTCGGGATTGCCGGAATCCTGCTCGCCCTGTGGTCGGCGTCCAACTACGTCGCGGCCTTCATGCGCGCATCCAACGTCATTTACGACGTGCCCGAGGGCCGGCCCATCTGGAAAACCGCGCCCATCCGCCTGGGCGTCACGTTGGTTACCATGATCTTGCTCGTGGCCTCGGCCGTCATCGTGGTCGTGACGGGCGGCCTGGCGCAGAAAGTCGGGAACGTGCTCGGCCTCGGCTCGACAGCGGTCACGGTCTGGGACATCGCTAAGTGGCCGGTGCTGCTGATCATCATCGGCCTGATCCTCGCCATCTTGTTCTGGGCCAGCCCGAACGCCAGGCACGGCTTCCAGTGGGTCAGTCCCGGCGGTTTCGCCGCCGTCGTGCTCTGGCTGGTTGCCTCTGCCCTGTTCGCCGTGTACGTCGCCAACTTCGGCCACTACAACAAGATCTACGGCAGCCTTGGCGGCATCATCATCTTCCTGATCTGGATGTGGATCTCCAATGTCGCCATCCTGCTCGGCGCCGAATTCAATGCCGAGCTTGAGCGCGGCCGCGCCGTGGCTGCCGGTCACCCGGCTGGCCAGGAGCCCTTCTCAGAACTGCGAGATGACCGCAAGCTGCGGAAGAAAGAGAAAAATCACTCGCGAAGCTGAGAGGCAAGCTCTTCTGCCTGGCAGCCCAGCCAGCCGCCGGACGGCGCGAAATACCCACCCCATTCGCCATGCACGGCCGCGGCCCCGGTGGGCGGAGAGCACACGCTGGGACGCCCGGGTGATCCAGGTGTGGTCGGCCATCCTGATCGTCGCCGGCGCGCTCATCCTGGCGGTGGAACTCAAACCCCCCCCGGGTCACCCGGCTGCGGCTGCACGCCGGCCACCAGGTCACCGACGCCGCGCTGACCCGCGGCGGGCTGGCTGGGACCCTGCGCGCCGCAGCCACCAGCATTGACGGGATCACCGGCGCGGCCGTCACCGTGCGCCGCGGCCGGCGCCCTGAAGCAGCCGGTCACCGACGCGGTGCGCAGCCGCCTGGATGGCCTGGACATGAACCACCCGCCGCACCTGAAGGTGCGCGTGACGGCCGGGAGCCGCTGATGCACGCCGACCGGACCAACCGCACGGCGCTCATCGTGTTCGGATCGCTGGTGCTGCTCGCGGGAGCCGCAGGCATGCTCACCTCGGTCGGCGTATTCAGCAACGCTTTCTCGAAGCATGCGCTGTCCGCCAACCAGGTCAGCACCTACATCGGCAAAAACGGGGCCTGGGTCTGGCCCGCCGCGGCGGGCGTGTGCCTGCTGATCGCGCTCGCCGCGCTCCGCTGGATCCTGGTCTAGCTGGTCTCCACCGACCGGGCCGGGGACATCACCCTGCCCGGCGCCAAGGAGCACGGCACCACCAAGCTGCCGCCGCCGCCCTCACCGGCGCCCTGGCCGGGGAAGTCGGAAGCTACCACGGTGTCGACTCCGTCAGGGGCCGCATAATTGGCGACGCGGCCAGCCCCCAGCTCGTGCTCAGCGTGACCGCCACGCCGACGGCCGACCTGCCCGCGCTGCACCGGCGACTGGAATCCGAAGCCCTCGCCCACGCCCGGCAGGCACTCGGCAAACAGGACCTGCCCGTCCAGCTCGACCTCGACGTCAGCCGCCGTAGCCCTTAACCGCACCTCGGTGAGCAGCACGATGAACTGCTGTCGATAATTGGAGATAGGCCCGGAGCTGGTGCTAAGGGGGTCGAGGGCTAGGTGGAGGTCGGCGCCCATAGTGGCGTGGACACGCAGCTCGGCGGCGATGGCGCAGAGCCAGCCCGGCCGGCTGCTGGTCGCCGACGTGGTCCTGGCCGGCCGAAGCTCACTGTGAGTGCAATGGTCTGGTACTGCTTTTCGGTCTCAGCGTAAACGCACTGGGAAACGAGATGCAAGCGCGGATAGAAATGCACTCAGGTACTCAGGAACGGGGGTCAAGAAGCACTCAGTAATGCAGGCACTGCGGTACTCAGGAAATGGAGCCGGAATTTTCATTCGGCGACTTGTGATTGACTTGCCTCGGCGCGATGGTACGCCCTCGCGCGCGCCATCCGGGCTTGAGAGCGTTGACGGCGATGAACGGACTCGCCCACTTCCGCAAAGCCGAGCTGCTCGCTGCTGGGGGCTTGACCCAGAGACCCGTTCGGACAGCGAATGAGTCACCGCATATTCACCCGATGGCGCCGCGAGACCACCCAGGTCCGAGAGCACGGCAAGGGCGCGGCGCTGTTCGGGTACACCTCGCTGTACGGGTCGGTCCCCGGTGGCCAGGCCCAGTTCCTGCGTGTGCCGCAGGCCCAGAACGGGCCGGTCAAGGTCCCGCACGGCCCGCCGGACGAGCAGTTCCTGTACCTGTCCGACATTCTCCCGACCGCGTTCCAGGCTGTCGCCTACGCCGGCACGCCCGACGGTGGCACGCTCGCCGTGCTGGGTCTGGGGCCGGTCGGGCAGCTCGCAACGCGGATCGCCCGCCACCTCGGCGCCGGGCGGGTCATCGGGGTGGACGGTGTTCCGGAGCGGCGGGCGGCCGCCGAGCGCTTCGGCATCG
>JGI12635J15846_10003128_pt1 | contig 14433 bp, 13 predicted proteins | sample BlaSpr_A8_OM2_M2_FD_15846 | JGI IMG/M metagenome (IMG submission 15846) | reverse complement strand
CGAGCCGCATCGCCTTGCCTTCTTCACGGATGAGCTGGCGGCCGCGATCCACCGCTTCTACAAGAACTGCCGGGTGGTGTCCGACGATGCGCCGCTGACCGCGGGCCGGTTGCTGCTTTCTCGCGCGGCTCGCGTGACGATCGCCAACGCGCTCGCGCTGATGGGCGTTTCGGCGCCCGACCGCATGTAGACTACGGGCCGATGGAAATTACCTACTTCGGGCTGAACGCCGTGCGGCTACGCGGCCGCGAGGCCACCGTGATGATCGATCCCTACGAGCCCAAGCTCGGCCTTTCGCCCGTCCGGCTCAACGTTCAGATCGTGATCTTCACTCACGAGGATCCGACCCACTTCAGCCTTCAGGGACTGTCAGGCGAACCGCACGTCGTGACCGGTGCCGGCGAGTTCGAGATCAAGGGGGTCGCGATGACCGGCACGCAGACGTACCACGATGCCAAGAAGGGGGCGGAGCGGGGAAAGAATTTCGCTTACACGGTCGAAGTGGATGACCTTCGGATCTGTCACCTGGGCCACCTCGGTCACGGGCTCAGTGAGGCCCAACTGGAGGGGATTGGCAGCAAGATTGACGTGCTGTTCGTGCCGATCGGCGGCGGCAGTCACATCAACTCCGCGCAAGCCACCGAAATCGTCAACCAGATCGAGCCGAAGCTGGTGGTGCCGATCTCATACAAGCTGCCGGGACTCACCCTGCTGGCGCAGAACCTCGAAGGCGTGGAGAAGTTCGCGAAGGAAATGGGCGCGACCGACCTCACGCCGCAGCCGAAGCTGCAAATCTCTGTGACCCCGTCGGTCGACGAGACCAAGCTCGTCATCCTCGAGCCACGCGGCGCTACGGCGTCGGCGGCCGTCGACTAACCGGCGGCTTCCTGCGGCTCGCGAGCCTGCGCTTCGGACTGTTGCGCCGCACGGGCCCGTTCCAATCGCACCGCGCTGTCGATCAGCCCGAGGTGGCTATACGCCTGCGGGAAGTTGCCACGAGGCGCGCCGGACGCCGGGTCGTTGCCTTCGGCCAGCAACCCCAGCGGTGAGGAGAGCGCGATGAGTTCTCCGAGCTGGCGCTCCGCGGCGTCGAGGTGGTTCATGCCGATCAGGCCGTCCACGTACCAGAAGCTGCAGAGCAGGAACGCCGCGCTCAGGTAGCCCTGGTCGTCCTTGCAGTCGTAACGGCGGACGTATGGGCCGTTCAACAGCCGCTGGCTCACGGTTTCGATGGTGGCGCGCATCCGGGGGTCGGTCGCCGGCAAAAACCCCAGCACTGGCATCTGCAGCACGGCCGCGTCGAGGCATTCATCGTCGTAGGCCTGCGTAAAGGCGCCGATCTTCGGATTCCAGGCACGCACTTCGATCTCCGTCCGCAGGTCCGCCGCCTGTTTCTCCCACACGGCCAGGTGCTCGGTGTTGCCCGTGCCCTTCGCCAGCGTGATCGCCCGGTCCAATGCCACCCAACACCACAGCTTGCTGTGGGTGTGATGCTTGCGCTCGCCCTGGAATTCCCAGATCCCGTTGTCGGGCTCCCGGCTCAAATCCCAGATGCCGTCCGCCAATGTTTCGATCACGTGCCAGAGCTTGGTCGAGATAAACCCGCCCTTCCGCTGGTAGACCGCCATGCAGTCGATCACCGCGCCATAGACATCGAGCTGCCGCTGGCCAGCCGCCCGGTTGCCGATGCGAACCGGCCGCGCCCCTTCGTAGCCCGCCAGGTGCTCGAGGTACTGCTCGGGCAGGTGCGGGTCGCCGTCCACGCGATAGAGGATCTGCAGCGCAAAGTCATGGTCGTAGGCACGGTCACGGATCCAGTTGATGAAGTCGACCGCCTCCTGCTCAAAGCCGGCGCGAAACAGCGCCGCAATGCCATAGGACGCATCGCGGAGCCAGCAGAAGCGGTAATCCCAGTTGCGGTCGCCGCCCGGATCTTCCGGGATGGAGGTGGTCGGTGCGGCGCATAGCGCGCCGGTCGGGGCGTAGGTCAGCAACTTGATCACCAGGCTAGAGCGCCGGACGGCGTCTTGAAATGGTCCGTGATAAAGACCCTGGTCGAGCCAGCCGATCCAGAAGGCACGAGTACGCTCGGCGAGCTCTGTGGCATCGCTACTGCTGGGAAATTTCCGACCGAGGGCGAAGTAGCGCTCGCCGAACCCCAGCGTCAGCCAGACCTGTGGCCCGGGCTCGAGGGTGAAGCGGAAGACGTAGCGCGGGCGGCCGTCGATCACCTCCACGTTGCCACGCAGCGGCACGGTGGAAGAGAGGATCACCTCCTGCGAGCCGCCGGACGCGATGACGATGCCTTCGCGCTCGGCGAAGCTGGTGCGCGCGCGACCGTAGGCCGGCGCCGGGTCGAGGACGCACTCGACCTCGACCGGACCACCGCGGGCTTCGAGGCCGCGGCAGATCCGCTTCAGTGAGAGGAAACGCTCGCCTTCGTTGAAGCACGGCATGAAGTCGGTGACGACCAGCGTTCCTTCGGCGCGATGGAAGGTGGTGGTCAGAATGTTGGTGTCGTGGACGTAAGCCTGCTCGCCGGTGGGCACGGGGTTGACCGGGGCGATCCGGAAACTGCCACCGCGCTGCCGGTCGAGGATCGCCGCGAAGATGGACGGCGAGTCAAAGCGCGGGTAACAGAACCAGTCGATAGCGCCGCCGGTTGACACCAGGGCGGCGGTTTCACAATTACCGATCAGTCCGTACGGATACACTGCTTTACCCAGATTAGAACGTCGAGGACGCTTCGCACGTACGAGAACGGCGAGTCTAACCGAACCAACGTCAACCCCCGCTAAAACCGGCTCGCGAAGCGCGCCGGTCCGGCGTAGAATAGAGTCCCGGTGCCGAAGTACGTCTTCGTGACCGGTGGCGTGGTTTCCTCGATCGGCAAGGGGATTACCGCGGCGTCGATAGGAACGATCCTGAAGGCCCGCGGGCTGAACGTTTCCCTCCAAAAGCTGGATCCCTACATCAACATCGATCCAGGCACGATGTCGCCTTACCAGCACGGCGAAGTCTTCGTGACCGACGACGGGGCCGAGACCGACCTCGACCTCGGCCACTACGAGCGATTCATCGACGCCAACCTCAGCAAGGCGAGCAACGTCACGACTGGCAAGATCTACGCCGAGGTCATCGCCAAGGAGCGTCGTGGCGATTACCTGGGCGGGACGGTGCAGGTCATCCCTCATGTGACCAACGAGATCAAGGAACGGATCACGCGCGTCACCTGGGAGGACAACCCCGATGTCGTGATCGTCGAGGTCGGCGGCACGGTCGGTGACATCGAATCGCTGCCCTTCCTGGAAGCGATCCGGCAATTGAAGAACGACCTTGGCCGCAAGAACGTCTTCTATGTGCACCTCACGCTGGTGCCGTTCATCGAAGCCTCCGAGGAGTTCAAGAGCAAGCCGACCCAGCACAGCGTCGCGGCGCTTCGGAGTATCGGCATCCAGCCCGATGCCATCGTGTGCCGCTCAGCGAGGGAGATCAGCGTCGCGCTCAAAGACAAGATCGCCCTGTTTTGCGACGTCGACCGACGCGCCGTGATCTCGGTTCCCGATGCGGACTCGATCTACGAAGTGCCGCTCATGCTCGAGGACTCGGGGCTGGGGAACGTGATCGTCGAGGCGCTGGACGCGCCAGCGTCGCCGCCAGACCTGAGCGATTGGAAAGAGCTGGTGCACCGCATCCAGCACCCGGCGGGCAGCGTCCGCATCGGGGTGGTGGGAAAGTACCTTCCGGCGCCCGATGCCTACATCAGCGTCACCGAAGCCTTGCGGCACGCGGGCGTGCACCACAACCTGCGAGTCGACATCAAATGGATCGCCTCCGAAACCCTTGAGGCCGGCGATCTTCGGGCGCTCGACGACGTCGACGGCGTCGTGGTTCCGGGCGGGTTCGGTCATCGCGGCATCGAGGGGAAGATTGCCGCGGCCCGATTCGCCCGGACCTCGCTGACCCCATACCTTGGGCTCTGCCTCGGTATGCAATGCGCCGTCATCGAGTTCGGCCGCGACAAGCTCGGTGACCCGGATGCCAACAGTACCGAGTTCAACGCCTTTACCAGCCATCCGGTCATCGATCTCCTCCCCGAGCAGCGCGACGTCGCCGATAAGGGCGGCACGATGCGGCTCGGTCTGTACCCCTGCAAGCTGCAGCCAGGCACCCTGGCGGCGGAGGCCTACGGCGAGCCGGTCGTGTACGAGCGCCACCGGCACCGCTTCGAGTTCAACAACGCGTACCGCGAGGCGATGTGGGAGGCAGGGATGATCTTCTCCGGGACCTCGCCCAATGACCGGCTGGTGGAAATCATCGAGTTGCGCGACCATCCCTGGTTCGTGGCCTCGCAATTCCACCCGGAATTCCGCTCCCGGCCGAACCGTCCACATCCGCTCTTTCGGGACTTCGTCGCGGCCGCCGCGGTCAAAGCAGGCGCGCTGCCGGCCGACCGGGCGGCGGCGAAGCCGGCGGTCTCCACGGATAAGACCTCCCAGACCGCGTGAGATCTGACGTCTCGACACCCTCCTCGGGCGGCATCGCTGCGCCGCGGACCGTCCAGCCGAATGTCGGGCTCGAGCTGGTACGCGCCACTGAAGCGGCGGCGCTCTCGGCGGGTCGCTGGATGGGCAACCTCGACCGCGAGGGCATTCGCGCAACCGCCAGCAAGGCGATGCGGGAAGCGCTCCAGGGGGTGCACATGAAGGGGACGATCGTCATCGGCGAGGAGCCGGCGTCAGCGCCCCTGGCCGTCGGTCAGCCGGCCGGCGACGGCATCGGTGACGCCTGTGATGTGGCGCTCAAGCCGATCGACGGCTCCACCCTGGTGGCGAAGGGTCTACCCAACGCGGTCTCCGTGATCGCCACCGCAGAGCGCGGCTCGCTGCTGCGCGCCCCGGTTGGCATGTATGCGGAGAAGATCGCGGTCGGCCCCGACGCCCGGGGTTCGGTCGACGTCACGGACTCCGTCGAGAACAACCTGCAGCGGGTTGCGTTCGCCAAGAAGGTGCAGGTCTCCGATCTAACTATCGTCATGCTCGACCGCCCTCGGCACGAGGCCCTGATGGACCAGGTGCGGCAGGTCGGCGCCCGCATCACGCTGCTCAGTGACGGCGACATCGCCGCGGCGATCATGGCAACGCTCGAAGGCACCGGGATCGACGTGATGCTGGGTGTGGGTGGCCTGCCCGAGGCGGTGCTGGCCGCTTGCGCGCTGAAGTGTCTGGGCGGTGATCTGCAGTGCCGTCTGTGGCTTCGCTCGCACGATGACGAAGAGGAGGCACGGGCCGCCGGCTTCGAGGATCTGCGCCGCGTCTACGGGGTGGACGACCTCGTTCGGGGTGAGGACGTCGCGTTTGCGGCAACCGGCGTGACGGACGGCGAGTTCCTGCACGGCGTCATCTACCACCACATCTGGGCCGAAACCGAGTCGATGGTCTTCCGCAGCAAGAGCGGGACCGTGCGCCACCTGAATACGAAGCACCATTACGCCCTGAAGTCGGTCGAAGGCGCACACCGGAAAGTTCGCTAGGCGTCTGCACGAAGTGTGCAAATGGTGGTGTTTCAGTTGACGGCGAGACCAAAAGTCGGGTAGACTGCCCCAGTTTTGGCAAGGGGAATCCCAAGACTGGCCGCCCATGGTTGGGCGCTCGGCCTGGCGGTGCTGGTCCTTCTGCTGGCGCCACTTGCCTTCAAGCATCCGATCGCTGAGGCCCACGCCACGGCCGGCAGCCCTCCGCTGTCGAGGAGCATGCTGGGCGAGTCGGCGCTCCGCTTCCCGGCGACGGCCGCCCAAGTAGGTGTAGCTCCCGCGCCGGTCCATCATCAGGGCGGCACCGCGGACGCCCTGGCGGCGGACATCATTGTCGACCCCCTGTCGCAGCCGCCGACCGCCTCAGATCCGGGCGGCAGCCGTGAGCATGTCATGCGGTTCGTCTGGCCGACCCACGGCGTCATCACCCAATCCTTCTGGCAGTACCACCCCGGCATCGATATCGCGGCCGACGCCGGCACCCAGGAGTTCGCCACCGACGGGGGACAGGTGGTCTTCGCCGGCTGGGGTTCGTACGGGATCTACGTCGAGATCGACCACGGCAACGGCTTCCATTCGATCTACGGCCACATGTCCGCGGCACTGGTCAAGACCGGCGACGTGGTGACGCAGAGCCAGATGATCGGGCTGATGGGCGCGACCGGCCGCGCCAGCGGCTCCCATCTGCACTTTGAGATTCGCTACCAGGGCGCACCCCAAAACCCGATCGACCTCCTTCCGTCGTAGATTTCTCATCTCAGCCGGATTAGCGCGCTCCAGCGTGGGAAAGCGCGCGTGACGATAAGGTAGAGGGCGTGCAGCGCCTCCTCTACGCGTCCACCACGGGGCGCTTGCGCGTGCATCGCTCGCTGGAGACGGCAGCCCGCAGCGGGTGGGAGATCGGCGCGGCTGATCGGCTCATCCCGATGCCGGCCGGCACTACCCTGATGCATTTGCCGGGTCGGTTCGCATTGGGCCGGACCGCAGCAGGGTCGACCGTCCGTGCGGAGGAGGGCGCGCTGGCGGTCGCCGCCGTGTTACCGCCGGGCTACCTGCGGACGGCGCTGCCCGCCTACGAGGACGATGGCCGGCCGCCGGTGCTGCCCCTTTATGGATACGCGGCGGTCGCCGCGGTCGATGGCGAGCCGCATGTCGCGGCCATGCGGACCGATCGCTGGAGCGCATGGGATCCACAGGCCGAGGATCGGCAACACGTCGATCGGGGGATCCGCGCGGGACAGCATGCCCTTCCAGAGAGCCGGCTGCTCCGCCACCTCGAAACCTGCGCCACCGACTATCGATGCCTGACGGCCCAAAACGTCTTCCTGCGTCGCGGCGAGGGGGCGATCCCCGTCTCGCCGGCGTGCAACGCGGCCTGCCTCGGCTGCATCTCGGAGCAATGGGGCGACGTTGCCTCGCCCCAGACGCGTCTGGGCTTTGCACCCAGCGCTACGGACATCGCCGAGCTCGCCGCCTGGCATCTGAGCGCGGGCACCACGAACTTTGTGAGCTTCGGACAGGGCTGCGAGGGCGAGCCGTTGACGCGCGGCGCCGCGCTGGTGGACGCGACCCGCCGCATCCGCTCGGCGTGGCCAACAGCCACCATCCATATCAACACCAACGGTTCGCGTCCTGCGGTGCTCCGCCGGTTGGTTGAGGCCGGACTGAACTCGGTCCGGATCAGCATCTTCAGCCTCGACGACAGGCGATTCCGCGCCTATTACCGGCCGGTGGGTTACGGCCTGGAGCAGGTCGCGCAGTGCGCGGAGCTGGTGGCCGCCGCCGGCGGCCAGGTCACGATCAACCTGTTGACCTTCCCCGGGATCAGCGACGCTCCGTCGGAGCTCGAGGCGCTCGTCGCCTTCGTCCGGGGGCACGGCGTGCACCAGGTGCAGCTGCGCAGCCTGAACGTCGATCCCCACTGGCTGCTGGCTCAGATTCCGGACCCTACGCGGGGCATTGGCATGCGAGCCTTTGTCCGGGAACTCCAGGCGCGCTGCCCGGGGTTGGCGCTCGGGAATTTCACCCGGCCGTGGCCGATTCGCGCCAATTCGGACTGGTTAAAAGCCGCACCAGCTGGGCATGCTTTTAGCTAGTGGCTGACCTGTATTCGCCGAACGACCCCCACATGGGTACCGCGGACTATGGCCACGGCACCGATCGGCCGGTGCAGGCCGATATTCCCGCACAGCCCGACAGCAAGCGTGGCCGCCGGAATGGGATGGCGGCGGGCATTCTCGCCTTTCTCGGGCTCGTCCTCAGCAAGCTGTCGTACGTCGGGCTGCTGGTTCTGAAGTTCAAGGGCCTGTGGTTCACCGTTATCTCGACCGGAGTGACGGCGCTGATCTACGCACAGCTCTTCGGTTGGGCCTTTGGCGTCGGCATCGTGCTCCTCATCTTGATTCACGAGAGCGGCCACGTCGTGGTCGCCCGCATCATTGGCCTGCCGGTCACGCTTCCGGTCATGATCCCGTTCCTCGGCGCCTTCGTCAGCATGAAGCAACAGCCCCGCACCGTCGCCCAGGAATCGATCATGGCGATCGGCGGTCCGGTGCTGGGATCGATCGCCGCGGGCCTGTGTTATCTCGGCTACCTGACCATGCCTAGCTCGAGCACCGGTCAGCTGCTGCGGGCGCTGGCCTACTTTGGGTTCCTGATCAACCTCTTCAACCTGATCCCGCTGACACCGCTCGACGGCGGCCGGGTGACGTCACTACTGTCGAAATGGTTCAACGTGGCTGGGCTGGTGCTTGCCGCGGGGTTGCTGCTCTTCGAGATGCAGTCCGGGACCTCGGTGAGCCCGGTTCTTTTCCTGGTCTTGATCTTCGGGGCCTTCGCCACCTGGCAGCGGTTCCGTTCGACGACCCTGAACCCTGCCTATTACGCGGTTGACGCCCAGACCAAAGTCATGGTCGGCGCGCTGTACCTCGCGTTACTGTTCGCCCTCGGCCTGGGCATGCTCCAGACTTCGGCGATCTTGAGATAGAATAGGGAGCCCCATGAAAGCCACCATTCATCCCACCTACCACCATGACGCGGTCGTGACCTGTCTGTGCGGCAATAAATTCACAACCGGCTCGACGCAGAAAGAGCTCAAGACCGAGGTCTGCTCGGTATGCCATCCCTTCTTCAGCGGCCAGCAGCGAATCGTCGATACCCAGGGCCGCGTCGACCGGTTCCAGCAGCGCCAGCAGCGGAAGAGATAAGCCGCGCTATCGTTGGGCCCTGTGTGGCCCATGAGATCGCGCGGGGACTAGGATGAGCGCGGCTGTGAGCCAGGACAAGTTCTTCTACGGCGGCCAGGCCGTGCTCGAAGGCGTCATGATGCGCGGCCGAACCACTTATGCGGTCGCGGTGCGCAAGCCGGACGGCGAGATCCAGGTCCTTCGCGAGCGCCTGCTATCCATCATCTACACGCATCCGATCTGGAAGCTGCCGCTGCTGCGCGGCCTCGCCGGGCTATGGGAGCAGCTCCACCTGGGCATGAAGGCCCTGTTGTGGTCGGCGAACATCCAGGCCGCCGCCGAGCAGGTGGAGCTGAGCGCCAACGCCATGCGCGTCACGATGGGGATCGCCATCGTCGGTGCGTTGCTGTTCTTCCTCGGGGTCCCGCTGGTCGCCGCCGGCTTCCTGAGCCGCGGCCACGGCAANCTCTTCTTCGGGATCGTGGACGGCCTGGTGCGGATCGGGCTGCTCTTGATCTATCTCTATGCCATCTCCTTCAAGTCCGAGATCGCTCGCCTCTTCGCCTATCACGGCGCGGAGCACAAGACGATCAATGCNTACGAGGCCGGGCTGCCGCTGGACGTGCCAAACGTGCGGACGCAGAGCACNCTGCACCCGCGCTGCGGCACCGGGTTCTTGCTGGCGGTCATGGTCGTGAGTGCCTTCGTATTCGGACTGGTTGGTCGCCCGGCCTTGCCGCTNTTACTGCTCTCGCGGGTCGTGCTGATCCCGGTGATCGCCATGCTGGCTTACGAGTTCATTCGGTTCGCCGGACGGCATCGGAACAATCCGGTCATCAAGGTGCTGATCCTTCCGTTCTTGCTGACGCAGAAGCTCACAACGCGCGAGCCCGACGATCGGCAGATCGAGGTGGCGCTGGCGGCCTTCGAAGGGGCTCGTCAAGAGGAGAAAGAGGCCGCGGCCTGATGTTCGAACAGCTGGAAGCCGTTCGGGCCCGGTATTACGCGATCACCGAGCGGCTGGCGGATCCCGCGGTTCACGCCGACCTCAAAGAGCTCCAGCGGCTCAGCAAGGAGCAGGCTCAACTTCGCGACCTGGTGCAACTCTATGAGGCCTATCGTCGTGCCGAGCGCGGGATGGCCGAGGCCCGCGAACTGGCCGAGCAGGAGCGAGATCCCGAGATGCAGGCGTACGCCCGGCAGGAATTCGACAAGCAACAGGCCGAGCGCGATCGCCTCGAAGGCGAGCTCAAGATCGCGCTCGTGCCGAAAGATCCAACCGACGACAAGGACGTCATCATCGAGATTCGCCAGGGGACCGGTGGGGACGAGGCGGGATTGTTTGCGGCCGACCTCTTCAAGATGTATAGCCGTTATGCGGAGTCACGGCGATGGAAGGTCGACTTGCTCTCGGAGAACGTGACGGAGCGCGGGGGCTTCAAAGAGGTGGTCTTCGAAGTTCGTGGTCGAGGCGCCTACTCCCGACTGAAGTTCGAGAACGGCGTCCATCGTGTGCAGCGTGTTCCTGAGACCGAGGCGCAGGGTCGGATTCACACCTCGACGGCCACGGTCGTGGTGATGCCCGAGGCCGAGGACGTCGATGTCGTCATCAACCCCGAGCGGCTCAAGGTCGACGTCTACCGCTCGGGCGGGCACGGTGGGCAGAGCGTCAACACCACGGACTCGGCGGTCCGCCTCACGTACACACCTGAGGACGGTGGCCCACCGATCGTGGTCACGTGCCAGGACGAGCGCTCGCAGCTCAAGAACAAGGCGAAGGCGGAAAAGGTGCTGATGGCCCGCCTCCTCGACCGCCAGATTGCGCAGCAGCAGGAGGCCCTGACGGAAGTTCGCCGTTCAGCGGTCGGTTCCGGAGACCGCAGCGAAAAGGTTCGCACCTATAACTATCCGGAAGGCCGCATCACCGACCACCGGATCGATTTCAAGTACTACAAGCTCCCCCAGTTCGTCGAGGCGGGCGATCTCGACCCTGTGATCGATCGGCTGATCGCGTGGGACCAGGGCAACCGCCTGAGCGAGCCGCCCAATGGCGCCTCGCGGAACTGACGCTGGCCGGGTCAAGGCGCAGCTCGCGACGGCACGAGCCACCCTGGCGACGGCTGGGATCCCGTACCCCTGGCTCGACGCTGAGATCCTGGTGGCGCACGTCATCCACACGTCACGCGAACGACTCCACAGTCACCCCGAGCGGCTGCTCACCGTCGCACAGCGCGCTCGGCTGCGCCGGCTGACCCGTCGCCGGGTCGCCCGCGTTCCGGTGCCCTACCTGATCGGGGAGCGCGAGTTCTACGGCCACATGCTGAGGGTGACTCCGGCGGTGCTGATTCCACGGCCTGAGAGTGAACTGCTGGTCGAGCTGGCGATCGATTGGTTGAAAGCGCATCCAAACGCGCGGCGGGCCATCGACCTCGGCACGGGCAGCGGCGCGGTGGCGATTGCCCTCGCCATGGCCATCCCGCAGGTTCGCATCGAGGCCAGGGATGTCAGCGCACGAGCGCTGCGGGTGGCGGACGAAAATATCGCCCGCCACCGGCTCCGCCGGCGGATCACGACGGTAAAGGGCAACTTGCTGCGGGGCGCCGCGCCGGCGGACCTGATCATGGCCAACCTTCCGTACATCCCCGATGCGCTGCGGCGGGTGCGGCCGAAGGAGCTCCATTACGAGCCGGGGCTTGCGCTCGACGGCGGCAAGGATGGATTGGAGCTGATTCGCACCGCCCTTGCGCAAGCGCCCGCGTCGCTGAAACCCGGCGGCCTCCTGCTCTTCGAGTGCGACCCGGCCCAGACGCGCCGCCTCGTCCGCCTCGCTCAGGGGCTCTGGCCCTCGGCGCAGGTCAGTGTGCATAAAGACCTGGGTGGATTCGACCGGACGGTGCGAATCCAGACGTGACGGCGCGGTGGCCGGCGGACCCAGCGCACATCGCCGGGGCCGCGGAGCGCCTTCGCGCAGGCGCGGTGATCGCCTTCCCAACCGACACCCTGTACGCGGTCGCCGCGCGCGCCGCGGACCCGGCGGCGGTCGCTCGCCTCTACGAGGTAAAGCAGCGCCCGCCCGGGCAGCCAATGGTCTGGCTGGTCCGCGACCGCGCCCAGGTCGAACGATTCGCGGTGGTGACCCCCGCCGCTGCTGAACTCATGGCGCGCTTCTGGCCGGGCCCCCTGACGCTGGTGCTGCCGGCCCGCACCCCCGGCGACGCTCCGACCATTGCCGTGCGCGCCCCGAACCACGATGTTGCGCTGGCGCTGCTGACGGCACTTGGCGAACCGATCGCGAGCAGCAGCGCCAACGCGGCGGGTCAAGCGCCGCCGGTCGATGCGGACCAGGTCATCGCAGGGCTGCGCGACCGCCTTGATGTCGTGCTCGACGGTGGACCATGTCGCATCGGTCAGCCCTCGACCATCCTCGACCTGAGCGGCCCGACGCCCCGCATCCTGCGCCAGGGTGCGATCGCGGACTCTGAACTGATTCGGGGATAATGAGCCGGTGTTGCAGGCCCGTACCGATCTGACCAGCCGGATCGACCTGGTCGATCCCGAGGTCGGTGCCGCCATCCGCGATGAGTTCGAACGCCAGCAGTACACGCTGGAGCTGATTCCCTCCGAGAACATCGCCAGCCCGGCGGTGTTACAGGCGCTCGGCTCACTGCTCAACAACAAATATGCTGAGGGCTATCCGGGCAAGCGCTACTACGGCGGCTGCGAGAACGTTGACCGGATCGAGACCCTGGCCATCGAGCGCGCCAAGGCGCTTTTCGGCGCGGAGCATGCCAACGTGCAATCGCACTGCGGCACAACCGCCAACTACGCGGTCTACGCGTCCGTGCTCAACGTCGGTGACACCGTCATGGGGATGGATCTCAGCCAGGGAGGGCACCTCAGCCATGGCAGCCCGGTGAACTTTTCGGGCAAGCTCTATCACTTCGTTCCCTATGGCGTGGATGCCACCACCGAGTGCATCGATTACGACGTGCTCGAGAAGCAGGCCAAAGAGGTTCGGCCGAAGATGCTGCTTGCCGGCTACAGCGCCTACCCGCGGATCCTGGACTTCGAGCGGATGGCGGCGATTGCCCGTGCGGTCGACGCCTACTTCTTCGTCGACATGGCGCATTTCGCCGGATTGGTCGCGGGCGGCGCGCATCCGAGCCCGGTCCCTTATGCAGACTTCGTCAGCTTCACCACCCACAAGACGATGCGCGGACCGTGGGGGGCGATGATTCTCTGCAAGGCGAAGTACGCCGCCGACGTCGATAAGAGCGTCTTCCCGGGTAGCCAGGGCGGCCCGCACAACCACGCGATTGCCGGTAAGGCGGTGATGCTGGCGCAGTGGAAGACTCCGGAGTTCAAGTCCTACGCGCAGGCGGTGGTCAACAATGCGCGGGTCCTCGCCGAGGGCCTGAGCAAGCGCAAGCTCCGGCTCGTCAGCGGCGGGACCGATAACCACCTGATGTTGATCGACCTGCGACCGTTGAACCTGACCGGGAAGAAAGTCCAGGAGACCTTTGACACGGTTGGCATCACGGTGAACCGCAACTCGATTCCGTTCGACACCGCGAGCAAGTTCAACCCGAGCGGCATCCGCCTGGGATCGCCGTCGGTTACGACGCGCGGCATGGGCCCGCAAGAGATGACGCAGATTGCCGAGATGGTCGCCGAGTTGCTCTTCAACCTCGAAGACCGGACCGTGCATGAGCAGGTGCGCGCCCGCAGCCGGGCGCTGTGCGAACGATTTCCCCTGCCGTACTAGTCGGCACCGGCGTCTTCAGCGACCCGACCTTCTGGTCTGATTTCTCACCCGCCCGCTTTGGTCCGGCGGTGGTGCCGTTCCTCGTGGGGTTGGTATTCACGGCCATCGCGGTGCTTCCCGTTCGCTGGCTGGCATTCCGGCTGGGCGCCGTCGCCAAACCCGGTGATCGCTTCATCCATCAGCAGCCGACCGCCCGACTCGGCGGGCTGGCGATGTATCTCGGGTTCGGGCTGTCGGCGGCACTCTTCTCGACCAACCCGAGCACCCTTGGCCTGCTCCTATCTGCGGCGGTCATCACCACGCTGATGGTGTTCGACGATATCGGTGGCGTTCGGCCGCTCATCAAGCTGGGCTTCCAGGTGGCCGCCTCGCTGCTCGCGATCGTCGGCTTCGACATCGCCATCCATTTCATCGGGCTGCCCGGCGGCCCCGTGACCCTGGCGCCCCTCGCGTCGGTCGTGCTGACACTGGTCTGGTTCGTCGGCCTCGAGAACACCACCAACTTCCTGGATGGCGTCGACGGCCTGGCTGCGGGTGTAGTGGCGATCGTATCGGCGACCTTGCTGCTGGCCGCCATCAACCGGAACGAGACGAGTATCGTCATCCTGGCCGGCGCCTTGATTGGCGCCTGCATCGGCTTTCTGCTCTTCAACTGGCACCCGGCCCGGGTGTTCATGGGCGACAGCGGGAGCAACTTCCTTGGCTTTACGCTCGCCGCCCTCTCCGTGCTCTCGGTCGCAAAGGGGACAGTGGTGCTGGCGTTGATCGTGCCCGTGGCCGCGCTCGCCATTCCGATCGCCGATACCGCCTGGGCGATCATTCGCCGCCGCTGGCGCGGCAAATCGATCGCCACGCCGGACACCGAGCACCTGCACCACCGGCTCCTAGATTTCGGCCTGAGTCCCCGTGAAACGGCACTAGTCTTCTACTTCGCGACGGCCATCTGCTCC
>JGI12635J15846_10003127_pt1 | contig 14434 bp, 9 predicted proteins | sample BlaSpr_A8_OM2_M2_FD_15846 | JGI IMG/M metagenome (IMG submission 15846) | reverse complement strand
GTTACCGCGGAGGAAATCTACCAGGCTTAGCTGTACTCGAGAGAAAACATCCCAGAAAATCGCAGGTACCTTTGGGTCAGATTCAAAAACTTGCCGCAGGACGGACTCGAGGCTCGCGAGCTCGGGCGTTGTGGCGAAATCCACCCAGGCTCTTATGATATGGCACCGAGCGACCGAGTAGGATTGGCCAATCTTCATCGCCAGAGGTTCGAGTTCGTCTCTGATTTTCGCTGAGTCGTCCAGGCATCCAAGAAAAAGTAGTGCCTGGCATAGAAGCATCTGGGTGATGGCGCCCTCCCACGGCGGAGCGTCTGATCCGCGCGATTTCTCGCCGTCTGCGGCAGCCTCTCTCAGTCGAAGGAATTGGAAGTCCACTGTCAATCGGGCGCGATGCAGTCTTGCTACGAGCTCTGGATCCGAGAGACGAGATGCAATCTTCAGCGCCTCGGACAGCGCCTCGTTAGCCGGCTCCCAAGTCCCGGCAGTAGCCTGGGTCTGACCGAGAACTGCAAGAAGCTGCGCCCGACCGGGGCACTTATCACCGTTAAGATAGCTAAGACCGCGATGAGCTGTCCTGACTGCTTCCTGTATGCGACCAGCCCAGACAAAGGTAGAGGTCAACTCGGTACAAGTCTTCGCGATCCTCTCCCGATCGCCAAGAGTGATGTAGATGTCGAGCGCTTCTTGCAGGCGAGTGCAGGCCTCTTCCCAATGTTCAAGACCCCGTTCGGCAATCGCAACGCTCGCCAACAAGTCGGCCCTCTTTCGAGCGTCATCAGCTGTTAGATATGACAAGGCGGACTGGAAACTTCTCCGTGCTTCCCCAAAAGCGGCAGCCTCGAGTGCAGCCTCGCCTGCCAACGCCAGATATCGGACCAATCTCTGGTGCTCAGCAAACAACCCAGCCTTGAGGAGATGGTCCGCGATCTCTCCGGCGCGCTCCTGGGCCGTACCGACATCGTGCTTCTCGATCGCTTCAGCAACATAGGCGTGCAACCGCTGTTGCCGCGGTACCGCGATGCCGGCGAGCAAGGTCTGGCGCACCAGTTCATGGCCGAAGGTAAAAGGCCTTTCCGGTCCTTCGGCGCTGGCGACGATGATCCCCATCTGCTGGGCCTTCTCGATTACTCCGAAAAGCTCATCAACGTCGATCCTGCTGATCTCTGCCAGTAGTCGAAAGCTAAAACTGCGTCCGATCACTGCGGCGGCTGCGAGCACGAGCTTTTCGTTCTCGTCGAGCCGCTCCAGCCGGCGTCCAATGATCAAACGCACGTTTTCCGGAACGTCAATGTCGTCGACCGTATGGTCAGTGCGGAAATGACCGGCCGCGTCGAACAATTTCCCCTCCTCAAGGAGATGCCGGTGGAGTTCCTCGACGAAGAATGGATTACCCTGGGTTTGATCAAAGAACAGACTGATCAAACTTTCGGGGGCTTCGCGTTTGCTTAACCCACGTAACATCTGCGCGACAGCGTCCTTTGTCAGACCATCAAGCTTGAGCGGACGGATTCCGAGCCGAATCAACTCTTCCAGCGTTCGAGTCAGCGCTGGATTGTTCTCTGAATATGAATCGCGATAGGTCCCGATGATCACGACGGGAAGCTGAGCGACACGATTGGCCAGATGAACCAACAGCGCCAGCGTGGATTCGTCGGCCCAATGAAGGTCCTCGAGCACGAAGAAGTACGAACGTGTCTGAGACGCAAACGCCAGTGCCTGTGAAAGGGCCTGGAAGAGATAGCGCCGCTTCTGCGCCGGCGGCAGTTCGAGTGGTTGCGGAATATCCGGAAAGGCTCGTCGAAGACTCGGAGCAATCTGCGCCAGCTCGGCCGCGTTGTCCCCCATCCGCCTGCGATGGTCATCCAGGCTTGCAGCTTGCCCCAGGCCGCTTTCCAGGATCTCGACGAAAGGGAGAAAAGGATATGGTTCGTCTCTTTCGTAGCAATGCCCGACGATGCTTCTGAAGCCGACCCGAGACGCGTATTCCGCCATCTCCATTGCCAGTCGGCTTTTACCCCCGCCGGGTTCACCTCCTATCATGACTACTGAACCTTTGCCACCAAGCGCGCGATCAATCACCGCGTGAATCGCGGCACGCTCGCTTTCTCGCCCCACGAACACGGTTCGTTCGGAGAGCGAGAACGGGGAAACCTGCAACACTACCGAGGTCTGCGGACGATTGGCACGCGAGGGCGCAGTATCGGCAGTTGGGACTGACTCCACCATCGACTGCGCGGCCGGCTCGACAATCGGCTCCGCGAATTCCCATGCAATTTGAAAATCAGGTTGGTAGGAGCAGAAGGTTCCCGTCTTGATGCATCGCGACAGGATATCCGCGAGCTGTGGGTCGCTGTGCGCAATTCTTTCGACTACCGATTTGATTGCCTTGGTGATGGTCTGCCGGGCCCGTTCCGAAGCTGATGCTGCCCGGCGATTTCGCCCGCCGATTCCAACGGCGCGCGATAGCTCCTTCGTCAGTGCGTCGATCTCCGCTTCCGCATGTTCGGCGCGCTCGACGTTTCCAAATTCCTTGGCTTCATCGAGTACCTCACGCAATTCGGAAAGCCGGCGTCTGTACGCGATCTTAGCTTGATCGTCGAGCATCTCGCCCGCATCGCCCAAGCCAGTAATATGAATGCCCGCCTTGTCGAGATCCTCGGCGCCCCGAGGTAATCCTTGAACCGAATGATTGCTGTCGTCGTCCTCGCGCTGGCCCCCAATTCCCCCGAACAGATCGAGCACGTGGAACTCGACGGTCGGATGGCGCAGCAGATGGACGATGTAGCCAAGTCCCTTGGTGTCCTTCAGACGGAAAGGGTTCCCGCTGTAGCCGACGGTCCAGTACTCGCCCTCTTTGCGGAAGATTCCCTTTTGCGTGGAACTGAAGCTCCTTTCCGATTCGGCGGTGCCAGCCGAGCGAAATTGCGCGCCACGCGTCTCAGGTGCCATCTGAATTTCTATTGGCCTGCGGCGAATTTTTCTGGAGAAACTGAGTCGCGATCGATCGTAGCATCCGCGTCAACCTGAGCCCAACGTCTCCGCAGTTTTTGCTTTTACGGCTGCGCTAGCGACTCTGCGAAATTTGTGAAGCGAGTTTTCACGCCCTCCCGTCGCCGCTTATTACGCGGACAGACCTGATGAAAATTAATTCGTACACAAGAGGAACGACCATGTCACAGCAAACAGTGCTGACAGCCGGCGAGAAGAAACTAAACGAGGTGTGGGATGAGCATCAGCGCACAGAATTCAACGCTGATAGTCGTTCGTTGAGTGTCGAGCGCATCAGAGAAATGAAATCTCTCACGTGGAAAGAAGTGTTCGCTTCGTTGAACCCATCGCCGGTGTTCGAGGTCATCGCGATCTTCGCGGAAGGATTGGCGACGAACGGTGACGAGTTCTGTTCAAGAAATGATGACGTAAACGCGCTGTCGCATCGCCAGCTTTCAGCTCCTCCGGAAGCTCAATTGGATCCAACTCCTCAAAATTTGTGAAGCGGATTTTCACGCCCTCAAGCGGCGAGCTTAAAGAGGAGATTCGTAATGGAGAAACCGCACACCACTTACATAGTCGACGATCAGACAGCGGGACTGTTCCGCGTGAATCGGCGCGCGTTCACCGATCCCGAATGCCTTGAGGAAGAGCGCGCGCGCCTTTTTGGCAGGTGCTGGATCTACGTTGGGCACGAATCGGAAGTTCCGCACGCCGGCGATTATATTTCGCGATCAGTTGCAGGCCGGTCGATGATACTGGTGCGCAGCGACGACAAAGTAATTCGAGTGCTTCTGAACACCTGCACGCACCGCGGCGCTCAGGTATGCCGGCAGAGATCCGGCAACGCGAGGACGTTCCAATGTCCCTATCACGCATGGACGTTTAATTCGCGCGGGCAGCACTGGTCGGGGTGCCCGGTGAAGAATCGTATAGCGAAGCGTTCTCTCGCGACGAGTTGCGACTGGCCTCGCCTGCGCAGGTCGATAGCTATCGCGGCTTCATCTTCGCCTGTCTCGATCCCGCGGCTGACAATCTCTACGACTATCTGGCCGGCGCACGAGAATATCTCGACCTGGTCGCCGACCAGTCGGAAGTCGGAATGAAAGTCGTGCCGGGCCAGCAATCTTACAGTGCGCGGGCCAACTGGAAGTTGATGCCCGAGAACAGCGTCGATGGATACCATGCGTTGCCGGTCCATCAGCGATATTTCGGCTTCCTCAAAGACTCTGGCGTGGACGTGAAAAACTTCGGCGCGCATCAGCGAGCGCTCGATCTCGGCAATGGTCACGCGGTCATAGAGTTTCAGCTCCCCTGGGGAAGGCCGATCGCGCAGTGGGCGCCCCCGTTCGGTGAGCATCGCAAGGCGCACTTCGACACGCTGCGGCGCCGCTTCGACGAGCGCTTCGGCAAGGAGCGCGCCTCGCTTATCTGCGACACGAGCCGCAACCTGGTTGTCTTTCCCAACCTGGTCATCAACGACATCATGGCGATCACGATTCGGACCTTCTATCCGATTTCGGCTGACTACATGGAAGTCAACGCGTGGGCCCTCGCGCCGATCGACGAAAGCGCCGAGGATTCTGCCCTGCGGCTCGACAACTTTTTGACCTTCCTTGGACCGGGTGGATTTGCCACGCCAGATGACGTCGAGATGCTCGAGTCGTGTCAGCGCGGCTTCGTCAATCGCGAGATCGAATGGTCGGATCTCTCGCGCGGCATGCAATCCGAGCACCCGCTGACCACTGACGATCTTCAGTTGCGCACTTTCTGGCGGCGATGGAATCAACTCATGACGCAGCCGGAGCCAATCCGCGCGAGGAACGCAGCATGAGCACAGTAACATTGCCCACTCGGCAAGAGGTCGAGGATCTGCTGTACCGCGAAGCCGCGCTCCTCGACGAATGGAGGCTGGAGGAATGGCTGGAGATGCTGACCGATGACGCTATCTATCAGGTTCCATCTACCGACGCGCCCGAAGGCGACGCGCGCAACACGCTGTATATCATTGCCGACGATGCCTTGCGCATCAGATCGCGCGTGAAGCAGCTTCTGGGCAAACTGGCGTGGGCGGAAAATCCACATTCGCGCACGCGCAGGATGATAACCAACGTGCGCGTTGTCGGTGTCGATGGCGACGATGTCCTGGTGACCGCCAACTTCGTAGTTCACCGGATGCGCTACGAGACGGTGGATACTTACGTCGGCCGCTATGACTACCGGCTCGCCCATTTCGGCAACACGCTGAAGATCCGCGAGCGCAGAACTATCCTCGACAACGAGGCTCTGCGCCCGCACGGCAAGATCAGCTTCATTCTGTAGCCGCAGCGTACTTCGGCACGAAAGCACGCCGCCGGACAGGTGACGACGGTTTTAGGGATTGCTCCATGAAAACAAATCAAAACGGTTTTAAGTTAAGCCCCAAAGCGGCGGCCGATTTTAACGAGCGAGTACGTCCCGCCGATGGGTCAATCATGCCGCACGTGACAACCGGCAACACCAGGCGCCCTGCGTCATCATCGGCGAGCGTGCAGCAAAGATCATACAAGAACAACATCGCCTATGATGATCTTCTTGATCATCACCAGGTGAGTTGTGACGTATAAGGCTGGCAAGATAATGATACGCAATCGTAGCCACTTGGAAATCCGCTTCAAGGTATGGCAGAACCACCATCAGTGCTGGCTCTGGCTAGTAGTCGATCCGCACAGTGACGCTGGCACTGTCGGTGCGGCGCCCACCGAAGCTGAAGCGATAAGTGAGGCCCGCTCGTCAATCGAGAACCAATCGGCATAACGATATCGCGGAAAGTCCCAGCAGTTTACAGTCTGCGGACGAACCAATATGCCAAGGAGCACCAAAACCCCCGAGGGCGTCGGTGCGCGTGGGTGATCGAGGAACGGTGCCGACGCCCTCACAAAATAATTTCGGGCGGAATTCCGGTTTGCAGTAATTTAACATCGCATTAATTCAGAATTGATCTCCTTTAGAGACACTATCGAGTCGAGTCCCGTGGGCGCCGAAAGCGGGCGAACGCGAGGGTGGAAGCGGGTCCACGGTGAGAAGGCTGCTCTTATTCGCGTTTGCAATCGTGATGTTCGCGCAATGGTCTACAGGTTGCGCCCGGAAGCTGTCGGACAATGTTTGCCCCCGCCCTTTGTCAAACACCGTCGTCCCCGAACCATTTGATCTACGCAGCCAGAACGGCGTGCTGGAAGCTGACCTCACGATTCACAGTGATACCGAGGCGGACGGCTCAACTCGCTACTGTTACGTCGATGGGGACGGCCACCAATCACCCACTATCAGAGTGAACCCGGGCGATCTTCTCATCCTGCATTTGAAGAACGATTTGAACAAGAATGTTTTGCAGTGGTGTATGCGGGGTCTCAAGGCTCACATCCATGCAATCAATGCAGACCCGTGCGCCAGTGGTCTGATGACATCGACTTCCACCAATCTTCATTTTCACGGTTTGACCGTCGCCCCGGTTTGCCATCAAGACGATGTTTTGAATACGTCGATAAGTCCCAGCGATCCTCCTTTCGAATATCGGTTTCGTATTCCGGCAAACCAGCCGCCCGGATTGTATTGGTATCATCCCCATATCCATGGATTCACGAAGGAACAAGTTCTCGGTGGAGCATCAGGTGCGATCATCGTGGAAGGACTCGAGCGCGCGAATAAGGCTGTCGCAGGATTGCCAGAACGAGTGCTCCTCATTCGCGACCAGAACCTGGTGAACCCGAACGCGCCGCCCTCCAAGTGGGAACCCGTCGTGCCCAAGATGCTTATTGATCGGGACGGGGACGCTGCAAATAACGGTACGGGCTATGGCAAGCCGGCGAAGGATCTCTCGATCAATTTTGTGCCCGTCCCGTACCCCGACTATCCGCCTGCCGTGATCAAGATGAAGCCGGAGGAACGGCAGCTTTGGAGGGTCTTGAATGCCTCAGCCATTACGTACCTCAATTTGGAGGTTCTAGTTAATCGCAGGCCCCAACCACTTGGCCTCGTCGCTCTGGACGGTGTGCCCCTAAACCAGAACGGAACTTTGGGAGATTTTGTTGATTGGCAGACCCACCTGGGAGTGCCACCAGGGGCCCGAGTGGAGTTCATTGTAAAGGGGCCACCCGCAGGCGTTCCTGGACTTTTGGTTACGCGAAGCGTCGACACCGGATCGGGTGGCGAGAACGATCCCAACCGCGCGATTGCCACAATTGCAGCTTCTAAAGATGCGCCAGAGCCACCCTCGACGCTCGCCGCCTCGCCGGAGCCGCTTCCTCCGCTTTCTTTGCCATGGCTGGGAGACGTGACTCCCGTACGCACCCGGAGACTGTACTTCTCTGAAAAGCTACTCGAACCGAACAAGCCCACTAGCGCGACTGAATTTTATCTAACCGTAGATGGCCAAACACCGGCGCCGTTCGATCCACAATCGACTGTGCCTAATATCATCGCGAAACAGGGAACTGTCGAAGATTGGATCATCGAGAATCGATCGAACGAACTGCACGCCTTCCATATTCATCAACTGCACTTCCTGCTGCTCGATTATCTCGGCACTCCTGTCAATGAGCCGTTTCTCCGCGATACTGTCAACGTCCCTTATTATAACGGGAGAACCCTTACCTATCCGAGTGTTAGGTTGAGGATGGATTTTCGCGATCCGAACACCGTCGGCACCTTTGTGTATCATTGCCACCTCCTGGAACACGAGGATGGCGGAATGATGGGACTGATCCGAGTGGACCCAGCGGACTAAGCGCCCGATCAGGGTTTAAGCGCTCCAGCAATAAGTTACTTGCTCGCCAGGTTAGCTTCCCCACGGAGCTAAACGAATTTCTGCTGCCTACCGGCGTGGGCGAGCCCAAGTCCAGCCGTCGCATAAGACCTGGCAATAGCTTATTTCCAAACCAGCTTAGCCCTACCGTGTCATCCTAGCTGGCCGTCGCGAAGACAACATTCTCGTCACTTGAGTCATAGAGCATTGCATAAAGTATCGGTGTGCTAGCACCGTTAACACAGAACTAAAAAGATTAGATCACGTCTTCCATCGTCTCTTATCTCTCAATTCAAACTAAGAAATTTATCCGTAATACGGAGGGGCTATGTTAGCGCCGCATTTGAAANCCCATACAGAAGGTTAATAGGAGGAATGGCCATGTCATTGAAANGTATCNCNTCAAAGACGATTCGTGCNGTGCAGAGCGGAGTCACGTCGCTTTTGCTCTTCCAGCTTCTGGTAGGCGGTGTTTGGGTCAATCCCGCTCAGGCCCAGGGAAGGCCCGGCGGGAATACGCAGACACCTATCCAGCACGTGATTGTAATAATCGGGGAAAACCGCAGCTTCGACCACGTCTTCGCAACCTACGTACCCAGGAACGGACAAAGAGTCAGGAACCTGCTTTCGGAAGGGATCGTAAACGCGGACGGAACGCCTGGCCCCAATTTCTCCAAGGCGGAACAGAACGCCGCTACAGACGTGGCTTTCGACGCATTCCTATTGAACCCGGCTAAGTCTTCCTTCTCGAATAATTCCTTGCCGGCCCCACTAGTGGGCGGTCCCAAGGACTCCTATGTTCCCGGCGATAGCCTGACACTTGCCGAACAATCCGAGAACGGGCTGCCGTCAAATTACTATGAAGATTTGGTTTCCGGAGGTACCAAGCTGACGTCTAAGACCCCCGACACGCGAATTACAGACGTTAGCTCTCTGCCGCCCGGTCCTTTTCAATTGACCAACGGGACGACTTTTATTTACAACTCCTACGCCGCAAGTCCGGTCCATCGCTTCTATCAGATGTGGCAGCAGTTGGATTGCGGCTTGGATCACGCCACCTTTGATAATCCCTCCGGTTGCGATGCCGGCCTGTTCCCGTGGGTGGAAGTCACCGTGGGCGCCGGCACCAATGGCGCGGCGCAACCGGCAAACTTCAGCACCGAGTATTCCCCTACTGCGAAGACGACGGGTGAAGGTTCAACGTCGATGGGATTTTACAATATGCAGCAGGGTGACGTGCCTTACTTCAAGAGTCTGGCGGATAGCTATGCGATGAGCGACAACTTCCATCAGTCAGTGAACGGTGGGACCGGCGCAAACCACATTATGTTCGGCCATGCGGACATGATTTGGTTCAGCGATGGTTACGGTCATGCTCAGGTACCACCGGAAAACAAGACGGTGTTCACCGCCTCTTATATGGGAGGCGCCAATCCAGATCAGGGGACCGTCAATGAAATCGAGAACCCCAATCCGGCGTCCGGTACCAATAACTGGTACACCGAAGACGGCTATGGCAATAGCTTCAATGCCGGCTATCCGCCGCCCTATACAGCCGAACCGGTTTCCGGTGGCGGGTCCTATAGCGATTGCGCGGATCCTACCCAGCCAGGCGTCGGTCCGATCGTGACATATCTCAAATCCATCAACATCAATCCCCACTGTGAACCCGGACACTACTATCTGTTGAACAATTACAACCCGGGTTATTTTGGCAACGGCAACAATGCCTTCATCGACCAGAATCCAGCGAACACGCCGTTCACGATTCCACCGTCCTCGACGCCCAGCATCGGTGACGAACTTATTGCCGCCAACATTTCGTGGAAGTATTACGGCGACCAGTGGAATAACTACGTGCCGGACCCCTACGAGCTCAACTACGGGGCCATTGGTGCCAAGACCGATGAGTACTGCAACATTTGCAACCCGTTCCAGTACGACACATCCATAATGGCTAACGCGGCGGTACGCACAGCACACATTCAGGACACAGCGAACCTATACTCCGACATCCAAAACGGCACACTTCCAGCCGTTTCCATCGTCAAGCCAAGCGGACTTGTAGACGGTCATCCATCGTCCTCGAAGCTCGATCTTTTCGAAGGCTTCACGCAGAAGATTGTGAGCGCCGTACAGGCCAATCCTTCTTTGTGGAAGTCTACCGCCATCTTCATCACCTTTGACGAAGGCGGCGGTTACTACGACTCGGGCTACGTTCAGCCGCTCGATTTCTTTGGTGACGGCACGCGCATCCCGCTGATCGTTGTTTCTCCTTACACGATACCGGGAACAATCACGCACAACTACTCCGATCACGTCTCGATCATCAAGTTCATCGAGAGGAACTGGAATCTCGGTCCTATCACCTACCGCAGCAGGGACAATTTTCCTAACCCGATTGCGACGCCGTGGAATCCATATGCCCCCATCAACACCCCGGCGATTAGCGATCTGTTCGAATTGTTTAACTTTGGTCCACACGGTGACGGCATCTAGATAAAAGTGCAAGAGTCGGGGCGCCAAAGGCAGGTTCACCAGCCTTCGGCGCCCCGCGGCGTTTGAGTGCAATAGGTGCGACAGTGCTGGCGGGGATCAGAACGCCTGAGTGATCGAGGAACGGCGCCGGTGGCCGCGACGGAAACCCCAGTACGTAATCTCCGCTGAACCCCACCAAACCACCATGCTCGCAAGAGAATAGATCCACGGCGACGTGCTGACGATGCCGTCCAGCCAATCATGTGGCGCAAACGACAAGAGGGCGAGCCATGTCGCGATCGTGATCGCGAAGCCGCCCATTAACGCGCCGAGCTTGTCGCGCTCGAGTTGGTCAACGTATTCGATGCACTTGGGGACTTTGGTCAGTTCGCAGGTTTTGCGCCGAAGCTCGCGAGTCACCTCCTCTTGCTCGGGGCATAGAGCCGGATTTCGCCGCTGCGCCCTGACTATAAGGACGTAGGAGATGGCGCTTAGGAGGCCCCACGCCGCCGCCGAGATCGGGCCATAGAGCCATACAGAATGAACGCCGAGAGAATCGACCCAGTTCGACGCGAAAGCCTGCGCCCCGGTCCATGCCAGCACAATGATCGCGAGACCCGCACTGAGCGCGGCAACCCGCTCTTTTTCGTACGTCCTCTTCATCGCCCGGCGACCCCAACGCCAGCGTGACTAGTCCCCTTTCGGAATCAAAGGACGGATCAACTCTCCTTCTACAGCCGCCTGGCCCAACGCAAGCGCCACAGTTTCATCGCCCTTCAAGCCGCGGGTTATCTCGCAATTGATCCCGTCGTCCAGACCGAGTTTCACATTAACCAGATGGATTCGATTATCCTTCACGATCGGGACATAGACCTTCTCGCCGTTGAAGATCAATGCCTGGTCCGGGACCCGCGGCGCACCGTTCGAGCCTTTGACCGTAATCGCCACGTTCGCGTACATCCCCGGATACAACGATAGGTCTTGATTCTGCAAGTCGACTTCGAGGAGCATCGTTCGCGTCCCCTGGTCCAGCGCGCTCGGATGCCGGGTGATCGATCCTTTGTAATCGCGGTCCGGGTATTCGTTGACCGTAACTACTGACGCGTCGCCATCATGCACCAGCGGCGTATACGTTTGCGGTAGATATACGTAAACGCGGAGTGGGCTCAGGGTCGCTATCTCATAGATGCTCGGATTCGATGTACCTGCGGCCGACGCGGTGGCGACGAGCGCCCCCGGATATAGGTTACGCACGGTGATCATCCCGTCGAACGGCGCATAGACACGCTCGTACTGCTGAGTAGCAACGAGAGATTTCCAGCTCGCCAGGTCGGCCAGCATGGTTTGATGAGTCGTGTCAGCAGTCTGCTGCGGAACGACGGCATTCTTTACGAGCATCTGATAGCGATCGTCGGTGATCTTCGCAAGCTGGTAGGTCGCCTTCGCATTTCGAACCTGCTGATCCGTTTCCGGCGACACGATGGTGGCGACCAGCTGACCCGCCTTCACCACCGATCCCTTATCCACAAACATGTCTTTCACGTAGCCGGAAATTTTTGCGTAGATCGGCGTCTCGTAAAAGCCATGGACCTCGCCTGGCAGAGTGACCGTGCGCGCGGCCGTCTCTCCATGCAATACGGTGCATAGAACGGTACGCCCTCGCGCCGCTGCCTCTGCCAGGTCGTTACGTTGACTGCGGAGCGAAAGGTCTCGCGCGAGCACTATTCCGGCCGCCACGATCGTGGCGAGCAGCGGGATAGCGATCCACTTGAGATAAAAGCCGAAACCGCTGGAGGTGGTGGTGGAGGTTGGTTCAGCCATCGAGTTCTACATCTTCGCTTCTTGCGCCGCTTCGGTCTGCTCCAAAATCCGGCGCATTCGCGCGTCGCGCTGCAGCTTGCTGATCCGAGTGCCACCTACGAACGAATATACTATCGGAATCACCAGCAGCGTCATGAACGTCGCAGCTATCAGGCCGCCGATCACCGCGCGCCCGAGAGGAGCATTCTCACCGCCGCCGGCTCCAAGCGCCAGCGACATCGGCAGCATCCCGAGGATCATCGCCAGTGCGGTCATCAGAACCGGTCGGAGCCGTGTGGTACCCGCTTCGATGGCGGCTGTCATCGGATCGACGTTCTCCTTCTCCATGTATTCGTTGGCGAACGTGATCAGCAGATTGCCGTTGGTTGTCGCGACGCCGACCGACATGATCGCTCCCATCAAGGATTGGACGTTTAGACTCGTATGCCAGATCACCAGCATCCACAGCACGCCCGCGAAAGCTCCCGGCAGCGCCATCATGATCAACAGCGGATCGAGCCACGACTGGAAGTTTATCGCCATCAGCAAGTACACGAGCACCATCGCGAGGATAAGTCCCGATCCCATTCCGCCGAACGCCTCGCGCATCGCCTGGCTCTGACCGCGAATCTGGACCGTCGTGCCCGGCGGGATGTCCTTCAAAGTATTTATCGCCTTCTGNACGTCCGCAGCGACTCCTCCGAGGTCGCGGCCTTCAACTCCGCAATCCAGATCGACGACGGGCAATACGTTCATATGTGCGATTCCGAGTGGCGTCACCGTGTGCTCGACCGAAGCGATATTGGACACAAATTGCGTCTGTGAGCTGCTGGTACTGGTGCCGCTACTGCTGTAGTTGCTGGCGCTGGTGCTACTGCTGTCGCTGCTGAGACCCGGATTGATCGGAGTCTTCAGCACTTCATCGATCGAATTGACCACGTGCTGCGGCGTCTGTACGGCAACGCTGTAGTTAACGCCGGTGTCCCAATCGAGCCAGTTGTTCGGAGCCACAACGACGCTGGACGCGAGCGAATTGAGCAGATTCTGTGCCGCGAGATTTTCCGAAATTCCCAACTCCAGCGCCTTCGCTCGGTCTATATTCACTCTCAGCGTAGGATAGTCGAACGTTTCCGGTATTCGCACATCAACCGCGCCCGGGATCGTTTTGACCTTGGGGAGCAACTCGACCGCGAGTTTGTATGATGAATACGCATCGCGTCCTTGAAACTGAACGTCTATCGGCGCCGACAGGCCGAAATTGAGCACCTGGCTCGTGATGTCCGCGGCTTGAGAATAAATCTCCACGCCGGGCATTTGTTCGTTCACCTCGTGACGGATCTTCGCGATGTATCCCAGGCTCGGATGATGCTTCTCTGACAGTTCGATCTGCAGATCGGCGTCCTGCGGACCGATCGTATCGGTCTGGTAAAACAGCAGCGCCCAGTAGACCGGCAGACCGATGTGATCGGTCATCAGTTCAAGTTCGTCGGAAGGAATCGTCGCGCGCACGATGTTCTCGACCTTCGCCATTATCCGCTCAGTCTCTTCCAGCCGAATCCCGGCCGGCACCCGCACGTGAAACTTGATTTGACCCGCGTCGACGTATGGAAAAAAATCCTCTCCCACCGCGAACAACAGCAACATCGACGACAAAATCACGACCGCGATGCATGCGAGCACCAGCCCGCGATGCTCCAGCGCGATGGTCAGCCCGCCCTTGTATCGTTCTTTGAAACGCTCGAAAGCCTGGTCGAACCGCTTCAGGTACTCGCCTACGCGTCCGCCGATTCCGTGCTCGTTAGGGTCTTCGGGCAGCAGGTTTATCGCCATCGTGGCGACCAGGGTTCGCGAGAGCAGATACGACGTGAGCATCGCGAAGATCACGGCCATCGCGAGCGGAGTGAACAGGAATTTCGAGACGCCTTTCAGCATCGCGACCGGCGCGAAGACGATACAGATGCAAAGCGTGCCGACCAGCGCCGGCATCGCGATCTGATGCGCCCCATCCAGAATCGCGACCGCCAGCGGTTTACCCATCGCATGATTGCGATGGATATTCTCGACCTCGACGGTCGCGTCATCCACCAGCATTCCGACCGACAACGCCAGCCCGCCCAGCGTCATGATGTTGATCGTTTGTCCGGTCACGTGCAGCGCGGCGATCGAGGTCATGATTGCGAGCGGAATCGACGTGATCACGATGAGGGTGCTGCGCCACGACCCCAGGAACACGATCGTCATAATCCCGACCAGCACCGAAGCGATAAAAATTTCCTGAAAGACGTCGATTAGCGAATCTTTGACGAACAGTGATTGATCGAAGGCCAGGTAAATTTTGGTTCCCTTCGGTGCGAGAGCGTTAATTCGCGGAATGACGCCCTTGAC
>JGI12635J15846_10003126_pt1 | contig 14436 bp, 12 predicted proteins | sample BlaSpr_A8_OM2_M2_FD_15846 | JGI IMG/M metagenome (IMG submission 15846) | reverse complement strand
TCCGGCCGACCACGCGCCGTGGCAGACGAGAAAGGTTCTCCCCATGACGTTTCCCCGTTGGCTATCGCGGCTGGAACGCTATAAGGCACAAAAATCTCTCCGCGCCAACGCCGCAGCTGTCATTCCGGGGCGCGCGAAAGCACTAACCCGGAATCTCGAGATTCCCCGATGTGCAATTGCACATCTGAGGTTCGCATCTTCGATGCGCCCCGGAATGACAAGGTAGTTAACGATGACCACGGCCGCGCTAACACTTCTGCTCTGCGGCGCGCTCGCCGGCGGCTTCGTGGTGGGGCTTGCCGGCTTCGGCACCGCGCTGATGGCGCTGGGGATCTGGCTGTACGTGCTGCCGCCGACGACCGCCGTGCCGCTGGTGCTGATCTGTTCAATTGTCGCGCAGACCTCGACACTGCCGTCATTCTGGCGGTCGTTCGATTTGAAGCTGGTGTGGCCGTTCGTGGTCGGCGGCCTCGCCGGCGTCCCGCTGGGCACGCTGATGATCGCGCATGCCGATCCGCAGGTGTTCAAAATAAGTTTTGGGGTGCTGCTGGTGGTGTTTCCGACCGCGCTGTTCCTCAACCGCAACCCAATCGCCTTCACCTTCGGCGGCAGGCTCGCCGACGGCCTGGTCGGATTTGCCGGCGGCATCCTCGGCGGTCTCGCCGGCCTGTCCGGCCCGCTTCCGACCTTGTGGGCCAGCGTGCGGGGCTGGGCCAAGGACGAACGCCGCGGCATCTTCCAGACCTTCAACTGGACCGTGCTGTCGACCGCGCTGTGCCTGCAGGCCGCCACCGGCCTCATCACCGTCGAGGTGCTGCGGCTCGCGCTGCTCGTGCTGCCGGCGACATTGCTGGGCACCTGGCTCGGCGCGCGGACCTATCGCGCCCTCAGCGATCGAAATTTCAGGGATGTCGTGCTCGCGCTGCTGTTTTTTTCCGGTATCGGTCTGCTCTGGAGTAGTTTGGGCCCAAGGTAGCGTCATTCCGGGATGCGCCAACGGGTCCGCGCGAAGTGCGGCCTGATGACAGGCTCCGCGCGGACCCGGAATCTCGAGATTCCCCGATGTGCAATTGCACTTCTGAGGTTCGCTCGTTTCACTCGCGCCAAACGGGACGCGCCCCCACTATTCCGCCGCCGAGATGGCGGCGAATTCCGTTGCTTGGCGCTCGAACAGACCGCGATAGAGTCCGCCCGCGCGAATGGCAAGCGTGGCATGGGTGCCCTGCTCGACGATCTCGCCGCGGTCGAACACCAGGATGCGGTCGAGGCTGCGCACCGTCGACAGCCGGTGCGCGATCACGATCGAGGTGCGGCCCTTCATCAGCCGCTCCATCGCCTGCTGGATCAGGGCCTCCGATTCTGAATCGAGACTCGAGGTCGCCTCGTCGAGGATCAGGACCGGGGCGTCGGCCAGGAAAGCGCGCGCCAGCGCGACGCGTTGCCGCTCGCCGCCCGACAGCTTGACGCCGCGTTCGCCGACCAGCGTGCCATAGCCTTTCGGCAGCCGCAGGATGAACTCGTGCGCGTTGGCCAGCCGCGCCGCCTGCTCGATCGCCGCCATGCTGGCGCCGGGCCGGCCATAGGCGATGTTCTCGGCCAGCGAGCGGTGAAACAGGATCGGGTCCTGCTGCACGATGGCGATCTGGCTGCGCAGCGACTGCTGGGTTGCCTGCGCGATGTCCTGGCCGTCGATCAGGATGCGTCCGCCCGAGACATCGTAGAGCCGCTGCACCAGCTTGACGAATGTGGTCTTGCCGGAGCCGGAGCGGCCGACCAGACCGATGCGTTCGCCGGCGCGGATGTCCACGGAGAGGGCGTCATACAGCGGCGTGCGATGGCCGCCATAGTGAAACGTGACGTCCTCGAACACGATGCGGCCGCCATGGACGCTGATCGGCCGCGCGCCTGGAACATCGACAATGCCGATCGCCTCGTCATGGATGGCGACGAGCTCCTCCATGTCGTTCACCGAACGCTGCAGGTTGTTGACGTGCATGCCGACGTCGCGCAGATAGGCGTGGATGATGTAGTAGCTGGTCAGCACATAGGTGACGTCGCCGGGCGAGGCGCGCCCGGCGATCCACAGCAAAAGCGCGCCGCCGATCACGGAGCCGCGCAGGCAGAGCAGCACGAACAACTGCGCCATGGCGGTGTTGTTGTAGCGCAACCAGGTCCGCCGTACGCGCCGGCTCCAGCGGCTGACGACGCGCCGGAGCCGGGCGTCCTCGCGCGCTTCGGCGCCGAACGATTTCACCACCGCGTTGCAGGTCAAGGCATCCGCCAGCGTGCCGCCAACCCTGGTGTCCCAGGCATTGGAGACCCGCGCCGCCGGCGCGATGTAGCGCGTCGAGAACACGATCACCATCGGCACATAGATCGCAGTCCCGGCCGCGATCACCAGGCCCAGCGACCGCCAGTGCAGCCCGAGCAGGACCATCGAACCCAGCAGCACCGCGAGCGAGGGCAGCAGCGCCATCAGGATGGTGTCGTTGAGCAGGTCGAGCGCCCACATGCCGCGGGTGACCTTGCGGACGGTCGAGCCGGCAAAACTGTTGGCGTGCCAGTCGGTGGAGAAACGCTGCACGCGCATGAAGGCCTCGCGCGCCACGTCGGACATGATCCGCAGCGTGAACGGCACGATCGCCTGAAAGCCGGTCAGGCGCAGGATCATCGAGGCGAGACCCAGCGCCACGATCGCACCGAAGGCTGCGAACGCCGCCTGGCGCGCGGCCGGATCCGCCGCGCCCTTTGTCATGGCGTCGACGAGACGGCCCGAGAACAGCGGCATGAACAGGTCGGCCACCGTGGCCCCGAGCAGGCCGCCGGCGGCAATCGCCGCGGTGACCGGCTGTTGGAGCCAGTGACGAAACACGAAGGGCAACACCACGCGGATGGCGGCGGGGCGGTTCTTGCGAGAGGCGGTCATGGCGTCATCCGGCTACGCTCGCGCGCACACCGGCTCCGTTGATTGACGCGAGCGCGGCATCGGGCCGAACCCAGGCGTCGTTTAAAAATGGCGAATGCTTACCTGGAAGCTTGGGATGACCGGGACGTCAGGCCCGATCGATGCTGACGGAAACCGCCCTCAAAGGGCGAAACAGGCGTCCGGCATGGGCATCGGACGCGAGGGTGCGATCTGCGAAAATGACAAAATCATGCAAATCTCCCCGGTTCGAGCGACGATGCGCTGCTTATAAATGCATCGCGGATTTTTTGCAAGTTGGCGGCCGCGATCGGCGCGGTCAGAACTGGAAATACAGGAACTCGAGCCGCTGCCACATGCCGAACAGCGAGATCGCCACCGCCGACGCCGTCACCAGCGCCCACGCCGCGTTCGGCCGCCAGCGCAGCCAACTCGCCCGCTCCGGCGCCCGGCGGTATTCGCGATAGCCGAAGATTTGCGGGACGTTGGGCAGGAACAGCGCGATTGCAAGCGCCAGCGCGACCGCGCCGCCGCCGATCAGCAGCAATCGCCCTTCCCCGACCAGAACCGGCAGATCCATCAGCCGCAGGATTCCGGACGCCGCATAGGCGGAGCTGCCGGCCTCGAACCCGAACAGGCCGCCCAGCATCTGCCACGCCCCCGCCATGGTCTTGGCCCGAAAAAACACCCAGGCGACGACCACGGCGAAGAACGTGAGCGCCCAGGAGATCACGGCCGCGGTTTTCGCGGCCGGTCCCGATGCCGAAGCGCGCGCGTCGCCGCCGCGCCATTCGCGCCAGAGATGATTGACGCCGAGATAGACGCCGTGCAGGCCGCCCCAGACCAGGAAATTCCAGCCCGCGCCGTGCCACAGCCCGCCGAGCAGCATCGTCACCATCAGATTGAGGTAGCGGCGCTGTTCGCCGAGCCGGTTGCCGCCAAGCGGGATGTAGAGATAGTCACGCAGGAAGCGCGACAGCGTGATGTGCCAGCGCCGCCAGAACTCGACGATCGAGATCGCCCGATAGGGCGAACGGAAATTCACCGGCAGGCGAATGCCGAACAACAGCGCCAGCCCGACCGCCATGTCGGAATAGCCGGAGAAGTCGAAATAGATCTGCATCGCATAGCTCAGCGTCGCCAGCCACGCCCATTCCGTGGTGACGCCGCCGCCGGCGTCGAGATGCGCGAACACCGGCGAGACGAACTGCGCCAGATTGTCGGCGATCACCACCTTCTTGAACAGGCCGGCGGCGAAGATCGCCAGTCCGCGCGCCGCCAGCACCGCGGAACGCCCGGTGCGGCCGCGCTTGAACTGCGGGATCATTTCGGCGTGGTGCACCAGCGGCCCCGCGATCAGATGCGGGAAGAACGACACGAACAGCGTGTAGCTGACGATGTCGCGCTCGACCCTGGCGCCGCGCATCACGTCGACCAGATAGGCGATCTGCTGGAAGGTGAAAAAGGAGATGCCGAGCGGCAGCACGATGTTGAAGAACGGCAGCGGCGCGCCGGTCAGCATGTTGACGCCGTCGAAGATGAAATTGGTGTATTTGAAATAACACAGCACGGCGAGATTGAGCGCGACGCCCAAAGCGCCGATGCGGCGGCGGCGCGCCGGATCCTCCATCCGCAGGCCGAGCGAAAAATTCACCGCGATCGAGGCGATCAGCAGCAACAGATAGGCCGGCCGCCAGGCGGCGTAGAAGAACAATGACGCCGCCGCCAGCACCATGATGCCGGCGCGCGGCGAGTGAAGCCGCGCCGCGGCGAACGCCAGCACGGTCGCGGGCAGGAACTGAAACAGGAACGTATAGGAGGAGAACAGCATCGCCCGGCTAACGCTTCAGCCGCGACAGGAGATAGCGCGTATAGATCGGCACGCCGGAAGCGTTGACATGCATCTCGTCGGCGTAGTTGGCCTGCCCGAGCCCCGGGACCTGCTGGATANTGAGNACCNCGAAGCCGCAGCGGCGGCCGGCGTCTGCCACCAAGGCCGCATATTGATCGTCCCGCTCGCGCCACGCCGGATCGCCNGCGCGGTCGTAACGCGCCGCCCATGGCGGCACCACCACGGTCAGCTTGCGCGCCAGCGCCACCATGTCGCAGAGCGCGCCGATCTCGAAGCGCGCCTTCGGACCCGACAGGTCCCAATTGGCGTAATGCGGATGCGAGCCGATGTCGGCGGGCCAACGATCGTCCGGCTGGGTGCGGTCGATGATGTGCAGCCCGAGGCCCGCCGGCTTCGGACCAAGCTCGGCGGTGCGCTGGTCGGCGGCGAGCCGCGCATTGAAGGCTTCGCGGATGAAGCGGATCAGCGTGCCGATCCGCAGCGGCAGAAACGAAGCCATCTGCTCGGCGACGCCGAGCCGGGCGGCGACGTCCTGCGGATAGACCGTGGCGGAACGGACGCCCTCGTTGAACAGGAACGGCGCGACACTGACGACGACATGGGCCTTCTGGAAAGAAGCCGGCGCGCGGCGCATCGCGGCCAGCAGCGCCAGCGGTTCGCCCGCGTCATAGGCGAGGTTGACCGCCGCCCCCCTCGGCCTGCCGATCAGTTGCGCGGCGAGATCGGGATCGACCTGATATTCGGTGCGACTCTCGCCGGCGAAGATCAGCTCGGGGTGCGAGGCCAACAGCGGCAGTTTGACGGCGAGCAGCGCCGGCACGTCGTCATGAACGCGATCCGCGATTGCGAGCAATGCCGCGAACGCGCCAAGCCAGACCGCCGCGGTCAGCGCCAGCGAGCCCGCGATCCATCGCGCCGCCGCCGTCTGCACGCGGCGGAGCGGCGCTCGGTGAGAAATGGGAGGGCTGCCCGTCATGCCGCCGTTCAAGCATGAACGGCATCGGCAGACAATATATCGCCGAAATATCGGCGAATTAATGCGCCGGTTCGGTCGACGCCAAGGCCGGTTTCTTCAACAGCATGACCAGGAGGCTGAGGCCGAGATAGAACAGCGTCAGCATGAAGAAGGCGTCGCCATATCCCATCACCACCGCCTGGCGGTGGACGATCTGCGACAATTGCTTCATCGCCATCAGCGCGGCGTCGCCCATGCCCTGCAGGCGCTGGGTGAAATTATTGAGCGTTTCGACCGCGGTGGCGTTGCCCCAGGTCACCCGATCCTGCAGGCGGACGATATGCAGGTCGGTGCGGTCGTTCAACACCTCGTTGATGACCGCGAGCCCCACGGCGCCGCCGAGGTTACGCATCAGGTTGAACAGTCCCGAGGCGTTCTTCACCCGGTCCGAGGCCAGGGTGCCGAGCGCGATGTTGTTGGTCGGCACCATCGCGAACATCATGCCGATGCCGCGCAGGATTTGCGGCAGCAAGAGCTCGTAGAAATCGTAATCGCGGGTGATCCACGTCATCTGCCAGGAGCCAAGCGCGAACACGATCAGGCCGAACGCGATCAGGTAGCGCATGTCGACCTTCAGCATCAGCCGGCCGACCAGCGGCGCGACCATGAACATGGTGATGCCGGAGACAAACATGGTCTCGCCGATCATCAGCGCGCTGTAGCCGCGCACCTCGGCGAGATAGCGCGGATACATGTAGGTCAGGCCGTAAAGCCCGATGCCGACGCAGAACTGGAGCAGGCAGCCGATGGCGAAATTGCGATCCGTGAAGGCCCTGAGATCGACGATCGGTTCTTCCGCCGTCAGCACCCGGTAGAAGAAGGCGATCGCGGAAACCGCGCAAATGGCGGCGCAGACCGCGACCGAAGTGTCCTGCAGCCACTCGTATTGCGGCCCTTCCTCGAGCACATATTCGAGCGCGCCCAGAAACCCCGCCATCGCGATCAGGCCGAACCAGTCGAAACGGTCGAGCAGCGCGAAATTCGGCTGATCGAAATCGACCAGCGCCAGCACGCCGATGGTGATGCCGATCCCGGGAACGACGTTGATGAAGAACAGCCAGTGCCACGACATCCAATCGGTGATGATGCCGCCGACCGTCGGGCCGATGGTCGGCGCCAGCGTTGCGACCAGGCCGATGATCGGGCCGACGATATGGAATTTCGTGCGCGGAAACACCGTGTAGGCGGAGGCGAACACCGTCGGGATCATGCCGGCGCCGAGGAAGCCCTGGATCGCGCGCCACAGGATCATCTGCTCGATGGTCGAGGCGAAACCGCACAGGAAGCTCGCGACAGTGAAGCCGGCGGCGGAAATCGCAAACAACAGCCGGGTGCCGAACGCGCGCGACAGGAAGCCGGACAGCGGGATGCCGATGACTTCGGCGATCAGATACGAGGTCTGGACCCAGGATACCTCGGTCGAACTTGCCGACAGGCCGGCCTGGATATCGGTGAGCGATGCCGAGACCACCTGGATGTCCAGGATCGACATGAACATCCCGAACACCATGATCAGAAACGCGAACAGCCGTTTCGGCGCGATCCGCTCGGAGGGCGGCGCCGCGGCGGTCATCATGTCGGGCGGGGCGGTGGTGGCGTCAGCCATAATCTGCTCGGCTCACAACGGGAGCACCGGGCACGCCGCCCGATGCGCATGATCTACTTCGGATGGATCATCGCCGGCGCGTCGAGGTCGGCCTCGCTGTCGGCATCGGCGGCACCGTTCGAGGTATTGACCGTGGCGTAGACCGACATGCCGGCGCGCAAAAGATTTTGCTTCGCGACATCCTTCGGCACGCGAACGCGGACCGGCAACCGCTGCACGATTTTTGTAAAATTGCCGGTGGCGTTGTCCGGCGGCAGCAGCGTGAACACCGAGCCCGCCGCGGGCGAGATGCTGTCGACCACGCCAGCGAACTTGCGATGGCCGTAGGCATCCACCGAGATCGTCACCGGCTGGCCCGGGCGGATGCGCTTGAGCTGCGTTTCCTTGAAATTGGCATCGATGAAGACGTCGTCGAGCGGCACCACGTTGCCGAGCCGCTGTCCCACCACGATGTAGTCGCCGGTGTTGACCAGGCGGTTGGAGAAGGTGCCGTCGACCGGCGCGCGTACCTGCGTGAAGTCGAGGTCGCGCTCGGCCTTGGCGAGCTGGGTCTGCAATTCCGCAAGCTGGGCGCGGGCCTCGGCCTGCTGCGCCTTGGTCACCTCGACATTGTCGCGCGCCGCGTCATAGGCCGCCTGCGCGGCCTTCACGCCGGCGAGGCCCTGGTCGCGTCCGGCCTCGGACTGTTCGAAGGTGGCGTGCGTGGCAAAGCCCTTGTTGCTCAAGGTCTGCTGCCGGTCGTAGTCGAGATTCGCCCGCTTCAGCCCGGCTTCCGCCGAGGCAAGGTTCGCCAGGGCCTGCGCGGCCGCGCTTTCCTGTGCGGTGACCTGGCGGCCGATGCGGTCGATGGTGGCCTGTTGGGTGGCGATCCTGGTGCGCGCGGCGTCGACCGCGATGCGATAATCGCCGTCGTCGATCTTGAGGATGAGATCGCCGGCATGGACCACGGCGTTGTCGCCGGGGAGGATCGCGTCAATATGTCCGGACACCCGCGCGCCCAGCATGGTGTTGTTGGCGCGGACATAGGCGTCGTCGGTCGAGACGTAGAAGCGCCCGACCAGCACATAATAGACGCTATAGCCTGCAACGGCGAGCGCCAGCAGCGCGAGAATGCCGATCAACACCAGCCGGCGTTTGCCCGATTTCGGCGCGGCGGCGGCAGTGGCGGCAGGCGCAGCGGGCGCAGCGGCCGGCTTGTCGATGGTTGGCTTTTCGGTGGCTGGCTTTTCGGTAGCGGGGCTTGCCGGCGTCTCTATAGGGCGGCGCGCCACCGTTTCTTCCGAAAGGTGAGCCCGAAGCTGGTCGGCGAGTGCAGCCGAAACGTCGCGCGCGGCCTCGCCGTCGGCCGGATCCGGCCCAGTGCGAAGAACGCGGGCGGCCTGGTCTCTCGCAGCGGCCATTCCGGCCTCCCATTACAAAATCGCGGATGCCTGCTCAGCCAAAACCCGGCTTCGCCGCCTCGCCAACTTCAAATTAGCATTGACCGAACGGTTCGGTCAAGTTATATTCGATCGAGCGGACCATAGACCGCCAGCCCCTTCCGTGCCGTTGCCGCGGGTTAATTCTTTCCAGAAAAGCTAAACCAATGGTTGCAGCCAATCCGAATTCCCTTCACCTGATCGGTGACGAAGAAAGCTCAAAACGCCGGCAAATTCTGGACGGCGCCAAGAGGGTTTTCATGGATCTGGGCTTCGACGGCGCCAGCATGGGCGAAATCGCCCGCTCCGCCGGGGTCTCCAAGGGCACCCTTTACGTCTATTTCGCCGACAAGAGCCGGCTGTTCGAGGCCATCGTCGAGGAAGAGGCGCTCGAACAGGGCAAGGTAGCTTTCAACTTCGATCATGAACGCGATGTCACCACCACGCTCAGGGATTTCGGCCGCGCCTATATCGAACTGCTGTGCCGGCCGGGCGGCGGATCGGCGATCCGCACCGTAATGGCGATCGCCGAGCGGATGCCGGAGGTCGGCCGGCGCTACTATGATGAGGTGCTGGAGAAAACCAACAGCCGTTTCGCCGCTTATCTCGAGGCCCATGTGACGGCGAAGGATCTTGAGATTGCCGACTGCCAGCTTGCGGCCTCGCAATTCATGCTGATGTGCCAGGCCTCGCTGTTTCTGCCCTTCATTTTCCAGGCCGCCCCCCCGCCTTCGCCGGAGCGCATCGCGCAGGTGGTCGAAAGCGCGACCCGGATGTTTTTGGCGGCGTACGGGGCGAAGCAGGCCTGAGGCTCGACACGGCGGCGCTGGCGAGCGACAATCGCCGCCGGCATAACCGTCCATGCAAGGCCGTGAAACATGCGAAACGTGCTGGCTTCGACGATCGCCGCCGCTTTGGCCGCGATCGCTTTCTCCGCTCCCGAGCCGGCGCAAGCCGGTCACCGCTGGCTGGTCGTTCCCGACGAGGTCGGCGTGCGAAGGCTCAACGATACCGGATGGATTCCCTACCGCTGCAGCGACGAGCCGGTGTTGAACCTCTATCACGGCGCCTATTACGACGCGCCGACCGCGGTCTGGCTCGGCTACGTCTATCGGCCGTATTACCGGTACACGGCCTATCGGGTGATTCCGCGAACCTATGTCTGCGCGGGACCTTAGCGTCGCCCCGGCGCCTCAAGGACGCNGAGCTACTTGTAAAACTCCTCGAGCTCGAGCGGCAGCTTGATCTCGGTGCCTCGCCTGGCCGACAGGTCCATNGCCATGGTCAGGAGCAGGTTGCGGTGTCCCTCGGCGGCTGACGCATGCGGCGTCTTCAGGCCGGAATGGATGCGCAAGAACCAGGCATAGGTTTCCTCCCGCATCGGGCCCCACAACTGGCCGTCGTTGATGTCTCCCGGCGGATAGCTGGTGAGGAAATCGACGTGGCGCTCGAACTCGGGCTTGTAGTTGCGCGAGGTGTAGCCGGCGCCGATCGGCTTCTCGGTCGCCATCACCAGGTCGCGATGGGTGTCCTCGATGTCGATGACGCCCTCGGTGCCGACGATGCCGACCTGCAGGCCGTACACCGCCCCCGGCCAGACATGCGGCAGCGCCCAGGAGATGTTCATGCTCCAGATGGTGCCGTCGTGCATGGTGAAGATGCCGAAGGTCGAGTCCTTGGTGCCCCACATCGCCAGCGCCTTGTCGACCGAACGGGCGAACACCGACACCGGGGTCTTGCCTTCCATCAGGTACATCGACATGTCGAGCGCGTGGGTGCCCGACACCACCATCGGGGTCAGGTTCTGACGCTGATTGGTCTTGCGGATGGTGGCGATCGGCACCATCCGGTTCATGAAGGCGCGGGTGACCACCGAGGTCACGTCGCCGATTTCGCCTCGCGCGAGTTTGCCCTTCACTGCCTGGAAGCGCCGCCGGAACCGGTTGGTGTAGCCCATCACGGCGTCGACGCCTGCCTGCTCGATCGCCTTGAGCACCTTCGCCGAATCCCTGGCGTCGGTGGCCAGCGGCTTTTCGATGAACAGGTCGAGCTTGCGCTCGCACGCGGCCAATAGCGGGCCGACATGGGCGTTCTCGTCGGTCGCGATGATCGCCGCGGTGACCTCGGAGCGGTTCAACAACTCGTTGTAGTCGGTGGTGAAGAAATCGGCCCTGGCGTCGGCGGCGAGCTTTTGGCCGACCTCGGCATTGGAATCGCATAGCCCGAGCCAGCCGATGCCGGGATAGTCGCGCGCGAACTCGGCGCGGATGCGGCCGATGGTGCCGCAGCCGACGACGGCCAGCCCGATCTGCTTTCGTGGTGGTCTCATGTGTTCGTCCTTATTGGAGCGGGGTATTGCAGCAAAGTGCCTCGACCCCGATCGAGGCGGGATGCGCCGGGACGGCGATGCGAGGATCTAGACCGGCGTGCGAAACTTCTTGTAAAGACCCTGCACCGCCGAGAGCGCCTGATTGTTGAGCGGAAGGTTGACGGGCTCGCCGGATTCCGCCGAGAGATCCGCGCCGAGATAGGTCTCCATCACCCGGCGCGCGCTTTCCGGCGACACCATCGGCGGCTGGTCGCGCAACACGCATTCGAGGAAGTGCATGGTCTCGGGCCCCATCTGCCCGGCGTAGACGTGATCGACCCACTCCCCCGGCATGGTCGACATCGCATATTGCGTCCCGTCCTTCATGGTATTGAGCCAGTTGGAACGCTGGGTATCGTCGAGGAACAGCGAGCCTTCGGTCCCCGTGATCTCGATGGTGGTGGCGCAGTAGTTCGGATAGCTCGGCGGCAGATTCCAGCCGCCGCCGATCGAAACCAGCACGCCATTGTCCATGGTCACGGTGCTCCACATGATGTCATAGGAGCCGTTGACCTCCTGCATGTAGCCATAGGCGCCTTGCGAATAGACGCGAATCGGTTTTGCCGGCTCCAGCAGCCAGAACACGAAATCGAGGTCGTGGGTGGATTCCATCGTCGCCGGCGACAGCCGGCCGCGGCTCGAGATTTTCTTGCCGAGGCTGCGCGACAAATGCCGGCTCACCATCACCGACACCGGTCTGCCCAGCGTGCCGTCGGCGAGCTTTTTCTTGGCGTAGGCGATCTTGGGGTTGAAACGCTGCGAGTAGCCGATGGTGAATTTGAGATTGCCGCGCCTGGCGATCTCGATCAGCTCGTCGGCCTCGAACAATTCGAGCGCGATCGGCTTCTCCAGCAGCACATGCTTGCCGGCTTTGAGGAAATCGCGCGCGATCGGATAGTGATTGGTTTCCGGCGTGGTCGAGATGTAGACCACCTTGACCCGGTCGTTCTTGAGGATGTCGCGATAGTCCAGCGTTGCGGTAGCCGCGTTGGTCAGCTTTTTCACCTCGGCCAGGCGATCGGGCCTGATCTCGCAGATGTGAAGCTTGTCGACGAGCGAGGAGCGCGACAGGGTTTCCGCCCGTATGCCGCCGCACCAGCCGGTTCCGATCACCGCGACTTCCACCTGTTCCACGCTTGTGTCTCCGTTTCTTCGTTTCGAATTCCGGCGAATACGGCCTGGTCCAGCCGATACCCGGTGCAAGGAAGGATCATTTTCGTGCGCGCGCTGTCAACCGCGGGGCCACGGGCCGGCGCCAATCGCGGCGGTAGCTCAATCCGACCGCACGCCGCTCTCTTCGATCACCTTGGTCCACCTGGCGGTCTCCGAATCCAGATAGGCCCTGAAATCATCAGGCGATGGGCTGGAGACGGCGATCGCGCCGCCCTTGCGCATGCGCGCCTGGATTTCCGGATCGGCGAGCACCTTGACGATCGCGGCGTGCAGTTTGTCGACGATGGGCCCCGGCGTGCCGGCCGGCACCAGCACGCCCTGCCAGGACGACGTCACCAGGTTCTTCCAACCGAGTTCGTACATGGTCGGCAGGTCGGGCAGTTCGGCCATTCGTTCTCTCGTTGTCACCGCAAGCGCCTTGACCCTCTTCTCCCTGACGAATTCCAGCACCGATGAAAGCGTGGTGAACATCAGGTCGACGTGCCCCGCGAGCACGTCCGTCACCGCCGGGCCGGCGCCGCCCTTGTAGGGCACATGCACCATGTCGAGTCCGGCGTCTTTCCTGAACACCTCCATTTCCAGCCGATTGAGCGTGCTGCTGCCGGGCGAGGCAAAGGTGACCTTGCCCTGGTTCGCCTTCACATAGGCAACCAGTTCGCCGACGCTGTTGGCGGGAAAGTCGGGCCGGGTGATCAGGATGCTTGGCGTGTCGGCGCAAATCGACACCGGCGCCAGGTCCTTGTCGGGCCTGACGCGCATGTTGGCGTTGGCGCCCGGGTTGATCGAGACGGTGCCGACATTGCCGAGAAACGCCGTGTAGCCGTCCGGCGCCGCGCGAGCCGCGACGTCGGTGCCGATGATGCCCGCCGCGCCAGGCCGGTTGTCGACCACGATCTGCTGGCCGAGGATCTGGCTGACCCCGGGCTGGATCATGCGGGCGACGAAATCGGAAGCGCCGCCGGGCGCGAACGGCACGATCATGATGACCGGCCTCGCAGGATAGTTGTCGGCATCCTCCGCGTAAGCCGCCGCGCCCAGCAGGCACAACAGCGCGCTCCCCAGCGCCACTGCGATCCCGCCGGTTCCCGTTCGCTGCGGTGATGTCATGATTTACTCTTTTGCCAAATCCGATGCCTTCGCGAAACCTAGTTTAGAATGGTCATCGCTGCCAAGGCTTGGCTGTTGGCCGGATCAACGCTGCAATGCAGCCGCGCGATTTCGCTATGGTCTATNGCGATTGGCTTGCGCGGAAGCGCCGACCGGACATTTCTGGATCGAACCGGGAACGCGAGCGAGCGCTCGCGCTAATCGTCCTCGAACTCATCTTCCTCGTCGATCTTTTGGCGTTGCTTGTGCGGATGCACCTGCCTCGTGCCGCCGAGCGATCCGGTGACAAACGGTTCGCGCGAAGCGTAAGGGTTGCGCCCCGACGCCCGCGCGGCGACTTCCTCGCCCGACATCGCCTGTGGCTCGCAAATCAGCCGCCGCGAGGCGCGGCGCATCAGGTCGACGTGGATGTGATCGTAGTGATAGACGTTGGAGCCCGGCGCCAGCACGGTGGTGAATTGCTGGCAGGCCGCGGCCTGCACGTCGCGCAGAAAACCCTGCTCCTCCGGCAGCCCCTTCCAGCCGTCCTTCACCGTGATCCGCCGGCCGTCGGCGAGCGTGAAGGCAGCGATATCGAGCGCATTGCCAAAGGCGTGTTCGGAAATATGGGCTTGCGAATTGCCGTTCATGCCGCGGCAGGAATAGGCGGAGATCTGCTTGATCTCGACCACGCGCGCGCCGAACCAGCGCATGGCGGCGGTTGCACGGAATCGGCGAGCCAGCGATCCAGCACCGAGACGATCGGACAGGCCAGCGTCGCCGCCGGTTTTACCGCGACCGGACCGAAGGCGGCGACGGAATTGCCCTGCGCCGGCCCGAGGCGCGGCAGCGGCTCGGCCTGAGGATAAGGCGCGGCGACAGCGGGGCGCTCCGGATAAGGCGCGGCGGCGCGGTCGCGCGGCGGATAGGCCGGCGGCGCCGAGTAGCGTCCAGGATATGACCTGTTGGCCGGCGGCTGGCTCAACCCTGGCGTG
>JGI12635J15846_10003125_pt1 | contig 14438 bp, 16 predicted proteins | sample BlaSpr_A8_OM2_M2_FD_15846 | JGI IMG/M metagenome (IMG submission 15846) | reverse complement strand
GACGCATTCATTGCCTTCCTGCGCAGCCTCAAGGGGGTGCGGGTCGAGGTGACCGAGACGCAGATTCGCATATGGTGAGACTAGGGCCCCAGCTTCCAGCTATCTGAAATCCGGCGGCGGATGATCGGCCCTGAGACAATCCGCACGCATCAATGGTAGTCGTCTTCGCGTTGATGCCGAATCGCTGTGACCGTCACAGTGTGTTCGTCTTCGATTTCAAAAAGCGCGACGTATCCCGAGTACCCGAAGGGGATCAACAGCTCTCGCCAGCGGGGGCTCTTCTGCAATAGCGCCTTTCTGCACGAAAACGGTGAAAAAGCGAGGAAGTTCAACGCTCGTTCGATGGCTACGAGGGCACGCTCAGCCGCACCCAAGTCACGTTTGAGCAAGAAATCGTACAGGCGGTCGAGGTCCTTCAGGGCGTCTCCTGTGAGACGGACCTTATAGGTCACTTGCGAACGCGCTGTGCATTCGCAAGCCGTTTGCGTAGCCCAGCAATCACCTTATCGGCCGGCACGTAGTCGCCTTCTGCCCTCGCACGTTCGGCGCTGGCGATGCCTCGGGCGAGAAAGTCCAACTGCGATTTACGAAAATCAATGGTTCGAGAAACCGCATCCATTACGAATGCGGATAGGGTTTCCCCTGGGGCGAGCACGCTCTCAGCGTCAGCGCGCAGCTCCTCTGAAACTCGCAGCGGAGGAATGGTTCGCGATTTGACATTCGACATGAACATCTCCCGTGCATCGCAATTGCAATACACAATACCGGACGGCGGACTTGCGCGCAACTTTCGCGAATGACCGATTTCGCGAGGCTGACGGAGGCTGGCAGATCGGCGTAGCCATCGGCAATTAGGTGCTGGGCCTCAAGGCCGCGGGACTCGCGGATAGCGGCGACATCGCACGGCTCTTGGTCACGCCCGTCGCAGCGCGCCGAACTCTACGTCGCACGCTCTCGGATGGCTTGCGGCGCGGCAGTGCGCGAGAAGCCTCGTGGCAGTGTGCGTTACAGGCGCGCTCCGATGTCGAACTTGGCTTGCGCAATGCTAGTGGGAGCAGTTCACCTGGCAAGCCCAAGGAATACCGTGATCGCGCGATTCAACCGCACCGTATCCTCATCGTTGAGTTTTCCGATGCGCTTGCCCAGCCGCGCTTTCGGCACGGTGGTGATTTTATCAATCATGAGTCGTGAAGCGCTCTTCAAACCGTTGCGATCGGTGGGTTGGATAAGCATGCGCAGTAACGGCGCGTCCGTCGGATCGGTCGTGAATACGCACAGGGTGATCGAGCCCGTTTGGTCGAACCGGTCCTCCTGTAGGATGACCGCCGGTCGCGGCTTCCCCGTATAGCTCGCCCCGCCCGATACCGTCCACAACTCTCCGCGCTTCACGCGATAGGCTCTTCCGAAACCGCGTCGATGAATTGTTGATCCGCTTTTGCATGCTCGCTGGCAGCCACCGCCTTGGATTCCTTGCGGGCTGCGGCGACGAACGAGCGCGCTCTCACGTCCGGCACCCAAATCTGTACCGGCCGAAGTCCTTGGGCACGCAGCCGTTCGCGGTGCAACCTCACCTTATCGCGGGATGATCGGGAATTTTGCGGCATTGAAATGCTCGAATTGGTTACATGTAACCATACCATGAGAGTCCCAGCTCCGCTACAGCCCTTGCTCAAATTCCCGGCCTTTCGACTGTTCCGGTAAAGTGTTGGTAAGAAGAGCCGGTTTGGGCTTTATATATTTTCTAGCAGGGTCTAGCGCGATGCGGCACGAGTAATGGCCGCTTCACTTACGATCGTGCGCCGATCCCTGGCCCGAGCACCAACACAAAAAGCGCGCCAGCAACAGCAGCGCCAAGCACCCATGGCAGGCTCCATCTTAAATAGGGCAGACGCAGCGCTGTTTGTGTGGCCATGTGGTGGAGTAGATCAGGTAAACGCACCATGCCAAATCCAGAGCCGAACGAAGTCAAGGCCGCCAATTCTAGTGCGACTCGAGGGGGCATCGTCCTGTTCAGCGCACCAGCGCAGCACGCGAGCAAACCGATTGCGAGATACGCGACCCACAGGAAGTTCCTGAGGCGTTGATCGTCATCGTTGCCAACGATACGCCGAAGTTCGAAAGCTGCCACCCACATGGAAAGGTAGTAAGCCACCGCGCCGAAAACCACTAGCAGTGTCCGCCACAGCCAAGGCGGTGAGAATCCGGCAATGATCGTCGCACTATCACCAAAATTGGTCAGCCCGCTGAAGGCGACGTAGCTTGAGGAAATGAACAAGCCGCAGACCATATAGAGCCAGAGAAAGCTACGTTGAACCATATGACGTCCGGGCGTGAGCTGACGCAGTACGAGCCAGGTTAGTAAACCCGCGCCGAACTGAAGTGCGGGGCCCGCGGCGGTGATTCCGATTGGTACCGGATGCAAATCACATGCCTCGCCCCAGCCCGTCAGCATGACATTCCGGCCGCCGGCCACGATACAAAGAGCGCCGTGCCCCAAGGCTTCGTGCGTCATCATTGAAGCCACGTAAGCCAGAATGCCGAGTGCACCTAGAGTGACCAAGTTATCTCGGCCAATAGCGGCCTGCGCAGCCTCTGTGTGCTTTGGTTCTGAAGTGTCCAGCGCGATAATCCCTATCGTGTTTGTGTTCGCCAATGGCCAAGCGTCACGCGCTCGGCTCCCGGCATTTTTGAGTATACATACCATCATAGGCCGCATGCTGTCGCGGGATATGCACCGGAAACTCACTGCGCCTATACACGTCCCGTCCGCTTGCTTACGCGCAGGCTACCGAGCGGGCTCTGCGCCTCGGTTGCTCCCGAGGCACGAAGTACAGAATGTCCTCCGGTGCCACCGGTCCTTCACACGATGGACCATTTGCCACGCCCGCACTCCTCGCCGCACGGCACAGATACCAAGACCCTCGTACGGCATGCAACCGAAGCGTTCATCGATCCGATGTGTGGAACGATGGTGGCCGTCGACTCGCCGCATACGGCGGAACACGCAGGCCAGTCATTCAAGTTTTGTTCCGCGGGTTGCCGCACGAAGTTCTTCAAAGAGCCAACGCGCTATTTTTCTGCAACGAGGTCGGTAAAAGGGGCCATCCCGCCTGCGCCTGCCGCTCCACCGAGCGCCGACGTAGACGCAGGTACGATTTACACCTGCCCGATGCACCCCGAGATACGGCAAATCGGACCGGGCCATTGTCCGAAGTGTGGCATGGCGCTCGAGCCCTTGATGCCGAGCGAAGTTGAGGATGAACGTGAGATCCGAAGCGTGCGGCGCCGGTTCTGGATGACGACGACGCTCGCTATTCCGGTCACGCTGATTGCAATGGTGCCGCACCTCTTGGGGTGGGCGCTCGACTCCGCCACGTCCTGGACGCTACGGGTACTGGAACTGGCGCTAAGTGCGCCCATCGTGGTGTGGGCCGCCGCCCCGTACTACCGCCGCGGCTGGCTAGGCGTGCTCCACCGTGCGCCCAACATGTACACGCTGATCGGGCTCGGCGTGATAGTAGCGTTTACTTACAGTTTAATCGCGACGTTCCTTCCGAGTCAGTTCCCCGCGACGATGCGCGATGCCCACGGCATGGTCGGCGTGTATTTCGAGGCGGCGGCGGTGATCGTGGCGCTGGCGCTCGTGGGCGAATGGCTGGAACTCGGCGCGCGAGGACGCACGAGCGCCGCGATTCGACAGCTCCTGGGACTGACGCCCAAAACCGCGCACCGCCTCGCAGCCAACAAAAAGGAGGCCGACGTTCCTCTCGATTCCCTTACCGTTGGCGATCGGCTTCGAGTCCGACCAGGAGAGAAGGTCCCTGTGGATGGCCGTGTTGTGAGCGGCCAATCGAGCGTCGATGAGTCGATGCTCACGGGGGAGCCGTTGCCCGTCAATAAGGGTGTCGGTGATCATGTGGTGGGCGCGACGATAAATCAGACGGGGACGCTGGTTATCGAAGTGGAGCATGTGGGCGCCGACAGTTTGCTATCGCAAATTGTGGCCCTGGTGAGCGAGGCGCAGCGCACGCGCGCACCCTTACAAAAGCTGGCCGATCGGGTCGCGGTGTGGTTTGTCCCTGCCGTGATCGGCATCTCGATCGTGACCTTCATTACATGGTGGGTCGCGGGCCCCGAGCCGCGTTTGGCTTATGCGTTGGTGAATGCGGGCCGAAGCGATCGAAAAGCTCCGCTGCGTCGATACCCTCGTACTCGACAAGACTGGCACTCTCACCCAGGGAAAGCCCGCGCTCACTCAAATCGTCGCTATCGGAGAGTTCTCGCAAAAGAGCATATTTGCCTGTGCTGCGGCCCTCGAGCATTCGAGCGAACATCCGCTAGCTCGAGCCATTGGTGATGGGGCACTCGCGCGCGGCGTCACACCGGGTGAGGTCGCGCATTTCGACTCCGTCACCGGTCAAGGGGTCACCGGCACCTGGGAGGGGCGGCGCGTGGCACTGGGGAATGCACCGCTGATGCGCACCGCGGGCGTGGACATCGGCGCTGCGCACAAGCAGAGCGAGCGATTGCGTCAGGCCGGGCAAACCGTCTTGTTCCTTGCCATCGATGCCCAGCTGGCGGGAATCTTCACCGTGGATGATCCGCTCAAAGTAACCACGCCCGCAGCCCTTCAGGCGTTGAAGGCCATGGGTTTGCGTCTGGTGATGCTCACGGGCGATAGCCGCACAACCGCGACTTCGGTGGCCGCCGGCCTGCCTTTTGACGAAGTGATTGCGGAAGTGCGGCCCACGGATAAGGCGGCTGCAATCGAGACGCTTCAAAAGGGAGGCCATCGTGTCGCGATGGCGGGCGATGGCATCAACGACGCCCCGGGCTCGCGCGCGCCAACGTGGGCATCGCAATGGGAACCGGAACCGATATCGCCATGGAAAGCGCGCAGGTCACCTTGGTGAGCGGGGATTTGCGGGGGATCGTTCGCGCCCGGAAATTGAGGGAAGCCACGGTACAGAATATCCGGCAAAATCTGTTGTTTGCCTTTGGCTACAACGCGCTCGCTATTCCGCTCGCCGCCGGCATGCTGTATCCGCTCACCGGCTGGTTGTTAAGCCCACTCATTGCGGCACTTGCCATGAGCCTGTCTTCCGTGTCAGTGATTGCCAACGCGCTGCGTCTAAAGTCTGCAGCCGATTAGGAGTCAATCGCGGCCGCCCGTGCGGGCACCTTCACACTGATTTTCTCTGAGTGAGAGACTCACTTTTGATTGCTTTTGATTTTACCAAAGCGGCCGAGGACGGCGCGCGCGCGACTGCCTTGCCGTCCGGTACTACCTCTGCGACGACTTCCCAATCGTGTGCGGTACGCGCCGGCAGCGGGTTGAGCAGGAATGCCTCGGCTCGACCTGCTCCAGCCCGATAACTAAAGATCCCGTCACCCGGCGTAACTCCCACGGCAAAATGGCCGACGTCCTGGAATGTCGCCCCCTCAGCCGCCACGATGACGCTTGGCTGCCTCATCGCCCATTTGTGGCGGCGTATCTTTGCAAGCGAGCCGGAGCGGCGCCCGGTCGGCGTGCCTCGCGGTCGCCCGGTCCCGAGGCTGCACCTCGCCGCAGGCGTATCCGTGACGCGCGTCCGCAATCCGCGGGCATAATGTTAGATCGGCTGATGGGTAAACGACATGCGTGATAGAGTTCCCGAGCGGACATCGATAACGGCACCGGGACAATCGATCCTGGCCGCGCGGGAACATGACAGACTCAGCAGATTCGGAAGCATCCATCATCGCGGTGTTATTGCAGCGTTGGTCGAAGGGTGACAAGGAGGCCCTCGATCAGCTCCTGACGCATCTGTATCGGGACATTCATGCTATTGCGGTCCGTGAGCTGCGCAACGAGCGTCAGCTGACCATCCGTCCTACAGCTCTGGTCAACGAGGCGTACATGCGCCTGGCGGGCTTGAACCAGATGCAGTGGCAGGATCGTGCGCACTTCCTCTCGATGGCGGCGCGGGTCACTCGTCAGGCGCTGGTGGATGAAGCGCGCCATCGTCGGGCGGTAAAACGCGACGGCGGGAGTCCCGTGACGCTGAGCGACGAGAATCTGGGGGGGCAGACGCCCTACGATGCTCTCGATGTCGATGCGTTGCTCCAGGAGCTGGAGACGTTCGACAGCCTGGCGTCGGAAGTCGTGTCGCTGCGGATCTTCGGCGGCTTGTCCATCGAAGAAGCGGCTGAAGCCCTCAGCATATCTGTCGCAACCGTCAACCGCCGCTGGGCAACGGGCAAAGCTTGGCTGACAAGAGAACTGATCCGAAACGCATGACGAGTGGTGCCGACCGCGCGCTGACCTATCGAATTTTCGATGCAGCTCTCGAGCTGGACGCCGATGCACGGGCGGCCTTCGTGAGCGAGCGTTGCGGCGAGGGCACGGAACTCGCCCGCGAGGTCATGGCGCTGCTCGCCATCGCGAGCTGGGAGCTGCTCGCAACGACCAACTTGCAGGGAAGCAGCAAGCTGTCCGCAGGCCGCGACCTGATCGGCAAGGAATACGGCCGGTTTCGCCTGGTCGCGTTGATCGGCGAGGGTGGCATGGGTTTGGTGTATCGAGCAGAACGCATCGGAGGCGTCGCCCAGATCGTCGCGGTCAAGTTGCTCCGCTGCGAGATCACCGAGGCGAGCGCGGCGCGCTTCGTGCGCGAGGCACAATTGCTCGCCCGACTCGAGCACCCTGCCATCGCGAGGCTCATCGACGTCGGCGTCAAGGACGGGGAGCCGTGGATTGCGATCGAATTCGTTCCCGGTCTGCCGATCGATGAGTACTGTGAGAATCACGACGTCGATTTGCGCAGCCGCGTCAAACTGCTCGCGCTGCTCGCCGACGCCGCAGCGACGGCGCATCGCATGTTGGTCGTACACCGCGACATCAAGCCGACCAATGTGCTCGTCACCGAGGATGGCCGACCCAAGCTCATCGATTTCGGCATCGCGGCGGCATTGAGATCGACCAGCGATCTGCGCGAGCCCACGGTGGACATCCGCCGACTGTTTACCCCGCACTACGCGGCGCCCGAGCAAATCGCCGGCGAGCCCGTGACGGTGGCGACCGACGTGTTCGGTCTGGGTGCGCTCGCTTATCGGGTGCTTACCGGGCGGGCGCCCTACTCGCGCTCCAGCAGTGCGGTCGGCTACCTGCTGGCGGTCACACAGGGCGACGCGGAACTGCCGAGCCGTGCGGCGGCGGAGATGGATCCGGCGAAGGCGCACCGGCTGCGAGGCGACTTGGATGCGATCCTACTGAAAGCGCTGGCGCGCAAACCCGCTCAGCGATACGCAACCGCGCAGGACCTGCGCGCTGACTTGTACCGCTATCTCGACGGGGTGCCGGTGAGCGCACGCCGCCAAACGGCCGGCTACCGCGCAACCCGTTTCGTGCGCCGTAATGTGCTGCGGCTCTCCGTCGCCGCGGCGCTGCTTCTTGCCGTCTCGGCAGGTGCTGCAATTTACGTCTTGCAGGCTCGAAGCGTCGCGCAAGCGCGCGATATGGCGGCTCGCCGCGACGACTTTCTCGAGAATCTATTGAAATCCGCGGATCCGCGTGGCGGCCGGCGTGACACATCCGTCGCACAGCTCCTCGATTCGGCGGCTCTGGAGCTCGATCGCAAGATGTCGGGTGAGCCGCTGGTGGAAGCTTCGATGCTGAGCCTCATCGCCCAGACGAACATCGGGCTCGGGCGGTACCAGGAGGGGCTCACCGCGAACGCGCGCGAGCTCAAGATCCTGCGCGAGCACGACGGCGTCGCGCTCGAAATCGGGCAGGCGCTATCCTCGCGCGCCGAGTTGCTGCGCGAGCTGGGCAAGTGGAAAGAGGCCGAGCCCGTGGTGCGCGAGGCCGTCGCGCAGCTGGCGCCGCTGCACGCCCCGCGAGACCTCTGCGGAGCGCTGTTCTTGCTCGCGGTGATTTTGGCGCACACCGATCATGAACGGGATGCCGAGGCCACTTATCACCAGGTGATCGAGCTCGAGGAGCGAGGCAACTCTTATCTCAGGGCTCAGCGCATGTATCCGCTCCACGGGCTCGCAGTCACGCTGGGGGATCTGGGCCGATATGCGGAGGCGGCTACGTACGCGAAAGCAGCGCTTTCCATTGCACAAGAGTACTACCCCGCGGACAATCCGGACCTGCTGACCCTGCAAACGACCTATGCGGGCGCCTTGGTCAACACGCATCGAGCTGCCGAGGCGGAGCCGCTGTTTCGGCAGACGATTGCTGCCGAGACGCGGGTGCTAGGAGCCGGGCACAAGGACACCCTGCTCGCGCAGCTGCTCCTCAGCGACGACTTGCTCGAGCTGCATCGGGACGCCGAGGCGGCGATCGTGGCGCTTGCCGACGCGCAGCAACTCGAAGCGCTGCTCGGACCCGACAACATGTACACGCTCGTGGCGTGGAACAACGAGGCGACGGCGCTTTGCAACGACCGGCGGGAAGTCGAGGGCCTTGCGATGCTGCGACGCGTGGAAGCCGCACGGGAGCGCCTACTGCCCCCAGGCGACCGCTACCTCTATGTCACGGAGTTGGGCATCGGGGTATGTCTGATGAAGCTGCACCGCTATGCGGAGGCGGAGGCGGAACTCAAGTCGGCAGCGCAGGGACTCGAGGCGGCGCGCGGTCCTCACTATCGTCGAACTCAGCAGGCATATCAGGCGTTGCGCGATCTCTACGCGCTCACGGGGCAAATGGAAGAAGCCAGCCGTTGGGGCAACCGGGTCGGATCATGACCTGTTTACTCGAGCAGATCTCGAATAATTTGGCTTCTGCATGTCCCCTCTTCGCAGTCGAGGGCTCCCTCCAGCGCGAGTTGCAATACCTTCCATAGTCTTAGTCGTGATATGGGCACTTTGACGCAGATTGCTACAGATATAAAAATCTCCCGAACTTCGTTCATCGTGAGCATCATCTCGCCGGACAGATCACCCATCCGCCTCACCAACGACAAAGCGAGCGAGGGCCGATCCACGTCGAAATGCAAATAGGCTGCGCGCATCTGCGGAGGTACATCGCCGCGATTTCGCGCACCACAGAGGTCGAAAATACACACAATGCAGAGCGCCTGAAACGCCTGAATTTTCTTGTTTTGACGAATAAGATGATGTGCCATGCCCAGGTGGACGATTCGACAAAGCGCCAGATTGCCGGCATGCGCGGCTTGCTGAGCGCGCCCTTTCAGCATCCGCCAAGTCGCGTCGTCTTCAGAAAGCCCGCTCCCGATGCGATCTTGGAGCAGATCTCGCTGCGCATCGAAGTCACCTTGCGTGATCAGGTCAGCGAGATCCAAATCCAGCGATGGCGTGTTCATCCCGACCCGCGGGGCCGCCAAATGATCTGCAAATTCGGAGCACTGCAGCAGCTCTCTGGGATAACCCAGTAGCCACCCGCTTGGGTCGATCGTGAGCAGGCGATCGATAAGGTCGGCGGCGCCACCGGTGGGCTGCAGCCCGTTTTCGAGGCACAACATTCTCAAGTCACTCTCATCCCGATCATGGCAGATTCGCGCGCGGGGATTGTTTGGCTCGACGAGCAGGCCGTGCCGTTTCAATTTCTGCAATACTGCCTTTATGGGCTCGCCAAACATCCTTTGCCAGTGCGGCGACCGTGCAACTGCGTCCGGGGAGGTGGGAAGCACAAACTCCGCCAGGAGTTTTCTATACGGGGGCAAATGATTTACTCGGCGAGCATCACGAGACGCAATTCCCGCCCCCGACACACCAAAGCCTACCTGGATGTCCAGCCCCAATGGAGAGCCCACCCTCATGAATCGACGGAGCGTGGCTTTCAATCTGGCGCCCATGCGGCCTCTTTATTCGATACGACCGGCGCCCGTCCCTGCCAGCCCTACTCGCTTGCCTGAGCCCAGCAGGGGGCGGCGATGCGAGCTGCCCGCTTGCCGGCAAATCCAAAACCGCGATCACGGGGCTTCCGCCCGCTATTGCATAGGTGGAGCCTACATCCACTGTCGATACCACTGTCTGTACGTTGCCGCACATAACGATAGGTCGCGTGACGTTCTCGACGTCGGAGGGACTGAATAAAGCGCGCTCTAAGGGGAGCGGGTTTCGTTATCTGCGCGCTACCGAACAGACAGAGTGCTGCAGGATCAGGCACCGTCGACCGCCTAATGCGGGGGCTTCTGCGACAAAAAACGGTTTGTCTGACAGAAGCTGAGGATTCGCCGACACCGGATCGGTTTAAAGGACTAACCCTGGTTCAGAGGATGCGAATTACGTCTTGCATGATGAAGTTGGCGCACGGACGATCGACGCGGCAAGGCTCTCTCTGCCCCTCCTGGGGCAAATCCCGGCTTGTCATCCCCTTGCCGGGACTGTTGCCTCGGTGGATCACGATCAGTGACCACCGAGGCACTTTTTGGGATTTCTGTCGCTCGCGCTGCGCGACCACAAGCCTGTCCCTCACCAATCAATAGGAGATGTATGCAATCCTTAAAAAACGTTGTTCTGGTCCATGGTGCTTGGGCCGATGGCTCGAGTTGGTCGAAAATAGTTCCGCTGCTCCAGGCGACTGGGATTCATGTTGCCTGCGCTCAAAATCCACTGTCTTCGATCGCCGACGACGTAGCTTCGACAAACCGAATTATTGATGCTCAGGACGGGCCGGTCCTTCTGGTCGGACATTCATATGGTGGTGCGGTTATCACAGTGGCAGGAGACAATCCCAAGGTAAGTGGCCTCGTGTACGTCGCCGCTTTCGCCCCCGATGAGGGCGAGACGCTAGGCGGCATGGCCCAGCCGTTCGGGGCAACGCCAGGCTTCGGTGAAATCCGGCCAATCGCGGACGGGTACCTCGTGCTGACTGCTAAAGGCGTCATCGAAGATTTTGCGCAGGACCTGTCCTGGGACATGAAGAACACCATGGCGGCCACGCAGGCGCCGATCCAGGGCGCGATTCTCGCGACAAAAATCACCAAGGCCGCGTGGCATACGAAGCCCAGCTGGTTTGTGATCGCCGAGAATGACAGGATGATCTCCCCCGAACAGGAGAGGACTACGGCCAAACGCATGAACGCGAAGACGCTCTCGTTGCCCACGAGCCACGTCGCCATGCTCGCGAAGCCGAAAGAAGTGGCCGAGTTCATCGTCGACGCGGTCGCGTCCGCCGGCTCCGCTCCGTTGGCCCGCGCAAGCTAGTGACCCCTCAGGGACGGTGTCGACTCCCCCGCACCCTCCTCGCATTTGGAATTGCTCTACGCGAGCTCATATGTCGCTTAGCGTACGGACAGCGCCTGCTCGATTGCTGTACGTTTCAGAGCTATTGAATGAAGAAGCGAAGAAGGAGGAAATGGCCATGATGATTCGCATTCCTGAGCCGCTCAATGTGATGTCGCGACGGGACGGGGACCCTTGCGGAGATGCTCCTCCCACAAGCCCCCATGTTGAGCCGATCGATAGCGCCCGCGCGGCGGAAAACATAGCGGAGTGGCGCGAGTATCTACCGGAAGACTGCGTCAATGCGATGGTGAAAGTGGGCTGGCATAGCACCGTCTAAACGTACGGGCGGCTCCCTAGTTAAAGCGCACGAACTCGAAGTCAGCGGACTGCTTATTGATGCTGCGCGCGGGAGGCGATATCCAATTGGCATAGGCACCAGGCACGGTGACGGGTCCCATCAAGGACGCGACGAAGGCCCGATCTTCAGAAACGGCGCCAGTGAAAGTTGCAGGCCTGCTCGCTCATCGCGACCAGATCTATCGCGATTGGATAGAATTGCCTGTCTCCGCGGGGTAGATCGAAATCCAGGATACGAAAAGCGGGATTCCCGAGAACTTCATCGCACGAATATTCGATCCGTTCTTTACGACCGAGCCCGTCGGCAAAGAGACGGCCAAGTGGGAGCCGGTTCACCGTTCGATTGCCGATGAATCAGGGCGCCGTTGACTCGGACCGGTCAACGCTCCGAGGCATCCGGCGTTGATCGAGAGGCTAACTACTCTGGATGCCGTTCCAACATCGACGGCGCAAAGAGAGGTCACATGGGGAAAATCACCAGCGCCCTTGGGATTGTGCTTTGCGCCGGCATCGCCGCGGCGCAGACGGCGAACTTCCGGACCGACCCTTCGGTGGCGGTTCACGCCGTTTCCGGCACGGCACCAGTGAAGTCCTGCCCGAGTATCGAAACTTATGGCGGCTCGACCGGCAGCGCCGATAACGGTCCGGCTCTGGTGGCGGCGCTGACCACGTCGTCGGGCGATGGGCATTGCGTCTCCTTCCCGCCGGGGCGCTTCACCTTCGCCTCCGCCGTCACCTTCCGACTCCCGGAAGGTAGTGCCTCTGCCACGCTGAGCGGCTCCGGGGCGGACGTTACGGATCTCTATTGGCCGGATGGCGGCGGTCTCACCTTCGAATTCGTCGGCCAGGACAACTCGGTCCATGTGCGCGACCTGTCGCTGACGACCGGCACGGCGGGTGCCGGGCGCGCACTCGTGCTACAGCAGTCCGCGAAGCTGGGCGGCAATCCCGCCGACAGCGCGCTTTCGGACGTGTCCGCGGTAAGCATTCGCGGCGCCGATGGCTACGCCGTCACAGATTATTGGGAAACCGGCGTGGCCATTGTCGGCGTCTCCAACGTCAACATGGCCGCGCTTGTCGTGACCGGGCCGGGCGGCGAGGCCTACGCGTCGCATGGGCAAGGCGTCGTGCTGGAAAGCATCGCCGATGAGCCGCTCGTGGTCTTCAACATCGCCGGCGCCAGCTTCAACTACCTGCTCAAGGGGCTTATCTACGGCAATGAAGTGGAGGGTGTGACGATCTCCCAATCCAACTTCACCGGCGACGATTATGGGATCTTCGTCCCGGGCGGCCTCCATGGCCTCGATCAGCTCGCCGTCACCAGCAGCCAGTTCAACTGCGCGCTCGCCGGCGTCTATGTCGGGAGCTATACGTCCGACACGCTTTTCAGCTCGAACCTCTTCATCGTGCCGAACACGGGTACCGGGATCCTGCTTAAACAGGCCTACCTCTATAGCGCGGTCGGGAATGCCTTTAACGGCGGCAGTGCCTCAATGACCTCCAGCCACCCGGTCGGTATCGAAATCGGCCTCACCGCCGGCGGCGGCACCATCACCGGGAATCTGTTCGACAACATGGCCGCGGCGGTCGTCCTCGAAAAGGGCTCGACGGGCGGTAATGTGCAGTCAAACGAATACTCGAACGATCCGGTTACGGTGAGGAACCTCGGCAGCGGCAACCGGGTCGGCGGCGGGTCGCCCTGAGCGAGATCGGGGAGTGTCAGGGAGTTCGCGAGCCTCGCGCCATACGCATTCGCGGCTCCGTGTTTCAGCTGCAATCCATCGTCGCAGGGTTGACATCGCCCGGTGACAGGCATGTCTGACTATACGATTCGTCACCATCCTGAGCATTACGTGCATGCTGCAGATCGAGGGTCGGGTCGTTGGTCACTGGGGATTCAATATGGCATGGATAACTTCGAGAGCCGGATTTCTGCTGCTCGTCGGACTAATGGCGGGCTGCGCCACGATGAGGACCGGCTCCGGTGCTGCAGTACCCGGCACAAACCCGGTGAAATTCAGCTGGGCTAGCACTGGCAATGTCTCCGGCTCCATGACCGCAACGCTCGCGAACGGAGAGACGTTCACGGGTCGGTTCATCCAGGTCACGAGCACTTTGACCGATGAACTCGGTCCACAGGGCGCGATCTGGCATCAGGAGGGCCTGTATGACGTGGGTCCTGAGCTCCAGTCCGTTCCGCACTACACTGGGCGCGTAGTGGCTAACCTCAGCCGATCGGATGGCGCACAAATGCGATGCCGCTTCAAGCTGATGACACCGGTCGATGGCATGGCTGGCGGAGCGCGCGGTGAGTGTCAGCTGCCGGATGGTCTGAGTGTCGATGCCCAGTTCCCTGCTGTCTGAGCGATCCGGCCGAAGCGGCCGGCATTGAAGTCCTCGATGGCTTCGGCAATCTGGGCTTCGCTGTTCATCACGAAGGGGCCGTGGCCGACAATGGGATCGTTCAGCGGCTCGCCACTCAGCACCAGCACGGCGGCATCGCTGTTCGCTTCGAGCAACACTTCCCCGGCTTCGCGATCCAGCAGTACCAACTGTGCTTCCCGGCTGATTTCACTGCCGTTGATCTGCACCGCTCCGCGCAGGACCACCAGGGCTGCGGTGCGCCCGGCTTTAAATGGCAGGCTGACGCTGCCGCCTCGCAGCAGGCGCAGATCCCATACGTCCATCGCGCTGAAGGTGCGCGCCGGGCCGGGTTGTCCGCCATAGTCGCCGGCGATCACGCGCAGGCTGCCGGAATCCTCTGGCAGCTCGATTACCGGAATGTCCTTGCTCAGCAGGGTCTGGTATGAGGGAATGGTCATCTTGTCCTTGGCCGGCAGGTTGACCCATAGCTGCACCATGTCGAGCGTTCCGCCAGATTTGGCGAACGCCTGCGAGTGAAA
>JGI12635J15846_10003122_pt1 | contig 14453 bp, 15 predicted proteins | sample BlaSpr_A8_OM2_M2_FD_15846 | JGI IMG/M metagenome (IMG submission 15846) | reverse complement strand
TGCCAATAAATTTGCGGGCGCACGCGGCGCCGCCGTCTCGGCTCGTCCCGTATGGCGTGATAGGTTCGCGGCCCAAGCGGCCCGGGTTGACAGCGGCCGCGCCCCGGGGGAGACGATCATGAAGTTTTGCTGCGCGGTGTTATCGGCTTTCCTCGCAATGACCTCATTTGCGGCTCTCGCCGCAGATTACCCCGCGCCGAAACAGGGCGACTGGATCGCGAAGGATTTCAAATTCCACAGCGGCGAAACCATGCGGGAGCTGCGGATGCATTACACCACCGTCGGCGAGCCCTCCGGCCAGCCGGTGCTGGTGCTGCATGGCTCCGGCGGCTCGGCCGCGACCATGCTGACGCCGACCTTCGCGGGCGAGTTGTTCGGCCCCGGCCAGCCGCTCGATGCCGCGAAATACTACATCATCATTCCCGACAGCCTCGGCCACGGCAAATCGTCGAAACCCTCCGACGGCATGAAGACCGCGTTTCCGAAATACGATTATGAAGACATGGTCGACGCGCAGTATCGCCTGGTCAAGGAAGGGCTCGGCATCAACCATCTGCGGCTCGTGATCGGCAATTCGATGGGCGGCATGCACACCTGGGTGTGGGGCGTCAGGTATCCGCAATTCATGGACGTGCTGGTGCCGATGGCGTCGCAGCCCACCGAAATGGCGGCGCGCAACTGGATGCTGCGGCGGATGATGCTGGAAACCATCCGCAACGATCCCGATTACAAGGGCGGCGACTACACCACCCAGCCGCGGATGATGAAATACGCCACCGCCGCCTATCGCTTCGCCAGCGCCGGCGGCACGCTCGGCTACCAGACGCTGGCGCCGACGGCCGCGAAAGCCGACAAAATGGTGGATGAGCAACTGGCACTGCCGATAGCCGCTGATGCCAACGACTACCTCTATCAATGGGACGCCTCGCACGATTACAATCCTTCTGCTGCGCTGGAGCGGATCGAGGCCACGCTGCTCGCGATCAATGCCGCCGATGACGAGCGCAATCCGCCGGAAACCGGCGTCACCGACGCCGCGCTGAAGCGCGTCAAGAACGGAAAGCTCTATCTGATCCCGGCCTCGACCGAGACGCGCGGACACCTTACCACCGGCGACGCCAGGTTCTACAGTCAGCAGCTGCGCGAATTGCTGGCGACTGCGCCGCAGCGAACGATGTGAGGAGGCTCGCGTCAAAGCGAGGGCACGATGTCGCAAAGCCGCTTTCGCCGTGTTGCGCTAAGCCTGCCTGACGCGATCGAAGGCTCGCACCGGGGGCACGCTGATTTTCGCGTGGGCAAGCGCATCTTCGCAACGCTCGGTTATCCGGACGACGGCTGGGGCATGGTGAAACTGACCCCTGAACAGCAATCCGTGCTGGTCGAGGCAGAGCCCGATATTTTCCGGCCTGTGCCTGGCGGCTGGGGCAGGCAGGGCAACACCAATGTGCGGCTCGCGAAGGCCGACCAGGCGACACTGCAAGGTGCCCTGACGCTGGCGTGGACCAACATCGCGCCGAAGTCGCTCCTCAAACTGCATCAGAAGATGGCGCGCTGATCCCGCGAAGCGCTGGCGCGTCGCGCCTTGCTTGCCGACCTCGCCAAGCGTCTTGATGTCCGCCTGCGCCTTCCGCGCGGCGGATCTCGCGTTATCGGCCGATTTCTGAACCGACGTGATCGCTTCCGGCGTCGATTGATGATCGAGCTTCGCCGCTGGCCCTCCCAGGTAGTGGGACGGCGAAATGCTACCACCGGCTCATTTCCCGCCAACGCAACAATACTGGCAGTAGCCGCACGCCGAATTTTCCCCCGCGCCCCGCCTGAACCGGCGGCGCAGGAAGGCCCCCGGCAGCGATAAGCAGTGGCCGCCTCAATGTCGCGATGATATCTTGATCGCGACGCACTCTTACGCGGAGACCGCCCTTGACCGACCTCGTCGCCAGCGACCTTGAGAAGATCTATCAAAAGCCCTCGCCGCGCGTGATCGCCAAGGCGCGCCCCGAGATCGATGCGCATGCGAAGAAATTCATCGCGATGTCGCCGTTCTGCGTGCTCGCCACGTCGGGCTCCGACGGCAGCGTCGACGCCTCGCCACGCGGCGGAAATCCCGGTTTTGTTCACGTCGCCGGCCCGAACCGGCTGTTGATGCCGGATCGCTCCGGCAACAACCGGATCGACAGCTTTCGCAACATCGTCGAGGGGTCGGGCTTCGTGCAACTGATCTTCTTCGTGCCCGGCATCGACGAGACGCTGCGCGTCGGCGGCACCGGAAAACTATCGGCGGAGCCGGAGCTGCTGGCGGCGATGGAGGAGTTCGGCAAGCCGCCGCGCGCGGTGCTGAGCGTCCAGGTGCGCGAGGCCTATTTCCACTGCGGCAAGGCGCTGATGCGCTCAAAGCTGTGGTCGAAGGAGGTGCTGGTCGAACGCGCGGCCCTCCCGAGCATCAGCGAGATGATCCACGACCAGACCAAGCTGGGCGAACCCGAATCCCAAGCCGAGGTCGAGGCGCGCTACCGGACCCAGCTGTAGCGGCCTTCGTCATTCCGGGATGCGCCTCTTGGGCGCAGGCCCGGAATCCATAACCACGATCCGGGGTTATGGATTCGGGGTTCGCGCGGAGCCTGTCATCGGGCGCGCATTCGCGCGACCCGTTGGCGCGCCCCGGAATGACAATGACGTAGTCTTGTCTAGTGCTCGCTCTCGAGCCCGCCGACATGTTTCTGGGTATAGAGATCGAGCCCGATCCGCCCGATCAGATCGAGCTGGGTTTCGAGGAAGTCGATGTGGTGCTCCTCGTCCTTCATCAGGCTCTCGAACAGGTCGCGCGAGACGTAGTCCTTGACCCCGTGGCAATAGGTCGCCGCTTCCTGGTAGAGCGCGCGCGCGGCGACCTCCGAGGCCAGATCGCATTCGATGATTTCCTTGACGTTCTGGCCGATCCGCAAGGGATCGAGCACCTGCATGTTGGGAAAGCCGTCGAGGAAAAGAATCCGGTCGGTGAACTTGTCGGCGTGCTCCATCTCCTCGATGGATTCCTTGCGCCAGGTCTTGGCCATCTCCAGCAGGCCCCAGTTGTGCAGCAGCCGGAAATGCAGCCAATACTGGTTGATGGCGGTGAGTTCGCTGCGCAGGCCCTTGTTGAGGTAGTCGATGACTTTTGCGTCGCCCTGCATGGTCCACTCTCGCTGCCATGAATTCGCAAGTGAACGCTAGGTCACATTTCGGACCGGAGCAACCCTCCGCCGAGGCTCCCGAGGGGGCGCGTGAAGGATTTGAAGAGAGTCAGGAAGCGGCGAGCGAGAACTCGGCGTCATGGTAGACCGACCGCTCAGCTTCAGTCTGGACGTGCGGACATCCGGGTTGGCAGACCTTGGCGCAGGCGCCCAAGGCATCGTCAATGATGGTCTTGATAGTGCGCGCACAACGGCCGCATTCGGCACTGCAGCCGAGACAGCCGTAGATCTGCTTAGCATTGCGCGGAAGGTCTTCGGAGGCGTTGACGGCGTTGCGGACATCGTCGTCGCTGAGGACGTTGCAGGAACAAACAATCATGAAAACGGACGAACCCTTCGGTGATGCGGCGACTTGGAGATAGGGAAGACCACACTGGGAAGCAAAAGGAAAAACCGCCTTTTCAAGTGATTCCAAACTGATCGTTGGCGCAGACTGGAATCAATCTAATCAGCCTCTGTTGCGCTATATCAAAATGCCGTCGGTTTTATTCCACGGCTGCCAGGGATTAATCGCCTCCGCCACCTCCGTCGCCACCGCCCCCGCCTCCCCCGTCGCCGCCTTCGCCGAAATCGCTCCCGCCGAAGTCCATCGGATTGCCCAGATTATCCGTTGAATTGCCAAAACCATGCGTGCCGGAATGACCGCCGAACCAGCCGGCCATGGTCCAGCCGTCACCCATGGCATAGGTGGCGCTATCGCCGGACGAGCGCCGAATCCGCTTGCGGTTCTGCAGCCGTGTCATCAGCGCGTAGAAAATCAGCGAGGCCCCGCCGACCGCAATTCCGAATGCCACCATCGCATTGGTCATGGTTCCCTCACCGATTGAAACCGCCCGCAAGCGGCCGATTTGTGCACCGCAAAAAATGGCGCTTTCCGGCCCATATTCGTCGCCAAATGTGGCGGTTCCGTTCATTGAACATTCAAGGGAAATATGGAACTTTCGCTGCAAGGGATTTCTGCATCCGCTGTCCCTCGAGAAAGGTGAAGCCATGAGGAAGACTTTAATGGCGCTCGCTGCAGTTGCCACGCTGGCGATTTCAGCCGTGGCGTCGCCGGCCCACGCACAGCGCGGCTTTGGCGCCGGACTCGCCGCCGGAATCATCGGCGGCGCCATCGTCGGCGGCGCGATCGCCGGCCCCGGTTACTATTATGGCCCCGGCTATGGCTACGGCTACGGACCTGGTTACGGCTACTACGCCGGCGACTATGGCGGCTGCTACTGGACACGGCAGCGTTTCTGGGACGGCTATGGCTGGCAAATTCGCCGGGTGCGGGTCTGCGGCTGATCTCCGTTCATCTTCCTTAATTTTGCTTTCGCATCTCCGGTAACAGCCCGTTTCCGGGGATGCGTTTGAAGGATGGCCTGAAAAAACCTTTTTTCCGGCCCACCAGCCTGCGCGCGTTTACTTTGAATTGACTGTTGTGCGCTTTTTTAGCGACAGTCAGTTTCGAGTTCGGCGTTTAGAAAACCTTAACCCCCGGCGCTGGCCAAAGGCGCCACCTCCAGGAGAGCCCAAGACATGAAGAAGACATTTGCTGCCTTCGTCGCGGTCGCGACGGTCGCTGCTTCGCTCGCTGCGACACCCGCAAGCGCGCAGCGCGGCGTCGCCGCAGGCGTGGCAGCCGGACTGATCGGCGGCGCGATCGTTGGCGGAGCCATCGCCTCCAGCCGCCCGGCCTATGGCGGCCCGGTATATGTTGAAGAAGCGCCCCCGTGCCGTTGGGTTCGCGAGCGCTTCTGGGACGGTTACGGCTGGCGCTTCCGCCGCGTCGAAGTCTGCGATTGATCTGACTTGACCGGCGCGCAAAATTTTCCGCGCCCTGACTTTGAAACCCGGCCGATGCTTCGGCCGGGTTTTTTCTGTTCTCCAACGCCAATCCTCAGCGCGCCGCGCCGATCGAACGCAGCACCGCTACGCTCGGCCAGCAATCCACCTTGAGCCCGGCCTTCTTCTGATACGCGCCGAGCGCCGCGCGCGTCTTCATTCCCGCCTTGCCGTCGACCTTGTCGGCATAGAGGCCGATGCGCGTCAGCCCCCGCTGCATCGCCTCGACGTCGGCGGTGCGCAGCTGGGTCGAAGCCGACCACGGCGTTGCGAACGGCTGCGGGCTCAGCATGCGGTCGGAAAGGTGGCCGACGAACAGCACATACAGATCTGAAAAATTATATTCCTTGATGACGAAATAATTCGGCGTGGCGAGAAAGGCCGGGCCGTAAATGCCTTCGGGCTGCAGCAGCGAGGCCGGCGGCGCCTGTTCCGCAGGCTTGAGCCTTTCGCCGCGCACCGGCACAAAACCGTCGCGCAGCCACTCGCCGATCGGTTTCGTCACTTCCGGCACGCCGATGGTGCAATCGACGCCGGCAGGCGCGCGCACTTCATAGGCCCAGCGCACGCCCGGCTGCCAGCCCTTGTCGACGAGCTGCTGGGCGGCGGACGCCAGCGCGTCCGGCACCGAATGCCAGATGTCGACCCGGCCGTCGCCGTCGAAATCGACGCCGTGCTTGTAGAATTCCGACGGCAGGAATTGCGTCAGCCCGGTGGCGCCGGCCCAGGACGCGCGCATGTCCTTTCGCGTCACCACGCCGTCGCCGATCATCTTCAGCGCCAGGATGAACTCGCCGCGATACTGATCCTTGCGCCGGCCGACATAGGCCTGCGTCGCCAGCACCCGCAAGCCGTCGTAAGGCAGCGTGTAGCGGCCGTAATCGGTCTCGCGGCCCCAGATCGCGAGCACGATCGTGGCGGGCACGCCGAAGCGCGTTTCGATGCCCGTCAGCGCGGGACGGTATTTCGCCAGCAGCCGCTGCCCTTCCGCCGCCAGCCGCGCGATGCTGGCCTCCTTCAGATAATCCGCCGGCACCTGCACGAACTCGGCCTGCGACGGCGCGCCGGTCGCGGGCCGCCCCGGCAAGATCAGATCGGGTAATTTGTAATCCGGCTCGAGGCCGCGGGTCTCGGCGTCGAAGGTCGCGCGCGAGACGCCTGCCGCCTGCGCCTCCGGCCACAGCGAGGCGATGAACTGCGTGAAGGCGGCATCGGGCGCGGCGGCAGCAAATTGCGTCGCCATCGCCTGCAAGACAATGGTTGCAGCGATGATTCTCGTGTTCAGCGACATCTCGATCTCCCGGCGATCTGATATACCGGTTCGACAGCAAGCTGCGAAGGTCGAAGTTGCCGGTTTTTGTTTCTGTAAAATTTGCCCGTCGGGTAGTCGCACAGGAAGCTGGGGCGAATGTCGCTTCGCTCATCCGGGTCAGTCGAAACCCGGCCGCGGCACCAGATTCATCAGCGTCCGGACGAAGCCGCCGTCGACCGTGATCTCATCGCCGTTCACATACGACGACCGATCGCTCGCCAGGAAGAGAATGGCATCCGCGATGTCTTGCGGCATGCCGATCCGTCGCGCCGGGACGACGGCGGTGCGCCGCTCCGTGACGCCGGGCGTGTCGTAAAAGGACTGGCTCATCGGCGTGATCACCATGCCCGGACTGACGACGTTGCTGCGGATGCCCTGCGGACCCCATTCGCTCGCAAGCTGGCGCGACAGCATCACGACGCCGGCCTTGCTGACGCTGTAGGCGCCGCTCCGCCCCTGCGCATGGCTGCCGGCTATCGACGCGATATGAATGAGGCTGCCGCGCCCGAGCTTGCGCATCTGCCGGCCGAACACCTGCGCGCAGAGGAAGTAGCCGGTCAGGTTGACCGACAGGACGGCATTCCATTCGTCCAGCGACAGCGTGTCGAGGCCTCCGGGCCGCAACACCGCCGCGGTGTTGACGAGCACGCCGCACGGTCCGAGCGATTGCTCGATGGTCGCGGCGACGGCCGCAACGCTGCCCGCGCTCGTGGTGTCACATTGTGCCACCACATGGCCGTCGCCCAATTCACGCAGCGCCGCGCGCGTCGCCTCCAGGCCGCGTTCGTCGCGATCGATCGCGGCAACCCGGGCGCCTGCCCGCGCGAGACTTGATGCGACGGCCCGGCCGATACCGCCACCTCCGCCCGTCACGACGCAAACGCGGCCGGACAAGCCAAGCCAGTCGGATGAGTTTTGTTCGGTCATTGTTGATGCTCCGGTCCAGCGAAGTACACCCGACAGCATGGAGCGGCGCTTCGCTAATCCGCCATCTACGAGTTCGCTCTTTGATCCTGCGATCGTTTTCCCGACGTCTATCGGAAGCGAGCGCGATACGCGCTCGGCGTCACACCGTGGTGCCGCTTGAATGTGTTGGTCAGGGTCGAAAGATTGCGGAAACCGGCGCTGCGCGCGATCTCCGCCAGCGACAGGTCACCCCGCTGCAACGCTTCGCTCACCCGCAACAGCCGTCGCGCGACGACATAGCCATACGGCGTGCGCTGGGTCGCGGCGCGGAAGGCGCGGATGAAATGATTGGTCGACAGGCCCGTCAAGGCCGCGAGGTCGGCGAGGTCGATCTCCGAGGTAAGGTTCGCGTCGATAAACTCGAAAACAGCCTGCAAGTGGCGCGGACTTAGCGGATGTGCAGGCCCCGAATTATCCGTCGACTGCCGGCTGCGGAGCATTGCGTTCGAATGCCAATGGACCAGATGGCGCACGACCAATTGCTGCGATTGCCCGAGCAGCAGCGAATGCGCGCTACGGTCGATGCCGCCATAAAACTCGAACTCGCTGACCAACATCGCGAAATAACCTTGCAGCCACGGATCCCGGATGGCGAAGAACGGATCGATATCGACGCTCACGGTGCCCACGAGATTCTGCTGGGCATGGAGGTCGATGATATCCTGGTCGAGATAAAGGTGCAGTAGTTCGCAAACGCCGCTCCGCACGCTCTCCAATTCCAAATCATGCGGCTTGAAGGTGACGGAACCGTGCTGTGATCCGGTGCCCTGGCACTTACCCTTGATGAACATCGACACCGAAGTCGACCCGCCGATATGGTACATCAGGACGTTTTGTCCGAGTTTGCTCAATCTGGTCCGGGACGCGGGCCGACGCCATTTGGCGGCAATCGGGCGGCCCTCGGCATCGGACACCGCATAGTCCGGGCCGGTGCCAGCGTTGCTGCCGAGATAGGCCTCGAAGGCGGTGGCTCGCTGATCGTCCATCTGCTGGCTCTCGATCGGTGCTCGATCCCGGTGCGCTTTCGAAAATAGCCGCGCGACTTTACTAAATCACGCAAATCCTCCGCCTGTCGGCCGCTTTTGCGCCCGCACGACGCATTCGTGTTTGACGGTTCGTGCATCCTAACTAACGTCGAGCGCACGAACAAGCCGCGCCAACAGCGGCACGATTTGGGCTCCGCGCCCAGGTCGATCGCGGGGGGACGATATGAATATCGCGATGCGCGATCGGGCAGCTTCATTGCCGTTTCGAAGCCGGCGCGTGGCAGCGTTCAAGTTCCCAAGAAGTTTGACCCAAATCCCAGACACATCTCACCTGCGGTGTCGCGGGAGGTTTTGCCTCCTCACCCGCGGCGGGGAACATCGCAACACAGGAGGGACGAATGGACGATTGCATGACAGCGAACGAGATTGAACGGCAAGACCGCAGAAAAAACGGCCGGCGCCTCGGCGCGCCGCTTGGACGACTTGCGCTGGCGGCCGGCTTGATCGGCGGGGTGCCGGGACTGGCCGGAGCGGCGACTCTTCCCACTTGCGCCCAGTTCGGTTTGGTTCCGGCCTATGGTCTTGTTGGAAATCCGAAGATCGTCTCGGGAACCTTGATCACGGCGATCATACCGCCCGCGCCGCCGCAGCCGGCCAATATCGTTCCGAGCCCGCCCTTCGGCGGAACGTCACCGACACCGACGCCGGCGACGCCGGCTTATTGCCAGGTGGATTTCACCTACGCCTCAGGGTTGGCAGGTCGGGCGGATGGCTACGATGTCGGCCAGGTGCAGAAGATCCAGATCCGCATCGTGCTTCCGCTCAGTGAGGCCGATGGCGGGAGCACCGGCAGCGTGCCCAACAGCTTCGATGGCGGAAGCACACCGACGACGATCCAGGGAAACTGGCTCGGAAAGGTATTCGTAAGCGCCAGCCCCGGCACGTCGGGAACGATCGGAATGTCGCCCTTCGGGGAGGGATTGAACGGCGGCGATCAGAGTTACCCGATCCGGCTCGGCTATGCCGGTTCGATGACCGACACCGGCCAGCACAATCCGCCCTTTGTTCTGATCACATCGGGGCCGCTGGCGAACACCCTGGATAAAGGCACGATCGCGGACTGGGCCTATCGCGGTACCCATTACGGAAAGCTTTGGGCAGAGAGACTTTCCCAGACCTACTACGGCAAGCCTCCAACCCGCGTCTACTACAACGGCATCTCGGGTGGCGGCAACGAGGGCATGGGACAGTTGATGNACTTCGGCGATGAGTATGACGGGATCATGATCGGTGCCCCGGCGTTCTACTGGGATCAATTCACGCTGGCCTACGTCTGGCCCTATGTCGTCTTCAAGAAAATGGTTCAGCAGGGCGGAACGATGCCGACCCTGGGTCAAAAGACCGCTCTCACAGCCGCGGTCTTTGCGGCGTGCGACGCCCTCGATGGCGTCACCGACGGCATCATCAACGATCCGCGTCAATGCGACTTCAAAGCCACCGCCAACATCTGCGGCCAGCCAGGAGCACCCGCGGCGCCAAATTGCCTCACTCCGCTTCAGGCCGGCGCCTTCGACCGGATGTGGGATGGCCCGCGCAACAAATACGGTCTGCGGGTCTGGTTCCCCTTCGACAAGAGCATTCCGTTCGTAGGCGGACCGTTCACGGGCCTCGCCGCGATACAAACCAGTTTGCCTGGACCGCCGTTTCCGTTAGGGGGAAGCATTTTCCTCCCGCTTGCGGTTCAATCGATGACATGGAATCACCTGAACGCTTCGTTCGATCCAAACAATATCTATCAGGATGAGGAATCGCTCACCTTGGCCGGCCATCCCTCCGGCGGCATCACCTATGCGGACGAAGCAGCGCTCGGCTCCAATACCGTCGCGGACTTCACCGACAACCAGACGGTGGACCTCAGCGAGGCCCTCGAACACGGCACCAAGGTCATTCACTTCCACGGCACCGCGGATCCGGCGATCTTTTGGCGTACCAGTGCCGACTATTATCGCCGCGTCGCAACCTGGCTCGGCCATGGCAAAGCCGACTTCAGGAAGCTGCAGGACTGGTATCGCTTCTTTCCGATACCGGACATCGGCCACGGCACCGGCTCGGCAGGAGGCGGACCTGGCCCCTCGCCCGACAACCCTTTCCCCGCGCTGGTGAAATGGGCTGAGAGGGGCGAGGCCCCAGCGAGCATCACCGCGCTTGCCTCGCCTCCGGCCCTCAGCCCGGGGCGCACGCGTCCGCTTTGCCCCTATCCGCAAACGGCCACCTACAACGGCAGCGGCAGCACGCTGGTTGCAAGCAGCTTCCATTGTGACGGCAATCTCGAAACGCGCAGCGTAGTCTGTGACGATGCACGAACAGTCTACAAACACGAGAACGGTCCGGCTCTCGACCTGGAGGGCATCGGCCTCGAACCCGGTCAATGCAAACAACACGAGGCCAATCAGGGCCACGATCACGAACACGATTGACGCAGCGATGGACCACCCTGGATCAGCGGCGCACCAATCGGGTGCCGCTGATCCAGGGCGCGACGGGCTTCACGTAATCGCTTCCCGCCCCTCGTTGTTCCCTTCAAGGAAGATTTTACTGGCGACGGCGCGGTTGCCTCCTATCTAGGAACAAAGGAGACAACCATGAAACTTACGACAATAGCATTGGCAACAGCCCTCGCTGTCTCAAGCACGGCGGCGCTGGCGCAAACCCCCGGGCTGGGCGGGTATGGAACAGTCACGGCTCCTTCGGTGGGCTCGTACACCGCTCCGGTGGGTACGACGAATGTACCGCGCACGTGGAGCAACACTGGCCCCGCAGCGTCTCCGCCCAGCAGTCCCACTTTTGCGCCAATCCCGAGCCCGCCTCCCGTAGCACCGTCATCCGGGGTTCGCAGGTAAAAAGTGTAGCCCGCAGGATGGGTGTAGCCAACGGATCGCGCGAATGCGCGCCCGATGATAAAACTCAGCGATACTCATCGCGTCACCATGTCAAGACGGCGATGATGGCTGGGCTTTTGGAGAGCGGCCCTGGACACGTGCGGCAACGCGATCCTACGGACTCCTCGCAATGACGGCTGTTACTTTGCTGCGGCCCGCTGTCCGCGCCGGCGCTCGATCGTGATTTCGGCCAGGATCGACATCGCGATTTCCTCCGGCGTGATGGCGCCGAGATCGAGCCCAGCCGGGGCCTTGACGCGGTCGAGCGATGCGGCGTCGGTGCCTTGCGCGATCAGTTTTTCGCGCAGCGCCGCCATCTTGCGGCGGCTGCCGACGAAGGCGTGATAGGCCGCCTCCGTTGCCACCGCCATGCGCAGCGCGGCTTCGTCGCCCTTGCCTTGCGTGGAGACCACGACGAAACGCTTTGCCTCGTGCAGCTTGCCCAGCGCAAAGCCGTCAACCACGGTGTCGGCGTCGGGCGCCGCGGCGAGGTCGCCGGCGGGTGCTGCGACCGTGACGTGGTAGCCGAGCTGGCGCGCCTGCCCAGCCAGCGACAGCGCCACCGGGCTGCCGCCGAGAATGACGAGCGAGGGATGCGGCAGCACCGGTTCGACGAACACGTCCATCGTTCCCTTGCTCGGGCACATGTTCTCCGCAAACCGCACGCCGTCGCGGTTCTCGCCGGGTTTTACCCCGAGCTCGGCCAAGAGATTCTCCGGCTGTACCGAGACCATGCGCGGCTCGCCGTCGGCGAGCGCGTCGCGCGCCGCTTTCAGCACCGCGCCGCGGGCGCAGCCGCCGCCGATCCAGCCCGCGACAATGCTGCCGTCGGGGCGGATGATCGCTTTGGCGCCGGCCTTTGCCGCGGTCACCGATACCGTGCGAACGACGGTGGCCAGCACAAAGGCTTCTTCGGCGGCTTTCATTTGCGCCACCAGATCCATCACTTCGACATGCTTTGTCACGGGCGTATCTCCCATCAGAGCTTCTCGCCGGCTTTCTTCACCTCTCCCCAGCGGGGAGAGGTGAAGTGACCATTTGCGTTGCTCAATCTCATCGCATCAATCCTCTAAAGCTTGGCCAAATAGGGCTCGAGCTCGGTCAGGCTCTTCAGCGTGTTGGCGGGCGCGTAGAGATCGACATGCGGCAGCGCGGCCTTGATGCCGGCGGCCTCGGGCGCATAGCCCTGCCACGCCAACATCGGATTGAGCCAGACGATGCGGCGGCAACGTCTTGCCAGCGCCGCCATCTCGCGGCCGAGCAAATTGGCGTCGCCGGTCTCGTAGCCGTCGGACACGATCATCACGACGGTGCGCGAATGAATCACGCGCGCGGCATGCCAGCGATTGAAGGTTTGCAAGGACTCGCCGATCCTGGTGCCGCCACCGGCGCCTTGCGCCAGCAGCGACAGCCGATCGAGCGCGCGGCCGGCGTCTTTTTCCTTCATGGCGTCGGAAACGAAAGCGAGCCGGGTGTGGAACAAGAACGCCTCGGCCTCGCGGAATTGATCGAGCACGCCGTGGATGAACCGCAGGAACACGCCGGTGTACATGCTCATCGAGCCGGAGGCATCGAGCAGCATGACCAGCCGCAGCGGTTTTGCCTTATGCTGACGCTTGACGAGGGTGATCGGGACGCCACCATGGCTGATGTTGCGGTGGATGGTCCGGCGCATGTCGAGCCGGTAGCCGCGCCGCCGCGCCAGGTCGCGACGGGTCAGCCGCGTGCGCATGGTTTTTGCCAGATGCGCCGCGGCCTCGTGCGCCTGTTCGATCTGGTCGGGGTCGGCCAGCTTGCGGAAATCGATTTCGGTGAGATTGTCGGCGGTTGAGGCGCCCTCGCGGCGGCCTTCGCCGGCGCGGTCCTCCGGCACATCGTCGCCGTCGGATGGAACCCGGTCGGTCGCGGCGTCGCCTGCGACCGGCTCGGACTTCCGGTCCTGGAGATTTTTCAGCGACGGGCTGTTGGCGGCCTTCGCCGAGCCGATGGTCAGGGATCGCGACCGCACGCGTCTTCCCAACCAGAACGCGTCGAAGATGCCGTCGAAGCGTTCCCAGTCGGATTTCCGCGCGGAAAACAAATGCTTGAGCGCCGAGCGCAGCAGGCCCGGCTTCTCCGCAAAACCCGCCGCCATCAGGGAGGCCGCGTCCTGGCCTTCCTGCAAGCCCACCGCAAAGCCGGCCTCACGCAGGGTCTTGAGAAACGCCGCGAGCTTTGCGGCGACGAGTTTTGAAACCTCGTCGATCTCTTCATATTCGGGACTGTTGCCGCAGCAGCTCATGCGACCTTCCCCAGCAAACGTTCGGTCACCTCGCGCGTCACGCGCGACCGGTCCTCATGGGTCTTGAGCAGGCACATCAAGGTCTCGTGCACCGTCTCCGGCGCGTCCAAAAGGTCGCGCACGCCGATGCCGACCAGCGCCGCCGCCCAGTCCAAGGTCTCCGCCACGCCCGGCACCTTGCGCAGCTCCTCCTTGCGGATGCCCTCGACCATGCGCGCGATCTGCAGCGACAGCGACGCGCTCGCGCCATCGATCCGCGCCATGATGATGCGCGCCTCGCGGTCGACGTCGGGATAATCGACATAGTGATAGAGGCAGCGGCGGCGTAGCGCGTCGGACAATTCGCGGGTGCCGTTCGAGGTCAGGACCACGTGAGGGATGGTGGTGGCCTTGATCGTGCCGAGTTCGGGAATCGAGACCTGGAAGTCCGACAACAGCTCCAGCAGGAACGCCTCGAACTCGTCGTCGGCGCGGTCGATCTCGTCGATCAGCAGTACCGGCGGTTTTGTCCGGCGGATCGCGGCCAACAGCGGCCGCTCCAGCAGGTATTTTTCCGAGAATATCTGGTCTTCGATTGTTTCGGCGTCCTCGCCGCGATGGGCCTGGATCGAGAGCAATTGCCGCTGGTAGTTCCATTCATAGAGCGCGGCCGACTGATCGAGCCCCTCATAGCATTGCAGCCGGATCAGCTCGGTCGCGTGCACGCCAGCCAGCGCCTTCGCCACTTCGGTCTTGCCGACGCCCGCCTCGCCCTCCAGCAACAGCGGACGCCGCAGCAATTGCATCAGCGAGATCGCGGTCGCAAGTTCGCCGTCGGCGATGTAGCCGGATTTAGCCAGTTGCCCCGCGATCTCCTCGCGATTGTTCATTGCCGGTGTGTTTTCCTTTTCACTTCCCCTCCCCCCGCGAAGC
>JGI12635J15846_10003121_pt1 | contig 14456 bp, 9 predicted proteins | sample BlaSpr_A8_OM2_M2_FD_15846 | JGI IMG/M metagenome (IMG submission 15846) | reverse complement strand
CCAAACTCAACATCGGGTTTCCCCGGCGGTTATCTTCGCGCGCTCACAATCGGCAGATTGACAGTTACCACGTTCGAAGGATCATCCCGGAGTTTGAGATAGATGGATTTGCCGTCGGGCTGAGGGATGGTGAGGGTGGATTCGACGAAGCCGTCGGGGACGGTGANGGAGTTGGTGAANGCGGGGTCGGCGCTGACGGCGTCGATGAGAAANAGTTTGTCGCCATCGAGCGTACATTGTTTTTCGGCGGGCTTTATTTCGGCGCTCTTCTCTTCGCCGATCTTTGCTTCGGCGGTCTTTACTTCAGCAGTCTTCACGCAGTGAATTCCTTCGAGCATCGGAATGCGCACTAGCGTGACCAGGGGCTGCCAGTCTCCGGCGGTTCCGTCGGCGGCAATGGGACGAAACTTGAGCGGGCCGAAGGCGGAGGGGCCGAGCAGCTTGACGGGATCGAGCACGCCGAAGATGGTCTTCGAATCCTGCAGGGTTAAGTTGCCGTCTTTCTCGCTGAGCTGGACGTGGAAGGAATCGTCGGCGGTCGAGACTTCGATTTTTTCGGCGGGAGGAAAATTCTCCGGGACTTGCGTCTTGAGAAAGAAATTGAGGCGCGCATCCTGGGGGAGTTCGTTCTGATTCTCCAGAGAGATGGAAGACGGAGAATCCGAGGGATCGAGTTGCACGCTCTTGCTGAGCACGGTGACGCGGGGGCGCGTCTCTTCGACGGAGCTTTGCAGATCCAAATGACGGCCGTCTTTTAGCGTGACGTGAATTGCGAGCGCGGTTCCGGGCTGCAATTTCTGGCTTACGGATGCATCGTGGCAAATTACTTTTAATTCGTCCTGCTGGTTCACGCGAGACAGGCCCTCGGGAGTGAACTGCAAACCGGCGACTTCCATTGAAGTAATTTGGTCGAGGCGGGTGCCTTTGAGCACGCCTTCGGCATCGCCCGAGTGGATGTTGAAGGCGTCGAGGCGTCCGGCTTCGGCGTAAGTGTGCAGCGGGACCTCATCGGGCTGCGAAATGCCGAGCTGATGGATCAACAGCGTTAGCGTTCCGGCGGTAGCCTTCTGCAAGGGAACTTTTACTTCCAGGTCTTCAGCGTTGGTTTTTGCGAGCTCCGGTTTTGCGGCTTCGGGTTTTGCGACCTTCCATACAACGTCACTGACTTTGTTTTTTTCATCGCGCACGCTCACCGACTTCACACAGCAGGCGGCGGGCGATTCAAGATGCAGCGTATCTTCACGGCCAACGATCAGAGCGCTGGCATCTTTCGAAGCCACGATCCACTGTTGCGGGCTGGAGGCGCGCAGAGTGAAATGCGGGCCCTCGAAGGAACGGAAACCCCAGATGCCGCGCAGTGTACCGGTAATCTCGCCTTGGAGCTGGAGCGACTGCACGGATTTGGTATCGATTACGAAGCCGCCGCGGGCGGGATCGGGGACGGCGGGAAGATCGATGCCAGCGGGAGACTTGATGGGCATGTGCAGAACGAAATCATGGGCGAGTTGTGTGCCGAACACCAAGGGAGCGCCTTCGGCGGGCAGGACTAGCGCGGGATTATTCAGACAGAAGACTTGCGTGGCGTCGACCGGGCGCAGCGGAGGGTTGGCAGACGGAGCGATGAGCGGAAGAGCAATCACGATGACTGACTTTGGATTGCGAAACGAAGGCGGAGTGTTCAGCCGAAGATTGAGGTCGTCTTTTTTCGGCAGGGCGAGTGCGGGGATGTACTGGAATAGAGCGGTGTGGGCGGAGCCGAGAATTTTAACCACGTCGACCACTGCTCCGACATAGGCGCTGTAATACCCGGCTCCGGCGGTGGGCGTGGCGCTGGCCTGTACCAGCAAATCGCTGGAAGGTCCGCCAGTAAGGGTGGCGACCAGGGTTTCGCTGTGGGTGTCATCGAGCACGAGCTGATCTGGGTTTTGGGTGAGGCAGGGAACCTGCTGCGCAGTGGGCTTATCGAAGCACTGCTGGTCGACTTTCATGTTCAGGCTGCGAGCGAGAAGAGTGGTGCGCTGCTTGTTCTGCTCAGGATCGGCGAGAGGCTCGCGAACGGAATCGAGATATTTCTCCAGGCGCTGGCGATCATAGCTGGCCTGTTCAAGGTCCTGCGCGGCGCGCACGAAGGCTCCGGGCTTGCCGCGCACGGCGCTGCGCACCGTGCTGAACGCGCCGCCGGTTTCCGGAGCGAGGAATACCATGACCTGCTGGGCTCCTTCGGGAACGTTAACGTAAACGCCTTCGTCGCTGGCGGGCTTCGTCCAGGTTTCCACGCGGGTGAACCATGAATCTGGAGGAGGATTGGTCGATCCGCGAAGGAACGAAATGATCATCAAATAGTGAACCGATTGAGAATCGGGCAGATCGGAATGAACCCAGAGGCGGTCTCCCGATTGAAGGTTCGGAACTTCGGCGATAGGGAGGGTGTGGCCTTCGCGCTGAACCCGAACCTGCACTTTGGGACCGGTGAGATCGAAGGCCGCGCCATCGGCCCAGAGCGAGGATGGGCTGGCGAGAAATAGCGAAGATACAGAAATGACGGTAAGAAAAAGAATTTGAAAACGGGAGCCCAAATCAGTCAAAAGAACGTCTCCTGTTTAGAGTGAAGGGTAACGCAACACGTACGGTTAGTTAGATGCTGGAAAAAAGAGACCGCACAAGCTGGAGAGCGGCGGAATCCATTGTCGGATACTTAATGCTACTGCGGCGGGCGGCGGGTGAGCAACGGCTTCCGAGAATCGATGGTGCAACCTAGGGTGGTGCAACCTATCGTGTACTTCTGGGAGCGGCGCGATTGAGTTCGGTGCAAATGTAAATGCGGCGGATGCCCGCTGGTGAAGCGAGTCCGCCGCCAATCTTTTTGAAAATCTCCCGCTCTTTGAAAATCGGAGGAGATTTCTTCCCAACTCAGACTTCGACGAAGCTACGCTCGCGCGCCGATCGCCGCCGGCTCGGAAACGGAAGCGTTTTCCTCTTTGCCATTTGGCTTTTGCGCGCTGCTCTGGCCACCTTTGCGGATATCAATTCCGCCCTTGAAGAATGCGCCGTCTTCGATGGAGATGCGGGCCGCGACAACATCACCGGTGAGGGAACCATCGCTGCGGATATCGACGCGATCGCTGGCGGTAAGATTGCCGCGCACTTTGCCGAGGACCACGATTTCACGCGCGTTGATGTTGGCCGAGACTACACCATTGCGGCCGATGGTGACGCGATTGCCGGCCAGGCTGATGGAGCCTTCGACGCGGCCATCGATGTAGAGCGACTCCGATCCAGTCACCTCGCCCTTGATCACCAGCGACTTGCCGATGGTAGCCTGGTCCGCGGTAGTGGTGGTAGTGGGGGTCGCCGGACGCGGCGCAGCGGCAGGCTCGTTCGCCATCATTGCAGGCGCGCTCGGGGTATGAACAATAGGACGCTGCTCCGGCTCAGCGGGACGTCCGGGGGTCTGAGGTTGATTCGTCGGCTTCCACATGGGTTACATAGTTCCTTTCCTTGTTGGGATTAGGGATCACGTGCCGCACTTGCGTGACCAAACCGAATTGTACTCCGTCGTCTCATAATGAGCGCTGTGGAAAAGCTTTATTTTCAACAATGTTTCCTAGCGTGGTACGCGCTTTGGTGCGGAGAAACGTGCTGGGATAAAGGTTCTCATAATCCCCTTTTGTCTCAACATCGTGTAAGGTTTCCCGAAATGAAACGGCNTGGATGCACTTTCCACAGCACATGGGAGTATGCTCTGGACTCCGCGAAAGGCTTCCCAGGCCGAATTGAACGATGGAATAACCTAAGGAGGGGTACCGTGCTGCAACCAGCCGAGACGTTAACGCCAGCATTTTTAGTTGCGCGTCCACAACCCGATGAGTACGCGCCGTATTACGAACGCTATATTTCTCTTGTGCCGGGCGAGGATATTCTGGGCGCGCTCGACCAGCAGCGGCGGCAGACCATGATGCTACTGTGCAGCCGCGATGAGGCGGACGGCGACTACCGCTACGCGCCGGGGAAATGGAGCGCAAAAGAATTGCTGGGGCATGTGTGCGACTCGGAGAGAATTTTCGCTTATCGTGCCTTGCGCATCGCGAGGGCAGACGCGACGCCGCTGGCAAGTTTCGAGCAGGATGATTACGTGAAAAACGGTCCTTATGCGCAGTGCAAGTTTACTGACGTAGTAGAGGATTTTATCGCGGTACGCCGGGCGACGATTTCTATGCTTCGGTATCTGGATGAAGCAGCATGGGTGCGCCGCGGAGTTGCGAGCGGGAAGGAAGTCACCGTGCGCGCGCTGGCTTACATGATTGCGGGACATGAGTTGCATCATCGGAAGATTTTGGAGGAGAAGTATTTTGTGGTTGGGCGATGAAACCAAGGTCCCTCGCTTCGCTCGGGATGACAAACGAGGTCTGAGAACAACAGAATAAAATTTCCAGTTAGAGCGTTGATCCCACTGTCGCTTCCGCTGCGTAAGAACTTTCCCCATTTTCTTGCGCGTTTGGCTGGGTGACTTCTTCCCAGAGGCTTTGGTCGCGGAGGATCCGCGAGACCAGGGCGGTGTGCATGGCATGGCCGGCGCGGTCGGCCACGATCTTGCCCAGGATCGGTTTGCCGAGCAGCGCGAGATCGCCCACCAGATCCAGGACTTTGTGGCGCACAAACTCGTCCGGGAAACGGAGCGGGCCGTTTTCCAGGCCGTCGCGCGTAAGCACAATGCAATTTTCTGCGGACGCGCCGCGGATGAGACCCATGTTGCGCATGGTTTTTTCGTCCTCGCGTGAGCCGAACGTGCGGGCGGGCGCGATCTTGTGCAGATAGCTACCATTCGAGAGCTCGACCTGAAAAGTTTCCTTGCCGATAAGGGGATGCGGAAAATTGATGGAGTAGGAAACCGAATAACTGTCGGCGGGATAAACGGAAATAAATTTATTGCCCTCGCGCATTTCGAGCTCGCGAAGAATCTTCATGTACTTTCGCGGGCGGCGCTGCTTGCGGATACCGGCCTTGTGGATGAGATCAACGAAGGGCTTGGCGCTGCCGTCAAGGATGGGGAGCTCAAGGTTGTCGAGTTCCACGAAGGCATTGTCGATGCCGAGCCCGGTGAATGCGGAAAGCAGGTGTTCGGTGGTGGAGATCAGAACACCTTTTTTCATCAGGCTGGTGGCGTAGCTGACGCGGGCGACGTTGCGGCTGGTGGCTTCAATCTCAAAGCCGTCCAAATCAGTGCGGCGGAAGACGATACCGGTGCCCGGAGGCGCCGGCAGAATGCGCATGTGGACTTCCGCGCCGCTGTGCAGTCCTACTCCACTGCATGCGACGGTCGAGCGGACTGTCTGCTGTTGGATCAATTGGGGGCTGAGTTGGGGCGTAATGACGCTATAGATTACAACCGTATTAATATTTGCGACTGTGGTAAAAAAGCCACACTTTTGGAAGCTGCGGTGGGGTGGAGGCGGCGAGCCGACTTCCTGATGGTGCTATTCCTTAGTGCTTTTTAGCTACTTTGTTGGGATTGTAGTGGGAATTGGGGTCGAACATGGCCTGATCCAGGCTTTGGGTATATGAGGCGGAATTCACAAAGCGCTCGGCCTGCATGTCGCCGTTGAAGTAACGGGTGAAGTTGAAGCAGGTCATCACGCCCTGGATGGGCCGATAATTATCATAGCTCTCCTCTTCGGTGTTCTTTTCGCGATCCGCGGGATCGCGCCAGGAATAGCTCTTGCGAATGGGGAGATGTGTGTCGATATCGAAATAAATACTGACCGCCTCGTTCTGGGCGTTGATCAGCGTAACTTTCTGGGATGCCTGGGTTCCGGCCAAGGCGTCGCCATCGAAAAAGAGCGCTACTTTGGGATCCTTCACCCAGGTGCGCAGAATTACTTCCAGCGAAAAGCGGTGACGCCGCTGGTAGTCGTCGAGGTCCTTTTTCTCGATGGGGCGCGCGCCTTTGTAAGTGATTTCGTAACCCTTGTCGCCGGAGTAGATATAGGCAACATCGCGTTGGGGAGTCAGTTCGATGCGTTCTTTATCGGGAAACTCGGTGAACCGCCAGAAGAAGATGCCGTTGCTGGTGGGATGCCCGTGGTAGAAGCTGTAGGTGCGGCCTTGCTCCTGCATATCCTTAATATCTAAATAGACGTCTCCACCCAGAGCTTGAATTCCCTGCTGGATAAGCTGCCGAGCCTGGTAGGCGTTTCGCTGGTCGGCAGGGATGGAAGCGGGCACGACGGGAGCGGAGGTCACCGTCTGGTCGGTGGAATCCTGAGCCGAGGCGGAGGTTGCGGCTAGTAATGCGAATAGAACGATGAAGAATCGATATCTCATTGAAAACGATCAGAGGGAGCCGCGAATCATAAATTGTAATCGCTTACCGCGTACTAACCCGCTTTGATGCAAGAAAAGCCGACGGTGCCACCGCACCAATTGTCATCCTCGCTATGCTCGGGATGACATGGTGTCGAGTAGATACTTCTTTTCCTTTCTTCCTTGCGCCCTACCCGACCAGCACGGCTCCGCCGTTTACGTTGAAGATTTCACCGGTGATGAAGCTGGCGTAGGGAGTGCAGAGAAACAGGATAGGACCGGCAATCTCTTCCGGTGTGCCCACGCGGCCCAAAGGGATGGTGCGGCGAATTTCTTCTCCGCTGCGGGGATCGTCGATGGCGGGTTTGGACATGTCGGTATCGACCCAGCCGGGGGCGACCGAGTTCACGTAAATTCCAGCGGGAGCCAGTTCCACGGCGAGGCTCTTCACCATGCTGATCAGCGCGCCCTTGCTGGCAGAGTAATCGCAGTGGTAGGCCTCTCCGCGCTGGCCACTGGTGGAGCTGATGAGCACGATGTGTCCGGCAACAGAGCCGTTGCGCGGCTGCGATTTTATTTGTGCGACGGTGTGTTTCACCAATCCGAAGACGGCATCGAGGTTAATGGAGAGCGTGGAACGCCACTGCTCGTCGGCCATTTTTTCGATGGCCACGTCTTCGGCGGGCCAGACGCCGTGGTTGGCGACCAGAATATCGATGCGGCCGAAATGCTTCGTGGCCTCGGTGACGAGTTCACGAGCGGAATCGGGCGAGTTGAGATCGCTGCGGATGGCGTGGCAGTTTTCCTGGCCGCATTCTTTTGCCAGAGCCTCCGCCTGTGATCGAGCGCTGCGGTAGCTGAAGACTACCTTGGCGCCTGCTGCGGCGAAGAGGCGAACGGTGGCGGCGCCGATGCCGCGGGAGCCTCCGGTGATCAGGGCGACTTTGTTGGAGAGGGATAGGGTGACGGGCATGGATTGTAGTTTCGCGGTTCGGGTTTGAAGTTGCAAGTCAGCTGGAATGGCCGGGCGGGTAGCCGTCCTTGATCCTCGTGGTCGTACTTTCCCGTTCCGGAATGTGGGTGCCCCATCCTTGTGTTCGTTGCAAGGGCGGGCCGCGGTACTACTTGTACTATTTTGTTATGCCACGCGGATTGCACCGCGCTTATGGTGCCCATCACCTGCACTCTATCACCTGCTCTTGCCATCACCGGCTGCCTTTGCTGTGCACTGCCAGCAGTCGCGAACCGCTTCCTTTCGATTCTGGAACAGACGCGCCGGCGCTATCCGTTTCGTGGTCGTGGATTATGTTGTCATGCCAGAGCATATCCACCTTCTGTTGACTGAGCCCGAGCTTGGAACTCCTTCCACGGTGATGCGTGCGGACGACCAAAACGCGCGTGGAGAAGCTCAGGTATATACACCGCAATCCAGTCGGGCGAGGCTTGGTGGAGTCGCCTGAGGAATGGTGCTGGAGCAGCTATCGCTCCTATCTTTTGGATGAAGCTGGCCCGTACGAGTGAACGAAGGATGGACGAAGATTTCGTTCGGGGATAATGTGGCGTGATCGGGCTATTGTGCGGGCATTCCGTCTCCCGCCCTTCGTAAAGAACGCGAAGAACGGGGCACCCGGCCCGGATTCATCACTCGAAACTTCAGAAGCCATCCTTGGCCGACGACGCCCGCTCCGACTTCAACTCGCGCAGCAACAGGCGCACCAGCATGCCGTCGAAGCCGATGCCGCTCATTTTGGCTAGTTCGTCGAGCGCTTGCTGGGGGGTGCGGGTGGCGCCGATGGAATGTTCGGTGAGCATGTTGGCGTAAGTGTCGCCGAGGGCGATAATGCGTGCCCACAGCGGGATCTGTTCTCCCTTGGCGCCGTCGGGATAGCCGGTGCCGTCGAAGCGCTGGTGGTGGTGTTCGATGGCCTGGCGCATCATGGCGCTGTGCGGGAGGATGGCGGCAATTTCGGCTCCGACGCGGGCGTGCATGCGGACCAGAAAAAATTCGTCGTCGGTGAGTGGGCCGGGCTTGTTGAGAATGCGCTCCGGCACGAATATTTTTCCCACGTCGTGAATGCGGGCGGCGTAGACGAGGTCGGCGACTTCTTCGGGCGGCAACTGGAGCGCTTTGGCAATGATCTCGGTATAGCGGGCGACCAGGTCGCCGTGGCCGGAGGTGTGCAGTTCGCGGGATTCTGCGGCGCGGCTGAGGACCTCGATCGATTCTTTCAGCAGCGGCACATTGCAGTCCTCTTCGCCGCCGCACAGCTTCACCAGCATGGAAGTCAGCTCTTCCAGATGTTCGGGACCATTGTGCTCGCGCTGGAGAAAGCCTTCGATGTAAGTGGAAATTTGCTGGCGTTGCGGGGCGAACTGTTCGCCGCCGACAAATTCCTGCGCGGCGGAGACGCGGTTGCCGCCGGAACGTTTTGAAACGTACATGCCGGCATCCGCCACGCGGATAATGTCTTCAATGGAGAAGCCGTGCGCCGGAAAGCTGGCCACGCCGAAGCTGCCGGTAATGTGATGTTCGCTGAGCATGGCGTCGGACGTGATCCACTGGCGCAGGCGTTCGGCTAATACTTCGGCCTGCTCGGGGCCGGTTTCCGGCATGAGGATGATGAACTCATCGCCGCCGTAGCGGGCGACAACGTTCGACTGGCGGGACTTTTGCTCCAGCAGCCGTCCCACGCGGGCGAGGACGAGGTCGCCCTCGAAGTGGCCCATGGTGTCATTCACTTCCTTGAATTTATCCAGGTCGATTAGAACCACGGAGAAGGGACGGCCGGATCGCGAAGCGCGCTTCCATTCGGCGGATAAAGATTCCCAGAAGAAGCGGCGGGTTTTGATTCCGGTCAATCCGTCAGTGATGGATTGCTGTTGCAATTTCTGGAAGACGAAGGCGTTGTGCAGCGCGGTAGCCAAAAGATCGGCGAGAGTGTTGAGGATGAGAACGTCCTGCGGAAAGAACGCGCTGTCATTGCGGCTCTCAATGTTCAACGCCCCGAGCAGAGTCTCGCCGTAGGTGATGGGGATGCAGAGCACGGAACGTGACTCCGGAAGGATGGCTCCGATCTGGCCTTCCATGCCGTTCTGCACCAGAGCGCGTTCGCCGGTGCGCGCGACCCGGCCCAGAATGCCGACGCCCAGCGGAATGCGCCTGCCCATGGCGTGAGCGGTTGCGCCGGCCTCGGCTTTGATTTCGATCTCTTTGGTGCCGTAATCGAGCAGGCCGATGCCGATGTGGTTGAAGCTGAAATTTTTCTGAATTTCTCCCACGATCTGGCCCAGCATGTGAACGGGATCGTCGCTCGAAATCGCGGTGCGGGAAATGTTGTTCAGAAATGCCAGTTGGCGCGAGCGGCGCTGTTCTTCGGCAAACAGGCGCGCGTTTTCTACTGCCACGGAGACCTGCCCCGCAGCAGTCATGAGCACATCCACGTCGCGCTGTTCGAATACGAATTCGCGGTCCTTGCTCATCGCGAAAATCGCGCCTGCCGGTTTACCGCTTAATAGAACGGGCGCGGCGCAAAGGCATTTAGCGGGAACATCGGGCTTAAAGGTGACGCCCAGCCGCGCGCGCGTCTTCTCCAGATCGGAACGTATGAGCAAGGGCTGTCCGGTTCGAATTACGTATTCGGTGAATGCATTCTCTAATTTCCGCGTGCGCTTGGGCAGGATGCGATCGTCCTCGACCTCGAGTTCGAAGCGGATCAGGTCGCCTTCCTGAAAAGCCACATAGAAGTTGCTGTTGGCAAAGATCTGCCCCAGCTCGGAGTGAATGGTGCGCAGGACTTCGTCTTGATCGAGACGCGAACTGATGGCCTGGCCGATCTCGGTGAGCAATTCGTACTCTTGCGTGCGGCGATGGGCATCGTGGGCCATCAGGTAGTTATCCAGAGTCAAGCCGAGTTGCAGAGCCAGTCCTACCATCAGGCGGGGACCGGATGCGCCGAAGGCTTTGCGTTGCGCGTGCGGGAAAAGAATGACTCCGAATGCATATTCGCGGGTCTGCAAGCTCACGGCGGTCAGGTTGCGGATTTCTGCGTTTTCGAGCGCGCTCTTGGCGTCGGCGAAGGTTCCGGCCGACCCCACGGGAAGCGGCTCGGTCATCTGTCGAATATCGCGGACGGTGAACAGGCCGCCATTGCGGTAAGCCAGGTCGCAGATGTATTCTCCGGCGCCGCTTTTGGTGAGGATGTCGAGAAATTCCGGCGAAAAACCGCGTTGCACGGAAGGCAGCCATCCCCGCCAACGCTCGCTGATAAAAATCACGGCGCGGCCCGTGGATAGCGCTCCAGAAAGCCGCTCTAATGCGGACTCCATGCTGGGCAGCAGATCTTCAGCGGAGAGCAGGCGGCGCGGGTCGGCACCCAGGGTTGACAGTGCGAGAGTATTTTCCTGCACTGCGTTGCGCTCGTTCTCAAAGAGCACCATGATCATGGCGATGCCCAACAACATTTGCGGGATGGGCCCAGAATATGGCCCACGCTGCCGAACATCTCCATGAGTGGATTGCTGGATTGGATGGAGCCCGTGAGCACAGCCCATAGCGCAAGGGAAAATGCCAGCAATTGAAAGGCGACCGATCCTTTACGGTGAGCTTCGAGATAAAAGGCCGCTGAACAATAAAGGAGCACGGCGCTGAGGAAAAATGCCGTCAGCCTGACGGGAGGTTGGCCCGCAGCTGTGAGATATCCGAGATGCCCGCGCAGATCGACGCAGGCGCACGCAACACCTACCAGAGCGACAGCCCAGTCGTACCAGTGAAACCGGAAAGCCTTTCGCGTAAGCCGGGTGGAAATGAAGATACATTCCGCCATGGCCACCAGGAACAGAGCGCCCGCGAAAAAAACCGCCGGGGCAGGACGGTGGTAGAAACGTATGGCGGCCAGGGCGTAATAGATGGAGTAACAGGCCCAGGCGATTTGCCACGCGCGAAAATAAACCTGCCGGCTCTGCTGATAAAGATAAGTGAACAGAAGGCACAGTAGGAGAGCCACTACACCTGGAATGATCACGATGCTGGGAGAGGCACTATTCATAAATGGCAAGGGGCTCGGTTGCGCGCGCGGTGGCCGAGAACGATAACAGATGTTTTCACAGGCGGAGGTAAGAAAACAATAAGATTTAAGTACAGTGCTGGACGAGGGTAATCGAGCCCGCTTTGCTTGACGATAGTTTTGTTCGCCCCATACCATCAAACTGGCCATTCATGCACGCATCTCCAGAGTCTACTTTTGTAAAGCCTCGGGTTCGGTTCGCGCCTTCGCCTACGGGTTTTTTGCACGTGGGCAGCGCCCGGACGTTCATTTTCAACTGGCTCTATGCCCGCCGCTTTGGCGGGACCATGATCCTGCGCCTCGACGACACGGACGTCGAGCGAAACACGCAGGCCTCGGTGGATTCGATCTTTGAGGGGCTGAAATGGCTGAATCTGGGCTGGGACGAGGAGTATAAGCAATCGGAACGCCTGGATTTGCATCGCAAGATCGCCTGGAGCATCTTCGAAAAGGGCCTGGCTTATCGAGACTTTACGCCCGCGCACACCGGGGATGCAGAGAAGTCTGGCGCGCAGGGGACTTGGCTGTTTAATCCTGGGGCGCGGGAGCTTTCGTCTGCCGAGAGCGACCGCCGCGCTGCGACCGGTGAGCCTTTTGCCTTGCGCTTTCGTGTACCGCGCGAAGGTGGCGAGGTAGTGCGCTTTGCCGATGCGGTCTATGGCGAGCAGGTGAAGGCGGCTGCCGATATCGAAGATTTCGCGCTGCTGCGGTCTGACGGCATGCCGACCTACCATCTTGCCTCCTGCGCCGATGATGCCGACTTGCGCATCTCGCACATCATCCGCGGCCAGGATCATCTTTCCAATACTTTTAAGCATGTCCTCATTTTCGAAGCTGCGGGAGTGAAGCCGCCGCAGTTCGCCCATCTGCCGCTTCTGGTTGCGCCGGACGGGACCAAGCTTTCCAAGCGGCGGCATGGTCCAGTGGTGAGTGTTACGACTTATCGCGACGCTGGATTTTTGCCGGAAGCTTTCATCAACTTTTTATGCCTTCTGGGATGGTCGCCTAAGAACGATCGCGAGAATATGTCACTTCAGGAATTGACCGACGCTTTCTCGCTGGAGGGAATCAACCGTTCGAACGCGGTAGTGAACTTTAAGGAGCCAGCGGCTTCACCGGAGGATACCTTCGATCCGAAGGCGGTCTGGTTGAACGCCGAGCACATTCGCGGCTTGCCGGTAGAGCAGTTAAGTGCGCGGCTGCTGCCAATCGTGCAGGCTGCGGGACTTAAGATCACGCCGGAAAAGATGCTGCGCATCACTCCGCTGATTCGCGAGCGGATCAAATTGCTACGCGATGTGCTGACAGCCGCGGATTTCTTTTTTGTGGATCAGTTGCCGCCTTATGATCCGGCGGAACTGATCCCGCAAAAAGGCGATATGGCGACGGCACTAAAAGTTCTGGCGCGAGCTCAGGAAGTTTTAGCGAGTGTGGAATTCAGGCACGATCCTCTGGATCAGGCCCTGCGCGCCGCCGCGCAGGAACTGGGAGTGAAGGCTGGGCAAATGTTCCAGCCAATTCGCGTAGCGGTTTGCGGACGGAAGAATGCGCCGCCGCTGTTCGAAACGCTGGAAGTGCTGGGGCGGGAAGCGACGCTCGACCGGATCGAGCGAGCGATTGAGCTTGCCAGCCCTGAGGGAGTTTGAAACCCTCACCGGGCGGTGCCGCTCGTGGTCCCGGACCTACAGCGATAAGATCCCTTCCTGCGATAATCCGTTCCTGCGATAAGATCAAGGAGTAATGAATCCATCGCATCCGCCCAGTGAAGCCGGAGAAGCAGCCGTGTCGGCGTTGCCGCCGGCCGCTCCGTCGAACTTTATTCGCGACATTATTGTCGACGACCTCAAGACCAATAGATATAACGGCCGTGTGCAGACGCGATTTCCTCCCGAGCCGAACGGTTATCTGCATATTGGGCACGCCAAAGCCATCTGCCTAGACTTTGAACTGGCCGATGAATTTGGCGGCCATACCAATCTTCGTTTCGATGACACCAATCCCGAGAAGGAAGACACCGAGTACGTTGAGTCGATCAAGGCGGACGTCAACTGGCTGGGGTTCAAGTGGGACGGCCTGTTTTATGCTTCGGATTATTTCGATCAACTTTACGAGTGGGCGGTGAAGCTGATTAAGGATGGCAAGGCGTACGTCGACGATTTAACCGCCGATGAGATCCGGCAGTATCGCGGCACGCTGACCGAGCCCGGAAAAGACAGCCCTTACCGCAGCCGGAGCGTCGCGGAGAACCTGGATTTATTTGAGCGTATGCGCACGGGAGAGTTTCCCGACGGCTCACGCGTGTTGCGGGCGAAGATCGACATGGGTTCGCCGAACTTTAATATGCGCGATCCGGTGATGTACCGCATTCTGCACGCCGAGCATCATCGGACCGGTAACAAGTGGTGCATTTATCCCATGTATGACTTCGCGCACGGGCAATCGGATTCGATCGAGAAGGTGACGCACTCGATGTGTTCGCTGGAATTCGCCGATCACCAGCCGCTTTACAACTGGTTTATCGAGCAGCTCGGGATTTTTCCTTCGAAGCAGATCGAATTCGACCGGCTCAGGCTGACCTACACCATGATGAGCAAGCGCAAGCTGCGCCAGCTGGTTGAGGAAGGCCGCGTGACCGGCTGGGACGATGCGCGCATGCCCACGCTGCGCGGGATGCGGCGTCGCGGCTACACGCCGGAGGCGATTCGCAACTTCGTGAAGGCGGCTGGAGTTTCGCGCACCAACGGCGTGGTTGAGCTGGCGATGCTGGAGCATTTTGTTCGCGAGGATCTGAACAAGCGCTCGCCGCGGGTGATGGCGGTGCTGCGTCCGCTAAAAGTTGTGATCGATAACTATCCGGCGGATCAGATTGAAGAGATGGACGCGGTAAATAATCCGGAGGATTCGAGCGCGGGCACGCGCAAAGTTCCGTTTTCGCGGGAGCTTTATATCGAGCAGGATGACTTCCGCGAAGTGCCGCCGAAGGGCTATTACCGGCTCTCGCCGGGGCGCGAGGTGCGGCTGCGTTATGGATATTTGATCACTTGTCAGAGCGTAGTGAAGAACGAGAAGGATGAAGTGATCGAGGTGCACTGC
>JGI12635J15846_10003120_pt1 | contig 14458 bp, 12 predicted proteins | sample BlaSpr_A8_OM2_M2_FD_15846 | JGI IMG/M metagenome (IMG submission 15846) | reverse complement strand
CAAGCCAATTGTGCGCGCCGCCCATGATGGCGTTGACCAGCGCCAGCATGGCCAGAAAGGAAATCAACATCGCGCCGACATTCAGTGCCAGGTGCAACCCGTCCACCGTGCCACGCGAAATCGCGCCCAGGAAATTTGCTTCCTTCTCCATTTCCGGCATTTCCACGCGACCCGCTGTGAGCGGCACTTCCGTCTCCGGCACCAGCATCTTGGCCATCAACAAAGTTCCTGGAGCGGTCATGATCACTGCGGCCAGCAGATGCTCCGCTTTAATTCCAAAAGCGATGTACGCGGCCATAATTCCGCCCGAGACGTGCGCCATCCCGCTGGTCATTACGCACATCAATTCCGATCGGGTCAGCCTGTTGAGAAACGGCCGGATCGTAAGCGGCGCTTCCGTCTGCCCCATGAAAATACTCGCCGCCACATTCAGTGATTCGGCGCCGCTGGCGCCCATCACCCGCGTCATGACCCATGCGGCGCCGCGAATCAGTAACTGCATCACCCCGATGTGATACAGCAAAGCAAAAAACGCCGCGATAAAAATGATGGTAGGCAACACCTGGAAGGCGAAAATAAAATGTTCTGGAGAATCTTTCAGTCCCAGCTCGCCAAAAACAAACTGCGAACCGACGAAAGCGTAGCTCAATAGCAGATTGACGTAGTACCCGAGGAACTGAAAAATTCTGCGCCCCGCTTCAAAGCGCAAAACAAAAATGGCAAAACATAATTGCAAGCCGAATCCCCACAGCACGGTTTTTAAGCGGATGGCTTTTCGATCGGTGGAAAAGATATACGCCAGCCCCAGCATGGTAGCCAGCCCCAAAACCCCCGCAAATCTTCCCATTCTTTATACCCATTCTCCGCGCTGCGATCGGCGAGCGAATTTCTACGATCGCTTCGAAAATGCCTCTAGGTGCTCGAAACTTTACACGCCTGAACTTTACGCCCCCGACTTTACGCCCCAATGATTCGTCGTATCAATGGTCGCGGAGCCTGCCCACCACTGTCTTGATCGATCACAAAACTTTCCGCCACCATATGCTTGGCTTCTTCCAGCCTGGCGCCGCTATTGTAATGAATTGTAGCCAGAGGTTCGCCTATTTCTATGCGGTCGCCGATGCGTTTGTGAAATTCGAGGCCCACCGCATGGTCGATCCGGTCTTCTTTAGTTTCGCGGCCTCCACCCAGCATGGCCAGCGCGATACCAAACTGTTCGCAGTTCGTGGCCACCAACACTCCCCCTGCGTTGCTTGTAACATCTACATCGGAAGCCGCCTTGGGCAACAAATCAGGCTCGTCGATGACCCGTTCGTCCCCGCCTTGCAGCCGGATGCACTGCTTGAATTTCTCTCGCGCCTCGCCGTTCGAAATCATGCGTTCGGCAAGTTTTCGTCCTTCTGCAACACTTTTTGTCTTCTCACCCAGATAAAACATCCACGCAGAAAGCTCTACGCTAAGTTCGCGAACGCCGGCCGGTCCCTCGCCGTTCAGCACTTCGATGCATTCGACAATTTCGTTAGCGTGTCCCGCCGCGCGTCCCAACGGTTGGTCCATATCCGTAATCAAGGCCACCATTTTCTTGCCCATACTCTTCCCAGCCTCAACCATCACTTCCGCAAGGCCCACGGCATTTTCTTCCCGCTTCATAAAAGCGCCTGAACCAGTTTTGACGTCCAGAACCAGCGCGTCCAATCCTTCGGCTAGCTTCTTGCTCATAATGGAAGCGCAAATCAGTCCGGTGTTTTCGACCGTCGAAGTGGCGTCGCGCAGAGCATAAATCTTTTTATCCGCGGGGGCGATTTCCGCCGTCTGTCCAATCAACGCCATGCCACACTCGCCCAGCACCCGACGAAAATCTTTCAACGATAAGTTGGTGTTGAATCCGGGAATGGATTCCAGTTTGTCCAGCGTGCCGCCCGTGTGTCCGAGGCCCCGCCCGCTAATCATGGGTACGATTAATCCACCAGCCGCGACGATGGGCGCAAGTATTAAGGAAGTCTTGTCGCCCACTCCTCCGGTAGAATGTTTATCAACTTTTTTAGCGGGCAGGCTGGAAAGATCTAGAACCTCCCCGGAATGCAGCATCGCTTGCGTAAGCGCAGTCGTCTCTGCTCGGCTCAAGCCCCGGATCCATGCCGACATCAGCCATGCGGCTATCTGGTAATCGGGAATTTCGCCGCGCGTATACCCCGAAATCAAAAACTCCATTTCTTCGCGGGAATGTTCGCCGGAGTCGCGTTTTTTTCGGATCAGGTCGACAGCGCGCATGCAGTTGGGTGAGTGTCGCGGGAGCGTAACATTGAGTCATTTGCAGGTCAACGCGCAGGGCTTCGCTGCTTTTACAGCGACTCGACGGCTGACAAATACGTACGTAGAATGCGGTGCGCAAGCCTGTGATCCAAAAATCGAATCATGCGCTCTGTTTTAACTCCGAGGGAGGTTAAATGTTGTTCACACCAAGGCTCTTGCTGCGACGCAGCACTTCCGCAATATTTCTCGGAGTCTTTTTCCTTGCAGTAGCTTCCTTCGCTCACGGCAAAGACCTCAAGCCTCTGGATGACCGCCGCAAAGAACTGAAGCAATTACTCGCCGAAGAATGGGAATACGAGATGCGCGAGAGTCCCGAATCGGCCACTGCCCTGGGCGACTACCGTTACAACGACCGCTGGAGCGATAACTCGCTCGCGCACATCCAGCAACAAAAACAGGACATTGGCAAATGGCTGGCGCGTTTCAATGCCATCGATACCACCGGTTTTCCCGAGCAGGAAAAACTGAATCAATCGTTGATGGTCCGGAACCTGAAGGAAGAGCTCCAAGGCACGGAGTTGAAAACCTATGAGATGCCCATCAATCAGTTTTTTGGAGCGCATCTCCAACTTGCGCAGTTTGTCGCTCTAGTGCCTTTCGATTCGACGAAACACTACGAAGATTACCTCGCGCGCTTGCACAAGGTGCCTCAACTGGTTAGCGAACTGATTGAAATTCTGCAGCAGGGCGAAAAAGATAAATTGCTGCCTCCACGGTTCCTTGTCGAAAAAACCGTAACCCAGTGCAAATCAATCGCCGATCCAGAAGGAGAAGCCAACGCCTTCGGTCAACCAGCCGCAAAAATTCCTGACGCAGTGCCGCCCGCGGACCGCAAGCGCCTGCACGACGCCATCGTTACCGCGGTAAACACAGAGGTGCGTCCCGCTTACAACAAACTGGCGAATTTTTTGGCCACCGAGTACGCGCCAAAGGGCCGCACAGAACCGGGCGTCTGGGCATTGCCAAACGGGGATGCGTTGTATCGCTTCGCGGTCCGCCAATCTACCACCACCAACATGGATCCCGACGCCATCCACCAGCTGGGCCTGAAGGAAGTGGCTCGCATAGAAGCCGAACAATTGACCATCGCCAAGCAACTCGGATTTGCCGATCTAAAAACTTTTCGCGCTTCATTGAAAACAAATCCGAAGCTGATTCCGACATCCCGAGATCAATTGGTCCAAGCCTACAAGGGCTACATCGCTCAAATGGAGCCGGAGTTACCAAAACTCTTTGGATTNTTGCCCAAGACGCGCGTCGAGGTTCGCCCCANGCAGGAGTTCCGAGAAAAAGAAGCTGCAGGTGCCGACTATCAACAAGGAACCCCAGACGGCTCGCGTCCTGGCGTCGTGTACGTCAACACCAGCGATTACCAGAATCGCACCCTCACGAACGTCGAATCCACCGCCTACCACGAAGGTGTTCCAGGCCACCACATGCAGATTTCCATAGCCCAAACTCTTCCAGACCTGCCGATATTCCGCCAGCAAGCTGGATATACCGCTTATGTAGAAGGCTGGGCGTTATACGCCGAGAGGCTCGGCAGAGATATTGGCTTTTACAAGGATCCTTATTCGTACTACGGGCATTTGTCGGAAGAAATGTTGCGGGCCGTGCGCCTGGTGCTCGATACCGGCGTGCACTACAAGCATTGGACGCGGCCTCAGATGATCGACTTCTTCCACGAACATACCTCCGACGATGAGCCCGAACTGCAGGCGGAAACTGACCGTTACGTCGCGATACCAGGCCAAGCACTGGCGTACAAGCTGGGCCAACTGGAAATTCTGAAACTACGTGAAGCTGCCAAGAACGAGCTTGGAACCCGCTACGATATCCGTGCCTTCCATGATGAAATCTTGAACGGTGGAGCGCTGCCGCTAGACGTGCTGGACGCACGCGTGACAGCTTGGGTCGCGAAACAAAAATCTGACAAAGTGAATAAGTAAATATTTATAGCGGGTGCTGCGTATATGGCGGCAACGGCGTTGTTTGCGCGGCCACCACGTGCCAACCGCGCGGACCGTTAACATAAATGTGCATCACACGCATCTGCGTGTCGATTTGTTGCCCTTTGAAAAATGCTCGCGAGGTCCACAAACAAGTGGCTACCGCGGTTTCCCGAAAGAACCGCACTTGAATATCTGAGGCATTGAAAGATTCATACTTTGCTCCGCTATTTTGCACTGCATCGATCAAATTATTCTTGTCCACCATTTCTCCGTGCGACAAAGTTCCCAGGAAGTCGTCACTGTACACGCGTCGGAAAAATGTTCCGTTATTTAACAGGATGGCCCGTGCCGTCTCACGCTCTAGGTTCACGATTTCCTGGCGTCGCATCTCCGGATTAGGCGGTATGCAGTTGGGATCGTTGGGATCGCAGGGATTCTGTGAGTTGACCGTGGGTGCCAAGAACAAAAGCGCCAGTCCGATAGCGGGGATGATTTTAACCATACCGGTATATGTATCTCTCTTTCTCCCAGGTGAACGAGGCGGCGTTAGAACTCCGGCAGCTAGTGTAGTAAATTCTACGGGAAATAATCCTCGATCGAACGGGAACGATACCTTCGGGTTCCAGTAACGCAATTGCCGGATGCGGCCCGTCGCAAAACACCCGGCCGGCCTGATTCAGTAGACGATTGGAGATAGAAAATGAGTGCATATTCTCAACGTTTCTCGCGCCGCGCCTTTGTGGCTGGTTCTTCGTCCTTCGCCGCGCTGCACTCCATGGCGAACTTGCTTCCGTTGCCGCCATCAGTTGCCGCGCTGCAAAACGATTCGCGTTTATCCCAGACAGTGGTGGCGGACAAAGGTTTCGCCTCGGTCAGAAGGGTCGGTAATGGCCTTTACGCCACCATTTCTGATACCACCAAAGGCCTTCAGACCATGTGCAACGGCGGCTTCCTGGCCGGAAAAGACAGTGCTCTCTTGATTGAAGGCTTTGTCAGTCCTGCGGGAGCCGCGTTCCAAATGGATGCTTTCCGCACCGTCACTCAGGTGCCGGTAAAAGCGGCGCTCGATACGCACTATCACTTCGATCATTCCACCGGCAATTCGTTTTATGGAGCAAACAACATACCCGTCTGGGCCCATGCCGCAGTCACGCGTCGCATCGTGGATAATTACAGCCCCATGCAAGGTGCGGAAAAGTCGGCCGTGCTTGCGCCACTTGAAAGTCGCGTGAAAGACGCCAAGAGCGATCTTCAAAGGCAGCACGCGCAAAGCGACGCCCAGATGCTGGACCATGTTTATACGCTTATGAATGGGAATATTCTTTCGCTGCCGAATCATCCCATTGATCCAACAAAATTACCTATGACTATCGATCTCGGCGGTCTCACACCAAGGATCGAAAGTTTTCCAGGACACTCCGGCACGGATCTAATTGTGCGCGTGCTCGAACAAAACGTGGTGTATGCCGGCGACCTGCTTTTCAGCGACTCCTACCCTTATTGTTTCGATGAGCAAGCCACCGTTTCTGGCTGGCGCGCAACGCTGCGAACATTTTCTTCCTGGGATAAAGATACGTTGTTCATTCCAGGCCACGGCCAGATTTGCGGGCAAGATGGAGTTACTGCGCTCTCGAATATTTTTGACGATTTGGCAGCCCAAGCTGAAAAAATGCATAAGGCCGGCCTGTCCGCGGACGACGCAGCGGACCAATACGTGATTCCCGATAGCCTAAAAAAATTCCCCGCCCCCGTGTGGGGTTTCACCATCGGTGCGGCCATCAAAAAGCTCTACGCCGAACAACAATTCAAATAACGGACCAGGTAGTTTCGACCCGGGATCGAATCGCCAATCTTCGATCGGCGATTTGATGAAGCATCTCGTCGCATGCGATTTAAGAGAAACGCCATTCAGAACAATGTGCGCTACTAGGTTTTCGTAACCATGATTCGCGGTAGCCATGAGCCGGCTCTCATTTACGCTCACGGGCCAGGCCGCGTCCGTACCGTAAAGCTGACATCCACCGGCGGCACCACACACCCTTGCAATGACGGCCAGCCCGGGTCGCTGCTGGAATTACGGCATAGCGACGCCGTGGCATTACTAACCTCCGATGGATCGACCGCGCCATTCAACGGCTCGGCATAAACCTGATAACTGCTGCCGGTCGGTAGCCGCTCGATTGCATAGCTGCCGTCAAATTGCGCGTGCCCCGGATTGTTGCAGCTCCAACCGCCAACTGTCGCGCCGACCACCGCTCCGGTTGCCGCGTCTACCGCGACGACATGCGAGCCGAAGACGCCCGTAACACCACGCGGCGATGCGGGCAGTGATAACGGATTGGCGTTCAGTATGTGCCCCCGAATCGCGCCCACGTGTAACGTGTCCGAAGGATCCGGATACAGAACCCGCAACCCGGTGCGGTCATCTTCTCCCAAAGGAGCGTCAGGTCCCAAAGGAGCGTCAGGCTGTCCCTGCGACGGGCGAATACCGCTAAATGTGCCGACCGTAGGAGCAAACGGAAACATCATCGCGCTCCACACCGCCGAATGGCTGAAGCCTAATGCGTGGCCCATCTCGTGGGTCAGGATCGATTCCATATCGAAAGCTGCCCTGTACTTCACTTTTCTAGTTTCCTTCAGGATGAACAGGCGGACCGATTCGGAACCATTCGCATGGGAACCGTTCCAATTTGAAATTGACTCTGTGAAGCTTTGCAACCGTGCTGGCATCAGCCAAGAATCGCGTCCAACGCCTCATCCAGATTCGCATGCACAAATCGGTAACCGTGCTGCTCCAATACTTGCGGCGCTACGCGCACCCCTCCCAACAATGTGTCGGCCATTTCGCCCATCGCCAGCCGTAAGGCAAACGCCGGCGCCGCAAATATCGCTGGGCGATGCATGACCTTCGCTAGCGATTTTGTAAAATCCGAATTACGCACCGCTTGCGGAGCGACAAGATTTATCGGCCCCTTCCAACTATCGCTTCGAAGCGTTGCCTGGATAATCGCCACAACGTCTTGCAACGCTATCCATGACGTCCACTGCCGCCCTGATCCCAGCTTCCCGCCCAATCCATATTTAAACGGCAGCATCATCTGCGGCAGCGCGCCACCCTGTTTCGCCAGAATAATTCCAAACCGCAACAGCACAACGCGTACCCCCAGTCCTTCAGCCTTGACCGCTTCGTTTTCCCATTCCTTCGCGAGTTCCGCGAGAAAATCCGTGCCCGGCGCGCTCTTCTCTGTCACCAGTTCGTCACCGCGGTTGCCGTAGTATCCAATGGCCGAAGCTGAAATCAGCACTTGCGGACGCTTATCCATTTTTGCGATCGCGTTCACGAGTCCGCGTGTCGTTTCGACACGACTTGATCGCAGCAATGCTTTGCGATCCTTAGTCCACCGCCCGCCCACCACTGGCGCACCTGCCAGATTAATAACCGCATCCACAGGAACTTGAAGCGAGCCTGAACTATCAGAACCACCAATTTCGCCGCTACTCGGATTCCATGGCAGGTCAAAAACTCCAGGTTGCTTTGCATCGCGCTTGGCAGTTTCTGCCCGCATCAACCGGTAAATCGTGTGCCCCTCGGCCGTAAACGTTTTTACCAGCGCCGTTCCCACCAGCCCGGTTGCACCGGTCATTAAGATGTTCATCTTGTCCTCGGTGAAATCATTTTGCGCGGTATCACAGCTGTTNNCCGACGAACTAATACACAGAACTGCTAAACCATNTGCCAAACAGCGTGCCCACTAGTCCCATGTCTTCACGCAGGTTACAATCGTCTCGTGCCTCCCGTTTCCCAATCGATCCGCGTCAAGGTCCTGTTCTTCGGGCGACTGAAAGAGATCGCCGGGCGCTCCCACGAATCCGTAGACCTGGCTTCCGAGGCCGATATCGAATCCCTCTTTGCCCGCTATGCCAGCCGTTACCCCGAACTTCAGCAGTATCGATCTTCTCTGGTCGCATCCTGCAATCAGGAATTCGCGCCGTGGAATACCGTCCTTCATGCTGGCGACGAAGTTGCCTTCCTGCCGCCTGTAAGCGGTGGCTGAAGTATACCTATGGCCGCCCCGTCCACCGATATCACTTCGCTGGTTCACGAACCCATTGACCCTGCCTCCCTGGCAGCTTATGTTCGCGGGAATGGCGACGGCGCCATTGTTATCTTTGACGGATTCGTCCGCGACCATTCCAAAAACCGCCGTACCCTCTACCTCGAGTACGAGGCTTACGAGCCCATGGCACTGGCCAAAATTCAGGAAATCGCCGCGCACCTCCACAACCAGTTTTCCATCCATCGTGTCGCTATGGTCCACCGCCTTGGCCGACTCGAAATTGGAGAAACCAGCGTGTACATCGCAGTAAGTGCTGCGCACCGCGCCGCCGCCTTCGACGCCTGCCGCTACGCCATCGACACTCTCAAACGCACTGTGCCTATCTGGAAAAAAGAATACTTCGAAGACGGTTCCGTGTGGGCCGATGGAGAATTGCCCCCTGTACCTTCGGCGACATCCGCGGTAAAACCTGCATCTTAACGCCTGATGCGGCCCCGCCGATTTAATCTGAAACAACTCGCTATCCTGACCGCCGCGGCGATCTTTTCGGCCGCCGGTGTTGCCTCACAGGACAGCTCCGACCGCCCTCCCTGGGCGCGAAAACCTAAAGCGAAGAGCGCCCCAACAAGCCCGACTACCAACCCCACTCCCGAAAACACTTCTCCGCCTGAGCCCGTTAATAAAGACAACCGCGATAGCAATCCGAACGACGAGCCCAATCAACGTGGCCGCATTCGCGTCAACGTCAATCTCGTTAACGTGCTCGTCAGCGTTCTCGATGACAACAACCGGCCCGCCACAGACCTGCCCGTCGAGGCCTTCCAGGTATTTGAAGAAGGCGTGCAACAAAAAATAGAAGTTTTTGAATCAGAAACCAAGCAGCCGCTGGACATCGTCTTGATGATTGACGCCAGCCTTAGCGCCCACAAGGAAATTTCCTTCGAACAGCAGGCTGCCGCTCACTTCATCGCGCAGGTATTGCGTCCTGAAGACCGCTTGGCTGTTTTTGCTTTCGATGAAAACGTCAAGCAAATTGCAGGCTTCTCCGATAACGTCAGGTCCCTGCAAAGCGCCGTGCAAAAGATCCCCGCTGGCGCCGGAACCTCCATCTACGACGCTCTGGTGCTGGGCTCTAACGCGCTGGAACGCCGCAAAGAAGAGCGCCGCCGCGTGATTATTCTGGTTACTGATGGTGGTGAAACGACCAGCCGCTGGGATTTCGAAGCCGCCCGTAAGGCTGCCGTGCGCGCCAATACTTTGCTCTATTCCATCATCGTGCGCCCGGTGAAGAGCGAAAGCGGCCGCAATACCGCCGGCGAGCACGCCATTGAAACCATCACGGACACCACCGGAGGCGCGATTTTTTCCCCCGATACTCCGCAGGATCTCGACATTATTTTCGATCGCATTGATCGCGAGCTGCGCACCCAATACCGTCTGGGCTACTATCCGAATCCCCCCGGCCCCGCCAACACTTACCGCAGCATCCAGGTCAAAGTGCTGGACAATTACAAGGTACGCCACCGAAAAACCTACCTTACCGGTCCCAAGTAGCGGGGTAAAGTGGCGGCTGACAAAGCAGGCGCCTGATAGACTAGCAATGCTGCAAATTATCGCCGTGAGCTGTTTCAAAATCCCTGATGCCTGAAAATTATCTACAAGCAGCTATCGACATTGCCCGCGAAGCCGGCCGAATACTCCGCGAAGAGTTTGCGCGCCCCGCGAAAATTTCCTACAAAGGCGACGAAGTCGACCTGGTCACCCAAGCCGACAAGCGCTCGGAGGCCGCCATCGTGTCGCGCATCACAACATTATTCCCCGACCATGCCATTGCCGCCGAAGAAGGCGGAGGCCACGAATCAGCCGCCACCTCCGGCTACCGCTGGCACGTCGATCCGCTCGATGGCACCACTAATTTCGCTCACGGTTATCCCTGTTTTTGCGTCTCCCTGGCTCTCGCACAGCATGACTCACTCCTCGCAGCCGTGGTTTACAACCCCATCCACGAAGAACTCTTTGCTGCGGCTCGCGGCCAGGGCGCAACTCTCAATGGAAATAAAATCGCCGCCTCGAAAATCGCCACACTCTCCACCAGCCTGCTTTGTACCGGCTTCCCGACGCACAAGCGCACAGACAGCCCCAATCTCAGGTACTACGGTGACTTCACCATGCGCTCGCACGGAGTGCGGCGAGACGGTTCGGCGGCGCTTGATTTAGCCAGCGTAGCTGCCGGCCGCTTCGAAGGCTTTTGGGAATTCGGATTGAAGGCCTGGGATACCGCGGCGGGTGTTTTGTTGATAGAAGAAGCTGGCGGCAAAGTGACCGACTTTTCTGGCCAGCCGTATCGCCTGGGTGGGCCGGTAATTTTGGCGACGAATGGTCTTATCCACGACGAAATGCGTGCAGTAGCGGAGAAAGTCGCCGCTCGCCCGCCGTTACAACTCCAGTGTACCGAATAGCTCCGTCTCGCCGGCTTTTCGTCCGAAATTCAAAATGCGAATCAAGAACTACAGCGCTGGGACCGCGCTGGGGTCAGCCAACCTCCTCCGTACAAAAGCCCCGGTCCAAGTGATGCGAGGAAAATCGGCTTGCGTGCCGAAACCGGCATTTTTGCGGCAGCGTCAAGCGCAACATGAAGCGCAACGCCGCAGGTAGAAGAGCCAAGATTCCCCGACTTGCGCGCTACCTCAGGAAAAACTGCCGCCGGTACGTTGCATTGCTTGGCGAGCAGCGTAACTAGGCGTGGATTCGGCTGGTGGGTCGCGAACGCCCCCACCTCCTGTCGAGAAATTCCGCTCGTTTTCTCCACCTCCGTCAGCATGCGCTCCATGCGCGTAATCGCCGCGCGCGACAATGCTTCCCCGTCGAATCGCACCGCCAGTCCCCCATTCTCATCGCCTGCCACGCAAATGGCCTCCGCGTATTGATTGGCGCACCCAAAGAAGAATCTTCCCAGGAGGTAGGCAGTGGATTTTTCGACTTCGCGAGTCTTGCGCAAAATAAATGCGCTGGCGCCGTCGCCGAACAACCCGCCGAATTCCCCCGCGACCCGGCCGGGTACCAACGTGCGGCTGTGAACATCCGCTGTGACCACTGCCACGTTTCGCGCCCGGCCGCTGTCGAGAAAAGATTGCGCCACCGCCAGCGCGTTCAGCAGGCCCAGGCAAGCGCCTCCAGCATCCAATACCCCGCATTTTTCGCGAGCACTTGCGCGTTTATGAAGTTGCGCGGCCAGCGAGGGATATTCGACGTGAGTCTCGCTGCTTGCGATGATCCAATCAATTTCCTTGGCTTGGCATCCAGCAACACCGAGCGCCTGCTGCATTGCTTGCGCACCCAGAGTTAGTTCCGTCTCGCCTTCAGCGGCATAGGACACAGACTCAATTCCCGCGCGCGTTCGCAATTTCCCAATGGGCATGCCAAACGCGCGGTCCACTTCTTCCGATAGCACGCGTCGCGCCCCTAATGCCGCCGCCCAGCCCGTAATCGCGACACCACCACACATACTGCCCACCGATTTTTTTTCGGGAGATAAATTTGAATCAGGACTCATGACCCGATCCCGCGCTCTTCCCTCGTCCACCTCGTGTGCTGGAGACCAGATGTCGCACTTCCACATCGTCGCTCGCGACGCGCCACTGCTTCGCCAACAACTCAACGACTAGCCGCCGGTGACATTTCTCCGGCCCCGGTTCGGTGCACAGCAGCGCAACATTAGCGGGCCAGCTGGATACGTCGATACTCCTAGGAACACCACGCTGCTTCAATAATCTTAAAAAGTTTTTCTCGTATGCAGGCCAGTCTTTATATTCCTGATAGGACTTTCGCAGTTCTGGCGTTGGTGCCAGCAACGGTTCGTGCCTGTATCCGATCTTCCCAATTTGCCGCAGGAAAAATTCCAGATCGGGATGTTTGGCGAACGCGGAAAGCTGCCCGGTGCGATTCTGCCGTACGTCGATCACGCTTTGCACCCCTGCGTCGCGAAGCAACGCAAAAAACTCCTCCGCGGTTTTCCCAGTAAAGCCAATCGTGCATAGCAGACGACGCATAATCCCCATAGGATTCGCGACGCGAACCCGAAAGCTGAAATATTAGCAAACCGACGCGTACTTTAATTGTTGCTGTTTAGTTGCCGCTTGTCCCGTCACTCCGATAGCCGCAGTGCCCTTCGTGTTAACGTAAAAAAGCCTGTGGAAGTTTGCTCCGGAGAAAATTCAACGCGGACCCGGCACCAGTGAAACTCGATGATTGATTTTTTACAAATACGTTTGGCAACCCGCGAGGTTCGGGAAAGCTCGAAGCATAATTACCACCAACGATAAAGATGCGCGTTCGACTCCAGTATCCAATCTATGCCGCCTTGGCAGCTCTCTTCCTTGCCGCGGGCACTCTTCACGCCCAGCGCGTCCGAGGAGAGTTGCGCATCGAGGTCCACGATTCCGACGGCGCAGCCGTTACCGCCGACGCCGAGTTGCTCAGCGAAGCCAACCAAGTACACCGCACCTTCAAGATCGCGCAAGACGGCCGCTACACCGCGCAGGATCTGCCTTTCGGTGTCTATCGTCTAAACATTAACGCGGAAGGATTTGCGCCCTGGAGCAAACTTGTCGACATTCGCTCCGAAGTTCCCTCGCGCATCCCCGTTACTCTAGGTGTCGCTCCCGTGGCCACCCAGATTCAAGTCACCGATTCCGCCACACTCGTCGACCCCAGTCGCACCGGCTCTATTTATTCCGTCGGCAGGCAAACCATCGATCAGGAAATGGCCGCGCAGCCGGGCCGCAACCTCAGCGATCTCGTCAATCAACAACCGGGCTGGCTGTATGAAGCGAACGGCGTTCTTCACCCTCGCGGCTCGGAATATGATGTGCAATATATTTTCGACGGATTGCCGCTGACCCAGAATCGCTCTCCCGCCTTTGCGCCAGAGTTCGACGCCGACGATGTGGAATCCATGCGCGTGCTGACCGCCACATTTCCCGCGGAATATGGCCGCAAGCTCGGTGGCGTGGTGGAAGTAACCACCGTAAAAGATGTGCCCGACGGCCTCCACGGCCAACTCGATCTAAACGGCGGAAGTTTTTCCAGCTTTAGCAGCTCCGCAGCGGTTTCCTACGCTTTTGGCGAAAACCGTTTCTCGGTTAGCGGTAACGGTTTTCACACCGATCGCTATCTTGACCCCCCAGTGCTCGAAAATTTCACCAATCGCGGAAACGCTGGCGGCTTCTCTGCGAGCTACGAACGCGAATTTTCCGGCAGCGATCGTCTGCGCTTCACCATCATCCACAACGCGGTGCGTTTCCTGGTGCCAAATGAGTTAGTGCAGCAGCAGGCCGGCCAGCGTCAGGACATCACCAATCTGGAAACCAGCGGCCAGGTGTTCTTCCAGCACACCATTTCTCCCAACCTGTTTCTCAGCTTCTCGGGTAGCGTGCGCGCCGCCAGCGCCGATCTGACTTCAAATCCGCTAGCCACTCCGGTCATCGTTTCCCAATCGCGCGGCTATCGTGAGGGCTACGCCCGAGCTGATCTAGTCGGCCATAAAGGCCATCACAACTGGAAAACGGGAGTCGATAGCCTGTTCACACCCGTGCATGAAGCGCTCAGCTACACCATTACCGACCCCACGCAATTCGATCCCGCTACCCAGCAGCAATTTCAATTCGCCGACCACAGGTGGGACATAGAACCCTCCGCTTACGTCCAGGACGAACTGCATCTCGGCAACTGGAATGTCTCCGCGGGCTTGCGCTTCGATCATTACGGGTTCGTGGTGCACGAATCAGCCTGGAGCCCGCGCCTGGGCGTTTCTCGTTATGTATCCTCTTTGAATTTGCTGTTGCACGCTTCTTATGATCGCGTCTTCCAAACACCTGCCATGGAAAATTTGCTGCTCGCCAGCTCTGCTCAGCTCAACGCCATCGATCCCATCGTTTTAAGGCTGCCCGTGCGCCCAGCACGTGGAAATTACTACGAGGTAGGTGCCACCAAGTCTGTCTCCGGTAAACTGCGCATCGAAGCAAATATTTTTCGCCGTGATTTCCATAACTATCCCGATGACGACACTCTGCTGGACACCGGCGTCAGCTTTCCCATCGCTTTTTCGCACGCGCGCATTTTCGGCGAAGAATTGCG
>JGI12635J15846_10003119_pt1 | contig 14461 bp, 9 predicted proteins | sample BlaSpr_A8_OM2_M2_FD_15846 | JGI IMG/M metagenome (IMG submission 15846) | reverse complement strand
GTGACTTCGAACAACAGCGTCAACAGCCGCGCCATCGAGATGTTTTCGGCGGTGCGGTTATGAATCGGCTCGCCGATGGCGCGGATCGCCTGCGCAAAATTCTCCACCGAGTGATGCGGCGGCACGTAGCCTGCTTCGAAATGCACTTCGGCGGTTCGCTGATAATCCCGGGTGATGAAGCCGTGCAGGATTTCGGCGAGAAACAGCCGCTCCTTCACGCCGAGCCGGCCCATGATGCCGAAATCGACCGCAACCAGCCGGCCGTCGTCGTCGACAAACAGATTTCCCGGATGCATGTCGGCATGGAAGAAGCCGTCGCGCAACGCATGCCGGAGAAACGTTTGGATCAACGCGCGGGCGAGTTGGCGCAGATCGAACCCCTTGGCTTGCAGCTGCGCCCGATCCGAAAGCGGCGTCCCTTCCATCCATTCCAGCGTCAGGACTTCTTTGGTGGTGCGGTCCCAATCCACGGTGGGGACGCGGAAATCCGGATCGTCCTTGGTGTTCTCCGCCATTTCCGAAAGCGCGGCCGCTTCGAGGCGAAAGTCCATCTCCACCGTAACGGTGCGCCGCAACGTGTCGACCACTTCGACGAGCCGCAGCCGGCGCGCTTCGGCGGAAACTTCCTCAGCCTGCCTTGCGACGAAGTCGAACGCGCGCAGATCGGCGTAAAATCGCCGCTCGATTCCGGGCCGCAACACTTTTACCGCGACCGGCCGCGACTCGCCCGCGGAAGCGATTTCCGCTTTGTGCACCTGGGCGATGGAGGCCGCGGCAACCGCGGGTCCAAAGTACTGAAAAATCGTATTGAGCGGGCGTCCGAACGACGCCTCCACCGCCGCTTCCGCTTCCTGCTGCGGAAACGGCGGCATCTGGTCTTGCAACCGCTCAAGATCGCGCGCGATCGTCGCGCCGACGACGTCAGGCCGCGTCGCCAAAAACTGGCCAAGCTTGACGTAACTCGGGCCCAGCCGGGTCAGCGCCGCCGCAAGCCGCGTCTCCGCTGTCGCCGCCGACGGCCGTTCGATCAAGCGCGCGATACGCACGAAGGGACGCGCCGCCGGAGGGATGGCGACGGGATCGATCACGCCGAATACGCCTTCGCGGGCGAAGACGATCCCGGCGCGGCCGATACGCAACAGGTACGCGGGCGCGGCGATCACAATCGCCAGCCGGAATGCAGCGCGACAATGCCGCCGGTAAGCCGCCGATAGGACGCGCGGGCGAAGCCGGCCGCATCCATCATCGCGGCGAAGTCCTGCGGCTTGGGGAAACGGCGGATCGATTCGACCAGGTAGCGATAGGATTCCGCGTCGCCGGCGACAATTCCGCCGAGCGTAGGGATGACGCGAAACGAATAGAAATCATAGAGCGATTGCAGGCCGGGAACGTCCACCGCGGAAAATTCGAGGCATAAAAAACGCCCGCCGATCTTCAGCACGCGGTAAGCCTCGCCAAGCGCCACGTCGATCCGGGTGACGTTACGGATGCCGAAGGCGATGGTTACGGCGTCGAAGGTGCGGTCGGCGAACGGCAACGCCTCGGCATTGGCCTCGGTGAAGGTAATCCGGTCCTCGATTTCGCGCGGCCCCTCGTCCGCGCGGCGGGTGGACCGGTATGTGGCATGCCGGCTGGCGCGTTCTCGTCCGACCGCGAGCATGTCGGCGTTGATATCGCACACGACCGCGCGGGTTTGTTCGCCGCCCGCCGCGAGGACGCGCAAGGCGACATCGCCGGTACCGCCGGCAGCATCGAGCAGGACGAACGGGCGATTTTTCGGCGGATTGATCGCCGTCACCAGCGCGTCCTTCCAGGCGCGATGCAGCCCAAACGACATCAGGTCATTCATCAAGTCGTAGCGGCCGGCGACGCTGCGGAATACGCCCGAGACGAGCTCCTGCTTCTCGTCAATGGGTACGCGGCGATAGCCGAAATCGGCGTGTTGTTTTTCGGAGGCTGGCATGGCTGATCCTTAAGGATCGACGATAGCGCGGCGAGCGTCCGGCCGCTACAAAGTCGATGCGCCATGGTTTAGGGGGCGCATCGAAACGCCCTCATATGATCGTGGTTTGTATCGGTCGCGAGCTAAATGCCCGAATTACCTGAAGTCGAGACGGTACGCCGCGGTCTTGCGCCGGCCATGGAAGACGCCCGCTTCTCCAAGGTCGAGGTGCGCCGGCCCGATCTGCGCTGGCCGCTGCCGCGGAATTTCGCCCGCCGCTTGCATGGCCAAACCGTCACCGGCCTCGGCCGGCGGGCAAAATATCTGCTGGCGGATCTGTCCTCCGGCGACGTGCTCCTCATGCATCTCGGCATGTCAGGCTCGTTTCACGTCTTTCAAAAAGCCGCCAGCGACAAGCTTGGAACATACCATCGTGAGCGGAAGCGGCATCTCGCGCACGACCACGTCGTGTTTCACATGTCGTCCGGCAGTATCGTTACCTTCAACGACCCGCGCCGTTTCGGCTCGATGAAGCTTGTCGCGCGCGCCAAGCTCGATGCCGAGCCGCTGCTGGCGCGGCTGGGTCCCGAACCGCTTGGCAACGCGTTCGATGCCGCGATGCTGGCTCAAGCCTGCCGGGGAAAAAAGACGAGCCTCAAAGCGGCGCTGTTGGATCAGCGCGTCGTCGCCGGGCTCGGCAACATCTATGTCTGCGAGGCGCTGCATCGTGCGCGGCTATCGCCCATGCGCCTCGCCTCGACCATTGCCGACCGCCGCGGTGCGCCCAACGAGCGCGCGGAACGGCTGGTCGAAAGCATCAAGGCCGTGCTCAATGACGCGATCAAGGATGGCGGATCGAGCTTACGCGATCACAAGCTCACCGATGGCGAGCTTGGCATGTTTCAGCATCGTTTCCGTGTTTATGGCCGCGAGGGTGAGAAGTGCCGGACTTCCGGCTGCCGAGGCATCATCAAACGCATCGTGCAGAACGGGCGCTCGACGTTTTATTGCCCGGCATGCCAAAAATGACACCCGCATGAGCAACAAACCGGACACGCCATGAGCTACGAGAATCTCATTGTCGAGACCCACGGCAAAGTCGCCCTGATCCGCCTGAACCGGCCGCAGGCACTGAACGCGCTCAACTCCGCGCTGATGCGCGAGCTGAAATCCGCGCTCAAGGATTTGGATGCCGATGCCAAGATCGGCTGCGTGGTCATTACCGGGTCGGACAGGGCGTTCGCCGCCGGCGCCGATATCAAGGAAATGGCCGACAAGACGTTCGGCGATGCTTTTCTCGGCGATTTTGCCGCCGATTGGCATCCGGCCGCCGAACTGCGCAAGCCGGTGATCGCCGCGGTCGCCGGCTTTGCACTTGGCGGCGGCTTCGAACTCGCCTTGCAATGCGATCTGATCATCGCCGCCGACAACGCCAAATTCGGCCAGCCGGAAATCAAGCTCGGCATCATTCCCGGCATTGGCGGAACGCAGCGGCTGACGCGCGCCGTCGGCAAAGCGAAGGCGATGGACCTTATCTTGACCGGCCGGATGATGGATGCCGCCGAAGCCGAGCGTTCCGGCGTCGCCGCCCGCGTCGTACCGCTGGCTAGTCTTGTCGAGGAGGCCTTGAAGGTCGCCGAAGCGCTCGCGTCAATGTCGCTGCCTTCGGTGCTGGCGGCGAAAGAGGCGGTGAATGCCGCGTTCGAAATGCCGCTCGGCGAGGGCATCCGCTTCGAACGCCGCGTGTTTCATTCGCTGTTTGCGACCGCCGACCAGAAGGAAGGCATGGCGGCCTTCATCGCCAAGCGCCCGCCGAAGTTCGAGAACAAATAGCCCGCGTTGCCGGCGCGACGGTCACTTGCGCACACAGACAACGCGCACCACCGATTGTTCCGTTTCCGTCGGAGCGTTAGCGCCGATCGCCGGCGAGACATTTTTCGCTTTCAGGAATGCGCGGATTGCTTCGACCGGCACCAGCGTCGCCGCCGTATGTGCGGAGCTATCGTTGGCGGCAACGATCGCCGGCTTGAAATCGATCATACCGACGAAAACGCCGCGCATATCGACGGCCGCGGCGCCCCCAAAACCGAGCGCCGGCGCGGGTTCGACGTCCAATCCCGTGATATGAGCCGGCGAACTGGTGACGGCGCCGTCTTGCTTTTGCACGAGCGGATCGTCGATGCCGACAAGACGCAGATCGCCGCCTTGGCTGCCGCCGCCCGTCAGCGCGACCGGAACGAGATTGCGCGCGCCGTAAAGGCGAATCAACGCCAAACCGCTGGCACTATCCGCCGCGATCCGCTCGGCATGCCCAAGGCCTGGCACCGAGATGCTGCGGCACTCATCAGTGAGCCGCGCCGACGTTACGAGATCGCCGTCGCGCGTGACCACGATGGCCGAGCCGTACTCAACCGCCCGCCGCAAACCCGGCGGCGGTGGTGCGCTGAGGTCTGGAAATCCAATATAAGCGCCAACCATCGCCAGCGCGACCCGCTCCATGGTGCCTTCAGTCGCCTGATCATAGAGGATGGTGATACCCCGCACTTCACCGCCGCGCGCTTCGGCGCGCATCCAAAAATTTTTCAGGCCCTGCACGCCCGACATGACGAACAGATCGGGTTTGAGCACGCTGGCCTCGATCTGCCGGTGCGCCGCTTTCTTCTCGTCGTCAAACAGCGCGGCTAACGCCGCTTCGGCGAACCGGAAGGTTTCGACCTGAATTTGTCCCTGCGCCGACGACCAGCGGCCGCCCATCCGGGACGCGCCGACGCGAGGCACGAGCTTTTCCGGCAGGCCAAGCCGTGCGCCGGTGGCCGGATCCTCAATCAGCCGCCAGCCGATGCTGTCGGGAAAACTGGCAGGCGTTCCTGTCGAGCCGCGCTCCAATGCGGCAAGAATGGCGCCCTCGCGTTCGTTGTCGCCCTTAGCGGTGGTCTTGCTTGGCACCCGCGGCGACGTGACCTTGCCGGGGCGCGCCGCGGGCGCCGCCGCCTGCCTGCGACTATCGGATTGTTTGGCGAGCGCCGGCGAAGCCGCAGCAATTGCGGCGACAACAACAGCCGCCAGCGCCCTTCGCATGATCGCTCCTACCGGGACGCGGCGAGCGTAGCTTAACCGCGCCCCGACGCAATCGGCGCGGCGGCGGCTTGTGCATAGTTTGAGGATCAAGCAATCGCGGCGGCAGTGTCGCGGTTCGGAAGTCCGCATCATTCTTGCCGCGAACGCATTATGCGGCCTTCTGAACCAAAAGCGAGATTAGAATGATAATTTGCTAATGCCCTTTCGATTCCGAAGTTCGGAAACGAGAACGCCGCACACGATACGAACTTTGGAATCGGGGCATTAATGGTGGCCGGATGCATGGTTCACGCCTATCTTGACGGCATGCTCAGCGCCGACGAACTCGAACGCTACGCCCGCCATATCGTGCTGCCGGAAGTGGGCGGGCCGGGACAGGCCGCGCTGCGCCGCGCGCGAGTCCTGGTCATTGGCGCCGGCGGGCTCGGTGCGCCGCTCATTCTTTATCTCGCCGCCGCAGGTGTGGGGACTCTCGGCGTTGTCGACGACGATGTTGTCTCGCTGTCCAATCTGCAGCGGCAAGTAATCCATGCGACAGCTGATCTCGGGCTGCCGAAAGTCGACAGCGCCACGGCAATCATCGGCCGGTTGAACCCGCACGTCGCCGTCGAGCCGCATGGCGTACGTATCGGCCCGCAAAACGCGCTGTCGCTGATCGGCAATTACGATTTGATCGCCGACGGTTCGGACAATTTCGCCACGCGCTATCTGGTTTCCGACGCCTGCTATTTCGCCAAGAAACCGCTGGTGACCGCAGCGCTCGGCCCATTTGACGGCACGCTCACCACCGTCCGCGCCCACGAGCGTTCGGCCGATGGCAAGCCGAATCCGACTTACCGCTGTCTTTTTCCCGAACCGCCGCCGCCTGGCACCGTGCCGGCCTGCGTCGAGGCCGGGATTCTCGGCGCGCTTGCCGGTGTCATCGGGTCAATGGCCGCGCTCGAGGTGATCCGAGAGATTGTCGGATTTGGCACAGGCCTGGTGGGGCGTCTGGTCATGCTCGACGCCCGCGCCATGCGCTTTGAGACGCTGAGCTATTCGTGGGACCCGGAAAATCCGCTATCCGGCGAGCATCCGACTATTCGCGACCTGTCGGTGCACGAAGAAGCCCTCGCCTCGGCTTGAAAACGGCAAGCGCAGCGACCGCGGTTACTTGCTCCACGTCGCAAGAACGCTCGAACCCTTCATGACCGACCATTTGTTGGCGCCGGCCGACATCACGGTGAAGCATTCTTCCCTGGCGCCCTTCCAGGTGCGGCAGAAGCCATCGGCCGAAAGCTTCCAGGTGCCCTCGCCTTTCTTGCCGGTGCCGATCGGCTGGCGCTTGATTTTTCCATCCGCGGTGAATGTCATTTTGAATTTGGCGCCGGCCGACGGGGTAGCGGCAGTAAACGGCTGGCCGTTGAAGAATGTCGTCTGAATGTCGTTTGGCGCAAGCTTTGCCGGCGGTGCGGCAAAGACCTGGGAAACCGTGAAGGCGGCGAGAACGCCGCCGGCCGCCAAGCTCGCAATCCCTGCACGCATCGGAAGCCTCCACAGCTCATGATTCGGAAATCCCATCATAGCAATTTTACCGCGCGTTCCGAGCGTCCCGTTTTCACCTCGCCTGACTGTGATAGACGCTGTTCGGCCGCATATCGGTCGCGGAGGCCACCCGATTGGACATATTGAAGAACGCGGCCACCGCCGCGATGTCCCAGATATCGCGCTCGGTGAAGCCGGCGCGGCGCAGCGCTTCGCGATCGGCGTCTTCTATCGACCACGGCTCCGCCGTGAGCTTGACCGCGAAGTCGAGCATGGCGCGCTCGCGCGGCGAGAGCCACGCGGCGCGATAATTCATCGCGATCACTTCGCCAAGCGGCGGATCGCCGGAAAGCGCCCGCACTGCGGCGCCATGAGCAACAAGACAGTAATAGCACTTGTTGTGCGAGGACACCGCGACCGCAATCATCTCACGCTCGAGCTTGCTTAAACCGGACGGGGCCAGCATCAAATCGTTGTACATCGCGACGAAGGCCGAAAGCTTCGGCATATCGAACGCGTAGGCCTTGAGCACATTGGGAACGAAGCCGAGCTTCTCCTCGCACTTGTTGAAATAAGCCTGCATCTCGGGTGACAGTTTTTCCGGCGGCAAGTTCAGCGCGATGATTTCGGTATCGTCGCGTGTGGCCGCGGGCGCGCGGCGGGCGGCCGCCGCCCGTCCGGCAGCGGCCTTTTTGGGCATGCGCTTGGCCAGCTTGACCATAAGGGACCTCTTGACCGAATTTCTCACAGCGCCCAAGCCGTGCGCGCTGCTAGTGGTCCGGTTTTAGCATTCGTATCCCGTTTCGGCACGCCCTTGTGCGAATGTTAAAATCAAAGGACCACTGGCAAATATTAGTTCTAGGGGAGCTTTGGATTTCACATTCGCTTCACGAATTGGCGGTTGGGTAGATAGCGAATGTCAAATCCGCTCCCCTAGCTCGACAGATTGTGCGCTAGCGAACCGGCACATCATGCGACTATTATCGCAGGCGAAGGCGACCGGCGAGCCGGCACGGGAGAACGATGGTCGTCGAGGATAACCTCCGCGCCGCACAGGAGAATGCGACCCAGTCGCTGATCGGCGCGGCGGCCGCAGTTCTTGCCGCACGCCGGCCGGACATTCCGCGTAATTTTCTCGCCGATTTGTACGCGCAAGCGCTGCCCGACGACTTCCAACACTACGCACCGGACGAACTCGCCGGCCTAACCGAACAAGCCTGGTCATTTTTGCAGGCGCGCGAACCCGGCGCCGCCAAGATCGGCTTCGCGCCCGCAGCTTCGCCGCGCGGCGAGGCGATTTTGCAAATCGTCAATGACGACATGCCGTTTTTGGTCGATTCGGCCCTCGGCGAACTTGGCGAGCGCGGTTTGGACATCCGCCTGTTGGCGCATCCCGTTTTTACGGTCGAACGCGACCCGGCGGGCAAACTCACGGCGTTTAAGGGCGCGCGCAAAAGCCAGGGCAGCCGCGAGAGCTACATTCATATTGTTACCGGCGGCGCGGACAACGAGGGCGAGCGCGCGGACATTGTGCGCGCCTTGCACCAGATCCTGGCCGACGTCGCCGTCAGCGTCCACGATTGGCGGCCGATGCTTGCCCATATCGGCGAGGTCGTCGCCGAGTTGCAGACCAATCCGCCGCCGCTTGCCGCCGACGAAATCGCCGAAGCGATCCAGTTTCTGCAATGGCTGGCCGCGGACAATTTCACCCTGCTCGGCGCTCGTGATTACGCCTACGCCGGCCACGAGAGCGAACGCGAGCTCACGCCGAAATTCGAAACCGGGCTCGGACTCTTGCGATCTCCCGACATGCGGCTTCTACGCCGCGGCAATCAGCTCGTGACCATAACGCCGGAAATCGATGAGTTCCTGAAGGAGCCGAAGCTCCTCATTGTCACCAAGGCTGCGGTTCGCTCGCGCGTGCATCGGCGCGTAAACCTGGATTACATCGGCGTGAAGCGTTTCGACCCCGACGGCAACCTCGTCGGCGAAAGCGCATTGTGCGGCTTGTTCACTTCGACCGCATACACGCGGGCGGCCCGCGCCATTCCCTACTTGCGGCACAAGCTCGACGACGTCATCAGCCGCGCTGGGTTCGATCCATCGAGCCATTCCGGCAAGGCGCTGGTCAACGTGCTGGAAAATTATCCGCGCGACGAGCTGTTTCAGATCGACGAGGACACGCTCTACGAATTCGCGCTCGCCATTCTTCAGCTTAACGAACGGCCGCGTGTCCGCGTGCTTCCTTGGCACGACCGTTTCGACCAATTCGTTTCCGTGCTCGTTTATGTTCCGCGTGACCGTTACGACAGCGAGATCAGGGCAAAAATCGGCAATTACCTCGCGGCCGCGTTCAAAGGCGAAGTTCGGGCGTTTAACCCGTTTTTTCCCGAAGGGCCGCTGGTGCGGGTGCATTTCATCATCGTGCGCACCGAGGGCAAAACGCCGGCGGTCGATCGCGGCGTTCTTGAGCGCTCGGTCGAGGCGATCGTCCGCAACTGGGTTGATGGCCTGAAAGATGCGCTCGGCCGCCCCGCGCAGACCGGCGCCGGCCGCACTTTATTTGCTCGCTACGCGGCGGCGTTTCCCGTCGACTACCGGGAAACCTATCGACCGGCGGCTGCCGTGGCCGATATCGGGGCGATCGAGGCGCTCACAGCCGAGCATCCGCTCGCGGTCGAATTTCACGCCAATCATGGCGCGGAGGATGCCGCGGCCGGATTGAAGGTCTTCAGCCACGCGCGGCCCATCCCGCTGTCGGAACGCGTGCCGGTGCTCGAAAACATGGGCTTCCGCGTCGTCGACGAACGCACCTATCACATCGAGCCGAAGGACGCGTCCGATATCTGGCTGCACGACATGGTGCTGCAAAGCGGGTTGGAGCAGCCGTTCACGCTCGCCGAGTCCAAAGAAAAATTAGAGGCGTGTTTTCTCGCGGTGATGGAGGGCCACGCCGAAGATGATGGCTATAACGCGCTGGTGCTCGCGGCAGGCCTGATCTGGCGAGACGTCGCGCTATTGCGCGCCCACTCCCGCTTTCTCCGGCAAATTCGCGTGCCATACTCGCAGGATTACATGTGGGCGACGCTGCGCAAGCACTCGAGCGTGGCGGCCAATATCGTGAAGCTTTTTCATGCCCGTTTCGGCCCGCATCTCGGAGTTACAACGGAACAACGCGCGGTCCAGGAAGCGGCGATCACCGCGGCGATCGAGACGGCATTGCAGACGGTCGAGAGTCTCGACGAGGATCGCATCTTACGGCATTTCACCGGCGCGGTCGAAGCCGCAGTGCGTACGAACTTTTATCAACCGGATCGCGACGGCAAACCGAAAGACCTCATTGCCGTTAAATTCGCCAGCCGCAAACTCGACGCCGTGCCGTTGCCGCGGCCGCTCTACGAGATTTTTGTCTATTCGCCGCGGGTCGAGGGCGTGCATCTTCGCTTCGGCAAAGTGGCGCGCGGCGGCATTCGCTGGTCGGACCGGCCGCAGGATTTCCGCACCGAGATCCTCGGCCTCGTCAAAGCGCAGAATGTGAAGAACGCGGTGATCGTTCCGGTCGGCGCCAAGGGCGGGTTCGTGCCGCAGCGTTTGCCGGGCATTACCGCGCGCGAGGCGATTCAGGCCGAAGGCACCGCGTGTTACCGGCTCTTTATTTCGACGCTTCTCGATATGACCGACAATATCGGCATCGGTACGATTGGCGTTGTTCCGCCGCCCGAAATGGTGCGGCAGGACGGTGACGATCCCTATCTCGTGGTCGCCGCCGACAAGGGCACCGCGACTTTCTCCGACACCGCCAACGACATCGCGGCGGCGCATGATTTCTGGCTTGGCGACGCCTTCGCCTCAGGCGGCTCGGCTGGCTACGATCACAAGAAAATGGGCATCACCGCCCGCGGCGCCTGGGAATCGGTCAAGCGCCACTTCCGCGAGATGGACACCGACATCGCCAAGACGCCGTTCACCGTGGTCGGCGTCGGCGACATGTCGGGCGACGTTTTCGGCAACGGCATGCTGCGCGAAAAGACCATCAATCTCGTCGGCGCTTTCGATCATCGCGACATTTTCATCGATCCGGAACCCGATGCGGACCGAAGCTTCGCCGAGCGAAAGCGTCTGTTCGATTTGCCGCGTTCGAGTTGGCAGGACTTCGACAAATCGATCATTTCCGAAGGCGGCGGCGTTTTCTCGCGCCGCGCCAAAGAGATCAGGCTTTCGCCGCAAGCACAGAAGTTGTTCGGCGTATCCGCAAAAGTCACACCCTCCGAGCTGATCCGCACCATTCTCTCCGCGCAAGTGGATCTGCTTTTTTTCGGCGGCATCGGCACCTATGTCCGCGCCACCGACGAAAGCGATGACGCCGCCGGCGACCGCGCTAACGACCCAATTCGCATCGCCGGCCATGGCCTGCGCTGCAAGGTCATCGGCGAAGGCGCCAATCTCGGCATGACCCAGCGCGGCCGCATCGAAGCAGCATTGCGGGGCGTGCGGCTGAACACCGACGCCATCGACAACTCGGCAGGGGTCAATACGTCGGATATGGAAGTCAACATCAAGATCGCGCTCAGTATCCCGGTGCGCGACGGCCGTTTGGCTATGGATGCGCGCAATGCGCTCCTTGCCGAAATGACCGATGAGGTCGCCGCCCTCGTGCTCCGCAACAACTATTTGCAACCGCTGGCGCTATCGCTGTCCGAACGGCGCGGCATGGAGGATTTCGGCTTTCTGCAGCGCCTCGTTCAGATTCTGGAAGGACGCGGATTGCTGGATCGCGCCGTCGAATTTCTGCCCGACGACGTTGCGCTTGCCGAACGCCGGCGGCGCTCACAGCCGTTTACGCGTCCTGAACTGGCGGTCCTGCTNGCCTATGCCAAAATAACGCTCTACGAGGATTTGCTCGAATCGGCCGTNCCCGANGACGCTTATCTCGGCCGCGAGCTCGTCCGCTATTTTCCNCACCTAATCCCCGAGCGNTTTCCCGATGCGCTGACAAAACACCGGCTGCGCCGCGAGATCGTGGCCACGCAGCTTGCCAACTCGATGATCAACCGGGGCGGGCCATCTCTCATTGTGCGCATTGCCGACCAGACCGGTGCGGCGCCAGCGGATATCGCTTTAGCGTTTGCCGCGGTGCGCGACAGTTACGGCATGACCGCGCTCAATACTGCTGTCGATTCTCTCGACAACGTCGTCGCCGCAAAAGTCCAACTCGCGCTCTATCAGACGATCCAGGACCTGCTGCTCGATCGCATCATCTGGTTCTTGCGCAACGTGGACTTGACCAACCGCCTTGCCGAAATGGTGGCGCACTACCGCGACGGCATTGCCGCGGTCGCCGCCGCGCTCGAGGGCGCACTNCCCGAAGACGCGCAGACCGCTCGCGCGGCACGGCGGCAAGAGCTGATCGGCGCCGGCGTCCCCGAAGCGATTGCCGCCAATATCNGCAATCTCGGCCCGCTCACCGCGGCGCCCGACATCGTGTTGGTCACCGACCGCACCGGCCGTCCGATTGGCGACGTGGCAGCTACCTACTTCGCTGCAAGTGCGTTCTTCGGCCTCGATTGCATTGTCGCCGCCGCTGGCAATATTCCGATCGCCGATTATTTCGACCGGCTAGCGCTGGATCGCGCTCGCGACTCCATCGGCGATGCTGAGCGCCGTCTGACCGCGGCGATGATCGGCGACGGTCCTGGCGGCGCCGGGGCCGTGGAGCGCTGGGTCGCATCCCGCAAGCCCGTGGTCGAGCGCATTCGCGGCGGAATCCACGAAATCGCCGCATCCGGGCTTACACTGTCCAAGCTTGCGGTTGCCGCAAGCCTATTGGGGGATTTGGTCAAGGATTGAGCGCACGAAGGTGCACGAAAAAAGGACCCCAAGCAGATACGCGCTTGGGGCCCTTGTAGTCGTTGCCTCAAAACTTAGGCTTATTGGACCGGGCGGCGGGGTGTCGGGGGATGGGGAGCCGTCCGGTCCGCCTAATTCGCGGGAAATATGATCGCACACCGCGAATACAATGCAGTTCACAGGTTAGTGTTTGTTGCTGCGGCAAAAAGGCTCTCCCCCTTTTCAACTCACACACACTCGCCAGGCAGCGGGAGGCCGATCCCTAATCGCGNCAAAGACAAGGGGCCACATGCCGCCAGCTGCCACACAGTGATAGCGGAGCGCGCANGTCGCAGCATTAAAATCAAATTGGAGTGATGCGCGNATCGCACGCGAAAACTCCCCGCGCCAAGTTTCGGCGGGAAGATGAAATGATGTTAATGTAGGCGACTTCCGTCGAATTGCGCCTGGGCGCAAGGACTGTCTGGACTTGCTTTACCGCTGTTCGCGGAGGTCTCTCCACCGGGCCTCCGACGCGACGGCCGCGAGGCAGCAGGGTGAACGCGGTGCACTCGATACCCTTGCTCTACACGATTTCCGGATTTGGCGTCGGCCTCCTGGTCGGTTTGACCGGTGTAGGCGGCGGCGCGTTAATGACGCCGCTGCTCATATTGTTGTTCGGCATTCATCCGGCGACGGCCGTCGGCACCGACCTTCTCTACGCTGCGGTGACGAAATCAGCCGGCAGCGTTGTGCATGGGTTCAATCGGACGGTCGACTGGCGGATCGTCGGCCGGATCGCCTCCGGCAGCGTACCGACGACAATAATCACCATTGCATGCTTGAGCTTTTTCGACATCAACGGTGAGGGTGCAAGACACTTGATCGGCGGCGTGTTGGCATTGGCACTGCTGATCACCGCCATCACTCTGATCTTTCGCAACAAGATTGCCGCCCATTATGCGCCGCGAGTGAGCGCGCTTTCGCCCACTCGGATAAGGGCGCTCACCATCCTCACCGGCGGCGTTCTCGGCGTCTTGGTGTCGATCACATCAGTCGGGGCGGGCGCGATCGGCGTGACCGCGCTGGTACTGCTTTATCCAAAAGTTCCGGTCCGGCAAATAATCGGGTCCGACATCGTCCATGCCGTGCCGTTAACGCTGGTCGCCGGGATCGGGCATTGGCTGCTCGGTTCAGTGGATTGGCAGATTTTCACCGCGCTTATTTTCGGATCTATCCCGGGAATCCTGGTTGGCAGCTATGCCGCGGCCCGCTTCCCAGAAACTGCGCTCCGCGTTGTGCTGGCGCTCACGCTGCTTGCTGTTGCGGCCAAGCTATCGTTCGAGTTTATTCCGCCGCCCGCGCTCGTAGCCGCGCAAACCGTACACCACTGAGGCGTTGACGACAGCCGCAACCGACTGCAAAACCGGCGCGAAACCTCAAACCCCGGTCAAGCCGTAACGATGCAGATCGCTGCCGTGGATGTCGAGCCATACCTTGGCGCGTTGATGGTCGGGACAGAGGCGTTGAACGAGCCGCCAGAACCTTGCGGAATGATTCATCTCCGCCAGATGCGCGACTTCATGCGCCGCAAGGTAATTGAGGACGAAGGGCGGCGCGAGGATCAGCCGCCACGAGTATGACAGCACTCCTGTGCTCGAGCAGGAACCCCAGCGGCTCGCCTGATCGCGAACGGCGAGCCGCTTGACGGTGACGCCGAGTGAAGCGGCAAAGCGAAGGCTGGCGGCTTCCAAGTCGCGCCTGGCTTCACGCCGCAGGAAGTCGCCGATGCGCCGGTCGACATGCGGCGCTTGTCCGGCAACGCAGATAAGCGGCTCTTCCGCGCTATCTGGTTCAATCCACACCGTGCCGCGCGTGCCGGGACGGTGCACAATCCGATGCGGCGTGCCGCGCAACGGCACAACAATGCCGTCGGCAAAGCGCACCACTTCCGGCAGCCGGCCAAGGCGAGCCGCAATCCAGCCGCCGTGCTTCTGCGCGAACTCGCGGGCTTCCTTCAGCGTACCTCGGGGCGGAATTGTGAGGGTGACCTCACGCGCCGGCGCCGCGATCCGCAAGGTGTAGCGGCGG
>JGI12635J15846_10003117_pt1 | contig 14470 bp, 10 predicted proteins | sample BlaSpr_A8_OM2_M2_FD_15846 | JGI IMG/M metagenome (IMG submission 15846) | reverse complement strand
TCGATGGCTTCCACCTGTCCTCGAATCCGTCGAACACGACTCAAGAGTCTCGCTTTGTCTTTCGTTGTGTGCGCCATTCGCTCCGTCCTTCAAAATGATATAGTATACCCTAGTATAGTATACATAGTTTTTCAAGCACATTTCCTCTTCTCCACTTACAGGTTTTAGGATCGGGGCGCGGACTACTGGTGTGCGGCCCGTAGCCAACGGAACCCACCGCCTGTATTGCTCACTGGCTGCAGGCTTCACGCACGTTCGGACGGTGAAGGGCTTCGTCAACCGTGGGCAGGTCGATGAGGAACAGATCGAGTTTGATAAGGCAGCAGCCGTACACTCACGCGGCCGCAGACGGTGCCCACTACAACCCCTCAATAGCACGGGACTGTGACCAGTTTTGTGCCCACCACCAAACCTTACCGATTGCTACCAAGGTGAGCGGCAATGTAATAAAAGCCTGCGATGCATGCACTTGTAGCAATACGTAGCATTCCGTCGCATTTGATGTAACTTATTGATTCTTCGTGCGGAAAGACTTAGAAGGCAGACGCTCTATCCAGCTGAGCTACGGGCGCACAATAACCGCGACGCTGATTTTAGAGCATTTTTGCACCATTCCGAAAAAAAATGCCGGAGCTCAACGGAACGTCGCTAATAGACCTGACTTTCGTTTAGCTACTCTTTATTTCGTTCTGTTATTTTCGCAGGTACAATGATGCCGCAGGCAGCCGAGTCTTTCCTTAAGGTTTTCAAGTAAACAGGAGCAAAGATGAGCGCCAAACACATGGCGATTACATTGTGCTTACTGACGGTTGGAATTGCTTCGGTGACCATTGGCCAGGACATCGCGTACAAGGAAGATCCGGATGCGGCCAAGCGCATGACGCTTTTGTTAAAGGATTTCGAACCCCATGCGATGGTGCATCTGGCAGTGCATGAGGTGCAGCGCTCGAAATTTCCGGCCATCGATTTTCATAATCACGTGAATGACGCGCAAGGAATAAATGGAGAAAACGTTCCGCCCGCCGAAGTGGTGGCGAATATGGATCGAGCAAATATCAAGATCATCGTAATCCTTACGGGTTTGTGGGGAGAGAAGTTACAGGCCGTGCTGGACAACATGGTGAAGCCGTATCCCGGTCGCTTCGTGGTGTTCACGCAAATGGACTGGAGCAAGATTGACGACCCGCAGTTCAGCTCCAAGATGGTACAGCAGTTGGATGATGCAGTCAGGCGTGGAGCGCGAGGGTTGAAAGTTTTGAAAGACCTGGGATTGGGCGTTCGGGACAAGGCCGGCAAGCTGGTGGCGATTGACGATGAGCGCATGGATCCCATCTGGGAAGAGTGCGGAAGACTGGGAATTCCGGTAGCGATACATTCCACCGATCCGGAGGCTTTTTTTACTCCAACGGACAAGCATAATGAGCGGTACGAAGAATTGATGCGCAATCCGACGTGGAGTTTTTACGGAGCTAGTTTTCCCAGCAAAGAAAAATTGCTTGAGGAACGCAATCACGTCTTCGAGAAGCATCCGCGCACCAATTTTGTCGCCTTGCACGTCGCCAACTGGCCGGAGAATCTCGACGCGGTATCCACATGGCTAAAGAAATANCCCAACATGTCGGTGGAGTTTGGCGCTCGCCAAGCAGAACTTGGGCGGCAGCCGCGACGCGCGCGCCAATTCTTCGCGGAATTCCAGGATCGCATCCTGTTCGGCACTGATAGCGAGCCAGATCCCAAGATGTACGCGAATTATTTTAGATGGCTGGAAACGGCGGACGAATATTTCGAATACTGGGGATATCCGGGGCAGGGTCGATGGGAGATTTACGGGATGGAGTTGCCGGATGAGGTTTTGGAAAAGGTGTACCACAAAAATGCCGAGCGGATTTTCGCGCAGTTCAAGGGTATTGCCAGGGCGGGGGACTGAGGATGAATTTTCATTGGTTTCAGGGCAAACAATTGGCGAGAAGCCGACAGATCGTTTTGTGCGTAGTGTTGCTGACGAACGGAGTGCTGCTGTTGAACATATCCAGTTGCAACAGAGAAAGCACGAAGCAAGCCAAAGAGGGAACATCGGCGCAGATTTCTGCCGTGAATGTCCAGACTGAGGCTGACGGTATTCACGTGCAAACTTCCGTGGCTGAGTTTGTGTTGACGCCGTCGGGTTATCTGAAAAGCAGTTTAGAACAAAATGGATATGAGGCAACGCTCGACGATCCAGGCAGTGAAACGGGAACGCGTTTAATCGCAGGGCGCCAACACATCGACGATATAGTTTTCGATTTGAAAACGGCGCGCACCTCGGAGGCGCAAGGAAAGCTTGGGCGGCTTGGCAAGCATATTGAAGTTAGTGGAGCGGGCAAATCCAATCCAAATCTAAAAGAAATACTGGCGCTGGAGGTTTATGACGATTTCCCCGCGCTGGCATTGCTTTCCGCGTCGCTACGAAACGATGGAGAGAAGGAAATCTTGCTTGAAAATATGTCATTGCAAGAGCATCGACTGAATGCGTCTTTGGTCGATGGCGCAGCGGCTCCGCATGAAATGTGGTCCTTTTATGGTTCAAGCTTGAAGTGGGGCAAAGACGACGTGTTGCCCATTCCCGCAAAATTCGAACAACAAAATCCATTTGGCGCGCCGGTGGATACCAAGGGCGACTTGGGTCGCGTTGGCGGAGGCATCCCGGTGGTGGCGTTTTGGACGCGAACCATGGGGGAAGCAATTGGTCATATTGAAACACTTCCGCTGGTCATATCGATTCCTGTCAACACGACAAAAGATGGGCGCGTCGCTACAGCGGTGAATTTTCCTGCGAACACGGTGTTGAAGCCTGGGGGAGTTTATTCGACTCCGCGCACGTTTGTCGCGGTTTACAAAGGAGATTATTACGAGCCACTAAGCACGTGGTCGAATGCCGTAGAACGGGAAGGCCTCGCGCGTCCGACGAACAACGACGAGAACTACGCGGTGAGTTGGTGCGGCTGGGGCTATGAGTCCGACGTAACTCCGGCGCAAATGATTGCGACGATACCTAAGTTGAAAGAGCTTGGCATTCATTGGGCGACGCTCGACGATCGCTGGTTCAATAATTACGGCGACTGGCAGCCGCGTACAGATAATTTTGGCGGGAATTCCGTTCAAAAAATGGTGAGCGATTTTCATGCGCAAAACATAAAAGTGCAGCTGTGGTGGCTGCCATTGGCAGTGGAAGATGGGAAGTTTGGGTACGGCGGCCACAAATATGTAGTTTCTGATGTGGTGAAGCAACATCCTGACTGGCTAATTTTAGATAAGGCGGGTAAGCCTGCACGCATGACGCGTAATCTCGCAACGTTGTGTCCCGCGGTGCCGGAAGTGCAGGCTTATTACAAGAAGTTAACGGAAAGATTTATTCATGATTGGGATTTCGACGGACACAAGCTGGACAATATTTACGCCACGCCGCCGTGTTATAACCCTGCGCATCATCACAAATCGCCAATGGACTCCGTTTACGCCATGGGCGAAGTGTACAAAATAATTTTTGAAACTACGCGCGCTTTGAAGGCTGACAGCGTGACGCAAAGTTGTCCTTGCGGAACGCCGCCAAGCCTGGCGTGGTTCCGCTACATGGATCAGGCGGTTACTGCTGATCCTGTTGGGTCNGTGCAAGTGCGACGGCGCATGAAGATGTACAAAGCGTTGCTGGGACCGCGTGCCGCCGTTTATGGAGATCATGTCGAGCTTACGCAGATATCCGGCACGGGAGACAACGAACAAGACGTTGGAAGTGACTTCGCTTCCACGCTGGGAACTGGCGGTGTGCTTGGAACAAAATTTACCTGGCCAGATTATGGACCCAAGTTGAAAAATGTGTATCTCAATTCGGAAAAAGAGCCGCACTGGAGAAAATGGATCGATTTGTATAACCAGAAAATGCTGTCGAAGGGAAATTTCCTGGATTTGTATGTTTACGGCTATGATGTGCCGGAAGGCTACGCCATCGAAAAAGATGGAAACATGTTTTATGCCTTCTATGCCGACAATAAAGATGGCAAGTCTGCCCAGGCAGGCAAGCCCGCCAAGGCGAGCAGCGCTTCGAAGGGTGGAAATGATACAGGTGAGTGGAAGGGGCAGGTGGAGTTGCGCGGCCTGCAAGCGCGCAAATACAAAGTCGTGGACTATGTGAACGACAAAGACTACGGCACGGTGACTGGCCCGGACGCCAAACTCGATGCGGAATTCAACAGCAGCCTGCTGCTGCAGGCTACACCACTAAGAAATGGGCCAGTAGCGAAATAATTCAAGCCGACCTGCAAACTGCGCCTGGTGTGCTCGCTCAGATCGCCTCCGCGTCTGACGAAGCGGCATGCTTCTGCCAGTTGAGATTCAAGAATTGCTGTCGATGAAATTTATCGCGGAATGCTTCCGTTCCGCCAGCGCGGGTGACGGAAAGAGCTCCAGCAATGTTTCCAAATTTGAGACAGTCTCCGATTTTTGCTTCCCGAATATATTGGTGAATAAATCCGGCATCAAAACTGTCGCCGGCGCCGACAGCATCTACGAAGACACTGGCTATCGGCGGGGCAGAAAAAATCTCGCTCCCACGCTGCGCCAAAGCGCCCTGGGAACCGCGCTTGATTACTACAAGCGGCACGACATCGGATAAGAACTTGGCTGCGGCTTCCACATTTTGTGCACGCGATATTTTGCAAGCCTCACGCTCGTTCGGAAGCAAAACATCCACATGTTTGAGCAGCGGAAACAGATCTTCAGACCATTCCTCATCAGGATCGTCATTAGTATCCAAGGAGGTCGTGAGTCCGCGCTCCTTAACATTCCGAAAAAGATCTACCATTTTTGGCCGTAACGCACGCTGTAAAAAATAGGAAGACAAATGAAAATGTTTAGCGCTGCAGACATACTCTAAATCCAGATCTTCATAACGCATGACGGACATGGTTCCGGGATAAGTGAGAATGTAGCGTTGCGCGCCCTTAGCGAGAATAATGGTAAGGCCAGTTTGTTGGTGCGCATGCTGCCGCACGCCGGAAAGATCTGCACCGCTTTCGCCAAGCCGCTGAAGGCAGATTTCGCCGAAAGCGTCGTCTCCAATGGTGGAACTGAAGCTGACACAATTCCCAAGCAAAGCGAGATTGTGGGCGAAGATCGCCGAGGAGCTGCCCAAGGTTACTTCTAAGTCTTGAGCGAGATGTTCGCGGTCAAGTTGAAGGTTTTCCGGAAGGCCGGACAAAATAATATCGAGGTTCAGCTCACCAACGACGGCAACATCGAATTTGGAATGAGTACGCTGCACGGCTAATCGAGCTTGCAGGCAGTCAGATTTGATGCGGGCGAACGCCAGGCGGAACTTTTCTCGATGGGTGCGTCGCTAACTTTGCTTCGAACGCTTTGCATGTGTCTCCGCATAAAAAATGATTGATGCGACTATGGCCCTCGACGAGTTACACCAGCGTTACTTCAATATTTGCTTCGCGCAAACTTCTAAGATGCGGCTTCCCAATTTTCTTATCGGTGATGGTTTCATGCACAGCCGAAGTTGGCATAATAAGTGACAAACTTCTCCGCCCAAACTTGCTTGAATCGCAAACGACGATGGTGCGGCGAGCGGTTTTGGCCATCACGCGGTTCACGCGGGCTTCCAGTTGATTGGGCGTGGTCAGCCCATACTGGGTATCAAACCCATCGACCGCCAGAAAAAGCATGTCGGCGCTAAGTTGGCTCAAGGATTCTTCCGCCAATGGCCCCACGAGTGAAAAAGAATCTTTGCGAAGAGTGCCTCCAGTGAGGATCGCTTCCACAGAGCTGCCGGCTAGTTCTTCGGCGATATTTGTGGCGTTAGTTATAACTGTAAGGCTGCGGAATTGTTTGCAAGCGCGAGCGATCACTGTCGTGGTGGTTCCTGAATCCAAAATAATTACCTGGCCTTCTCGAATCATGCGGACTGCGGCCGAGGCGATTCGCAATTTGTCATGACGGTGCAGGCGTTCTTTTTCCTGGAAGGTGCGATCCTGCAAGGCGCCGGTACGAAGCGGTAGCGCGCCGCCGTGCGTGCGTTCCAACTGTCCTTGATGATGGAGGAATTCGAGGTCCTTGCGAATCGTTATCAGAGAGGTATGGAAGCGATCTGACAGATCGCGGACGAGAACGCGACCATCGAGCTGCAATAGCTCAAGAATCCCGCGTCTCCGTTCCTCATTCAGCATCGTTTAGAATTCTCGCTGTCTTCCCTTTTCGTTAAACCTCTAAAATGTTTGCTAAGTCAACTGTTCGATGGCGACCAACGGTTTCAAAGCTTTAACATCTGCTTCGCGCAGACGACCAGGCGAATCCGCCAGGCAATTAGCGGCNCCGCAAGCCGCCGCCAATCGCAACGTGTTCTCCACACCGAGTCCCACCGACATAGCATAAGCAAATGCCGCTACTGTGGCGTCTCCACAACCGACACCCGAAGTAACCGTGACCCTGGGTGATTTCGCGTGGTACGTGTCTTGTCCAGCTCCAGCCTGCCAAACAAAGCCATCTTCTCCAAGGCTTACGATTGCGCTGCGGGCTCCAAGTTGAACAAGCCGGTTGGCAGCATTTTTCCACGACTGTGGGTCGCCGATCTCTTCACCGATAAGCCATTCGGTTTCTTCTCGATTAGGCTTTATAAAATCGGGGGCGGCAGCGAGAGCGAGGCGCAGCGGTTCTCCACTGGTATCCAGAAATATTTTGTGACCGTGCTGGTGTACCAGTGCGGTTAGCTTCGCATAAAAATCTGGATCGGCGCCGATTGGCAGGCTGCCTGAAGCAATCACAATTCCGGGAATTCCTGGCTCAGAAAAAGCCTTGTTACATGTTTCAAGAAAACTTGTCCATTCCTTTTCCCCAATTGGCAAACCAGGTTCCAGCAATTCGGTTACGCCGCCGCGGTCGTCGATGATTTCTAAATTTGTTCGCGTACCCACGTTTGCCGTTACGGGTTGCACGCGAATACCTAGAGCCAGCAATCCGTCAAGCAGTTGCGTTCCAGTGAGGCCACCCGCGAAACCGATCCACAACGGATCCGCACCCAAGGCTAGCAATACCATCGCAACATGCGCGGCTTTTCCGCCTGGCGCCGCTCGCACATCGCTGATGCGATTCACGCGGCCCGGAATCAAGGTTGAAACGCGCACCCGTTTGTCGATGGCCGGATTGGCGCTCACACACCAAAACGGGTTTGCGAGGCGATTCAACATAATCACTGAGGCGAAACCGACGTGTCGCGCATCTCGTAAAAGCTAAACCAAGGCTTTGCCGATCCGAGAAGCGCATTCACGCGCTGAATATTGTTCACGCCCTGGTTTGCCAACCAATCTTCAAGAGCGGAGAGGCCTCCGGAGGCAAAGATCGGGACACCATCCTTCCACGTCGCGCGGCCGCAAAGTACGCCTGAAAAAGTTGCACGGGCTTCGGCTGCAAGCTGGAGAGTTTCGCTGAACATTTCGTTGCTGACGCCTTCCGACAGATAGATAAACGGCTTCCGAGCCGCGGCGGCAGCACGGCGAAAATGTTCCTCGGCTTCTTCGCGAGTGTAAACCGCGTTTTGACTCTTTCCACTCCCCACGAAAGCCATGTTTACCGGGACACCGACCTTAAGGACGTCGACGCGATATTGCGGCTCGGAAAATTCCTCAATTCCGCGGGTTACAACTTCAGGCTTAAGCACGGCAAATTCACGGCCCTTCTCGTTCATCTCATCGTGATAGGCGACCAGCTCGAGAAAGTATGGCACGTCCTGCGCGGCGCACTCTTCGCCGACACGCTGCACCCAATCTTTTTTCAGATCGTTGACAGCTGTTGCACTGAATGGCGAATAGTACAGCAACGTTTTTATTCCATCGGCGCCGGCGGCCGCCAGCGTTTGCGCGGACCAACCATCCAAAAGCCGTGGCAGCCTTCCGGCTACGGATTTGTCGTAGCCAGTTTGTTCATATGCGAGAAGGAGGCCGACGTTTTTTGTACGCTGTTTGGCGGCTGATAGGCCGATTTCCGGGTCGAGCAGAATAGCACTGGCGTGAGGCGTTAAAATGCGGCTAACCGCCTCCTTAAATTGCTCCAGAAGTTCACGGGGAATCTGGTCGCCGGCGATGCCGGTGGCCGCGGTAAAAAGTTTGCACAATGCGCTGCGCTGATCTATTGCCAAGGCGGCGATGACGCCGCGGCTATCGGCGATCGCTTCCAGCCCTTTTTGTTTTCCTTTCGAAATGTTCACATTTTTCCTTGGCTACGATCGTGAAGCTCTAACGCAAAGCCTTAGTCAATCGATTCTGCATCCTCAAACCATGTGACGGCTCCGCGCTCCAGCGTGGGCAGAGTGAAGACCAGCCGATCTCCGACATGTTGTCCATGGACGGTTTGTGTTTCCCCCAGGAAGGGAAGGATGCGAAGAGTCCTGCGGTCCGTGGCAGGCGTTGAGATTCGCACTCCGGCTTGCGGCGTGGGCACCGCAATCTTGTGCGGCACCAGGCCAGTAAAGTTAGCGAAAAAAATGGTCGGCTTACCATTCACGACAGTGATGTTCGCGGCCACCGCGGGCGGAGCTTCAACGGACAATTGCGGTCTAGTATCGACAGTAGCCAGAAACTCTGCAGGAATGATTTGCGATGCGGCCGCAAAATCTTTCTGCGCACGTTCAAAGTAAGCCTTCGCGGGACATTCCCGGAAACGAACGATTCCTGTTGCATTACCTAATTCGGTGGCGTCGGTTCCGGCGATGACGAGATGTCCTCCTTTTGACAAGAATTCCCGCAGGGACGAGCGCTCCTCGTCGTTGAGAATACTTACATCTGGGAGAACCAGAACGTGTCCTCGAAAGGCTGCAATTGTACGCGGTGTAACGACCTGAACTTCCAGATGTTTTTGTAACAGCAGCAACAATGTACCGCGATACGACGGCAAAAACCCTGCGCTATCGTAATTTCTGCTCTTCGGCGAAAAATATACGCCCACAGGACTAAGGGGGCTGCGCGGAGAATAAAAAGTTTTCTCGTGCTGCGCGATCCACTTGAAAATCTGCGTGCGCGTGCGGATATCGTTCGAACCGGCCATGGAATGTCCAGGCGCATCCCACACATTGACCCCGACCATGATCTGCGACATGGCCAGATTCTTCATGGCATCGCTGGGCGCAACGTTTTTGTCACCGTCCCATGAATAATTAAGCAACCAGGTTGGCTTGCCTTGCGCAAAGGCTCTAAAAGACAGCATCCCGCCCTGATACAGAAACCAATCCAATTGCGTGCGCGACGAAGCCATGTGATCGCCGCTACCAAATTCATATTCGTGAGCGATGGCATCCACCACCCCGTACATTTCGTATACATCCGCGCCCACACGAACTGCTTCTTCTTCGATGCCCGGATAGATTTCTGGAATGATGGCGATGCTGGGGTTAACACTTCGCGCTGTCTGGCCGATCTCGCTCACAAAGTCGGTCAAAGTAGAAATCCTGAAATCAATCCACTTGCGAAAATTAACATTCACAAAATCACCGAGCTTTAAGTCATGGCGCGCGTCCGGACCGGTGCTGCGCCGGAAAGCACTTACGGTATATTCGTCGAAACTTGCCCAAGTATTTTCCCAGCCATCGAAGTGGGTCATCCAATAGGGAATATCCACATAGATTCCGTCAATCCCCGTTGCGGCAATTTCGCGCACGCGTTGCATGTAATTTGTGCGCCATTCTACTGCGTATGGGCTGATCCACACATCTTCATCACCTGGCCTGATCCAAAAGGCGGCGCCGGGAGCAAACACCGCAGGCTCGCCACTGATCTTTCGTTGCAACCAATCCGGATGATCCTTTAAAAGGCTGTGTTGAGATTTGTCCGCATGTGCGATGATGCATTCTGTTCCGGCAATGTACACGAAACTTTTATTGCCGGCCTTGTGCGCTTGCTCCGCAACGGCGCGAATCGCTTTTAGTTTTTCCGTAGGGTCGAGGAAGCTTTCGTAGCGTCCGGTGATGTCATTGTCAACCTCGATACCGAAAACGCCACTGGCCTGCGCATCCTTCACAATGGCTGCCGCGTTGTCAGAGCGCAACCCATAGGCGCCGATACGCGTAACGTGCAGCCAGCTTTGCTCCGGGCTGCTTGCCTGGGCAACGGCGCACAAAATCACGCAGTAAAACGTGGCGATGGTCCAGATTTTCATTCGAGCATGATCCTAGAATTCGAAGCGCAACCCGAATTGAGCGTGCCTTGGTGAGTTCGCGCTGGAGGTCACCGTTCCAAATGAACCTGGGTTGGTCGGGTCCGTGGATACAGAGGTATTGGGAGGCGCGAATCGAATCGTGTTCGTGAAGTTGAAGAACTCCGCGCGCACTTGCAGCTTCATACTTTCACGAATGGCAAATTCTTTGCTGAACGAAACATCGGCGTTGCGAATGCTGTCGGTGCGCAGCGTCGCAATGTATCTCGGTGCATCGCCCGGCACTTCGTCACCTGGATAGCCAAAACAATTTATGTTGAACACCGAGGAATTTCCGGTGCCGTTCAATCCATTCTCGGCAGCGTGATGGTAACTGATGCCGCTGGAAAGTTGATTACACAAAATGTTGGGTCGCTGATTGCCGTCTAGAAACAGTCCGTTCGCTGTTCCGACCGTTGAGAAGGCAAGTGGCTGGCCCCTCTGGCGCGTGATGACCATGGACGCGCCGCAACCTCCAATCACGCCGCTCAGGAAACGATTCATGTCCCGACCGATCCACCGACCACGGCCGACCGGCACCTGCAAAACTGCAGCCAAGACAAATCGGTGCGTTGCATCGTTGGCGCTGACACCGTGCTCAACCTTCAGGCGATCGAGCTGCTGTACATTTCCGGCATTCAAAGTCCCGACGAAAGCATTAAACCTGCCGAGGCATCATCCGAGGACTTTGAAAATGTGTAGTTGCCTTCAAAACTGATGTAATGACTGGTGCGTTTTTGAAAGCGCACTTGCAAGGAATTGTAAAAGGAATTAGCGCCGAGATTTGGCAGACCTGTGAAGCTGCCATTAAATTGAGGATAGGGCCGCAAAAGATTGACCCGCGGGATTTGTGCTTGGGTGTACAAAGACGACGGTTGATTAAAGACCAAACCACCAGCCACTTCCGTGAAATTTGTTGCCGCCTTCTTTCAGAACCAAATTAACGACCGTGCCGCCATTGTTTCCGTACTCGGCGGAGAAACTGTTATTCGCCACTTTAAATTCTTGAACGATTTCGACGGAGGGCTGGTAATACACATTGGTCGTGCCACCTTCGCCTTGTTCCGGAGCGCTGGTCAGCGCGCCGTCCAGGCGCACTTCCGCTGTTGCGTTGCGCTGCCCGTTGGAAACGAAGTTCGTTCCCGACGGATATGAATCTTGAATTCCTGAACCTGCTGCTTCCGTGACGCCACCGGCAAGAAATACGAGACCGAAAAAACTGCGGTCCGGTAGCGGAATATCCCTGACGTATTCGTTGGTGATATCCGTTCCCGAGGTGGCATTTCCGGTATCCAGGAGAGGCGGTTGCTCCGTCACCGTGACGCTGCTGCTTACCGAACTGGGGGACAGCGTGAAGTTGAGGTTCGCTTCCTGGCTGACAGCGAGCACGATGTCTTTTCTTTCGACGGAGCCGAGGTTTGGTGCTTCGATTAAAATCATGTACGTTGCGGGCCGCAAGCCTGTCAATACGTACACGCCCCTGGAATCTGTAGTTACCGATGTCTGAACGCTGGTAGCCTGATCCGTCAGGGTAACTTTGGCTCCGGCTATTACCGCGCCAGACGGACCGTGACCTCGCCGGATAATATTCCGGTATAAGTGGATTGCGCACGTACAGGCAGGGAACAGATCAACGTCAACAGCGTACATGCAATGATCCGCGAAGAAAAAATGCCTTGCGGGACAAATTTCATGCGGCTCACCCTGGATAAGCCAATTTTTACGGACTTTCGAGTACTTTCGATTAGTTACTTTTACTTGCTATTATAATTCGTGTCAAGACCGGGGATTTGCAGGCTCGGCGAGACTCGCGGGGAGATAAATCACGAATTGCCACGTAAGAATCGATGCGGCTGAGTTTGTAACTGCATCTTCCGAGTATGCTAGGAATGTAGTGAAGCGAATGGGTTAAAAGGCATGGATGAAGGCCGAGTTTCGAGACGAAATGTACTTAAATACCTGGGGCTGTTAACAGCCAGCGCTGCCGGGCGAGAATTTCTCGCGTCCTGGCTGCCCATGAAGTTGGTGCAGGGTGATGAAGACCGCGCACCTGTAACCATCTCCGGTATGCATCATGAAATTCAAGAACCAGAGCCCGTTGCAACGTACGCTTCGCAATTTTTTGATGCTGATGAATTTCGCACCGTTGAGATCCTCGCTGCGATGATTATTCCTACCGATGATGCCCCTGGAGCAAACGAAGCGCAGGTCGCCAATTACATTGATTTCGTCGTTTTTTCGGCGGCGGAGTTTGAGCCTCTGTTGCAAAGGAAATGGATCGACGGGCTAGCGTTTCTCGAACACGAAAGTCAAAAGCAATTCAGCAAATCATTTCGCGAAGTCGATGAAGCGGATCGGATCAAGTTGCTAACGGATATGAGCGCTCCGGAACGAGATCCAAACGCGAAGCATGAAGGTTTTGCATTCTTTTCTGTCGCAAAGGACATGACGGTGGAAGGTTTTTACACTTCGAAGATCGGATTGATCGATGTTCTGGATTATCAAGGAATGAATTATATGCCGGGCTTTCCGGGTTGTACGCATCCGGAACATCACTAGCGGGTAGGCAAGGGCAGAAATTTAGTTTGGCGACGCAAACTATTTACGACGTGATCGTTGTGGGCTCGGGCGCTTCGGGCGGAGTCGCTGCGTACACCCTTGCCACCAAGGGTTTGAAAGTGCTGTGCCTCGAAGCCGGCCGCATGATTGAACCGCACAAAGATTTTCACAATCATAAACCACCGTACCGCTGGCCGTACCGCGGCCACGGAAAACCGGGACAATACGGGAAGCTGCCGCAGGGGATGGAATGGAAAATTAATGAGTGGACGGATCAACTCTTCACGATTCCACACGATGATCCTTACGCTTTGGCTCCCGGAGCAAAGTTCACCTGGACGCGATTGCGCGCCGTGGGCGGCCGGACGCTGGTGTGGGGAAGAGAGTCCGGACGATTCGGTCCACTGGATTTCAAACCAAAAAGCATGCAGGACGGGTTTGGCGAAGATTGGCCCATCACGTATGAAGATCTGGAGCCCTATTATGACAAGACTGAAGCGCTGATCGGAATGTCGGGTGGTGGAGAGGCGGTTTACAATTCCCCCGCTAGTAAAAACGCGTTGCCGGCTTTCAACGCGCGCTGCGGCGAGTTGCTGATAAAAAAAGGCGCGGCAAAACTGGGCTTGAAAACGGTGTCAATGCCGCTGGCTGTGCTGAGCAAGCCTTACGATAACCGGCTGGCGTGCCATTATTGTGGCGCTTGCAACTTTGGGTGCGATACCGCGTCTCGTTTCAGCACCCTCGAAGTGCTGTTCCCTAAAATGCAGAAAATGCGGAATTTCACGCTGCGCACCAACGCGGTGGTGAACAGGGTCTTGATGGATCGCAATAGTGGGAAGGCACGCGGCGTTTCGTTTATCGACACGACCAACAATCAAGAGTACGAGGTCTTTGGCAAAGCTGTGGTTCTTGGCGCCTCCATGGTGGAGTCGCAGCGCATCTTGTTTAATTCTCGCAACCGGGAATTTCCGCAAGGACTAGCAAATTCGAGTGGAACGCTTGGGCGCTACTTGATGGAACATGTGGCGTTCAATCAGCTTTCAGGATTTTTTCCAGAATTGGCCGGAAGACCGTCAACTAATGATGATGGACCTGGCGCAAATAGTCTTTACATTCCGCGCTTCAACTATGGAAAGAAGAGCGATAAATTTTTGCGCGGATACCGTTTCACGGTGGAAACGGGATGCAGTATGGGGCCGGGGCCGGGAGCGGAGCTTCCCGGCTTCGGTTCAGCGTACAAGAAACGAATCAAGGAATTGTATCCGGCGGCTGTGAATATCGGCGGATATGGAGAAGGTCTGCCGTTCGAATGGAATTTTGTGGAGATTGATCCCGATGGATTGACTGATCGATTTGGGATCCCGCAAGTGCGTTTTCATACCAATGCGGAATACGACAACGCGTTTGCCCTACGCGATGAAATGTACGGACAGATGGAAGAAATTCTGCGAGCTTCTGGTGCGGAGCTGCTGCCCTATGAAAAACGAAACCCCTACCCGATGGGTAGTGTGACGCATGAAGCGGGCGGCGCGCGCATGGGAGACGATCCAAAAAAGTCAGTGCTGGATGCATGGAACCGCTGCCATGACATAAAAAATCTTCTGGTGGTAGACGCGGCGGCGTTCGTTTCGCATCCGGAGAAGTCGATTACGTTGACCATCATGGCGCTAGCAATGCGAGCCAGTGAACATCT
>JGI12635J15846_10003115_pt1 | contig 14476 bp, 9 predicted proteins | sample BlaSpr_A8_OM2_M2_FD_15846 | JGI IMG/M metagenome (IMG submission 15846) | reverse complement strand
AGGCTCGGCTCTTTGGCAAAACGTTGGGGATAAGAATTGAGAGCGCGGAGGAAGGTTTTGATTTCCTCAGCGACCTGGTCATTTTCCTTACTACGTTCCGCGCNACCGCGCCGGACGTAATGTTGTAACTTCGACTTCATTTACTCACTCCGAATTTCCACTCACTCCGAAAAACTTGTCCAAGCTTCGATAAAAGCCGAAGCCCTTACGGAACAAACACCCGCGGGACGGGAAGGTTTCGATTCAGGGGAGAACGTTAGGGTATCCCGGAGCCCTAGCCCAGGAAATAGCACATTGGTGCCTTATTGGGGGCTACTGTACCACAGGCGGAGCCGAATGCAAGTGCTCTTCGGGAGCCTTTCGGCAGCCGTAGAAGTGCAGGTTCAAATTCCTGCAACTCGGGAGGGTCGTTGTGTGCGCTTCCGTACAGAGAAGCCTGAAGCTTTTGAAAATTCAGCCGCGGCCGCCGTGTGGGGTGATGGAGGTTAGAAGAAGTTCTGCGTGGAATCCTTTACTGGAGATGTGAGAAGCGACAAGTTTTTTCGTTCTCTGCGCCGAGATTTGGGGGTCGAGAAAGACGACGACGGACGGACCAGCGCCGCTGAGGGCTGCACCCAGAATACCGGGCTGACCTGTCAGCTCTTGCAGGCAGGGTAGCAGCGGGCAGAGCGGTGCGCGATACGGCTGGTGGATACGGTCTTCGAGCGCCGATGCGAGCAACTCGTGGCGACCTTGCATGAACGTGGCCAGCAGGAGCATGGAATTCTGAATGTTGACCACGGCATCGGCGCGGGAATATTGCTCGGGTAGAGCGCGGCGCGCTTCCTTGGTGGAGAGAATCTGGTCGGGCAAGGCGAGCAGCAAGGGCCACTTCCCTTTCGGCTTGATGCTGACGACCTGGGCCTCGGCAGGGCCCGACATGCGGGCGATGGTGAGGCCGCCCATCCAGCAGGCGGAGGCGTTATCCGGATGGTGCTCGCGGACTGAGGCCTCGCCGATGATTTGGGAATCGGTCCAGCGCAGGCGACCGAAGTGATTGGCCAGGGCGATCCCAGCCAGTCGCGCCGCGGCCGATGAGCCGCAGCCCTTTCCGATTGGGATGTCGTTGTTGATGCGAAGCGATAGCGGAATCGGCTCGACGCGATGGTTTTGGAGGAGATCGAGGTAGGTGGTGAGAATGAGATGATTCTCCAGCGTCCGGCAGATCGCCGTATCGCGCCCTGCGGCACGAATAGCAAAACCGGCTGCGGGCCGGGCATCGATCGTGATGAAGAGATCCATCGCCAGGGCTGCGGCGTCGAAAGCGGGTCCCAGGTTGGCTGAGGTTGCCGGGAGGGCCAAGTGCAGCGCTGGCGGATGCGCTTTCTTCTTAGACGGTGGCTTAGACATCGCGGCCTGTGGGATCGGATTTTTCTGCTTGCGACGATTCTGCCTGTTCCAGGGTTTGGATCACGGCGTCCAACGTGGCGTCGAGAATGATGGGCGGATGACGCAAGGGGTCCAGTGAGTTTGCTTCCCGTTCGTGCGGGGTGTTGGGAAAGAGATCTCCGCGATGGAATTCCATGGTGAAGTCGGGATCTTTGAGCAGATTCCCGGTGAGAACGAGCACGACGGTTTCATCACGCTTCACAAATCTTTGTTGGAGCAATTTTTTCAAACCGGCTAATGTGACGGCGGATGCGGGTTCGCAGCCGATGCCTTCAGCACCAATTTCGGCTTTGGCCTGCGCGATCTCCACTTCGCTGACTTGCTCACAAACGCCGCCTGTAGCTTGAATTACCTTCACGGCCTTTTCCCATGAGGCAGGATTGCCAATGCGGATGGCCGTAGCGCGAGTCTCGGCTTGAACGTTGACGAGGCGCTTGCCTTCGGCTTCGCGCAGGGTGCGAACCAGCGCGTTGGCACCCTCGGCTTGAATCACGGACAACTTCGGCAGACGCGGAATGAGTCCGATCTCAAGCATTTCGAGCAGGGCCTTGCCGATCGCGGAACTGTTGCCCAGATTGCCTCCGGGCACAATGATGTGGTCGGGCGGTTGCCAGTCGAACTGCTCCAGCAATTCGATCGCGAGAGTTTTTTGTCCTTCCAGCCGAAATGGGTTAATGGAGTTCAGTTGATAGACGGGGGCGCGGCGCACAAGTTCCTGGAGCAGACGAAGGCAGCCGTCAAAGTCGGTACGAAGTTGGCAGGTGAGCGCGCCGTAGTCGAGCGCTTGCGAGAGCTTGCTCCAGGAGATTTTTCCTTCGGGTACGAGGACCAGGCTGCGCATCCCGCCGCGCGCCGCATAGGCGGCCATGGAGGCGGAGGTGTTGCCGGTGGAGGCGCAGGCCACCCAGCGAGATCGAGCTTGCCGCGCAAAGGTAGCGGCAACGGTCATGCCAGCGTCTTTGAACGAACCGGTTGGGTTCATGCCCTGATGTTTGGCATAGAGACGCGAGACGCCGGTGATGCGGGATGACAACGGAAGTTCGTAGAGCGGGGTGTTGCCTTCGCGCAAGGTGACGATTTGCTGTTCGGATTCAGGCGTTGGGAGAAGTTCACGGAATCGCCAGACGCCGCTGAGGTCGAGCACTGCGTTTGAGCAACGGCGTTCGCGCCAAAGGGATTTCAAAGCAGTGGCGTTCAGGCTGGATGAATTCCAGCACGGGTCGGTAATCTCCAGCAGGTTGTTGCACTGCGAACAACGAAAATCCTGGGGGGCAGTCGAAGACAGCAAATTACAACCGATGCAGCGAAAGACAAAATTCGGTTTAGCCTGGCCCGGTTGACAATTTTCTTTATCCGAGTCCGGTCGGCCCGGATTTCGATGATCCGGGTTTCGATTAGAAGTGGCGGAGAGCGGCATGGATGGACGGCGGGCTATTTCGTGCCCCGCAGATATTGGTCGCTTTTGTTGATCCAATCGGCGCGGGGAGGGGTGAAGACGTCGAGGTCCACCGTGTCTTCAACCGCTTCGGCTTTATGCGGCATGTGCGCCGGAATGCAGAGCACTTCGCCGGCATGCACGACGATTTCTTTTCCGTCGATCCAGAATTTCAACGCGCCATCGAGGATGTAGGTGAGTTGCTCGTTGGGGTGGCTGTGCTCGGGAACGATGCAACCTTTTCTCAGCAGCACGCGGGCCAGCATAATTTCCTGGCCAACGACGAACTGCCGCTGCAGCACTGGGTTCAGTTCTTCGAGCGGGATGGTATGCCACGGGATGTATTGCAATGGAGCCTTAACGGCCGCGTGTTTGCCGACGGCACGTTGCGCCCGCGAGCGGGACTTCGTGTTCTTCTTTTGTTTAGAAGTCGTTTTCTTGCTGGCCGCTTTCTTGCCAGCCGACGCTTTGCTTTTTGCTTTTATTGGCATTCGATCGTTCCCTGGATTTTTCGCAAAGTCTATAACGTCGATTAGTGAACCCTGCCTCCGTATAACTTTACGGCGGTGTCATGCAGATAAGCGTGGGCAAGTTCGAGTGCCCGGGCTTCGGTGACTTCGTTTTCCGAAATCATCTCGGCCAGCGCAGCAGCCAACGCGGTGCGAGACGACTGGGCGCCCAGCCAGTAGCTCTCTTCCGATCCCAAGGCTTCATTGTACGGGAAACAATCGGTGCCGAAGGTGATCTTATCGGGGAAGGTTTCCAGCCACATTTTGAGTGTGTCTTTGAAGGCCGAGGGATACTGGGCGAGCTCGCCGTAGGAAGAATCCAGATAGACATTCTTCATGGCGGCGAGCCAGACCGCTTCGCGCTCATGGGGATAGCCAGCGTGGATCATGACAAAGGTTGTGTCGTGATAACGCGGGTCGCGCAAGACGCTCTCCAGATTCATGATGTTGCTCTGCGAGAGATTGAAGTAGTCGCCGATGCCGACCGCGGTATGAATGTGCACGGGAAGATGCAAGCGGCCGCCCTCCAGAACGAGATAGCGGAAAATATAATCCTGGAAAGTGCGGTAATCTTTTTCGCTGGGAATGCCTCCGGTGACGTAGCGGTAATAAAGGTCGGCGGCCTGGTCGCGCGTGGGATCGCCAAAAGTGGTGGGGCGGAAATATGCGACTTCGAACTTCATCGCGATTCCGCCTTTCTTCTGGTTGTCCGCAAGAACCTGGCTGATGAATTTCAGGTAGCCATCAAGATCGGCGGGCAGCTTGGCCACATTTTCCTGCTGCATCCAACGGTGCAGCATTTTTTCTTGTAGCGGAATGTAGACGCCCTGGTCCGAATTGCGCGAGGTCTCGCTCGCGTTGTTGAAGGGCCACAAGAATGAGTCAGCGAAGAAAACCCAGGGAAAACGTTGGGGATCAAGATAGTCCGCCATCATGGCGCGATTGGCCACGGAACTTTCGGTGTTGATTTTGTCGAGAATCATGTTGAAGTAGGCGACGCCGGAATATTTCTTCTTCGTTTCGGCTTTTTTGGCAATCAGCCATTTGATGTGTTCCGCGGAAAGATCGGTGTAGGGATATCCGAATAATGCCTTAGCTGCAGCAATCAGTTCGGGATTGTCGTCGCGCTGGCGCAGGGCTTCGCTGGCATCGGGAGGAGCGGCCATGGCGTCGACATCGGGATCGTCGGAGAAGCCGGGGTGAGCGTGATGGTCGAAGGCAGGGATTTTTTCGATTTGCGGCAGAAGACGCTGATAGATCTGCTGAACGTCCGGACCAGGCAATGGACGGGCCTGAGCGGTCGAGAAAGTTGCCAGAGCGATCGCGGTGGAGGATAGCGCGACTGCAGAAAGAAAGATTTGTTTCATGAGCATGGCTTTCATGAGTATGGTTCCTTAGTGTGTGGGGACAAAGTATTCCCGCCGGGAGCTCACGACTATTTTGCGACCAGAGTTCCCTGCCAGACGTTTGAAGCTTTTATGATGCGGGCAACTGCCTCGCGCAAGTTTTCCACCGACGATGCAAACGAAAAGCGCACGAAGTCCTGGCCCGAGGGCCCGAACGCGGCGCCCGGAATCGCGGCGACGCCGGCATCATCCAGCAGAATGCGGCATATTTCTTCAGCGTTGCTGCCGGTTCCGCGACTGTCGACCCAGGCGTAGAAGGCTCCCTCGGGAGGTTCGCAGCGAAATCCGGGGACTTTATTCAAATCGCGAACGAACTGCTCGCGGCGGCGGGCAAACTCGGCAAGCATTCGCGGCGTGCTGCCCTCGCGATCCCGCAACGCATCGATGGCGGCATACTGGGTGAACTCGGCAACGCAGGTATAGCTGTTCACCGCGAGCAAGGCGAGAGCCCGTGCGACTTCCGGCGGCGCAACCGCGTAGCCCAAGCGCCATCCGGTCATGGCAAAGCTTTTCGAGAAGCCGTCGATGATCAGGGTACGCTCGTTCATACCGGGGTAGTTCAGCATCGACAAATATTCCGTGCCGTAGTTGATGCGGGCATAGATTTCGTCGGAGAGAACCCAGAGATCATGCTTGACGGCGAGTTCGGATAGGCCGCGCTGGACGGTGTCGGTATAAACCGTTCCCGTGGGATTGCCCGGGGAGTTGGTAATAAGCATGCGCGTGCGGCGCGTAATTTTGGCGGCGATCTCGGCGAGGTCAGGCTGGAAATGATTGCGAGACGATAGCTCGAAAGGAACCGGTACCGCGCCAAGGCCGAGCGTGATCGAGGGATAACCGGGAAAACCAGGATCGGGATAAAGAACTTCGTCCCCCGGCTCGAGCAACACCATCATGGAAGCGAAGAGAGCGGCCTTACATCCCGGGGCAATGACGATATCAGCAGCGGCGACGTTGAGATTGCGGGTGCGTTGCAAATAGGCGGCGATCTCCGCGCGGAGCGCGGGAAGTCCGGCGACGGCGCAGTAACGATCCTTGCCCTCGGCGAGCGCCTTGGCGGCGGACTCGACGACCGACGCTCCGGGGTGGAAATCGGGCTCGCCAAGTTCGAGATGAATAATGGAGCGCCCCTGAGCTTCGAGTTCACTGGCGCGCGCGAAGACAGACAGCGCTCCTTCGCCGCTCATAACCGACATCCGGGATGCTATCGATCGCATACGTTCTCCAAGAAATCTATAGGCCTTTGTACATGCCACCATCTACGAGGATAGTTTGGCCGGTGATATAAGAGGCACGCTCGGAGGCGAGCCAGACGATGGTTTCGGCAACTTCGCGGGGCTCGCCTAAGCGCTTCAGGGGAACGTCCGCGGCCCAACCGCCGAAAATTTCCTGTTCACTTTTTCCTGCGGCGGAGGACCGTGCGGTCGCCAATTCCTTTAAGCGATCGGTGGCCGTGAAGCCGGGACCGACGTTGTTCACCAGAATTCCGTCCTTGCCGAATTCATTGGCCAGGCTCTTGACCAGACCGACGACCGCAGCCCGCACGGCATTTGAGAGTACCAGGTCGGCGATTGGCTGCTTGGTGGTGATGGATGTGAGAGTGATGATGCGGCCCCATCGCTTGCGCTGCATGTGGGGGATGACTTCGCGGGCGAAATAGACCGTGCTAAGAAAATTCAGCTCCAGGGCGCGTTGCCACTCCTCGAGGCTGGCGGCCAGAAATCCTTTGGCAGGTGGTCCGCCAGCGTTGGTGAGACAGATATCGACGCCGTCGAATTTCTTTGCGACGGAAGATACGAAGTGGCTGACGGCCGCCGCGTCGGTAACGTCGAAGGCCTCGGCAAAAACCTCGGCGTCGTACTGCTTTCGAATATTCTCGGCTGCTGCCTGCAAGGTCTGCTGGTTGCGCGCGCACATGGCGACGCGGCAACCTTCTGCGGCAAAAGCCTCGGCGGTGGCGCGGCCTATGCCCTGACTGGAAGCGGCCACAAGAGCGACGCGGTCTTTCAATCCAAGATTCATTGAGCAGGAATTATAAATGGTGCGGACCGAATCCCCCGCTTGCCGGAGTCCCCCTACGGAATTAATCTGAAAGTAGCGAGGGCAGCATGAAACGACGTACCCATCACACCGAGACGAAAACTGTGCGCGGCACCGCTGATCTGGACAAGAAAAACGGGCCCTTGGCCACGCCTATCTACCAGACTTCCACGTTTGAAGTTACGGACAACGAAGAGCAACTGCGTGCCACCCACACCGATCATTTTTACACGCGATACGGCAATCCAACGAATACGGTGGCGGAAAAAACCATCGCGGCGCTCGAAGGCGTGGACGCCGCGCTGACTTTTGCCTCAGGCATGGGCGCGGTCACGACCACGCTGATGGCTCTGCTCAAGAGCGGCGACCATGTGGTGGCGCAGCACGATATTTATGGCGGCGTGAACAAGTTTCTCTCGCAGTGGCTGCCGAAGATGGGCATCGAGACCACGTTTGTCGATACAACGGGTTATGAACAGCACGCACGGGCCATCCGTCCTAATACGAAGTTGTTTTATATCGAGTCGCCAACGAATCCTATTTTGCGGGTAGTGGACTTCAAGAAAGTGGTGGGAGTGGCGCGGCAACACAAGCTGCTCACCATGATTGACGCGACGTTTGGGACGCCTATTAACCAGCGTCCGGCGGAATACGGCATCGACCTGATCATGCATTCGGGAACGAAGTATCTGGCCGGCCACTCTGATGTGATTTGCGGGGTGGTGGCCGGACGGCAAGAATTCATCGACAAGATTCTCGACACCCGCACGACTCTGGGCAATTGCATGGATCCTCACGCGTCGTGGATGTTGGTGCGCGGCCTCAAGACCCTGGCAGTGCGGGTCGCGCGGCAGAATGAGAGCGCGCAGCGCGTCGCGGAATTCCTGGCGGACCACGCAAAGGTGAGGAGGGTGCATTATCCGTTTCTGAAAAGCCATCCACAGTATGCCGTAGCGCGCGAGCAGATGAGCGGGGGCGGAGGCATGGTGAGCTTTGAAGTCGAAGGCACCGGCGAGGACGCGCGCAAAGTGAGCGAGGCGATGAGGCTCTTTACATTGGCGCCGAGTCTGGGCGGAGTCGAATCTCTGGTGTCAATTCCTGTGCTGACATCGCACGCCATGATTCCCGCTGTCGCCCGCGCCAAGATGGGAGTGACGGAACAGATGATCCGGCTCTCCGTGGGGATCGAGAATGCGGATGATCTGATCGCGGACCTGGAGCACGCGCTAGAGGCCGTCGCGGCGCCGCACATGGTGCAGGCGCGATAAGGCTCGAGTGTCGAATAGCCGCGAAGCGGGCTTGAACTCCCCCGCCTCGCGGCTCCTTCGTCAGAAGGTAAAGCGCGCTCCAAACTGGAACTGGCGCGGGGTATTGACGGTGTTCGTGATATTTCCGAAGGGAATACCCTGCGTCGTCGCAGTCGTAATGTCGGGCACGTTTGGATATCCGAATTGCGCCGTGTTGCTGAGGTTATAGGAGGAGACATCAAAGCGGAGCGCTTTCGTTTCCCCGAAAGCGAATGTCTTGTAGATAGAGAGGTCTAAGTCGCGCGCTCCTCTCGTGCGCACGTGGTCAAGATAGGCCGGGGCACTGCCGGGAACGAACGGATTCTGCGCGCCCCCGTTCTCGGTGCCGGGTATCGGGAAACAGTTGTCGGTGAACCATACGGCTACGGTATGCGGAGCGCCTGTTGCCGGATTGCAGGTCAGGTCGGCTCGCTGATTGAAGTAGGACGGGTTTATTCCCGATAGCGGGGAGGCGATCGGAACGCCGGTGCCGAGATAGAGTATGGCGTTGGTAGTCCAGCCACCCAGAGCTGCGTTTGCGAAACCATTCAGGTTGACACCCCTGCCCTTGCCAACTGGCAAGTCATACGACATTTCTCCACTGAACTGATACTTGACATCCTGGGGGCTGATGGAGTGTTCAAAACCCAGATTCCTGAAGTCCTGAGCGAGTCCCAGGTGGCTCCCTATGAAACCCAGAGGAGGATTGCCGTCGTCGGTGATTATTTTTCCCCAGGTAAAAGTGGCGAGCGTGGTGAAGTGATTCGTAAGCCTTTTTTGTACTTTGGTTTGCAGAGAACTATACTCGGAGTCCCCCGCGGGGAAGCCATTGACAACGACGCCGTTGCCCGCACCGTAGCTGCCGTTGCCGAACTGCGGGAACTGCTGGAGTGTCGCCCATTGAGGAACGGGTCCGCTGAAGTTGGCGTTGAGGCTCACCGGCCCGGCGTTCGGAACCATGCACGATGGGATCGGGACCACGCATAGGGAATTGTTGTATTGTGCGATCGTGCCCAGATCGAGCTGGTTTAGGTCGACATTGCCGAAGGGCAGGAAAAGTCCCCGGCTGCCGACATAGCCGGCCGTCACCACGACCTGATGCGGCAACTCGTACTCTACGGCGAAATTAAAGTTGTAGATGGTCGGTGTGCGTTGGGAGCGCAGCACGGTGCTCAACTGTATTCCCAGATTATTGGCCAGACCCGGCAGCCCGGTAGTGAGGGTGGGGACGATTCCACCGGGAGTGCCAGGGGGATTGGGAAATGGGTTGCTCAACGAATAAGGTCCGGCGAAATTGTCCGTCTGCCCGGGCACGCAGGGGCCGTTACCGGTGTTGAAGACCGTATTGCCGCCCGGGCCGAAGCAGGTGGCGTTCCACTCTGTTTGAGAAGAGAACCCGTCGGTGTTCAAGAGGGCGCTACCGACATTGTGCGTGCTGGGTCCGTAGTAGAAGCCGGCGCCGCCGCGCAGGACGAGATGAGTGACTGGCTGCCAGGCAAAACCCAAGCGAGGTCCGAAGTTGTGCAGATTTGTTGTAAAGGGGGAGCGATTGCTGCCGCTGGTGTAGATTTCCGCACCGGTGTAGGAGACACCGTCAAACGTATTGCTTACGTTGGGATCGAAGTATTCCTGCCGGTTAAAGCGTTCGTTGCGGCCGCCGAAGATGTCCCAACGCAGGCCAGCAGTTATGGTCAGAGTCTTCGAGGGATGGTACGTATCCTCGATGAAGGCCGCATAGTAGGGGTTGGACTCGGCTGCGAAGACGTCCTTGGTGAAATTGGGGTAGCCGGAGACACTTTCTTCGGTGCCTGGCACCGTGCCCATGCCGACGAGGAGGGAGGCGAAATCGCTGCCGCCCACAACGCTGGCCACGGACTGGTCGGTCGCGCTCACGTCGAACGCGTACGAACCTGCGGGTGCAGGCGGCTGGCCGACGTTGAGGTACCGCTTCATCCACTCGAAGCCGGCCGATATCTGGTGTTTGCCCCGAACCTTGGTGATGGCGGCGTTGGCGTCGCTGTTCTCGCTGGCGTAAACAAAGTTGTTGAAGTCGGCGGTGCCACCGACTCCCTGGCCCAGATCGTTAAAGAGCATGAAGGGGAGCTGTTTGAAGACCTGCTGCGCAGCCAGCGAGGCGGGAAAACCGAGCTGCGTAATGTCAGTGTTACTGTACGCTGGATTTCCCTGATTCTCGTGATGGCGGGTAAAAGAATAACGTAAATTCAGGACGGTAGAGGAATTAAGCGTCAGGTCATCGGCGATCAGGATGTTGCGCCCGTTGGTAGTGTTCTGGGCAAAGTTCGGGTCCCACCCGGGGCTGGGGAAGACGTTGGCAGTAGAGAAGATTATACGGTCGTAGGAAAATCGGGTAAAGATACGCTGCCTCTCGCTCTTGGCCCAATCCAACCGGATGTCGAACCTGTGCGCATGATACGGGTCCAGGCCCGGCAGACCGAAATTGTTCTGAACGTCGCTCGTCGCCGAATCACACGTGGTAGGGCTGGGGATGTTGCACTTTGGCATATTCGACAGAAACAGTAGCCCGATCGGATTCGGATTCGGGATTATGTTCCCGGGAAACGGCTGCCGCACGCAATTCACCCCCGGAGTGCAGCTGGCGGCGTTTGCGTCGGGCTTGGTTGGATCGTAAATAGCGATGGGAGCGGGAGCACCGTTGGCGGTATTGTTGAGAAGGGCCGAGAAGTCTCCGGTCCTTTCGGCGCTGGTGGGAACGCTGAAGAGGTCTATGCCCTCAAACTGCACCTGCTGCGTGTCCTCGTAATCCGCGAAGAAGAAGAGCTTATCGCGCTTGATGGGTCCGCCGATGGCGGCGCCCTCCTGATAGCGGTGGAAGTTGGGGGGCGTGTTGCTCAGGCCTTGTTGGAGTTCACTTTGCTTGTTGAAGTATTCGTTTGCGGACAAGGCGTTGGGCCGGAATACGCCGAAGACGTCGCCATGAAACTTATTGGTGCCGGACTTGCTCACCAGGCTAATCACGCCTGCCGCTCCGCTCTGGTAGGAAGCCGGAGTGTTCTGAGTCTCCACCCGCACTTCATCGACGCCATCCTCGGGAATATTCATCGCCGGGATGATCGCCGCGGAATTGTTTTCCGCAATGCCGATGGGGCTGCCGTCGAGCATGTAGTAGACAGATCCGACGATGGCGCCGTTGATCGTGGCGGATGAGACGTCGACTCCCGGGCGCCCGACCGAGATGTTCTGAATCGACTGCACCGAATCGCTTGAGTTGGGCGAGCCGTTGGGTGGAGTCACACCCGCACTCAACTGCACGAGATCAAAAACGTTACGATACAGCAAGGGGACCCGGTCGATGGTCTCGGAAGTGATGAGCGAGCCGACAGTGGAGTTGCTGGGCTCGACCAGTTCCGTTCCTTCCGTCACGGTGACCCGCTCCGATATAGCACCCACGCGCAGGGTGAGGTCGACCTTGGTGATCTGATCGACGTCAACCGTGATCTTGTCCAGCGCGACACTGGCAAAGCCCGCCTGGCTGGCCGTGACCTGATAGACCCCGGGGTTGAGCGAGATGAAGGTGTACAATCCCGCTGCGCTGGCGGCGGTATGCAGAGTCACTCCAGTGGCGTGGTTTAGCAGGACTACCTGGGCTCCGGGGACTAAGGCCCCGCTAGGGTCGGTGACCGTGCCGCTGATGGTGCCTCGTCCGGCCTGTGCGAACCCAGAGATTGCTGCGAACCAGAGAACCAAACACGCACCGAAGCGCCAGCCCGCCCCTCCGGCAACGAAATCCCGCGAGTTCATGCCATCTCTCCTCAGCCGTCGATATTCCGCTAAGCAACCGTGGCGGCCACAGCGTTATTAAAACGTATGAATAGTGCGTTTTTTGAGCATCTCATGTCAAGAAAAAAACACGAGCATCGCACCATGCGATGACTCCACTGGGGCAGGATCAGCTCTCTTGACTGCTTGCCACCTGTGTCTAGATCAGGCTGCGGGTAGACTCCCGAACGACCAACTCCGGAGGAAGTTTGCGATGATGGGCGGTAACTTCCTTTTTTTCGTGTACGCTCTTGATGCCGTCGAGTACCACGCCGACGGCGCCTGCACCCATACTCTCCATGGGTTGCCTGACGGTGGTAAGCGGCGGAGTGAACAGAGCTGAGGGTGCAACGTCATCGAAGCCGATTACAGAGCAATGTTCGGGAACGCGCATACCGGCTTTGCTCAGGGCGCGGATCGTGCCAAAGGCCGTCATATCGTCGAAGGCCAGCAGCGCGGTGAACTGGCGCTTCTGCTTCAACAGATCTTCTGTGAGTTTTTGGCCCATTTCAAAACTGGAAAGCGGGTCGCGCGATTCCGGTAAATCAACGATCAGCTTGGAGTCGAGTTCCAGACCGCTGGCCTTGGCGCAGTTGCGGATGCCGCGCCAGCGCGGAGAACTGTCGCTGAGAGTTTTGGGACCGCGAATGAAAGCAATCTTGCGGTGGCCGAGAGCGTGCAAATGCTCGAGCGCAAGGTATCCGCCGACTTCGTTGTCGACGGTGAACGAACTCATCGCGTCTCCCTTGAGTTCGCAGCCGATGATCGCGGTCGGGATGCGGCTCTTCTCCAGGTCGCCAAGCAAATCGATATTGAGAAAGAGCCAGTTGGCCAGGACGATCAAGCCTTCGATGCGGCGATCGAGCAGCATCTCGAGATAGCGCTCGAAGCGGCTGCGCTCGTTGTGCACGTCGGTGAGAATCGGCAGATAGGAGGCCTGGTAGAGAGTGTTTTCGATGCCGCGCAGCACCATGGTGCAGTAAGGGTCGGTCATGTCGAGGACCATAACGCCAACCGTGTGGCTGCGTTTGCTGCGCAGCGAGCGGGCAAACTCGTTGGGGCGATAGCCGAGCTTTTCCGCCGCGCGCTCGATGCGCTTCTTGGTGACCGCGGGAATGTAGCGCGCCAGCGGAGCGTCGTTGAGCACAATGGAAACCGTGGTAGAAGAGAACCCGCTCTCCTTCGCTACATCACGAATGGTGACCATCGAAAGCTTTGCCTCGTAGTGCCCAATTTGGAACGCCGGACCGTTAAATCCGTCATGCGCATTTTCCCTATACTCCTGCCGCTTGATTGATTGCGGAGGTTGGCGGACACTACAGCAGAGAGTGAGACCAGTGTCAAGCTTACATATCCGGTTGCGCGGGTGTGCGTGGTTATAGCCAATTTGCCTGTGGCTATGCCATTGGACGACAGCTACCCAGCTGATCAAATCCGGCGAAGGCTCGGCTGAAGCTGGAGGCCTCGGTCCGCATCGACAACGAACGCCGCGCGGAGCGCCAGAAGCAGGCGGAGACCGGCACCGTCCCGTCGCCCGAACTTCTTCCGGGTGAGCAATAAAGGACTGGCCAAATCGCAGCCGGTATACCTTAGTAACTTGCGTGGGGCGGTATCCAGGTTGCTATCTTGGTGTTCGTTGACAACCCCAGTGTTCCAGACCATACTTCGCACGAGCTAGAAAATTCAACTCACCGGTCCTTGGCTGGGACAGGTAAGTTTTCTCAGCGTAAAGTGTGTCCTCTGCGAGTATTTTCGCGCTGAGTGGGGTTTCACCGTGTCAGCCCAGGAGGATCCTCGTGTCGAAACCATCTGCTTCGAAAAGACAGGCCTGTGCCCTTTGCGTGATTGCCATGGTTGGCATCGCGCTGGTTGTTTTGAACGTGGCTAATCGCCGCACCACGTCTCGTGCTTCGTCGCCGTATCTGGCGTCCCAGCCGAAGAGCATCCCACCTTCCGCGCGAGAGCGTTTTCAGGCCGCCTTTGCTTCGCTCCCGCTGGCGTTTGAGCGGAACCAGGGTCAGGCCGATCCCCAGGTCAAATACCTGGCTCGCGCCAACGGTTACAACCTATTTCTGACGAACAATGACGCGGTGTTCGCCTTCCATCCGAGCCATCCCAAATTCTCCGCAGGGGAAGTGTCCAGGCATCACCGCGGGCCAGCCTTCCCGGACAACGATGGGCAAAAGAGTGTGCAAACCGTGGTGCACATGCGATTCGTGGGAGGCAACAGCGATGCTCAAACCGTAACCGAGCAACAGCGGCCGGGCACGACCAACTACTATCTGGGAAACGATCCCAAGAACTGGCACAGCGACATCTCGCAATATGGCCGGGTCGTCTATAAGAATGTTTATCCGGGAATCAACCTTGCTTATTACGGCGAGCAGAGGAAGCTGGAGTTCGATTTCATCGTGGCTCCGCAATCTGATCCGACGTCCATCGATCTTGCATTCAATGGCGCACAAAAGTTAACCACCGATACGTCCGGCGATCTGATCGTGTCATCGGCTGCGGGCGACGTGGTGCTGCACAAGCCGGTGGCTTATCAGCAGCAGGGCAGCAATCGGCAGCCGG
>JGI12635J15846_10003107_pt1 | contig 14490 bp, 13 predicted proteins | sample BlaSpr_A8_OM2_M2_FD_15846 | JGI IMG/M metagenome (IMG submission 15846) | reverse complement strand
CGCCGATGACAGCCCCGAAATTCAATACATGCAAGAGCGGCGCAAGCAGCTCGGTGGATATCTGCCGGAGCGCAAAGTCCGGTCCAAACCGCTCGCTCCGGTTTCCGAGTCTCACTTTGAGGAATTTTACAAAGGGACGGATGGCCGCGAAGCTTCCACGACCATGGTTTTCGTGCGGTTGCTTTCGAAATTGCTGCGCGATCCTGAAATCGGCAAGCTAATCGTTCCAATCATTCCCGATGAAGCTCGCACATTCGGCATGGAGGCGCTGTTCCGTCAGGTAGGTATTTATTCAAGCGTCGGGCAGCTTTACGAGCCGGTAGATATGGCAACGCTGCTCTACTACAAGGAAGCAAAAGACGGGCAGATTCTCGAAGAAGGCATTACCGAAGCGGGTTCGATGTGTTCACTTATCGCCGCGGGAACAGCGTATGCCAATCACGGAATCAACACGATTCCGTTTTTTATTTACTACTCGATGTTTGGATTTCAACGCATTGGCGATCTGATCTGGGCCGCCGCTGATATGCGCACTCGCGGCTTCCTGATCGGCGGCACTGCGGGAAGAACGACGCTGGCCGGGGAAGGTCTGCAACATCAGGACGGCCACAGTCATGTGCTCGCGCTGTCGGTGCCGAATCTTCTCGCCTACGATCCCGCGTTCGCCTATGAGATCGCTATCATCATTCAGGATGGAATTAAGCGAATGTATGTGGACCAGGAATCCATCTTTTATTATTTGACAGTCACCAACGAGCCTTTGCCGATGCCCGAGATGCCCGCTGGAAAAGAAGTCCGCGAGGGTATCCTGAAAGGTCTGTACCGCTTCAAGTCTTCGGAAAAGAAAGACGCGAAGCTGCACGCCCAGCTGTTCGGTAGTGGAACGATCATGTTCGAAGTGCTCAAGGCGCAGCAAATTCTTGAAGAAGAATATGGCGTCGCTGCCGACGTATGGAGCGTGACCAGTTACAAAGAGCTGTACCGCGATGGCAACGATTGCGACCGCTGGAACCTGTTCCATCCCGGTCAAACGCCACGCGTGCCTTTTGTGACCCAATGCTTGAAAGATGCGCCCGGAGTATTGGTGGCCGCATCTGATTACATGAAGGTTCTGCCGGAATCGATTGCGCAGTGGATGCCGCGTCCTCTCGTGGCCTTAGGGACGGACGGTTTTGGCCGAAGTGAAAATCGAGCTGCACTGCGCGATTTTTTCGAAGTCGATGCCAAACATATCGTGCTCGCGACTTTGAACGCGCTTGCCCGCGACCGGAAGATTGAATCGAACGTCCTGCAAAACGCAATCAAGGATCTGGGAATCAATCCCGAGAAATTGAACCCTGCAATAAGCTAACGGAGAAAAAGTTTCGTGACAGAATTTAAATTACCGGAACTCGGCGAAAATGTGCACCAGGGCGATCTTGTGCGTTTGATGATTTCGCCCGGCTCCAGCATCACCGAGGGCCAGACTGTAATGGAACTCGAAACCGACAAGGCAGTGGTCGAAGTGCCGTCCTCGATAACTGGAACCGTGACCGAGGTCCGAGTAAAAGAAGGCGAAAAAATAAAAGTCGGTCAGGTCATTTTCACCGTCGATAACGGTGCGGGGGCTAAATCACAAGGGGCCTCCAGGCAGAACGAAACCATCGCGGACAAAACAAACGTCGGAAAAGATAAGCCGCCAGACGGTTCTTCAAAGCCGCAGAGCGCTGCTGCTCCATCTTCTTCATCCGAGAAACGCGCCGAACCGAAGACTGAACCGCCGCAAGCTCCAAGTACAACTGCGGGTTCTCCCATTTCCGAGTCGACTGGCGCCTCTGAATTCAAGCTCCCTGAACTAGGGGAGAACGTCCATCAGGGAGATCTGGTTCGCCTTATGATCTCCGCTGGCGACAAAGTTTCTGAAGGCCAGCCAGTGATGGAGCTTGAAACGGACAAAGCCGTGGTCGAAGTTCCGTCTTCGGTTAGCGGAGTTGTGAAAGAAGTGCGGGTAAAGCAAGGTGAGAAGGTAAAGGTCGGCCAAGTGATCTTCACGCTGGAAGAGGGCGCATCGGCTCATCAGCCTCAACCAATCAAACAGGCGCCGGTAGAGCACATGTCCGAGCAACATGGAGCCCGGCTGGCTTTCCAGACCGCAATCGAGGCTGAAGGCAAAACTGAGGAAGAAGCTCTCCCGCCCGACCCGCCGCAAACCCGGCCGGCGGATTTCAGCATGCCCGTGCAACTGGGGAAAGTTGCCGGAACCGAACATCGCGATCCGGTCCCTGCGGCTCCGCACGTTCGACGATTGGCGCGCGAACTGGGTTTGGATATTCATGATGTGAAGGGTACCGGGCCTGGTGGACGCATCAGCGAAGACGATGTGAAGGCGCATTCGAAGGCCCTTCTTGCTTCAATGGCGGCACAAGCGCCGCAAGCTCACTTTTCACAGCCCACGCTGCCGGATTTCTCCAAATGGGGCAAGGTCGAGCGAGTTTCCATGCGCGGCGTTCGGCGAAAAACCGCCGAACATCTTTGGGAAGCTTGGACCACGATTCCTCACGTCACGCAGCAGGACAAAGCTGACATCACCGAGCTGGAGCAGTTGCGTGCGCGCTTCGCGCCAAAGGCGGAACAGGCTGGCGGAAAAATGACCGTGACTGCAATTGCCCTCAAGGTCTGCGCCGCGGCTTTGAAAGTATTTCCTCAGTTCAATGCCAGCATCGACATGGCCAAAGAGGAGATCGTTTACAAGCAGTACATCAACGTTGGAGTTGCAGTGGATACAGACCGCGGCCTGCTCGTTCCTGTAATTAAAGACGTCGACAAGAAGAATATCGTCGAACTAGCCGCTGAACTGACTCAGGCTTCCAAAAAAGCCAGAGAAAAGAAATTAACTGGGGACGAAATGTCAGGCGGAACGTTTACGATCACCAATCTAGGCGGCATCGGAGGCACAGGATTTTCGCCAATTGTGAATTTTCCGGAAGTTGCAATCCTCGGCCTCTCCCGCTCCAGCATGGAGCCGGTTTGGATGAACGGAAAATTCGAACCGCGTCAGGTGCTTCCTCTGTCGCTATCCTACGATCACCGCTTGATTGACGGCGCGGATGCCGCACGCTTTCTGCGCTGGATCGCTGAAGCCTTCGAACAACCATTCCTGCTATCGGTTCAGGGATGACCATGTCCTCAACTATGGGTCAAGAAGAACTGGTGGCGGGACGAGACCTGCTCGTCAAGGTCTACAGCGCCTTCAATCGGCGCGACGTGGAATCCATTCTCGCCGTCATGCATCCAGATGTTGAGTGGCCCAACGGAATGGAAGGCGGATGGGTTCACGGTCGGGAAGGTGTACGTGCTTACTGGGCCCGTCAATGGGGTCTAGTTGACCCTCACGTCGAACCTGTTGCCTTCAAGACCGCTGAGGACGGCCGGATTGTCGTTGATGTCCTCCAGGTAGTGCGTGACCTTGCGGGTACGGTCCTCATGGATCGGACCGTCCAGCACGCGTACCTCTTGAATGATGGCCTCATCCGCAGCATGGAAATCCGCGAGTGAAGCCTGCGGTTATCCTTCCCCACGAATTTTGTTTTCTTTATTTCTCAGTTAACGGACACAAATGTCGACAAGCCCTGATATGAATGTCGCGGTTGTAGGCGCCGGGCCCGGTGGATACGCCGCCGCGTTCCTCGCGGCCGATCTTGGAATGAAAGTTACGCTGATCGATCCGGAGGTCAATCCTGGCGGCGTTTGCCTCTATCGCGGATGCATTCCTTCGAAAGCCGTCCTGCACGTCGCTAAATTGATTGGCGAATCCCGTCACGCCAAAAATTGGGGTATAGAATTCGGCGAACCTAAAATTGATTTGCCGCGCCTGCGTTCATGGAAGGAAGGCGTCATCAAGAAGCTGACGGGTGGGCTGGGCCAGCTTTCGAAGCAGCGGGCCGTCCAATATATTCAGGGCCACGCTGCATTTGAGAACTCCAACACGTTGCGAATTAAGACGGCTGATGGCAGCGAACAGAGTCTCAGGTTCGATCGCATCATCATCGCCACGGGCTCGAGGCCGTCTGTAATCTCAAGCCTCAAACTCGAGAGTCCGCGAATGATGGATTCAACCAGCGCACTGGACATTCAGGACATACCCAAAAGTTTGCTCGTCGTTGGCGGCGGTTACATTGGCCTCGAGTTGGGTAGTGTCTACGCTGCGCTCGGGTCGAAGGTGTCTGTGGTTGAAATGACGCCCGGTTTGCTCCCGGGAGCAGACCGCGATCTCGTGCTCCCACTTCAAAAGCGCATCGAAAAGTCATTCGAATCGATCCTGCTGAATACGACAGTCACGTCGGTAAAAGAAGATGCTAATGGGATTCGTGTCAATTTCGACGGACCAGAGGTGAAAGAACGAGAGAAAGTCTTCGACAAGGTTTTAGTCTCAGTGGGACGTAAACCGAACTCCGAAATTGCCGGTCTCGATAAAACTAAAGTCGTCATCGGACCTCGTGGCTTTGTCCAAGTCAACAAGCAATTGCAGACGGACGATTCCGCAATTTATGCCATCGGCGATGTCATCGGCGAACCCATGCTCGCCCACAAGGCTACTCACGAAGGACGCACCGCGGTCGAAGCCATCGCTGGACACAAAGTTGCCTTCGAGCCAAACGCTATACCAGCAGTTGTCTTCACCGATCCAGAAATTGCCTGGTGCGGCCTCACCGAGACTCAGGCGCAAAAAGAAAATCGCGAAATCAAAGTTGCGAAATTTCCATGGGCAGCTTCGGGCCGCGCAACGACCCTCGATCGCACCGAAGGGATGACCAAGCTCCTAATCGATCCCCAAACCGAGCGAGTATTGGGCGTCGGCATCGTTGGCGCAGGCGCTGGAGAGTTGATCGCCGAAGGAGTACTTGCCATCGAGATGGGATCGTTGGCCAAAGACGTTGCGCTGACTATCCACCCGCACCCCACCCTCTCCGAGACATTGATGAATGCGGCAGAAGTGTTCTTCGGAACCAGCACAGACATATATCGCCCCAGACGGTAGTTCTGCTGCTCTTGACTGTATATACTAATAATATATACTAGGGGGATGGCCAAGACCGACGTTGCCAAACTATTTCGCAATGGAAGCAGCCAAGCTGTCAGGCTGCCTCGCGAATTCCGCTTCGACGGTGACCGCGTTCGCATTCGACGGGTGCCTCAAGGAGTGCTCCTGGAGCCTTTGATTCCGGATACGTCCTCGTGGTTCGAAGAGCTGGACCGATGCAGATCCGAGGGTTTCATGTCCTGGGGCCGCCGTCAGCCCAAGACCCCAAAGCGCGAAATTTTCAAGTGAACTATCTGCTCGACACGAACGCTTGCATTGCGCTAATCAACGACAAGCCAATGTCAGTCCGCTCCCGATTTCAAAAAGCGGTATCCGCTGGTTCTCAGATATTCGTTTCATCGATTACGGCTTTCGAGCTTTGGTATGGAGTCCGGAAGAGTTCGCGTGAGGAATTTAATACCAGGCGTCTTCAGACGTTCTTGGCAGGTCCCATCATCACGCTCCCTTTTGAAGATGAGGATGCCGCTGCCGCAGGTTCGGTTCGAGCGTTCTTGGAAACCTCTGGCAAGCCCATCGGAGCTTACGACTTGTTAGTTGCCGGCCAGGCACTGCAGCGCCAGTTGACCCTCGTAACCGCGAACGTGGCCGAGTTCTCAAGAGTGAAAGGTCTTGTGTGGCAGGACTGGGCGAAGTCGTAGCGCCCCGATGCGCAGATTTGGTCCCTTCTCAACTACTTATCGTAAGCACTACTAACCGCGCCGATGTCCAATCAAATGAAATGGATGCAGGATGCCGCCACCACCCGGCTCGCGTTTTCTGATATTCTCATTCGTTTTACTCCGGAGTGAAATGGTAGAGAGCAGAGGAGCCAAGTATCATCGGGGACGCTTGGGCGAAGCCTTGCGCGAGGAAATCCTCGCTATTTTGGAGGGTGAACTTGGCGATCCCCGAATCGGTCTGGCCACCGTAAGCAGCGTGGCGTTGGCAGACGATTCCCGCTCCGCGCGGGTTTTCGTCACCGTAGAGGGTGACGACGACGAAGCAAAACGCACCTTGGAAGGATTGACCGCAGCCGTCGGTTTTATTCGCCGAGAAGTGGCTGCCCGCCTTCATCTTCGTCGTCCCCCGGAACTATATTTTCAGGTCGATCGATCAGGACAACACGTCGCGAGAATCGATCAGCTTCTGAAACGAACGCGCAAAAAGAAGACACCCGAATAACGGCCCGCGAATATGTTGAAAGAGGTGCTCAAAAACATCGAGCAGCGCAACCGGTTTCTGCTAACGTCGCACGCGCGACCCGATGGGGACGCCGTGGGTTCGGCGCTCGCTTGCGGCCAAATCCTGCACTTGATGGGCAAGCAAGCCGAAATCGTTTTGCGCGACGGCGTCCCTCGTATCTACCAGTCGCTTCCCTTCGCAGGCAAGGTGGTACAGGCAGAACGCGTAAACGGAGACTATGACGCTGCCATCATTTTGGAGTGCGACAGCATCCAGCGAACCCATCTCGAAGGTCTCGAGAATCAGTTTCTAATTAATATCGACCACCACTTAAGCGGACGTCCCTTCGCCAATGTGAATTGGATTGATCCCAAAGCCGTTGCGACCGCCGAAATGGTGTATCGCGTGGCGCGCGAAGCGGGCGTGAAGGTTTCTCCCGAAATCGCTACGTGCCTCTATACCGCTGTGCTAACCGATACAGGGTCGTTCATGTTTGCCGGAACCAACGAGCACACATTCGCCCTGGCTAGAGAGTTAGTGCTAGCCGGCGCTGACCCGGCTCGATGCGCGCGAAGTGTTTACTTCGGACACTCGACTGCCAAGATGCGTCTGCTCGGCGCCGCGCTTTCGCACTTGCAGCGGGAAGGACCATTGGCTTCGATCTGGGTGACGCAGGACGAGATGAATCAATTTAATGCCAAAGAAGAAGATTGCGAAGGATTAGTGAACTACGCACTATCCATCTACGATGTGCAGGTTGCAATTTTGTTGCGCGAACTTCCGGACAAGCGCGTGCGCGTCAGTTTGCGAAGCAAAGGCGAGATAAACGTGGCTTCCGTGGCAGAGCACTTCGGCGGCGGCGGACACGAATGTGCGAGCGGATTTTCCATCGACGGACCTCTGCAAGATGCTCTGTCCCGAATTTTGGCGCTGTTCCGTCCGCCCGAATCCATACAATAGGCCGCATGCATATTTCATTAGCCCGGCAAGCCCTTTCCCTCGCCGGCGCTCTTCTGATTCTCATCGCATACATCGGCCACCAATTGAAGTGGATGGACTCCCGCAAATTCGCTTATAACGCCATGAACGCAGTTGGATCCGGCATCCTCGCTTACATCGCTTTCAGCCCGTTCCAAGTCGGTTTTGTCGTGATGGAAGTCACGTGGGCCATCGTCAGCATTTACGCGCTGGGGCGGCTCTGGAAAACGGAATGACCGTTCGAACACCGGCAGCAAAAGCGGAATCCTCCTCGCGCCTTGCCACAGACATTTTTCTTCTCGCCGGATTTTGTGGATTCTTGTTTTTCTTTGGACTCTCTTACTTCGGATTGGTTGGGGCGGACGAGCCTCGCTATGCGCAAGTTGCACGGGAAATGTTGAACCGCCACGATTGGATAACGCCCACTCTCGGCGGCAAGCCGTGGCTGGAAAAACCGGTTTTATATTATTGGCAAGCAATCATCGCGTATCGCATCTTCGGAGTCAGCGATTGGGCTGCTCGCCTCCCCTCCGCCGCCGATGCCACGCTGATGGTCGTCGCGGTATATCTTTTCCTGCGAAGATTTCGGCCCGGTTTCCAGTTAGACGGCGCACTGATGACGGCCTCCGCGGCAGGCGTGATTGGTTTCGCCCGTGCGGCTTCAACCGACATGCCCCTCGCATCCATGCTCACTATTGCGATGTTGGCGTGGTACGCGTGGTACGAAAGCCGGGCAAGAGGTTATTTAGCACTGTCATTTTTGTTTTTAGGCCTAGGAGCGCTGGCCAAAGGTCCCGTTGCGCTCTTGTTGGCGCTCTTGATTGTGGTTCTCTTTACAGTCTTAACGCACGATTTTGCAACCTTGAAAGATACGTTCTGGATCCCAGGAATCGCCATCTTCCTGGCAGTCTCCCTGCCCTGGTACGTCGCCGTGCAACTCAAGAATCCCGAATTCTTCCGGGTATTCATTCTTCAGCACAACCTGGCGCGTTTCGGGACGAATCTCTATCACCACCCTGAACCTTTTTGGTATTACCTTCCAGTCGTGTTGCTCGCGCTAATTCCTTGGACCGTATTTGTGACCCTCGCGTTTTCCAAAAGCATTAGTATGTGGTTGAAAAAAAATAAGAAACTTCGGTCTGGCGAAGAGCTCAATCTGTTTCTCATAATCTGGCTTACCGTTCCAATTCTCTTCTTCTCGATTTCGCAATCGAAGCTTCCGGGATACATTGTGCCTGCTCTCCCGGCCGGTTCCTTACTGGCTGCGGAATATATCCGGCTGCATTCCGCCAGGAACGAACCGGTCCACATTTGGCAAATTGTGATCCATGCCATCGTGGCATGCGCTCCGTTAGTGCCCGCGCTCATGATCCAATACATTTTGCTTCAGCACCGGATTCCATGGAGCAATGCTCGCGTGCTTGTCGCATTTGCGGCGGCATGCGCAGTCATCATGGCATTGACACTTAAACTGTCTGGCTTACGAATGCTCCGCTTTGTAACCTTGATTCCGGTGATCTTAGTCGTTGGCGTAGTGCTTCGAGTCGGGGCACCCGCACTCAATGCCACCCTTTCCTCAAGACCTCTGGCAAACGAGATTGAACGTCTATGCCCCAAACTTGAGAATCAATCTCAAACCATGCAGGTCGCGGTTTTCGAGGCGCCACGTGAGACCGAATTCGGCCTGACCTTTTACCTTAACCGTCCCATCGCACGCTATGAATCGCGTCAAGTCCCGGACGCGGAACATCTTGTCGTTGCGCCTACGGGCTCACAAACCGTAGTCGCAAGCGCGGTCCCCGGCCGTCGAGTCTTGTATCTGGGAACGTTCGCATCACAAGGCCTGGATTATTTCTGGGTGTCCGGAACCAGCATTCAGCAATCAGCATTCAGCACTCAGCAATGAGTTTGCGTAGAGTTCAACGACTGTCCAAAGGGCTTAGTGCTGAATGCTGATTGCTGAATGCTGGTTCTTGCCGTTTGCCTCCCGAACGTTGAAGCAACTACACTCGCTGTTTGCGCCAAGCTACACTGCCTTCCAGGAGCCCCGTTGGAGATTCTTGACCTCAGGCACTTTTCCTCTGGAGACCTGCGCCCTCTTCTAAACGAGGAGATCGATCTCTGGGCGAGCCTTCTCTCATGGGATTACAGCGGCTCCGCGGACATGATCTTGCGCTACGTGGACGCAAAGATCCTGCCTGGTTATGCGGCGATCAACCGGGGCCGCATTATCGGATATGCGTTTTTTGTTTATGAGGGCAACAAGGGTGTGATCGGCGACCTTTTCGTCGCCGGAGGGAACGGGGCGTCCACCGCCCCAGAAGTGGAGTCGAGATTACTGCTGCACGTGATCGAGACGTTGCAGCAATCGCCAGGCATTCATCGGGTAGAAGCCCAACTCCTTGTTCACCAAACCGGAGCGGTCGTAAAGCCATTTACCGAACAGGGCTTCAGTCAGCATGCCCGCATTTTCATGCTTCTGCAGCTTGGCGCCCTCCTGAAACGATCAGTCCCTTTGGACAACGAAATCGAAATCCGGGGCTGGTCTGAGCGGGATTACCAATCCGCTGCGGCCATCATTACCTCGGCGTATCGCGATCACGTGGACGCTAAGATTAACGACCAATACCGTACGCTGAGCGGATCGCTACGGTTCTTGAACAACATCGTTCGTTTTCCTGGCTGCGGAACCTTTGATCCCGAGTCGTCATTTGTCGCCGTTCACCGGCGTTCGCAAACTCTTGTGGGACTCATTCTCTGCTCGCGGGTGCGACACGACGTCGGCCACGTAACCCAGATTTGCGTGCTGCCTGAATTCCGTTCTCACGGTCTCGGCGAAGCCTTGCTCGCCGCTACTGTAGCGAATCTCCGCCAGCGCAATTTTTCACTTCTTTCGCTCACCGTCACTGACGCCAATACAAGGGCAGTGGAACTCTACAAGCACCTCGGCTTTGAAACCAAGCGGGTATTCGACGCCTTCGTGTGGGAAGGCTGAACCATTCAACATGGGCGATGGCGCGCGCAACTCCGCTTACTGAATCAGCCATATTCCTTTTTTGATCACCGAATTTCGATTTGCCGCCGGATCTTATAGCGGACTGGGTCACCGCAGGTGGTGAGGGCCTCGTCGGCACAATCGCGTTCCAGAACCTCCAGCGGATTATCGATGCTGCCGGAGATCATCTGTCCATTTACCAAGCTGATCTTGATTTGGACATCGAAGGTTTCCTTGCCGACCGAAGCGACGTATTTGTCAGCGGCCGATTTCGAAGCAAAATTCTTGGTTACTTCGACCCAATTGTTAGGAGTATCGGAGACTGGCGCGCGCATCCATGCGACGGGAAGTTTCACCTCAGGTTGCGGCGGAGGCACGTGGCGAACCTCGATGGTCGCGATCTTATCGACGGTATTCACATGCGTGAGCGTGACCTCAGAATCAATGGAATCCTCTCCAATCAAGGCATAGTTGCCATCGGCCCACGAGTTCGGGGCACCGTGTTTGAAATAAAAATGATCTCCTGGATGGGTGAGGGTTCCCTGAGCGGCAGCGACCGTCATATCCGCGTAAAAGGTCAGCAAGTCCGTAATTGGACCGATCAGAATTGGGTCGACCTGGCTCAGATTCGGGATGGACAACGTATATCCCGGACTTAGTGAAAGAGGCTGACGAAAGTTTGAGCTGGCAGAAGAGAGGGCGGTCGCCTTCTCGTTTACTACCAGATTGGACCAGCCAACTTCTTCCACGAATTGCCCGGTGCCATTCTTCTTGACGACGCCGTCGGCTTGAATCTCATAGCGAAGCGTGCCATGCCGATCCTGGTTTGTCGCCTTCATGTGGTAAGAAAGTTTTTCTCCTTCCTCATAATGTCGGGTCAAAAGTTTCTGACCTGCCGGGGTAGACCCATTCCCGGTGCTTGCCGGCTGGCCTTGGGCTAATCCGATTTGAGAGAACGCAGCGGCCAAGAAAACGTACGCTAAAAGCTGCCGAAACATTGGTGGAAGCATGACGTCTCCATTCGTGAGTTAGAACTTGATTTTCATTTTGATTTCAGCCCTTCTGCGAAGAGCTTCATCTGTAGCCTCAAGACTTTTTCGGTCTGGTGAAATGGAGGGCCTTCCATTGCCCACAGGGCCGTGATTCCAAGTTGCAGGGTCTTGAAGGCGAAAATGAGTTCGGGGATCTCGACGTCGTTTCTGATAGCGTGTCTCCGTTGCAGTGTTTGGAAGAGGGTCTCCATTGGAGGATCGATTAACTTCTGCATCTCGAGAATGTAAGGCAACGAATGCTCGGTGGGATTAACGACCTGTCCTAAAAACACTTTCACAAACGGGTGATACGGCTGCTTGAGGCGCAATTGGAAGAGGACAAACTCGGAGAGAAGTGTATCCAGCCTTTTGGATGAGGTTGCGAACCGCTGGACGCCGGACTGCACTTTGCGTTCGACATCGACCATGAAAGCTACGACGATGTCTTCCTTGGTATCGAAATAGTTGTAGATTGTTCCCTTCCCAAGATCGGCAACGTCAGCGATGTGCTCGACTGTGACTTCATCGAAGCCGTGCCGGGAAAACAATTTCAGCGCCGTCGCGATGATTCGCGCCCGAACATCCAGTTTCTTCCTCTGCCGGCGGGATTGTTCCTGCTTGATGACCACGGTCATATATGACTGTAGTCATGATGATTGTATTTGTCAAAAAAAAGGAAGACCAGTCTTTTAAGGCTTCGACCAACGGATGTTTGCTGTCGCTGTCATATAATGGAGCCGTTGGCAGCTGGACCGGACGGTCGCTCTCCGTAAGGAGGGAGGAAAGTCCGAACTCCGCAGAGCGGTGTGCCGGATAACGTCCGGGAGGATGGATTCAAGTCCATTCGACGGCTAGTGCCACAGAAAATATACCACCCCGTCCGCAAGGCCGGGGTAAGGGTGAAAAGGTGCGGTAAGAGCGCACCGCTGCCGCAGTAATGCGACAGGCATGGCAAACCCCACACGGAGCAAGACCAAATAGGGAGGGACGCGCGGGTTAGCCCGCGCACGTGCCGGCTCGGCGCGTCACAACCTCCGGGTAGGTCGCTTGAGCCTCGCAGTAATGCGCGGCCCAGAGGAATGACCGTCCCGCTGGAGCAATCCGGCGGACAGAATTCGGCTTACAGGTCCGGCTGCCACAAAGTTTTCCTTTCAATCACATCGCGAGGCTGCGACGCGAGTGTGACGCGGTTGGTGTCTACATTCCCCTTTCTCAAGTAGCTCCCTTTCATTTCTTTTTTAGGATAGACTCCCTCCCGTAAGATATTCAGCTCGTTCCTTCTGAGGAGGCCTGTATGGCGCAGCAAAGTCCGTCCGTTGTGCGTTCGGCTTCGACATTCTCCATCCTGTGGGGTGTTTCACTCATCATCTTGGGCATTCTGGCGGTGGGATCGCCGTTTATCGCCGCCGTCGCGGTCAACGTAGTAATTGCCTGGCTCATCGTTTTGGCAGGTATGGTCCACTTGACGGTCGCTTTTCACACTCGCGAAGCGGGCAGTCTGATCTGGAGACTGCTGGTAGGGCTCGCATATATCTTCTTTGGCGTATACCTGATTGCGCGTCCAGCGCTGGGTGTGGCTTCGCTCACTTTAGTACTGGCAACGCTCTTTCTGGTAGAGGGCATATTGAACATTGTTTTGTTTTTCCGGATACGCTCATTGCGAGGATCCAGTTGGGTTTTGATTGACGGGATCATCACGCTGTTGTTGGGGCTGATGATCTACGCGCAATGGCCGTCGAGTTCGGCTTGGGCGATAGGCACGCTTGTCGGCGTGAGCATGATCATCAGCGGTGTTACGCGGCTGATGCTTTCGTTTGCGGTGCGAAAGGCAACCGACACGATTTCGTCGAAGCTGGCCGCTTAGCGGGTGGCAGTAACTCTTGAAGAACAACTAGCTCGGCGAGGCGAGAGAGGATGCGACGCCTCGGGTATAGCTACGTCCGGTCAATTGGTGGCCTGGTTCGGGCGTTGACTGAACTCATGAAAACATCCAAAAACTGGAACTGGCGCGATTGATTGTCTTTCTTCGGCGCTAATCTAAGCTATCATTCGTATTCCAGACAAGGAGTAGAGCACCGCAATATGCCTGAAATTGCCCCCCATTCTCAAGAGAAAATATACCCAAGCCTGTCAGGGCTTCCGCTCTCATTCCAGTTGAACTGGCCTTTTCATAAATCGGCGTCGGGCTCGGACTTCTGGGTTTTGCACGGCGACATTCGGCTGGAAAATTCAACGGGATTGCACGCTCCCGTGGCCGTCAATCTTTCCGCAACGGTTCGCGAAGTCTTGCCTTCGCTCGACGCCAGAGATGCCGAAGGACCCGTGATCAATGCATTGCGCAAGGACGTTGATCGCAGACAGATCGAGTTTGTCAAATCGGGGAAGTTGGTGCCAGTCCATTTTTCCAGCCGCTTGTACGATTTCAAACGCAACAAATGGATTTTCGGAAAGGCGTCGGACGATGATATTGCCCGGTTACTGCTGCGCAAAGTCTATTGGCAAACCCTGGTCGCGGAGGCACCCGTTTGGCTGGGCGATCCCACTGAGGCTCTGTACGTCGAATCGAGTCCGGAACACCTGCTACAGCTAGCCGCCAAACTTAAGGAAGAAGGGCTAATCACCCTGCAGGGAGAATCAGCTTCGGCAAACGCGGCTCTGATGGCGCAAAAAGAAAAGTTCGATGTCGAGATGCACTTGGCGCTAACCGAGATTGAGAAAAAGTACGCGTTCGAGAGAGGGTAAATCCCTAACGCCGCGATCTGAAGACTCACGGTAAATCCACATCCAGCGCGTAGATGTCCTGTGTACTGAGGTCGCGTATGAAAAGCCGCGAATCATCCGGAGCCTGTCCGCCCCAGGGTCCCCAGATCCCGAAATAGCGGGGCAGTTCGTTCAGGCTGAGAATATCTTTGCAATGGTGCTCCCCGAGCCTAACCTGACAGAATTTGGACTTGGCGTTTAGGAAGCTGTCGTAGTACAGGGAACTGCTGTCTGCAGCCCAGGCAGGGTAGCCGACGCTGGCTGGCTCGGTAAGCCACTCGGACCACTTTTGGGTACGGAAATCATAGAGCATGAGCTTCTTCGATTGGTCGACAGTGACCGCGGCGAGATAGTGACCGTCGGGGGACCAGCGGGGAGAGAACAGTCCAGCCGAACCGGGAAGCGTGGACATTTGGCGGGTCTTCATATCCACCACCTGGATGCCGTTGGTAGCCGTATCCAGCGCAATCGAGAGCGCCCAAAGG
>JGI12635J15846_10003105_pt1 | contig 14493 bp, 14 predicted proteins | sample BlaSpr_A8_OM2_M2_FD_15846 | JGI IMG/M metagenome (IMG submission 15846) | reverse complement strand
CTATCTGCGGAGCAATCTTCATCTGTGGCCTCCTCCGCGGCTCCGCTCGACCTCTCTGTTTCCACCTCCTCCGCGGCTCCGCTCGACCTCTCTGTTTCCACCTCCTCCGCCACGCGCGTCCGCATCCTCGCTGACAACAAACTTCTTCTCGACACCGAGTTGCCCGCCGGGGAGACCCGTCACTTTTCGGCCAATCAGCAATTCAAGGTCACTGCGGGAGACTCCTCTGCGGTGTTGCTGGAATTGAACGGCAAAGCCATGCCACCCCTTGGAGCGCCCGGCGCCTCCGGTACAATGGTGCTTAGTCGGAAGGACTTGAGGCCGTAATCTAGTGGAAACTCTCAGCCCGGAAGTTCTCGAAGATCTGCGCCACAGCCGCGCCACACGCGAGCGAAAAATCGCTGTTTGCACCGGCGGCGCGCATCTTGCTCCCGCGGATCGCGCGGAAATCCTAACCGTTCTCGCCCACGACGCCGACGAAATGGTCGCAGCGCGCGCACAGGATGCGATTCTCTCGCAGCCCGTCGAATCCTTTGTTGAAGCACTGAAACGCGAGCAGGCTCTCCCTGCACTGTTCACTTACGCGGCAAAAAATCTTGCCGACAAACCCGGCGTGTGTGACGCCATGGTTCAAAACAAAAACTGTCCTGCGGAACATCTCGTTCCAATCGTTCGCCACCTCTCGGCGCTCGGCATCCAGGCGCTCATGGAGGAACTTGACCGCATCAGCGAATCTCCGGCGCTGGCCGCCGCCCTCGAGCATTCTTCCTCGCTGACCATCGATCAAAAAAACCAGCTCCACGAACTTCACGGCCCGGACAATCTGATCGATGAAGCCGCTCTCGCGGAAGCCGCTGCTGCGGTTGAAACCGACATTGCCAGGCGCCAGACGCTGATTCAGCGTCTGGCGAAAATGACCGTCGCGCAGCGCGTGCAGTTCGCCATGAAGGGCGGCTCCGAAGCGCGCCGCACACTCATTCGCGACAACAATAAAGTTGTCCAGCGTGCGGTTCTCCAGTCTCCGCGCCTCACCGACCAGGAAGTGGAAGCCTTTGCTGCGATGTCCAGCCTCACCGATGAGATTCTTCGCCTCATCGCCAGTAACCGCGTTTTCCGTAAGAACTACTCCGTNGTNCGCAACCTGATCAACAATCCCAAGTCGCCTCTGGACGTCACCATGCACATGCTTCCCATGCTCAACGCCGTCGATCTCAAGCGACTCACCACCAATAAGAACGTTCCCGAAACTCTCCGCACCACCGCCACCAAGCTCCAGCGCACCCGTGCGGAACTCAAGAAATAGGCGGTGATTTCTTTGAATCCTCAAATCCATTCGGTCAAGAATCTGGGCGTTTCTCGGAGGACAGCTTTGGCAACTGCCACGCACCGTTTCCAAAATCTTTTTTTCGTTTCAGTGCTTGCTGTTTTGTTCGCCGCTTCAGCAACGCTCGTCTCCGTTCCGGCAACCCGAGGAGATGTAAAGAAATCCTCCGACCCGTGGGCCCCCGCACAGATCGTCCAGCCGTCCGATTTTGCTCATGAACTCGGAGAAAAGAATGGAACGCCACCCGCCGTTGTCTACGTCGGGTTCCACACGCTCTTTGCAGGCGGCCATATCCCGGGGGCTACTTTTCACGGAACCGCTTCCACCGAGCAAGGACTAGCGGACTTGAATAAATGGGCGGACACGCTGCCGCGCGCGACGAATCTGGTCATTTACTGCGGGTGTTGCCCGTTCGAAAAATGTCCTAACATTCGTCCCGCGTTCACGGCTTTGAGTGGGATGGGGTTCAAGAAATTGCGCGTGCTNGTTATGCCCACGAATTTCGCCACGGATTGGGCCGACAAGGGCTATCCCATTCAGAAAGGAATGTAGCTGGCTGAGACGCTGGGCGCTCGAATTCGATCAAGATGCTGCCGCCAGCTGCGGGTGCTGAAGATGGAAACCCGTCGCTCCCTGATAAGCGCGCGCGAAGGCGAGGAGTTCTGCCTCGCCGTACAATTTTCCGAGAAACGTCAGGCTGGTGGGAGTTCCGGGGCCGCCGGCATTTTGGAAATCGCTCGCGTCATTCAAGGGATATTTCGGGGCGTCGTTTCCGCGCAACCCATTCGGCAGAATCACGGCGGGGTGACCGGTCAGATTTGTAATCACTAGTTGTTCGCCGCTCGTCGGCGCCACGACTACGTCAAGATCGTGGAACACTTTTGCGACGGCATCCATCGTGAGCCTGCGCGCACGGGCGGCCTGGATGTATTCGACGGCGGGGATGAAGCGCGCCGTTCGAAACGTATTCGGCCAGTCATAGTCTTTCTGCGACGTGAGCAGCTTGTCTTTCCCCGTGCGAGTCAGTTCATCGAAGGCCGCCGCCGATTCCGCAGTAAGCATCGTTACCATGGCATCGTAGGGAAACTTCGGCATCTCCACCGGAACGAGATTCACTCCCATTTCCCGAAGTTTCGCGAGGGCGGCATCGTTGTATTTTCTGTCGTACTCGGCCCGTGCACGCGTTGCCTCGCGACGAATCATTTGTTCTTCGCGTTTTTTCTGCTCTTCGGGAGTCGTGGCTGGTTTTTCCTTCGCGGTTTCTTGTTGCTCTTCTGGTTTCCGTTCGAATGCGGTTTTCAAGTAACCGACACGCAATTTTCGCCAATCCGCATTCGCGTCCCAATTGAAAGCCGCGGGGTGCACGGTTCGATCCTTGCCATCCTGCCCGTAAATCGCGTCCAGAACGAGCGCGCAGTCTTCCACGGTTCTGCAGATGGGCCCGAGCTTGTCCATGCTCCAGGAGAGCGCCATCGCTCCGGTGCGCGGCACCAGACCGAACGTCGGCCGCAGTCCCGTGCATCCGCAGCGCGTGGATGGTGACGAAATCGAGCCCAGCGTCTCCGACCCGATGCTGAAGGCCACGCATCCCGCGGCAGTCGCGGAGGCAGGACCTGCGGATGAGCCGCTCGATCCCTGATTCGTGTTCCAGGGATTCCGCGTTACCCCGCCGAACCATACGTCGCCCAGCGCTAACGCGCCAAGCGTTAATTTCGCAACGAGGACTGCGCCCGCCTCGTCCAAGCGTTTCACCACGGTGGCGTCTTCATCGATCATCTGGCTTTCGAATCCGCCTGCGCCCCATGTGGTTCGATAGCCCTTCGTGGCCAGCAAATCCTTCGCGCCCCAAGGCAATCCATGCAGCGGCCCGCGGTATTTTCCCGCGGCGATTTCCGCGTCCGCCTGCTTGGCTTGCGCCATTGCGCGTTCTTCGGTCAGCGTCACGACGAACTTCAGCGTCGGCTCATACTTTTTTAGCCGCCCCAAATACATCTCCGTCAGCGCGAGCGAGGAAACTTTTTTCGTTCGGACAAGCTCGCCTAGTTCGCGAGCGCTGGCGAACGCCAAATCCTCCAGATTCTTCGTCGCACTCGCCGGGGCAGAATTTGCGGCTTTAGAAATCCGCATGGGCTTTCGCTCGGTCTCGAACTTCATACCCGGGAGCACGGGATCGAAAATCAGTGCAGGCTCGACGGAATTAGGAATGTGCAGCTCATAAATTTCTTCGTAGCCCTTGGCTTGATCGTTCAGGCTTTCGAGCATCATCTCTTTATATTCATCGGTAATCGGGACATCGGCGATGGCTGCCGCATTTTCAATCATTTCTTTGGTGATCTTTTTCACACCCTGCGCTTGTGCTTGTGCCCACAACGCTCCCGGAAAGAGTGTTCCTGCCAAACCCATTCCCGAAAACGTCTTCATGAAATTTCGGCGATCCAGCATCCTTACCCTCCCTTTTGCGCAATCCCGCAGGCGCGCGCGTAAGATATCACAGCACGCATTAGGCCGGTTCCCGGCTTTTCTTGTTCCCGAAGATGCAAGGCGCCAAAGCAGCTCCGATGGTCCTCGTTTCTTTTTTCCGGAAAGAAAGTAAATGTTGTACGATTCCCGCATCCTGAAAGGAGCTTCCATGAAGCGCTTCTCGCGGTTTTTCGTTTTCCTGTCCCTTGCACTATTGAGTTTTCCTCTGCGGTATCTCCGCACCGCCATGGCCGACAATCCGCCCGCAGCGGGCAAAGAAATGGTCCTCAAGGCCTCCGACATTTCCCCAAAACTTTTTCCGGAACGCGTTTTTTTCCGGGGCCAGAGCGCCCCCGTACAGCTGCGCAACACCGGGGGAGTGCACTTTGCTGACGATCTTTACGTTCTTGCAGGAATGGTGGACAGTTCCGGCTACTCCACGGCAATCAAGGAAAAATACCAGGCCTATCTGCTGAACGAAGTGACACTCGAAATCGCAGGCCAAACGTTGAAGCCGGGGGCCTATGGCATCGGCTTCATAAACGGCGGAAAGTTTGTGGTGATGGACCTCGGGGCCAATGACGTCCTGCAGGCTGCTTCGCAGCACGACGCGGAAATGAAGCGTCCCGTGCCGCTGCAAGTGGTGACCTCGGCAACGTCGGGAACGTATCGGCTTTACGCGGGGCGCGATTACGTGGAATTCCGCAGGGGCCACTAGCTCTGAGGTTAGCCGTCAAAAATGAAGACCCGGGCCGAACATGACTTCGGTCCAGGTCTTTTCTTGTGGAGATTGGTTTACGACGAGCGAAGCGTCACTTCCGTAAGGCTTTGTCCTTGTCGTATTTCAAACAAAGTTCAAGCTGCTGAATCGCTCGATTGGTCGCCTCGATGGCTTCCACGCGGTGGCCACCGAAGTCATGCGCGGCGTGCTCCATATGTTCTTTCGCGCGGCGCAGCGGTCCGAGTGCTTCGTGGATTTCCGGATGCTTTTCCGCAGGAGTTGCCGCTGGCGTGGCGGGTAGCGCGCTGGCCGCCGGTGTTGCCGGAACATTGTTCTTGTCTGGCGCGGCCGGCGCCACGGTGATGAACGCAAATGCGAGAGCGAAACATGCCAAGACCAGCAGACCTATAATTCTAGTTTTCATGAGCCACTCCTCTCGTCCGAATTTCGGCTCGGACCGCAGAATTGCGCNCCTATTCCTCATCCGCACACCGTCCGCTTGTTCCCGCGGGTATTGCCTGATCGGCATGCGCCCCGATAAAGGCGTCCAGGAAATTTCCGAGTTGCCGTTTGACCTGACACTCTCTTCCTTTTAGGACAACTTCAGGGCGATGAATAGAACATTTTTTCGCATTGCTACCGATGAGAGAACAGCCGTTTTTTCCCTGCTTATGTCCTCTCGGATCTTCGGCCCGGTTCTCCCGCGGCCCGCGGCCGCCGACATTTGGGGTAGAATGCGCCCGACGGAAATCTCCGCCGAGGGCAATGATGAGGAAACGATCTAATACGGCGGCGTCACCAAAACGACAGCTCGATTCTTTTCTCGCCAAGTATGATCCGGCGATCGCGTCCTTCGGGCGGCGGGTGCTGGTCAAACTGCGCAAGCGGCTGCCCGGGGCCGTCGAGATGGTCTATGACAACTACCACGGTTTGGTGATCGGATTCGGGCCGAACGACCGGGCCTCGCTGGCCATTTTTTCGATCGTGCTGTTTCCCCGCTGGGTGACCCTCTGTTTCCTTCAGGGAGCGAAACTGCCGGATCCGCATCGACGCCTCCAGGGCAAAGGCAATGTCGTCCGGCACATGCGATTGGAGACTCTCGCGAGCCTGGACGATCCAGATGTTCAGAACCTCTTGAATCTGGCGCTGCACCGCGCGAAAGCGCCTCTCGATCCCAAGAATCGCCAGCAGCTTATCATCAAATCCATCTCGGCCAAGCAGCGGCCTCGCAGGCCCGTCCAAGATTCCGAGTAATCCCCACTTCGGTGCCGGCAGTTCCCATCGTCGGTGGCGCCTCTAGAAACTTCTTTTCCTTTGCATCCAAAGGCAACGCGCCTTACCATAACGCGCAAAGTTTCCCTTACTACCAAATCGGAGGAAATCCATCATGCACATGCATAACTTGAATTGGCTGGCGATCCTGGTAGCCGCGATATCCACCATGGTGGTGGGTTTCTTGTGGTACTCGCCGCTTCTTTTCGCGAAGCCCTGGATGCGTGAAATGGGGTACGACCCGAACGACAAAGCCAGAATCCAAGAGATGCAGAAGACTGCCGGCCCCGCGTATGCGGGCTCCTTTGCAGCCAGCCTGTTGTCCGCGTTCACGTTGGCGCTGATCCTCCATGGGCTTCGCGCGGAAGATCTCCACCACGGGTTGATGGTCGGGTTCCATGTGTGGCTCGGATTCGTGGCAACTGTACAGTTGACGAGTGTGTTGTTCATGAAGCAGAGCATGAAGTTGTTCGCGATCAATACTGGTTACCAGCTCGTCTGCTATCTCGTGATGGGGGCGATCCTGACCGTTTGGAGGTAGCTTCAGGCTGGCGTTACAAAAACAGAGGAATGAACGAGCTTGCATCCATCCGCACGGACAGCGAGAATGTCCGGCGTTCACACTTGTTCACCACACCCGTCACCGAGAACAACAGGTCTTCGCGTCCGGTCAACCGGGTGATTGCGCTGCTGGCCCTGTCTGCCCTTATCAATTACATTGATCGCGGCAACCTCTCCATCGCCGCGTCGTTGCTGAAAGACGAGCTGGGATTATCAGCCTCGCAAGTCGGCATCTTGTTGTCCTCTTTTTTCTGGACCTACTCTCTGTTCCTTCCGGCTTCCGGCTGGCTGGCGGATCGCTTTGACGTCAAATGGGTGATGGCTTTTGGATTTTTCTTGTGGTCCGGCGCGACGGCCGTCACCGGCGGCTTGCATGCGTTCACGGCATTGCTTGCTGCGCGGCTTATGCTTGGGATCGGCGAATCGGTCGCGTATCCCTGCTATGCGAGGACGCTGGTGCGGCACGTTCCGGAAGTAGGGCGAGGATTTGCAAACGCGCTGATCGCTGCCGGAGTTGGATGCGGCCCGGCCCTGGGCACGTTTTTTGGTGGGACGCTCATGGCGCGGTACGGATGGCGCCCCTTCTTCATCGTCCTGGGCCTCGTCAGCATGGCCTGGCTGATTCCCTGGTTTGCTTGGATGCCGCGAAGAGAGACCGCCATTTCGCCCGTGGAGAAAAGCAGCGCAGGGTTTCTCGAGCTCTTGAAGCAACGATCGATGTGGGGGACTTGCGGGGGCTTGTTTGGCGCGAACTATGTGCTGTACTTCGAGATCACCTGGTTGCCGTTTTATCTCGTGCGTGAACGCCACTTTTCGATGGGCACGATGGCGAGAATTGGCGGTCTGGGATACCTGTGCTACGCGGCTGCCGCTGTGGTTTTCGGCTGGATTTCAGACCGGTGGATCGGTGCGGGCGGAACGTCCACGCTGGTCCGCAAAACCTTCACTGGTGTGGGAGCGGGAGGTGCAGGATTACTCCTCCTGGCCTGTGCACTCGCTGGCCCGAGGCTTTCGGTGATTCTGTTACTTCTGGCGTTCGCAGCCGGTGGTATGTGCGGTTCCAATATCTGGGCGATCACCCAAACGCTTGCGGGGCCGAGAATGGCGGGCCGGTGGACGGGGTTGCAGAATTTCGTTGGAAATCTTGCTGGTGTCGCCGCGCCGGCGGTCACCGGATTCGTCATCGACTACACCGGACGATTCTTCCTGGCTTTCGTGATTATGGCGGTCATCGCGATGGCAGCTGCTTTTTCTTATATTTTTGTTATCGGTCCGGTCAGGGAGATCGCATGGGAAGGCTGACCAGCGAAGGGGCGTGGAACAAATGTGGTCATTCATTGAAGCTGCTCTCTCTTTGTCCTAGAATCTCGCTCATGAACGTCGATTGGCTGCGCGAGGTTTGCCTTTCTTTTCCAGGTGCCACGGAACAGCTACAGTGGGGCCATGACCTGCTCTTCAAAGTTGGCGCCAAGATGTTCGCCGTGACGCCGCTGGAGCCGGCTCCGGTGAGTCTCTCGTTCAAGGCTTCACCGGAAAACTTTGTGGAACTCACGGAGCGGTCCAACATTATTCCTGCGCCGTACCTGGCGCGCGCGAAATGGGTCGCGCTCCAGACCAGGGACGCTCTGCCGGCGGACGAACTCGCGCGGTTGCTGCGCGATTCCTATGAGATGGTGTTCGCGAAGCTCCCGAAGAAAACACGCGATGCGGTCTCCAGCGCAAAGCCTGCGGCGCGCAGGGTTCGAAACAAAAAACCTGTGAAAAAGAAACGCGGGCGTAGCCGTTGACTTCGTGAAAAGATATACCCCGCTGAGATTCCGCGCGTTCGAGCGCAAAAATTGTTCGTCGAGGTGGTCCATGATCGCACGCCTGTCACTGCTTATTATTTCCATGATGCTTGTCGGTTCAGCGGAGCTCCGATACGCAAAGCCAGCCCCGCCGCCGCGGGGTCTGTTGGTCGTTGCGAATCAGAAGGAGCACACCGTACTGGTCGTCGATCCCGACAATCGCCGGGAGCTGGCACGAGTCTCTGTAGGAGTGAACGGCCATGAAGTCATTGTGTCGAAAGACGGCCGCTTTGCTTACGTTCCGATCTACGGAAACTCCGGTGTCGGAAGGCCCGGGACGGATGGCAGCACGATTGACGTCATCGATCTTCAGGAGCGCAAACTCGCTGCGACGATCGATCTGGGCAAACCGCTCCGCCCGCATCGAGCCGAATTCGGGCCCGATGGTCTGTTGTACGTCACTGCCGAACTTGCGCAGGCCGTCGATGTTATCGACCCTTCCACGCGCAAGGTCCTCGCGGAAATTCCTACGGGCGAGCCGCAATCCCACATGCTGGTCCTTTCACGCGACGGCCGCCGCGGTTACACCGCCAACGTGAGCGCCGGCAGCGTGAGCGTCCTGGATCTGGCGAAGCGCCATCTCGTCACGACGATTCCCGTGGCAAAGAGCGTCCAGCGCATTTCCATTTCAACGGATGATCTCCGCATCTTCACACACGACCAGGATGCGCCCCGCATCGCCGTCATCGATACGGCCACGAACAAAATCACAAACTGGATTGCCTTGCCGGACGTGGCGTATGCGTCGGCTACGACTCCGGATGGTCGCTGGCTCCTGGCGGTCAGTCCGGGGGCGAATCGCCTCCATGTCGTTGATTTGCAGACGCTGAAGGTGGTGCGCTCGCTGGAGATTCCGGAGAAATCGTCGGAAATCCTGATTCGACCGGGCGGGGAAATCGGTTACGTGAGCGGGACCGGCGCGGGGAAGATCGCTGTGCTCGACCTGCGCTCTTGGACAATGCAACAGCCGATCGACCTCACTCCGGGCGTCGATGGCCTGGCCTGGGTTCCTTATTCACTTTAGAAGCCACGGAAAGGGATCCCGACGGAATCCCTGAAGTGGGAATACTTGCCTGAGGAATGCAAAAACCCACTCTCTCCGAAAGGAGGGAGTGGGCTTTTCGATCCATTCGTCCAGAGAACTTTCCGGCTATGCCTGAAATAGAGGCCGCAGATTGAGATTGTTAGAGCGCCGGGTCAGTGTTCGTGCAGGCCGTGCCGCCCGCGTTGTAGCGGATGACGCCGGACTGATCGGAGCAGAACGCCCGCTGGCCACTCTGGCCAACAGCGGTCGGCAGAGCCGTCGAGGCGTAGGTGACGTTCGGTGCACCGCCAGCCGCTACCGCTGTGAAGTTATAGCCGCTCTTTACGGCCGTGGTTGCCAAAACGTCATCGATCAAGCAAGCGCCAGTGGAAGTTGCACCAGTGGCCGTCGCGCAAGTCGCAGCTGCACCGCCAAGGGCGGACAGGTTTGCAAACCCAATCGACGGATACGTGGTGGAAAAGGTCACTTCCGCCGTGTTTATCGTGCGGAGAGAACCGACTGCCGAAGCTTCGTTAGCGGCCATACGTGACCGGAGGAGGTTCGGAATTGCAATGGCCGCGATGATCAAAATGATGGCGACCACGATCAGAAGTTCGATCAACGAAAATCCCTTTTGGTGCTTACGCATTTTCTTGCTTCTCCTTGTCATCTCAGATATTCCGTCTCGAGGTCTCATGGATATCGCCTCAACCTGGATTAAGTATAGGTGCGGCGATTCTAGCACGCCATGAAGCAGCAGTTTCAATTTGAACCCTACTCCTGTCCTACGCCGGGGAACCCTTTTTCCGTACCCTAGACCTAGTACTGTATCTGGGGCGATACTGCCCCAGGTCAACAAGCGAATATTTAAAGACCTTTGAATCAATATCTTACGACGTGTCCGAGAGACTGAATTTCTTGGTCTCGAATCAAGAACAAAAAGTTGCTTGGAAGTATACCTGTCCTTGGCTCCTTCAGGGCGCCTGAGCAAAGTGAGCCAGATGGGAGAGATTTGTTGGGCGCCGGTGGGTTCCCAAGACGGGAAGAAAGTGCCTTGGACCATCCAGTTGCCGCCGTGCTGGGCGGCCCGGTTTGAATAGCCCTCCACTTTGAAAGGCTTCAAATTACTTTTTGTCTCGATACTCTGCTGGAATGTCATCCTCAGGCACTTCATGTGTCACGACTTCGCGCTCGTCCGCGTCTCCGGCGTCTTCCACGCCTTTGACGACTTCAGCCTCAAACGCGTTACCTTCTTCGAGCAACTCGCCGACGCTTTCCGAATCGGCGCCCTCGGTCCCGGACAATCCCTGCAGATCACCCGACTGCCCGGCCGACCCAGCTCCAATCCCCTTCGGTTCGAACACCACGGTGTCCACCCTCTCGCTCTTTCCGCGAACTTTCTTATTCTTTCCTGATCTCTTTTTCCCGAGAACTTTTCTTTTCGGCGCAACCTTCTTCTTCGCCAGATACTTCCTGGGGGCAGCTCTCTTGATCGCTGCTGTTTTCTTGGACTTTTTCTTACTCGTTTTTTTGGTGGCCATGTGCAGAGTCTACCATTTTCCTTCTCACCTGTTTACCCGAACCGCGTTTTGCCCTGTCCCTCAGCTAGATGCGCCCTGGCGCCCCAAAGGATAAGCAACAATAACAAAGAGGTGGACCGCGCCCGTATGGCATCAGTCGCTGAATCTGCCTTCACTCACCACGAACCTCGAGGTGCACAAACTCCACTTTCAATGGTTCTTCCTCAAGATTCAACCGCGCCACCAGTACCGGCAACTGAAATCTCCGCGGTCCGGCGCTTCCAGGGTTGACGTACAGCACGCCATCGCGTTCGGTCTTTCCCGGTTTGTGGGAATGGCCACTGACGACAATGCGAAAACCAGATGCGGCGGGATTCAAATCCAGGGCGTTCACATCGTGCAGGACATAGATCAGGACCGCACCTGCTTCCGCAACTGCCGTCTCCGGCAGCGCCTGTGCCCACGGCTCCTTATCCACATTTCCGCGCACCGCCACAACCGGCGCGATCTTTCTTAGCTCCACCAGAATCTCCGGCTTTCCCACGTCTCCCGCGTGAATGATCAGCTCCGACCCGCGCAGGGCTTCCAATGCTTCTTTGCGCAGCAAGCCATGGGTATCGGAAATCAGACCGATCCTCTTCCTTGCGTTTGCCATAGGCAGATCGTACCGCGGAACGAATGGACTCGCGTGGCGCCCCGCCAAACGAATCACTCCTCTTGACAATCTAGGGTAACGATGCCACCTTCCCCTCGGCAATCGAGAGGAGCGCAATTCATGGCGGACAAAGCGAGCGGCCTGGTCCAAGGCACGCTGGACATGCTGATCCTGAAAACACTGAAGCTCGAAGCAAGGCACGGCTACGGGATCGCGATGCGCATCGAGCAGATCAGCAAAGGTGTCTTCCAAGTGAATCCGGGTTCGCTGTTTCCGGCGTTTCGCAGGCTGGAGCGGGCAGGCTGGCTCGGGAGCGAATGGCGGGACACGGAGAACAACCGGCGCGCGAAGTATTACATGCTGACAGCGCTGGGGCGGAAACAACTGAAGGGCGAGACCCGCGAATGGGCCAGACAAGCCGCTGCCATCGCGCGAATTCTCGAGGCGGAGTCATAGGAGGCCGGTGATGTCTTTGCTGCGAAATCTGGCGGCTGGTCTGCGGGGATTGTTCCGCAAGGAACAAGTCGAGCGCGAAATGGATGAGGAACTTCGCGCGTATCTGGATGCCGTTGTGAATGAAAAGATGCGGCGCGGGATGAGCCGCAAAGAAGCGGTGCGGGCCGCGCGCATCGAGATGGGCGGCGTGGAAGGCATAAAAGAACAGGTCCGCACGGTAAGTTGGGAGTCCTTCCTGGAAACGCTATGGCAGGATCTACGGTTCGGTTTGCGCCTCCTCCGATTCAACCCTGCTTTTGCGGCGGCGGCTATTCTTTCTCTGGCGCTGGGCATTGGGGCCAATACAGCAATTTTCCAATTGCTGGATGCGGTGCGGTTGCGCACACTGCCGGTGAAGAACCCAGAGCAGATGGTCAAGATCAACATCGATCACCGCAACGGGGCAAGCGGCAACTTTTCCACGCGATACCCGGACCTGACGTATGCCCAGTGGGAGCAGATTCGCGCGCAACAACAGGCGTTCTCGAGCGTTTTCGTCTGGGGCCCGAACCTTTTTAACATTTCGCCAGGCGGCGAAGTTCACAACATCCAAGGGCTTTGGGTGAGCGGCGAGTTTTTCCAGACGCTGGGCGTTGAGCCGGCAATCGGACGCTTGCTAACTCCGGCGGACGACCATTCGAATTGCAATTCCGCCGGCGCGGTCATCAGCTATTCGTTCTGGGAGCACCAATATGCCGGAGAGAATTCGGTGATTGGCCGAACGCTGACGATTAACCGGCATCCATTTGAAATTATCGGCGTTACACCACCTGCCTTTTACGGTGTGGAAGTCGGCCGCTACTTTGATATTGCGATGCCACTCTGCGCCGAACCGATCATCGCCGGCGAAGATAGCCAGTTACACCGGCTCGAGGGTTGGTGGCTTTCGGCCATGGGCCGGCTGAAGCCCGGCTGGAACATAGAACGGGCCACGGCTCAACTGCGAGCCATCTCGTCCAGAGTTTTCGAGGCTACCGTACCACCTACTTTCAATCCGGAACAGGCCAAGCACTACCTCGGCTACAACCTGGGAGCGTTTCCAGGCGATTCGGGTTCGTCGGAATTGCGCCGCAACTTCGAAAATCCTCTGTGGTTCCTGCTGGCTCTCGCCGGGCTCGTGCTATTGATCGCTTCCGCGAATCTGGCGAACCTCATGCTGGCACGCGCCAGCGCGCGGGAAAAAGAGATGGGGATGCGCATGGCCGTCGGAGCGAGCCGCGGCAGATTGATTCGCCAGTTGTTCGCGGAGAGCTCTCTTCTTGCGGGAATCGGCGCCGGGTTGGGGGCGTTGCTGGCAAGAAGCCTCAGCCAGATTCTTGTCGCTTCCCTCAGCACACAGAACGATCCGTTGTTTGTGGATCTCGGAACCGACTGGCGCGTTCTCGGCTTCACGGCCACCCTCGCCGGTTTGACCTGCATTCTTTTCGGACTAGCACCGGCATTACGAGCGACCGGCGTGGCGCCAGGCGTGGTGTTGAAAGAGAGCGGGCGAGGCACGACCGGAGGGCGTTCAGGTTTTGGCTTGCGGCGCATCCTGGTGGTCTCGCAGATTGCGCTGTCGCTCATGCTGCTAGTGGGTGCCCTTCTTTTCGCGCGCAGCCTGAACAAGCTGGCCACGGTGGATGCCGGGTTTCGGCAGGACGGCATTCTCGTAACGGACATCGATTTCAGCACTCTGAACTTATCGAACGAACGTCGTCTGGCGTTCTCCGAAGAACTTTTGGGCCGGGTGCGGGCGATTCCAGGAGTGGATTCGGCGGCGATCGCGGAGATCGTACCGCTGAGCGGCAACGGCGAGAATCACGATCTTTTGATGGGAACTTCGGGTTCGCCCAAGGGTGAAGCGCCGGTGGCCGCGTTCAACCGAGTGAGTCCGCGATTTTTCCAGACGCTTCAAACCCCGATGCTCGCGGGGCGAGATTTCGATGAGCACGACCTTAAAGGTTCGCCAAATGTCGCCATCGTGAACGAGGAGTTCGCGCACAAGTTTGCCGATGGCAGAAATCCCGTCGGGCTGACCTTCCGGATCGGCCGCCTGCGGACCATTACCGCGCCCTACGAGATTATCGGACTNGTGAAGGATACGAAGTATTTCGAATTACGGGAGAAAGCTCAGGCCATCGTATACACGAGCATGGCGCAGAACGATCATCCGGACACCGACGCGCAAATCCTGATTCGCTCGAGTGCGCCCCTGACCAGCTTGGTGTCCGCGGTGAAAAGCACGGCCAACCAGGTCCATCCGGGTCTCGACATCAATTTCTTCCCGTTTCATAAGATGATCCAGGATGGATTGCTGCGCGACCGCTTGATGGCTGCTCTCTCCGGGTTTTTTGGAGTGCTTGCCGCGGTGCTCGCGGCGATCGGACTTTACGGGGTGATTTCTTACATGGTGGAGCGGCGCCGGAATGAGATCGGGATTCGCATGGCGCTGGGCGCCGGGCAGCAAAAAATCATTCTGCTGGTGCTGCGTGAGATGGGCGTTCTGCTTTTGATTGGCGTAGTTGCCGGAGTGGTTCTAGCGCTGGTCACGGCGAGGACCGCCGCTTCCATGCTCTTCGATTTGAAGCCCACCGATGTGCTTAGCTATGTTCTAGCGGCGTTGAGTTTGTCG
>JGI12635J15846_10003103_pt1 | contig 14496 bp, 12 predicted proteins | sample BlaSpr_A8_OM2_M2_FD_15846 | JGI IMG/M metagenome (IMG submission 15846) | reverse complement strand
TTCTTCTCTTTGCCGTCGGATGATTTCGCGGTGACTTGGATATCTTTGCGCGGAGCGAGTGTTGCGACGCCGTCGATGCCGAAGATTTCGTGTCCGGTGAGGCCGAGCGTCTCGCGCGTTTCACCTGGCTTGAATTCGAGAGGGAGAACGCCCATCCCGATCAAGTTGCTGCGATGGATGCGCTCGTAGCTTTCGGCGATGACGGCGCGGGCGCCGAGTAAACGCGTGCCTTTGGCGGCCCAGTCGCGCGATGAGCCGGAGCCATATTCTTTTCCGGCGATGACGACGAGCGGAATGCCGCCTTCGCGATATTTCACGGCGGCGTCGTAGATCGACATTTTTTCGTCGCCGGGTTGAAAGAGCGTCCAGCCGCCTTCGGTGCCGGGCGCGAGCTGATTGCGCAGTCGAATGTTGGCGAACGTACCGCGCACCATGACTTCGTGATTGCCGCGGCGCGCGCCGTAAGAGTTGAACTCGTGCGGCTTGACGCCGTTGGCGACGAGATATTTTCCGGCAGGCGAATCAACAGGAATCGAGCCGGCGGGGCTGATGTGATCGGTGGTGACGCTGTCGCCGAGCACGGCGAGCACGCGCGCGTCGTGAATGTCGCTGAGTGCGGCGGGCTGCTTCGGCATATTTTCGAAATAGGGCGGCAGCTTGATGTACGTCGATTTCGGATCCCATGCGTAGAGATCACCTTCGGGAACCTTCATCGATTTCCAGTGCGCATCGCCTTCGAAAACTTCGCCGTACTGTTTTAAATATTGATCGGTCGAGACAGCTTTGCGCACCGTCGATTCGACTTCTTGCGGCGTCGGCCAAATGTCTTTCAGGTAGACGGGCTTGCCGTCGGAGCCGGTGCCGAGCGCTTCGGTGGTGAGATCGAGATCCATGCGGCCGGCGAGCGCGTAGGCGACGACGAGCGGCGGCGACGCGAGGTAATTCGCGCGGACTAAAGGATGGATGCGGCCTTCGAAATTGCGATTGCCGCTGAGAACGGCGACGGCGACGAGATTGTTTTCCTTGATGGCAGCGCCGATGGCGTCGGGAAGCGGGCCGCTGTTGCCGATGCACGTGGTGCAGCCGTAGCCGACGAGATTGAATTTCAATTTATCGAGAAACACATTGAGGCCACTGGCGGCGAGGTAGTCGGTGACGACTTTCGAGCCGGGCGCGAGACTTGTTTTCACCCAAGGTTTGATCTGCAGGCCACGCTCTACGGCTTTTTTCGCGAGCAGGCCGGCACCAAGCATCAGCGACGGGTTCGAGGTGTTTGTGCAGCTCGTGATCGCGGCGATGACGACGGCGCCGCTGGAGAGATCGAACGAATCGCCGTTATTTTTGACTGCTGCGTGCTTCGAAGGCGCATCGCCGACAACTTTGGTGAAGCTCGATTTCGCATCACGCAGTGCGACGCGATCCTGTGGGCGCTTCGGTCCGGCGACGGTTGGCTCGACGGTGGCGAGGTCGAGTTCGAGCTTGTCGCTGAACGCGGGATTGGGGGTCGAATCGGTGCGGAACAGGAATTGTTCCTTGCAGTAGGCTTCGACGAGAGCTATCTGCTCGTGTGAGCGGCCGGTGAATTGCAAATATGCGAGCGTTTCGGCATCGACGGGGAAGAAGCCCATCGTGGCGCCGTATTCGGGCGCCATATTCGCGATGGTTGCGCGATCGGGAACGCTGAGGCTCGAGAGGCCGGTGCCGTAAAACTCGACGAATTTGCCGACGACACCCTTTTTGCGCAGCATCTCGGTGACTGTGAGAACGAGGTCGGTCGCGGTCGCGCCTTCGCTGAGCTTACCGTGCAGGCGGAAGCCGACGACTTCGGGAATCAGCATCGAGCTTGGCTGGCCGAGCATCGCGGCTTCTGCTTCGATACCGCCGACGCCCCAGCCGAAGACGCCGAGCGCGTTGATCATCGTAGTGTGCGAGTCGGTGCCGACGACGGAGTCGGGATACGCTTCAAACTTGTTGCCGCTCTTTACGCCGCAAACGACGCGCGCGAGATATTCGAGGTTGACCTGGTGGCAGATGCCGGTATCGGGCGGAACGACTTTGAAATTCTGGAATGCGGTCTGCCCCCAGCGGAGAAATGCGTAGCGCTCGACGTTGCGCTGGAATTCGAGTTCGGCGTTGAGGCCGAAGGCATTTGCGCTGCCAAAATTATCGACCTGCACGGAGTGGTCGATGACGAGTTCGGCGGGGAAGATCGGATTGATGCGCTTCGGGTTGCCGCCCATTTTCTTCATCGCTTCGCGCATCGTGGCGAAATCGACGACGGCGGGAACGCCAGTGAAGTCTTGCAACAGGACGCGCGCGGGCATGAAGGCGATTTCTTTTTGCGCGACGCCGGGAGTCCACGAAGCGAGAGCTTTGATGTCTTCGGCGTGAACGAAGCGATTGTCTTCGAAGCGAAGCAAGTTTTCGAGTAGAACACGAAGCGAGAAAGGCAGAGTGGCGAGCTTGGCGATTCCTTGCTTTTCGAGATGTTCGAGGCGGTGAATTTCGAAGGCTTGTGCGCCGACGTTGAGGGTGTCGCGCGTTTTGAAGGAGTTGCCTCCGGAGATGGCCATTCTTGGCGATCCTTTCGTGGGTTCCGCTAGTTCTCTATCATAACCGAAAAAGTGGGGTGCCGATGGCGGGCGAAGAACGGCTTTTCTTCCTCGTTACGCTGATGCGCTACGTTGAAGCCGCTCGATGCCAGGGATTCGAGCGGCGATATCGAAACCGTGAGATGCTCCGCTCATTGAATTGAGGGCCCGGCCATCAGGCCGGTGGCGTTTTGGCCTCGCGCGCGCTGGCGATGGGCTAGGTAGCCGGGTGACGGTGTCTAATTTAATCTGGAGATGACCCAAGGCACCCTATATGCCTCCAGCCAAGACGCTCGAAGGTAGGGTCGCGGCAAGAAAGCGGCCAGGCGCACCTTTGTTTCGCATGGATGTAGCGGCGCTGGTCGCAGTCATAGCCGTGCTCGTATTCATCTTGGTGTCGCTGCATATCCAAGTGCTCGACGGCCGCCGATTCGCCGTCGATCTGGCGACGTCGAGCCAAGCCGCACCCTTGCCGGGAGCGCTGCGCGAAGATGCCATGCTGGTGTCGGTTACCCGCGACGGCGCGATCTATTTTCGACAACGCGAGGTTCGGGTCGCAGATATTGCTGATGAAATTCGAAGCGCGGTGAAGCAGGGATCCGAAAAGCGCGTGTATTTGAGCGCCGATGCTCACGCGAAGAATCAGGATGTCCGCGCGGTGATCGACGAGATCCGAAAAGCGGGCGTCGAAAACGTGAGCGTCATTACCAACGCCCCTGTCCCGACAAAGAACAAAGATTAAACATCGTCGACTGATTGGTCGCCGTGCTCTCTACCCCCGCCATCTCCTTCTACCCATGAACTCGACTGCTCTGAGCACGTAGCCCTTTATTTTTGAGCGTGTTACGGCCCCCTAAAAATATCCTCAATGAAATCTGGAGCGTGTCGATTTCGGCGCTCCTAGTTCGACGCTACAGTAGAGGCTGGATTTGACCGGCACAANCCGGAACCGCACCAGCCCGGATCAAAGTCACTGGAGAGAAGACGATGCGATACATGATGATCGTGAAGGCGAGCAAAGACTCGGAGGCGGGGAAGATGCCGGGCGAGGAGTTGATCGCAGCGATGGGAGCCTACAACGAACAACTTGCGAAGGCGGGCATCCTGCTCGATGCGGCGGGTTTGCAGGGGAGTTCGAAGGGCTTTCGAGTGAAGTATTCGGCGGATGGAAAGAAAGCGGTTGTGGATGGGCCGTTTACGGAGTCGAAGGAATTGATCGCCGGATATTGGATCATCCAGGTGAAGTCGCACGAAGAAGCACTCGAATGGGCGAAGCGGGCGCCATCGCCGCACCCGGGGCATGAAACCGATATCGAGGTGCGACGGTTCTTTGAGATCGAGGACTTCGCGCCGAGCGAGGGTCTCAATAAGCACATCGAACTCTCGAAAGAGATGCAGAAGCAAAAGAAGTGATAGAGCCGGGAAAATTTTCGACGGCGTGTCGATTTTCGAATCACTCATTCGATGTAAAAGTGAGGCCGGTTGAGTTTCACCCGGCTNATGAGACTTAGANGGGAGAAATGAAGATGAAATTTATGCTGATCTTGAAATCGACGAAGGACTCCGAAGCCGGCAAGATGCCGAGCGAGGAAACGATCAATGCGATGGTGAAATACAACCAGGAGCAAGCGGCAGCGGGAGTTTTGGTTGATGCGGCGGGCTTGTATCCGAGTTCGACGGGCGCGCGGGTCAATGTTGCGGCCGACGGAAAGAAGACCGTCGTCGATGGGCCGTTTACGGAGTCGAAGGAACTGGTCGCGGGCTACTGGCTTATCAAGGTGAAGTCGGTCGAAGAAGCGATCGAGTGGGCCAAGCGCGCTCCGACGACTCCGGGTCAGGAGATTCAGATCGAAGTGCGACAGTTCATTGAGTTTGGGGACGACTAAGAACACTTAAGAACGCAGGCTAATTTTCGGACTGTGTCGATTTTGAGGTCGCGGATTCGATGCAGAAGTGAGGCCGGAAATTGAAAATTGCCGGCAGATGAAATTCAGTCAGGAGAAAGAGCAATGCGATTCATGATGATGATCAAGATGAGCAAGGACCCTGTAGCAGGCAAAGGGCCGAGCAAAGAAGCGTTCGAGGTGATGGGAGAGTACAACGAACAGCTCGCGAAATCCGGAGTTCTGCTCGACATGGGTGGTTTGCAGCCGACTTCGAAAGGCGCAAAAATCAAATTTTCGACAGGCGGCAAGAAGACGGTAGTCGATGGGCCATTCACGGAGTCGAAGGAACTGATCGTCGGCTATTGGGTCATCCAAGTGAAATCGCTCGAAGAAGCCATCGAATGGGCGAAGCGGGCTCCGTTGCAACACGGCCCGGACGACGAGTGCGAGATCGAAATTCGGCAGTTTTTTGAGATCGAGGACTTTCCGGAGACCGAGAGAGTCAAGGCTGCGAAGGAGGCCGGCAAGAAAGCCGGCGACGTGTACAAGGAGATGGCGAAGGAGGCTCGCGAGGGGAAGTAGTAAGGCGAGGCAGGAAGCTATTCGATGCAATGCGTCGTCGAAACAAAATTGAAGAGGAGAGACTACGATGAAATTTCTGAGCATTTACAAAACGGCAGAGCGAAGCACTCCGCCAACTCAAGCGGAGATGGGCCGGATGGGCAAGCTGATCGAAGAAGGTTTTAAGTCGGGGAAGCTGGTGGCGACCGAAGGCTGTCTGCCGTCACAGCTCGGTGCGCGCATCCGCCAGACGAATGGGCAGGCTGCGGTGGTCGACGGGCCCTTTTCCGAGGCCAAAGAAGTTGTTGGCGGATTTGCGATCCTCCAACTGAATTCAAAAGAAGAGGCGATCGAGTACGTGAAAGAGTTCATGAGGATTGCCGGCGATGGCGAGTGCGAGCTGCGCCAGCTTTACGAGATGCCGGCGGACACCTGCGCAAAAGCTGCAAATTGAAACTGGCGCACCAGCGTGTGCGCGCAAATTGTTTTGCTCTACGTGAATCGTGAGTGACACGCACAAAGCGATCGAAGCGGTTTGGAGGATCGAGTCGGCTCGGCTGATTGCCGGGCTGACTCGCGTCGTTCGCGATGTGGGTGTGGCCGAAGAGCTGGCACAGGACGCGCTGATCATTGCGCTCGAGAAATGGCCGGAGACCGGCGTTCCCGACAATCCTGGCGCGTGGCTAATGGCGACAGCCAAGCATCGCGCGATCGACCACTTTCGCCGAAACAAGCTGCTCGAACGAAAGCACGAAGAACTCGGCCGCGAGTTGAAGAGCCAGCAAGAGTCCGCGATGGCGAACTACGAATCCGATAATCTGGACGATGAGATTGGCGATGATTTGTTGCGGCTCGTCTTCATCTCGTGCCACCCGGTGCTATCGACGGAAGCGCGCGTCGCGTTGACGCTGCGATTGCTTGGAGGACTCACCACTACGGAGATCGCGCGGGCTTACGTCGTGCCGGAGCCGACGATTGCGCAGCGCATCGTCCGGGCCAAACGAACGTTGAGCGAGGCGCACGTTCCATTTGAAATTCCGCGTGGCGCGGACCTCAAAGCGCGGTTGGCTTCGGTGCTGGAAGTCATCTATCTGATTTTCAATGAAGGCTACTCCGCGACTGCCGGGGAAGACTGGATGCGTCCCGAGCTTTGCGAAGAGGCGCTGAGACTTGGCCGCATTCTGGCGGGACTTGTGCCAAACGAAGCCGAGGTGCATGGCCTTGTCGCTCTGATGGAAATTCAGGCCTCGCGCATGCACGCGCGGACCAATGCGAAGGGCGAGCCGATTTTGCTGCTTGATCAGGACCGCATGCGCTGGGATCGCGTGTTGATCCGTCACGGACTTGCGGAGCTCGAGCGCGCGGAATCGCTCGGCACCCTCGGGCCGTACGCGTTGCAAGCGGCGATCGCGGCATGTCACGCGCGCGCGGGCAGTGGCGACCAAACCGACTGGGGCCGCATCGCGGCGCTCTATGATGCGCTGGCACAGCTAAACCCGTCGCCAATCGTCGATCTCAATCGAGCGGTTGCCATTTCGATGGCGTTTGGTCCGGCGGCAGGACTCGAGCTGATCGATCAAGTGGTGGCGAGCGGGGCGTTGAAGAACTATCACTTACTGCCAAGCGTTCGCGGAGATTTGCTGTTCAAGCTGGGTCGTTTTGCTGAAGCGCAGGATGAGTTTGTGCGTGCCGCTTCGATGACACAGAACGCGCGCGAACGCGATCTCCTGCTGAGTCGCGCCCAGAAGTGCGACTCGACCTCAACCGCTAACTGATAGCGCCTTCGATCCAGGTCGGAATCGCGATCACGAAGCGCTCACTCGAGCAGACTGACCCGTCCGCGCTTTCTTGAGAAGCTCGTAGAGATAGGCAAAATCGGCGTGGCCCTTGCCGTCTTTTATGGCCTCGTCCATGAGCGAAATCTGAGGGTCCACCAAACTGTGGTCGACTCGATGATCACCGCACCACTTCCTCAGCTCTCTGGGACATGCAGCCCAGACGTCCAGGGTCGCCTGCGTATTGTCGTAGTCCTTCGCGCGAATCGTTGTGGTGAGACCGGAGAGAGCGGCCTCTAGGGCCGGCATAAGGCTTTTGATAAACGGCATGAAACCTTCGACGGGCAGATTCTCCGCTTCGTAGACGGCGTATCCCTGGAGCAAGCTGAAACATCGTGCCCATGACAAAGGCGAGGATGACCATGTCTTGCGCCGATGCGTTGCCAATTTCTTTGCCCACAAACATGGCATTGTCACCAAACGCCAGCAGAAGCGGCTTGATGCGGTTGAAAAGATCCTCGGGGCCCGAATAGAGGACGATGCTTTGGGGTTTCCCGATGTCGACCGGATAGCTGATGATGGCGCCGTCGAGATATTCGATTCCGAGCGGTTGAGCCCAGGACTGCATTTGCCTGGCGTCATCGGGGTCAGTTGCACAAGAACCTTGCCGGCGAACGCAGACTCAAGCTCCGGTCGATGGAGGAGTTGGCCTCGTAGTTCGTGATGTTGACGATTACCACGTCTGCGTGAACGACGGCATCGAGAACGCTTGGCGCGATGCGTACACCGATCCGGGACATTGGCTCGGCCTTTGCGGGAGTGCGGTTCCATACGGTGGTCGCAAAACCCTTGTTGAACAGTGCAGTTGCGAGAGCAGTTCCCATGCGGCCTGCCCCGATGACAGCGACACTCTGACTCATGGCCATTTTGACCTCTCGGATGCGCCCTTTTATACACCTCGCATTTTGTCGAGTACACGAATTGTTTTCTGCGTTTAATCGACTTTCGTCGACGTTGACGGTGAGACAATTGATGGGCAGAGACAGTTATCTGTACGGAGAACTCTATGTCGGAAATGGCCAAAGGTACGTTCGAAGTAAAAGCTGCTCCTGTGGCGCCGGATGCCGGCGATGATACGGCAATCGGGCGGCTCACGCTCGACAAGAAATTTTCTGGCGATCTCGAAGGCACAAGCCGAGGACAAATGCTTGGCTTTCGATCGGCCACGGAAGGCTCGGCGGGTTATGTTGCGATGGAGAAGGTCACCGCGAAGCTCGGCGGCCGCAGCGGCAGCTTCGTTTTGCAGCACATCGGCACGATGACGCGCAATGCGCCGAGCTTGAATGTGACGGTCGTGCCTGATTCCGGAACCGGCGAACTCACCGGCATTTCGGGCACGATGACGATCATTATCGCGGGTGGAAAACACTCTTACGAATTCGCGTATAAAATCGGCTAGAGCGACCGGCAAGAGCGCTAAGACTAGGCGTCTTCCCCGAACAGCTTGATGTCGGCCGGGCCTTCCTGAAGCGGCGCTCGCTGGCGGCCCTGCACGATTTCGCGAATCTGCTCGACGATGTCGGGATTCGCCAGCGTCGTGATGTCGCCGGTATCCATGTGATTCGAAATCGCCGCCAGCACGCGGCGCATAATTTTGCCGCTGCGCGTCTTCGGCATGTCGGGAACGATGTGAATCATTTTCGGCCGCGCGATTTTGCCGATCATCGTTTCGATCGTCGAAGTCACTTTGTCCTGAATCTGCTTTGACGCGATGATTCCCGGCTTCAATGAAATATAGACGACCGGTACGCGCCCCTTCACTTCATCCACGGCGGGAACAACCGCCGCCTCCGCGATGTCCGAAATGCTCAGGCACGCCGACTCGACTTCCTTTGTTCCAAGGCGATGCCCCGCGACGTTGATCACGTCATCGACTCGGCCGAGGATACGGTAGTAGCCATCGGCAGGTAGCACCGCGCCATCCGCTGCATAGTAGGGCCAGTCGCGCCAATTTTTGCTGTGCGGATCCTTGCAGTATTTTTTGTAGTACTGAGTCACGAAGCGTTCCGGGCTGCCCCAAATCGTTTGCATGATTCCCGGCCACGGATTGCGAATGCAAATATTGCCCGCCGTGCCCGCACCGGCCTTCAATTCGTTTCCGTTTTCGTCCCAGATCACCGGATAAATTCCAAGCGCCGCCGGACCCGCGCTGCCCGGCTTCATTGCATCGAGCGCCGGCTTCGTCGTGATCAAAAATCCGCCGGTCTCGGTCTGCCACCAGGTATCGACGATAACCGCTTCGCCCTTGCCGACGACTTCGTGATACCAGCGCCAGACGTCCGGCTCGATCGGTTCGCCAACGGTCGTCATGTGCTTGAAGTGGTAGTTGTATTTCTTCGGCTCTTCGCCGCCGGCTTTGCGCAGCATGCGAATCGCGGTCGGCGACGTGTGAAAAATGTTGACGTCGAGCCGCTCGGCAATGCGCCACGGCCGCCCCGCATCCGGAAATTGCGGCACGCCTTCATACAAAACGCTCGTCGCGCCGAGCGCCAGCGGCCCATACACGATGTACGAATGCCCGGTGATCCACCCGATGTCGGCCATGCACCAATACACATCGGTCGGATGAATGTCCTGATAAAACTTCGAAGTCCCCGCCGCATACGCAAGATAGCCGCCGGTGCGATGCTGGCAGCCCTTCGGTTTTCCGGTCGTGCCGCTCGTGTACATTAAAAACAGCGGCGCTTCCGCGTCCAGCGAAACCGGCTCGACGATGTGATTGTGATAGTCGTGCAGAATGTCTTCGATGAAGTAGTCGCGTCCCATGATCATCGGCGATTCCGAACGGAAATGTCGCGGGTAGCGCTTCCAGATCAAAACCTTGTCGATCGGCTGGCCTTCTTTCACCGCGGTCTCGACCGCAATGTCAGCACTCGCTTTGTGATCGACCCACTTGCCGTTGCGATGGTAGCCGTCGGCGTAAATCAAAACGCGGCTGCCTGAATCGGCCGCGCGCAATCCGCACGCTTCGCCGCTGAATCCCCCAAACACCACCGAGTGCACCACGCCGAGCCGCGCACACGCGAGCATCGTAATCGGCAGCTCGGGAATCATCGGCATGTGAATCGTGACGCGATCGCCTGTCTTCAATCCGGCGAAATCGCGCAGCATCGCCGCCGTTTCGTTCACACGTCGGTACAACTCTTGGTACGTGATGACTTGCGCCGCTTCGTGCTCCGGCTCCGGCACAAAAATCAGCGCCGCTTTATTTTTGTGCTGCGCAAGATGCCGATCGACGCAGTTATAGCAAGCGTTCAGCTTCCCGCCGACAAACCACTTCCAGAACGGTGGATTGCTCGTGTCGAGCGTCGTGTGCCAATAGTGATCCCAGTCGAGCAGATCGGCGTACGCGCGAAAGCACTCCGGAAAATTCTTCTCATCGAATTGCGCCACGATCGCCGGATCGTTCAGATTCGCCTGCGCAATAAATTTCTCCGAAGGAAAGAAAAGATCCTCTTCCTTCCAATGCACCGCAATCTGCGCTTCATTCTCTTTGGGGAACGGCCCGTCTTTCTTCACTTCTTCGGCCTTTGCCGCGGCCGCTTTTCCCGCCGGCGCTTTGCCCTTCGTCTTTGGGGCTCCGCTATCTTTCGTCTTCGACTTTTTCTTTGGCGTCTTGGCCACGATCAGGCTCCGATTCCGTCGATTTTTAGCCAAAAGATGATGCTACCTCGCAGCGCACGGCGTCAATTCCACGCCGCCTAGCAAGCCGTCTGAAAAGCAACTGCCAATTTGCCAGCCACGCTGTCTCGTCCTTCACCCCAAACCGCCGCAATCCGTGGTAAAAAATCTCACCGGCCGCAACGACCGAACTCCGGCAGACGAATCCCTTTGACCATCCACCAAGCCATCTTGCTCTGCGTCGTCGGCGCCGTCGCCAGCGCGCTCAACGCCGTCGCCGGCGGCGGCAGCTTCATTTCCTTCCCCACGCTCCTCTTCACCGGCGTTGCGCCCGTCCCCGCCAACGCCACAAACACGCTCGCGCTCTGGCTTGGCATGGCGGCCAGCGGCGGCGCCTATCGCAGCCGCCTCAACATCTCGCGCCGCGTGATGATCCCGCTCGTCGCCACCAGCATCGTCGGCGGCATCGGAGGCGCGATCCTCCTCATCAAAACGCCCGCGTCGACTTTCCTTCGCGTCCTCCCGTGGCTCCTTCTCGGCGCAACACTACTCTTCACCTTCGGCAAGCATCTCACGCGCCGCATCTCCGCGCGCGTTTCACACGACGCCTCGACCAAAGCGCTCGTCGGCGCCTCGATCTTCGAACTCCTCGTCGCCATTTACGGCGGCTATTTCGGCGGCGGCATCGGCATCATGAACCTCGCCATGTTCGCCGCAATGGGCATGACCGACGTCCACGAAATGAACGCGCTCAAAACCGTTCTCGGCGCAATCATCAACGGAGTCGCCACTGTCACGTTCGTTGTCACCGGCGCCATTCTCTGGCCGCAAGGCATCGTCATGACGATCGGCGCCGTCATCGGCGGCTATTTCGGCGCGCATTACGCGATGAAAGCGCCGCAAGCCTGGATTCGCGCCACCGTCATCGTCGTTGGTTTCGCGATGAGCATTTATTTCTTCGCGCACGCCTATCTGTGAGCCTGCACTGCCGCCAATCCGGTGCACCTGCGCATCAAACCCCCGGCGCGGCCACTTATAGACTTCCCAGCCATGACCTTGCACAATATCCCACACTAGAAATGATCGATCTCGCCGCGACCTTTGAGGAACACGCCACGGAAGCCGCCGCCATGGTCTGGCGAGTCAAGCGAACTCCAGTCGCCCTGCGCGATGTCGTCGCGCTCGCAACCAATAAAGCGCAAGGCATCGTTCTCACCGAGCCCGAGTTTCTTCCGATGCCGCTTGTCGATGGACTTCGCGGCCTCGCCGGCGTCATTCCGAAACCGCATGACGACGAACTCGCCACCGCCGATGTTGGCATCACCGAGGCCTTTGCCGCCGTCGCCAGCACCGGCTCGATTTGCGTCGCGCTCGGTCGGCCGCTCGTCGCCGCGTCATGCCTACTCATGCCGCTCAACATCATCTTGCTCGCGAAAGAGCGCATCGTCGAACGCCCGCGTGACCTTTTCAATCCCGATATGTTCGACGGCGAAAGCCTCAAGCGAAATCTCGTTTTCATCACGGGCCCCAGCGCCACCGCGGACATGGGGCCGCTCGTTGTCGGTGTACACGGTCCCCATCGCGTTCTGATTCTTTTGTTAGAGTGAGGCCAATGGCGGAAGCCGACTCAAAATTGAGCCCTTCGGTGACACCGGCCGCCGTTTCTCCAGCGCCGAAGACCGACACGCCTCGCGACGTCGCCAACAAAAGCGACAAGGAACACCTCTTGCGCGCGATTCGCATGTCGCTCGACATCGAAAGCGCCACCGTTCGCTCCAATACCCAGCACTTCAACAAGAGCCGCTATCGCGCCGTCGCGAATTTGCCCGACTACGACGACTTGAAAGATGAAGCGCGTCGCATCAAAGACAAATCGATCGCCAATCTTCCCGACCTCATTCAGACGCTGAAAAATTCCATTCGCGCGCGCAATGGGCATGTGTTCGTTGCCAACACCGCCGCCGACGCCTGCCGCTATATCCTCGATGTGTGCCGCTGGCGCGCCGCAAAAATGGTCGTCAAGGGCAAGAGCATGACGTCGGAGGAGATTCACCTCAACCATACTCTCGAGGGCGACGGTATCGAGGTCGTCGAAAGCGACCTCGCCGAATTTATTCTTCAGCTCGCCGGCGAACAGCCGTCGCACATTCTCGCGCCCGCCTTGCACTACAGCCGCGAACGCATCACAGCGCTCTTCAAGCGCAAGTTCGACACCGACCTGCCGCTCGATACCGGCGAAGAGCTCACCTTTTTCGCCCGCCAAATCTTGCGCGAAAAGTTTTTGCATGCTGATGTCGGCGTTACCGGCGCAAACCTGATCGCCGCCGACACGGGCACGCTCATGCTCGTCGAAAGCGAAGGCAACATTCGCCTGTCGAGCTTCGCGCCGCCCGTGCACATCGCCATCGCGGGCATCGAGAAAATCATCCCCACGCGTGAAGAAATGGCCCCGTTCCTCGAATTGCTTTCCATCAGCGCCACCGGGCAGTCCATGTCGGTTTACACCAGCTTTATCAGCCCGCCGCTCCTCGATCCGCCTTTCGCGATGGCGAGCAAACCGCTCAAGCCACGTGAATTTCATCTTGTGCTGATCGACAACGGCCGCCTGAAGATGCGCGACGATCCCGTGTTTAACGAAGCGCTCAACTGCATTCGTTGCGGCGCGTGTCTGAATTCGTGCGCCAACTTTCAGACCGTCGGCGGCCACGCGTTCGGCGGTGAAACATATTCCGGCGGCATCGGCGGCTCGTGGGAAGCATTTACGAGCAAGCTTGAAAACGCACGATTCTCGGAGCTTTGCACGGGTTGCACGCGTTGCGTGCAAAATTGCCCCGTCCGCATCGACATTCCCTGGCTCAATGCGAATCTCGGCAGCCGGCTGAATCAGCTTGAGCCTTCGTCCATGACCAAGAGTTTGCTCGGCTCGATCACCGATGCCGATCCCGTCGATCGCACCGCGCCGGTCCCGAAAATGTTTTTTGGCAACTACAACTATTTCGCGAAGTGGGGCACGCGCTTTCCATCAATGGCCAATTCCGTCGATGCTGGTCGCGCGCCATCGACGCGCACCGATTCCAAAGACGACGAGGGCAACACCAGCGCGACGCGTTCGATGATGGAAAAGTGGTTCAACGTTGATCGGCGCCGAACCCTGCCGGCGTTTCCGAAGCACACCTTCGTGCAGGAAGCCGGCAGCATCACGCCGCCGTCCAGCAAGGGCCGCGAGATCAAAGTCGTGATTTTCGCCGACGCCTTCACCAATTACGGCTTGACGAGTCGGGGCATCGCGACGCTCAAGGTCTTGCGTGAAATGGGTGCCGACGTCATCGTCAGCGAATGCGTTCCCGAAGGCCGTGCAGCGATGTCGCAAGGCATGATCGCGACCGCCAAGCAGCACGCGCGCCTCGCGACGCGCGAGCTCGATCCGCATGTCAGCGACGGCCGCGACATCGTTGTCGTCGAACCGAGTTCGCTCTCGATGTTCCGCCGCGATTTCGCGCACCTGCTCGATAGCAAGGAGCGCTATGAACGATTCCGTTCGCGCGCGTACGAGCCTGTCGAGTACGTCGTGAAAATTCTCAGAAAAACCGGACGCAAACCGCACGAAGTTTTTGATATTTCAAAGTCGAAAGTCGGCCACCGGCTTTTCTATCACGCCCACTGCCAGCAAAAGACGATCGGCGCCGCGGAACCGACCGTGGTGTTGCTCACGGACATTGGCTTCGATGTGGTGACTTCAAACGTCGAATGCTGCGGCATGGCGGGTAGCTTCGGCTACAAAAAAGATTTCTACGATTTGAGCATTGCCGTCGGGGCGGATTTGTTCGGCCAAGTTGTGCAACAGGATCGCGACGGCGGCGCGCGTCAGATCATCGCCAGCGGAACGTCATGCACCGAGCAGTTGCATGCCGGCTTCGAGCGAAAAATTCTGCATCCGATGGAATTGCTGCTGACGCTGATCGAGCCTCAGAAAGAATCCGACAAAGCGGCCAACGATGCCGA
>JGI12635J15846_10003101_pt1 | contig 14498 bp, 12 predicted proteins | sample BlaSpr_A8_OM2_M2_FD_15846 | JGI IMG/M metagenome (IMG submission 15846) | reverse complement strand
TCGGGTCATCCTGCCGCCGGGCCACCTGAACGGCAAGCATTTCCGATTTTAGGTTTTTCGATCTGCCGATCACCCGATAAGCCTATGGCTTACTTGAGCCAGATTTCCGGAGCCTCGGGGCGGTCTGGACTGCGGACTACATGAGGGGTGATCAGGATCAGGAGTTCGTCATGCTCTTCCTGTTTGGTGCGCTGCGAGGTCAAAAGGCCCAGGCCGGGTACCGTAGAGATTGAGGGAAGCCCGCTTAACGTGCGCGCGTCGGTGTCGGTGATCATTCCTGCTACAACCGCGGGCTCGCCATCCTTCACCAGAATTCCGCCTTTATATTCACGATTGAGAATGTCGGGAATGCCGTTGGTGGTTACGGTTCCCAAAGTGCGGAATTGAATCTCTAGCTCGAGCGCAATGTCGGAATTGCTGTGCACGAGCGGCTTTGCTTTGAGCGTGAGTCCGATGTCTTCATAATTGACCGACGGGAACGGCGCGGTATAGGACTGATTGCCGACCACCGATGCGATCGCCGGGTTGTTGTAGATGGGCGCGAAACTGGCGTTGAGGATGGGATAGCGCTGTCCGAGCTTGAACGTCGCGTCCTTCTCCTGCGACGCGCGCAGTTGCACGTGATCGATCTGGTGAACGGAACTATCATTCATGGTGAGCGCGGCCGACAATTGATCGAGGCTCAGGCCCATGAAGGTGAGGCCGCCGCCGAAGGTCGCTAGCGGCTGGCTGAAAATTGAATTCTGCTGGCCTTGCAATTGCGCCAGCAGGGCGGAGATCGTCGAATTGCCGGCCTGATTGATGCCACCCGATGCGATCAACTGGTTGATCAGGGCCTGTATGTTTTGGCCGCCGGCCAGACCCGCTAGAGCCGCCAGCGGAATATTAAAAAGATTGAAAGTGTCCGGAACATGCAGGCCGATGTTGCTCATGTAGGTGTGGCTGACCTGAAAGACTTGCAGGTCGAGCATCACTTCCGGGCGTTCGCCGTTGAGCTGGCCGAGAAACTCGGTGGCGGCTTCGAGCGCCGCTTTTGGGCCGCGCAGGGTGATTGTGCTCGAGGCGGAGTTGAGACTGACGAGTTTGAATTCGAACAGCGTCCGCAGCGAATTCAGCAGTTCGTTGAGATCCTGCGGGGAGTTGTTGCCCGGAATATAAAACGAGCGCAGGCCCATGCGATCGTAGACGCGATGGTTCTCGGGATTGTCGACGGAGGTGAAGAGAACCTTGTCGTCAAGCGCGACGCTGAAGCTTTTGGTGACGGCGGAGGCGGCGCGGAGCGCGGTCGCGAAATCGGCGTTTTCGAGTTCGAAATTAACGTGGCGGGTGGGGAAGCCGTCGTCGAAGATTACGGTGAGGCCGTAGCTGGTGGCGACTGCCGTGATCAGTCCGCGCGAATCGCCGCGATAGTGGAAGTCGTGGAGGGCGTCGATGGGCTGGACGGTGAGTGAGTTGGAGCTGTCAACGACTTGCGGCGCTTCGGCCGCGGGTACGGGCGCGGGTCCAAGAGCGTCGCGGATGCGCTGCTCGGCGAATTCGTTCTGTGGATCGAGGTTGAGCGCGGCCCGGAATTCTGCGAGCGCTTCGACCTGCTGTCCACCGAGCAGATCGTCATTGCCGCGCCCGAGATGAAGGCCGGCGAGATGCTGGCGCATGAATTCGCGCGCGGTCAAGTATTCGAGGTTTTGCGGAACGAGGCGAGCGGCTTCCTGGAATTCGTAGAAGGCCTGATCGAGATTTTGCGGATTATCATTCTGCGATTTTTCAAGTTTGAGGCCGCGGGCGAAGGCCTGGCGGGCGGCTTTCAGGTCTTTCGATGGACCATGGCAACGGGGCGCGCTGCCGGAGTTGGAACAGAGCGGAAGAGCGGAGGCGGGTGACGCTACGGATGGTTCAGTCGCAGCAGTTGGACTGTCCGCAGCGAAGCACACTGCAGCCAACAGCCAAACCATTCCTGCTAACTGCCATCGCATGATAACTACTATAGAATGCCCGGCTGCGGTTGTCTTGCAAGCGAAATACTCGGAAGGGAACTACGGACGTAACGGGCGGGGACTGGACCTAGCGCACCATCAGGCGTTCGATGCGCGCAGCGCGGCCGGTCTGGTCGTCGCAATCGACGATTACTCCGCACAGTCGGACATCGCCATTGGCGGCCTCGAAGCGGGCGGGCATTCCGGTTAAGAAGCGCTCGATGACCAATTCTTTCTTCACTCCGATGACGCTGTCGTAAGGGCCGGTCATGCCGGCGTCGGTAATGTAGGCAGTGCCTTTGGGCAGAATATTTTCATCGGCGGTGGGAATGTGGGTGTGGGTGCCGACGACGGCGGTGACTCGGCCATCGAGATACCATCCGAAGGCAACTTTTTCGGAGCTGGCCTCGGCGTGAAAATCTACGAAGACGATCTTCGCCTTGATCTGTTCGAGAAGGCGATCGGCGAAGCGAAAGGGATCGTCGCACGAGCCCATGAATACGCGTCCTTGAAGATTTACGACGGCGTAGGGGACATTGTTTTTCTGGCCTTCGTAGACTCCCCAGCCGGGCAAGCCTTCGGAAAAGTTTGCCGGTCGCAGCAGGCGGCGGGTGGGGCTATGCGGGTTGCTATCGGCCATCTGAAAGTATTCGATGATCTCGCGTTTATCCCAGACGTGATTGCCCGTGGTCATGACGTCGATGCCGAGGTCGAAGAGCTCTTCGGCGAGCGAGGGAGTGATTCCGAAGCCAGCGGCGGCGTTTTCGCAGTTAGCGATGACGAGATCGACGGCGTGCTGGCGCCGGAGTTCGGGCAGGCGATCTTTTACGATCGTTCGTCCGGGACGGCCGAAAATGTCACCGATAAAAAGAATTTTCAAGGTTCGATGGTATCACGCTGAAAAGCGCGCCCGTCGGGCGATGGCGAACTGAGAAGTGGTGATCGATTACTGGCCACTGATTTCAGCCGTCTTCAGAAAATCGTAGTCGCCCGACGGATTTAACGTTATATTCCGCACCCGTCGCGTGTGCACCAACACGTTATCGAAGTACCAGAGGTTGATCGATGGCACATCCTGCGCCAGGATTTCCTGCACTTCGCCATAGAGTCGCTTGCGCACATTCTGGTCGGTTTCGCGTTGCGCATCGTTGATCAGAGCATCAATCCGGGGATTGGAATAGAAACTACGGTTCCGCCCCTTCGGCGGAAAGTTGCGCGTGTGAAAAACGGCGTCAAAAATGTCGGGATCCTCGATGCCCCCGGTCCAGCGCAGCGAATAGAGTTGGAACGCGCCGCTGGTGACATCGGCAAAAAATGTGGCAAACTCGAAAGTGCGAATGTCGAGCGCAATGCCTACATCCCGCAGTTGCTGTTGCATGACGGCAACCATCAATCGGGTGTTTTCGTCGGTCGAGGTTTTCATCGTGATGTGAAAGCGCACGCCGTTCACGGCTGGATGTCCGGCGGCATCGAGCAGTTGGCGAGCCTTGCCGGGATCGTAATCGTAGTGGGGCACGTCGTCGTTGTAGGCCCAGCTTTGACGCGGCAGAATGCTGTAGGCAGGCTGGACCTGATTGCGCCACAAGTACTCCATCATGGGTCGACGATCCAGAGCGTAGGCGATCGCTTGCCGAACACGTACATCTTGCAAGATAGGATCGCGCAGATTGAATGCCAGGTAGGCTAGCCGGGTGCCGGGTGCATGCTGGACTACGAGAGAAGGATACTGTTCGAGGGTGAGTACGGTGTCGGGCGTCATGGACGAGTTGCTGGTGATGTCGGCACTGCCCTTGCGCAATTCGAGCGCCTGCGTGGTAGCGTCGGGAACAACGGCGAAACGCACACGGACAAGATGCGGAATTTCACCCCAGTAAGAGTCGTTGCGTTGCAGGATTACTTCTCTGTCCGTCTCTGCGCTGACGAATTTGAAAGGCCCCGTTCCGATGGGTTGACGCGTGATCTCGTCGAGCGAGCCGTAGGGCACGATTCCAATCGCTCCCTCCGAGAGGTTCCACAGAAGGCCGGCCCATGGCTCTTTCAGACGGAACAATACCGTCAATTCATCTGGTGTTTCGATGCGATCCACGAAGCGGAACGTGGAGGTCTTGGTGCTGCGAATCTTGCCCTGGAGTAGAGAGTCGAAGGTCCACTTGACGTCGCGAGAGGTGAGCGGCTGCCCGGTGTGAAACGTTACTCCGCGATGCAGGTGGAAAACGTAGGTTAGAGGGTCTGGAGTCTCCCAGCGCTCTGCCAAGCCGGGCTGAACATTGAAATGCTCATCGCGAGTGAGAAGCGCGTCGAAGAGGAGTTCGTCGATGCGCTCCGAGTACGCATCGATTCCCACGCGGGGATCGAGATTCGTGGGGCTGCTCTCGATGATCATGACCAGCGTGTTGGGCTCGGCAGGGTGGGAGCAGGAAAGCAATGGCAACACAGCTGCGCCGAATATCAAGAAAAAAGTTGTCATCTTGAGCGAAGCAAAAGACCCGCTTCTGGTCTGCGCCGCCCGAACTGCCGCGCTAGGCATATGAAATCTTCCCCAGGATCGCAGGCCGCTTTGCTCCGGTCGCCGAGGGCACGTTGCTGGGCCTGCGATGCCAGGTCTCGTGCGCGAGCAAGGCGAAAGCGACGGCCTCTTTCGTTTCGGCCGGGACGCCGAATTCGTCGGAGAAGTGCAGGCTGATGTTCAGCGGAGCGACGGCATCGCGTAGCATGGCCATCAGGGTCGCGTTCTTCGCGCCTCCGCCGGAGACAATCATCTGGCGATCATTTCTCTCGCTCCGGCCCGCCTTCGAGGGAGGAGCGAATTTCGGCAAGACGAACCGTTTAAGGGAATCGGCGATGGAGTGTGCCGTTAGCGCTGTGGCTGTTGCTACGATGTCGGGCTTGCTGGCTCCTTGGCAAAGACGAAGAAATTGCCCGACATATTCGCGGCCGAATTCTTCGCGGCCTGCGGTTCGCGGAGGGTGCTGGCGGAAAAATGGCGTGTGCAACAGTTGGGCGATCACGTTATCGAGGACGCGGCCGGAGGCTGCTATCTTGCCGTTGCGATCATAGCGTTTTCTGAAAAGCTCTTCCATCGCCGCGTCGATGACCATGTTGCCGGGGCCGGTATCGAACGCGATGCGCTGATCGAGGGACGTTTCTGCCGGAATCGCGGTGAGATTTGCGATGCCGCCGATATTCTGCGCGATGCGATTCACTTTCGCGTCGCGATAAAGAAGATAGTCGAGGAAGGGAACGAGCGGCGCGCCTTTTCCTCCGGCAGCCATGTCGGCGGGACGGAAGTCAGAGACCACGGGCACGCCGAGCCGAGAGGCGATCACGGCGGCTTCGCCGGTTTGCCATGTGACCGCTAATTTTCGCCCGAGAAATCGCTGCGGCGTTCCCTGGTGATACAGCGTCTGGCCGTGACAACCGACGAGGTTCAGTTTGGCGCGATGCTTGCGCGCGGTTTTCGCTACGGCTTCGGCGTAGAGTTCGCCGAGAAGAAAGTTCAGGCGAGCGAGGTCCGCGACGCGGGCTAATTCCGCATTCATCATCGCCAGAATTGCGCGGCGCACCGGGGCGGGGAAGGGATATTCCTCGTGAACTAGGAGTTCAAAATTTGGGCGGGGATTCTTGCCTCGAGACGAGCTTTTGGCGCGGGGGGCAGGCTCAGAGCCGAAACGCACCAGCGCCACGTTGATTCCGTCGGCCGAGGTGCCGCTCATGACGCCGGCTACGATCATGCTCATGCGCGATCCCTTTTCTTGCCGGCGCTCTTGCTGGTGCGGGCGAGCGTGGCCATGCGGACTTCTTCGCCGAACTCCCAGAGTTGGCGGGCGAGTTTCTCGACTCGCGCGGAGGCGGCCCGCTGAGTGGGGCGCCCCGCGCTTGATCTGCTGCCCGATTTCATCAAACGCTTCTTGAAGGTTAGGATGCGACGTGCTGATTCCTGCGCGCGGCGGGCAAACTTCGGGTCGCGTTCGGCTTCGCGAATCAGGGCTGCGTGGGCGCGCACGACCGCCTCTTCTTTGTGGCAGACCAAGGCGAGATCGCCACCGGCGCGAATGTGCTCCACGACTGACTGCTCGAGGGGAGCAAAATCCTGGACAGCTCCCATCTCCAGATCGTCCGAGACAATGAGGCCGGTGTAGCCGATCTTTTTGCGCAGAACGCCGGTGATCCATTGTTTCGAGAGCGATGCCGGAATCGCTTCTTTCGTTACCGCGGGAAAGGCGGCGTGCGAGACCATGACCATCGGCAGCTCGCGGCGGAGCCGGCGATAGGGGACTAGATCCTGCTGCCACAATTTGCGCAGCGGTTTTTCTACACTGGGGAGTTTGTGATGCGTGTCGAGCGTGGCCTCGCCCAGTCCGGGGAAATGTTTGCCGCAGCCGAGGACGCCGGCATCAGTCAAGCCGCGTAGAAACTCGCGGGCGTAAACAACAACCTGCTTAGGGTTATCTGAAACCGCACGCGAACTCATCACCGAGCGCGACGCTTCGAAGGCCAGGTCGAGGACGGGGGCGAAATCTACGTTGAAGCCGAGGGCGCGGCAGTTTTCTGCGATGACACGTCCATGCTTGCGAAAGAGGGCGCGGCTGCCAGTGGCGAAAACTTCTGCCGCGGATGGTGACGGGCCGATCGCGCTGCGGAAGCGATCGACGGTGCCGCCTTCAAGATCGACGCAGGTGAAGAGCGGCGGGGATGCGTGCTTCTGGCATTCGCGGAGGAGAGTGAGCGTCTGGGCGGCGGTTTTGATGTTGCGGGCAAAGAGGATCACTCCTGCGGGCTGAATCTTCGTGAGCAGGGAAGCTAGGCGCGGAGAGAGTTCGGTTCCGTCGAAGCCGATGATGAGGAGTTGGCCGATGTTCACTTTTGTTTTCTTTTTTTAGTGAGCTTCTCGTTGAGAATGGAACCCTCAGAGCACGGCAACTTGTGTAAATAGAACCCGAGTGTCGACTCTTTTGTGAACCACGCGCTTCCCGCAGATTTTGGATGAAGGCTTATATGGCAGCTGGAGTATTTGCCAATACGGGAATGCGCCAAGATAAGCTGCCCTGGGAGTTTTAGGGCGGGAGCGTCTCCTTCGATGAGCACCGTGCCTCGCTTAAGCTCCGCCATCGTTAGCTTCGGCGGCTTTCTCTTCCGCGAATACAGTCTGGGGACATCGTCAGTCTCCAGCTCTTTCCGTCTTACCATTTAGCCTCTCCCAGGAGTCGGCTGCGACAGCGCAACGCACGGCGAAGCTCACCCGATCTGCCTCTTCAACTCCGCCAACAAGTTTAGCGCCTCGAGCGGGGTTAGCCGGTTCAAATCGACCTCGCGAAGCTTTTCGAGCACGGGCTGCGACAGCGGGGTGAAGATGGTTAGCTGGGTTGGGCGCTCGGGCTCGGCGGATGCTCCGGGCGTTAGATGGTCGGAGAGGCGGCGCTCGGATGATTCGTGCTCGGCCAGGACTTCGCGGGCGCGAATTACGACTTCATGCGGCAAGCCTGCCAGTTTGGCTACTTCGATTCCGTAGCTGCGGTCGGCGGCGCCGGGTTCTACTCGGCGCAGAAAGACTACGCTCCCTCCGGCCTCTTTGACGGAGACGTGGTAGTTTTTCACTCCGCTTAATTGCTCGGCCAATTCGGTCAACTCAAAATAGTGCGTCGCGAATAAAGTTTTGGCGCGCACGTTGGCGTGCAGATATTCGACGGCGGCCCAGGCGATGGCGAGGCCGTCGTAAGTGGAAGTGCCGCGGCCTACTTCATCTAACAGGATCAAGGAGCGCGCGGTTGCGGTGTGCAGGATCGCGGCGGTCTCGGTCATTTCGACCATGAAGGTAGAACGGCCACGGGCCACGTTGTCGCTGGCGCCGATGCGAGTGAAGACGCGGTCGACGATGCCGAGGCGCGCGGCGCGCGCCGGGACGAAGGAACCCATCTGCGCCATGATTACGATCAGAGCGGCTTGGCGGAGGTAAGTGCTCTTGCCGCCCATGTTGGGGCCGGTGAGGACGATGATGTTGTGCGAGGCATTCTGCGGCTTATTCTGCGGAGACGAATTCAGGAACAGATCGTTGGGGATGAAGCGCTCGCTGCCGGCAGCCATTTCTTGCAGTTCGATCACGGGATGGCGGCCTTCGACGATTTCCAAGTCGCCGGCGTGCTCGGCGTTGTCGGCGTCGAAACGCGGGCGACAGTAATTTCTGAGCGCGGCGATGTGGGCCAGACAGCCGAGGACGTCGACTTCGGCCAAGGCCAGCGCGGTTTGGCGGATGCGCTTGGCCTCGGCGGCGATGGCGGAACGCAACTCGGCAAAAAGGTGGCGCTCGATTTCGACAATCTTTTCCTGGGCGTCGAGAATCTTTGATTCGTATTCTTTGAGCTCGGGAGTGGTGAAGCGTTCGGCATTTACCAGCGTCTGCTTGCGCTCGTAGTCGGCCGGCGAAAGATGCAGGTTGGCCTTCGAAATTTCGATGTAGTAGCCAAAGATGGAATTGAACTTCACTTTGAGGGATGCAATGCCGGTGCGCTCGCGTTCACGAGTTTCTACTTGCGCGAGGTATTGTTTCGAGTTACGGCTGAGGTCGCGGAGTTCGTCAAGATCTTTGTCTACGCCGGCGGCGATCACTCCGCCATCGCTTAGGGTGAGCGGCGGCTCGGGGACAAGGGCGCGGTCGATTCTTTCGCGAAGATCGCTCAGTTCGTCGATTGCGGTGTGCAGCGTGGACAGGCGCTGTGACGTCAGTCCGGCTAATGCGGTTCGCACTTTCGGGATTCGCGCTAGCGACGCTGACAGCGCGAGCACATCGCGTGGATTTGCCGTCTCCAGGGTGACGCGGCTTAGCAGGCGTTCAAGATCTAGAATTCCATCGAGCGAGCGGCGTAGTTCTTCGCGGCGCAGCGTGTCTTTAACTTGGACTTCTACAGCATCCTGGCGTCCGTTGATTTCGGATTGATCTAATGACGGGCGCAGCAGCCAGGTTCGCAGCAGGCGCTTGCCCATCGGCGTCACGGTTGCGTCGAGGCAGCGGAATAGAGTTACGCCGGCGTCGGTTCCGGCGAAGAGGGGTTCGATCAGTTCGAGGTTACGTACGGTGACGGCGTCGAGGACCAGGCAATTCTGGCGCTCGTAAAAGCCGATGCGGTCGACGTGATCGAGCTTGCCACGCTGCGTGGAGCGGATGTAATAAAGGATCGCCCCGGCGGCCGATGCCGCAGCCTGTTTGCCTGCCAGGCCGAAGCCCTCTAACGAAAGAACGCCGAAATGATTTTCGAGGAGGGGGATGGCGTGGTCGGGAGCGAAGATCCAATCGTCCAGGGGAGTTTCGGCTAAGCCGTTCGCTGATCTTACGGGTGCTGGGCCAGTGCTCGCGCTAGTCGACATTTGCGGTGTGGAGGAGGCTGTGATGTCGCGAACCTCTGCGTTCGCTCTTTTTTCAAAGAGGGGGGCAGATGATCCATAGAGAGCTTCTTTTGGGCGCAATTGTTCAAGCTCTTCTTGAATGCGGCGAACGGCCGATTCGCCGGCGAATTCGGTGGCTCGAAACTCTCCGGTCGAAAGATCGAGGGCGGCAAAACCGGCACGATCTCCAACGGTGGCTACGGCTGCCAGGAAGTTATTTTCTTCGGCGTTCAACGATGAATCGGCGGCCGTGCCCGGGGTGACTACACGAGTGACCTCGCGGCGCACGAGCGTCTTCGTCTTGGCGAGGCGCGGGTCTTCGACCTGTTCGCAGACCGCGACCTTGAAGCCGCGGCGGATGAGCTTTGCGATGTAGCCCTCGGCGGCGTGGTAGGGCACGCCACACATGGGAATCTCCACACCCTTTTCTTTGTTGCGGGAGGTGAGGGTGATCTGCAATTCGCGTGCGGCGAGCACGGCGTCATCGAAAAAAAGCTCGTAGAAATCTCCCAGCCGGAAAAAAAGCAGAGCGTTGGGATGCTCTTTCTTGATGGCGGCATACTGCCGCATCAGCGGCGTGGAGAACTCGGACATGGAGGATTGGGTAATTTTGTAATCTCTAATTTTGTAATTTGCAATGTTGCCGCTGCTCACTACTCTAGCCTGCCTGGGCGGCTTTCAGATTACAAAATTACAAAATTGTGAGATTGCAGAATTCCCCATTTGACTCCCTCCGTCGATTTTGCTCTTCTTAGCGCATGGAACTCCGCAAAGATCCCATCACCCGTTCGTGGGTGATAACCGGCGACGATGTCGTCGATCCTGCTCCGCGTTCGCAAGCTTGCCGATTTTGTGGTGCTGCCGCCGATTCCGCGCAAGTAGTCGCAACACTGCCGGGACTGGATGGCGGCGCATGGTCGGCGCGATCAGTCGTCCATCCGCATGCGCTTTATCACATCGAGGGCGAAGCGGCGCGGCGTGGCGACGGGCTCTACGACCGCATGGGATCGGTGGGCGCTCACGAGGTGCTGCTGGAGAATCCGCGGCACGACGGCCATCTCTGGAATGCGAGCGATGCCGAGGTTGAACAGTTTCTGCGTTTGATCGCGTCACGCATACAGGATTTGAAACGCGACAGCCGGTTTAAGTACATCAGCATTTTCAAAAACCACGGCACGGGAGCGGGGCAGGACTTTGACCATCCCACTTCGCAACTGACCGCGACCACGTTTGTGCCGCGCCGCGTACTCTACGAACTGCGCGCGGGACGCGACTACTACGAGAGCAAAGAACGCTGCGTCTTCTGCGACATTCTGGCGCAGGAGGAGCGCCAGGGACTGCGCATCGTCGAGACCCGGGGAGATTATGTAGCTTTTTGTCCGTTTGCTCCGCGCGTTCCTTACGAAACCTGGATCATGCCGCGCAGTCATGAAGCTTCGTTTGAGCGCACAGGCTCCTTGCGCGTGGGCACGCTGGCTGACCTCGCCGCACTGCTGCGGCACACGCTGCAACGGATACGCACCGTGACCGAGGGCTTTCATCTGGTACTCCACACTTCGCCGAACAGCCAGCATCCTTCGGCGACGCTCGGATACTGGAAGACGCTGGATGAGGATTATCACTGGCACATTGAGATACTGCCGATTCTTGAGGCCAAGGCGCGGTCTTATACGTTCAAGGAGACTTATTATTCTCCGGTGGCGTCGGAGACGGCGGTCAAGCGTTTGCGCGACGCGAAGATCTAGAAACAGTCGTTGGTCGCTTGTCGCTGATCGTGCCGGGAGATCTCAGGTCTCGCAGCGTTTCGCAACGCGCGGCGTGAGCGCTATGGATAGTTGGAGTCTCTGGTTTCAAGCCATCGACTAACGACTAACGACTGCCCTATGACCATTCGTCGCGTCAAAACCTACGCCGGATCGCAGGGCTATGTTTACCAATATTACTTCGTGGGGAAGCGCATTGCTGCGGCATCCGACGGTAATGAGTACATTTTCGACGTCACCTCCGATCGCAAGCTGACTTACGCGGTGAGTGTTTTATTTGCGCATCAGGTCACGTCCGCATGGGCCGAGACACACGGACGATCCCTCTCCGACTCCGAGCAGTATGCCGCCGTCAAGATGCGCTTGTTCCGCGCCTTCGACGAGGTGCAAGACATGCAGGCACAGGGGCGATCGCTGCAAATTGACTTGCAGTCGCTCGAGGAATCGCTGTCTGCATTGGGCGTGGAATAGTTCGGCAGCTCTCGTGTCACCACCGCAAAACTGAAGTATTTTGCTCGCCTACCGATGGAGTCTACAGGACTTCTTTTTTAGTTTTTGTTCCTGAGGGCCCCTTATGACCTCCTCCAGCAAAGCGATCGCCGCCTGCGCCCGCGCTGATGAAAGAACGAAATCGCTTCCGGTTGTGGTTTTTACTTCGTCCAAAGAGCCAAGGGATCCGATCGACGACAATAAGCTGGGAGTGAACGCGTACGCTCAAAAGCCCGTCGACTTCGAGCAATTCAGCGAGACCGTCCGCCAGGTCGGGATGTTCTGGATGCTGGTCAATCAGGCGCCTACGACGGGATGTTTGGGCGCGAGCAAAACGCAGAGCGCATCAAAATAGACTGCAGCCGTTGGAGATGACGCCTGCTGATCAGAGCTAAGAGGCGCCTCGATTAACTACCCAAGAAATCGGCGGGAGCAACCGATCCCGCGGTCGATTTCAGCGCCCCCAAACCCCGAATGTCGAAGAATCTAGCATCCTAAATTACCGGATTTGTTAAAGCGGCCCGGAAAGGACAAGGCGTCTTAGGCGCGGCGCCGGAGTGGGCGACCGTTTGCGCCGATGTGTGCGCATCGTGCCCCGCATCACTCCGCGCGCTATACGTCGCGTTTCGTGCGCGGGCGCCGCCCGGCAAACTATAATCACCCTGGCGGGGCCGGGAGCCGTTCGACCGGCCTGTGGAAACTAGAAATGATGAGCTTGATCTGGCTACGGGTAGCGCTGGTTTGTTACGCTGCGGGGTTGCTGTATGCCTTGGTCGCGCTGACGCGCACCTCGGAGATCCTGAGCAAAGTTGCGCTCCACGCCTCGTATCTGGGGATGGTGTTCCATTTGGTTTCGCTGACTGAAGCGGTCGTGCAAACCGGCCAACTGGCTTCGGTTTCGGTTCACAATGCAGAATCGCTTCTGGCCTTCTTGATCATGGTCGGCTTCATGCTGGCCTATCTGGTCTATAAGACGACGACTCCGGGCATCGTGGTTTTTCCCTTGGTTTTTTTGCTGACTTTCGTGGCGGCCAGCGGGCAGCAGCCTTTTGTATTTACTTCGGTTGCGGTAAAGAACGGTTGGCTAGCGGTGCACGTGCTGATGATCTTCACCGGATACGCTGCGCTCTTCTTAAGCTTTGGCGCCAGCATTCTTTATCTGCTGCAGGAGCGGGCGCTGAAGTCGAAGAGTAAGAGTGGGATGTTTTCGCGGCTCCCCGCTTTGCAAGTGATCGACGATATCGGCTATCGCTCGCTGATGCTCGGGTTTCCCTTTATGACGCTGGGCCTGATCGCGGGTTCGGTGGTTGCCGTGGCCACTTACGGGCGCATCGATTATTTCGATCCGAAAATCTTGCTTTCGTTGCTGATGTGGGCGGTGTACCTGCTGATGGTATTCACTCGCCTGAATGCGGGTTGGCGCGGACGCCGCGCCGCCATGCTCGCGAGTGCAGCGTTCGCTACGGCCATCGTGGCTTGGCTTGCCAACTACTTCAGCAGTATGCACAGGTTTGTTTCGTCATGAGATTTCAGCTCATCGGCGTCAATCACAAGACCGCGCCGGTCGAAGTGCGCGAGAGGTTGGCGATCCCCGAATCCCGTTTGCCGGAGGCGTGCAAGCGGCTAGCGGAGCATCCCGCGGTAGCGGAAGGCATGATTGTCTCGACCTGCAACCGTGTGGAATTTATCGCCAGCATGAAGAATGGGACGGGCGATCTGCGCGAATTTCTGTGCGAGTATTTCGACACCGATCTCAGCCCGTTTGAAAGTCATCTCTACGAATTTCGCGAGGACGAGGCGATACGCCATATTTTTCGTGTCGCCGCCAGCCTGGATTCCATGGTCATCGGCGAGCCGCAGATTCTAGGGCAGGTGAAAGAAGCCTATGCTACGGCGCGGGCTGTGGGAGCGGTGCGCGCGCAACTCGATCAGTTGCTCACGCGGGCTTTCGCGGTGGCGAAGCGGGTGCGCACCGAAACTGCGGTCGGATCCTCGTCGGTTTCGATTGCTTCGGTGGCGGTCGAGCTAGCGGAAAAAATCTTTGGCAGTTTGCAAGGCAAGAGCGTCTATCTGGTCGGCGCCGGCAAAATGAGCGAGTTAGCGGCGCGGCATCTGTTGGCGCGTGGCGCGGCGTCTCTGTTTGTTGCCAATCGAACTTACGACCGTGCAATTCGCCTGGCGCAGAAGTTTGACGGGCAGGCGATTGAATTCAGCCGCCTTTATGAGACCTGCGATCGCGCCGATATTGTGATTACTTCGACCGGCTCGCCGCGCTTCATCTTCCGGCGCGAAGATGGCGAAAAGCTGATGGCGCTGCGCAAGAACAAGCCCATGTTCTTTATCGATATCGCTGTCCCGCGCGATGTCGATCCGGAGATGAACAAGATCGACGGCCTGTTCGTCTACGACATTGACGATCTGCAGCAGGCGGTGAGTTCGCACCTCTCCGACCGCAAGAAGGAAGCGGAAAAGGCGGAGGAGATTGTCGCGAGTGAAGTGGCGAAATTTCAGGTTCGCCTACAGACTCTTGACGTGGTGCCGACGATCGTCAGTTTGCAGGATCATCTCGAAACGATTCGCCAGGCGGAGATCGATCGGGTTCGCGGCCGCCTCGGTCCCATGACGACCGATCAGGAAATGGCGGTCGAAGCGCTGACGCGCGGCATCATCAACAAGATCATGCACACTCCCATCAGCACGCTGAAAACTGCGGCGCGCGATCCGGAATCCACTACCGTGATCGATCTGGTGCGGCGGCTCTTTAACTTGCATCACGAAGAGAAAGAAAAAGACGCTGCCGTTGCGAAAGCGGGACGGGGATCGGGATCTGACTCGAATAGGCGAAGGGGAGCAGGAGAGTGATGTCCCGTTTGCGCATCGGCTCGCGGGGCTCGCA
>JGI12635J15846_10003100_pt1 | contig 14503 bp, 13 predicted proteins | sample BlaSpr_A8_OM2_M2_FD_15846 | JGI IMG/M metagenome (IMG submission 15846) | reverse complement strand
CCGGCCCGCGCCCGGATCACCGTCAGATCCGCCTGCGCTTTCGCGCTGCGATGTTTCACCGGACACAGCAACTGCGGATCCATCCTGGCCAACCGAGCCAGCGTCTGCGCATCCAGCCGATCATCTTTCTTCCGGCTCTCCCCGATCAACCGCACGCTGCGCGCATGTGCCACGATCACTTCATACCCCAACCCGCTCAGCACTCGGCTCACCCACGGCGAATGCATCCCCGCCTCCAGCGCGATCCGGCTGCGCGGCATGCTTCCGAACCCCTCCTGCATAGCTTTCGGGGTCGTACCCAGTCTCTGTTCCAGCACTATTTCGCCGCGCTCATCCAACACGCTGTACCAACTTGAGCGGTCGCCCAGGTCCAAACCGATCGTCAGCTTTTGCCCGGAGAAATTCTTGCTCTGCTTTGCCCTTACAGTGCTAACTTTCTTCATTGCCGGTCTCCTTTTTATCTGTGCTTCGAGCACGTCGATAACTTGGGAGCGTACCGCATCCCGCCGGAGACCGGCCTTCTCATCCCATCTGATTACGACAGTTATCAACTACCGGTTTGCTCGTGATCCAGGCTCAATCGTCAAAGGAGAGTGAACGACGTGTTCGGTTTACTGATGTCGGTATTGTGAAGCTGTTCTAAAATGGCCCAATGTTCCTGCCGCTGGGATTTGCAGTGGGCTCCACTCGCGCCACCGGTTGTTTCTCCCTCGTCCCCAGCCCGATCATCATCGACATGTCCTTCGGATAAACTACGTCGCGGCCTCGGGCGAGAAAGTGGGAATACACCGACATGGCTGCACCATAGAATCCAAATCCCGAGGACACGACCCGGGAGTGAGCGAACGCTCCCACGATCGTGCCTACAAAACGGAATCCAGATGCGCCATTGGCGGCACCACTACCCGCATAGCCTCCTCCGCTGCGGCGGAAATCCCCGTCAGTATCATGCCCGTGACCATCCCCGATGGAGGAGCTGGCCAAGATGACGGCAATCGCGGTCTCGAGATACCGTGTTTTGGGCGCGGTGACTCGTGCGCCGCCCTCGGAATCGAGCTGCAGATGCTCTCCTTTGGCGATGTCCACTCCCTCGAGGCTGGCTTCCACATTTTCTTCAAACCCGCTGGGCGGCACAACCTGGTGAAACACAATGCGGAGCTGTCCATTTCGGCCCAACCTGCGCGCGGGACGCACTTGCAGGACAGAACCCTTTAGCCGGCTGCCCTCGGGAAGAAACAGATGATCGGACGCGACGAGCGGCTGAGTGATGACCGCTTCCACCGGATCTCCCTGCTTGCTGTTCGCGGAACCGAGTGGCGTGATGAGTACCGCGTGCACCATGCTCACCGAAGCAGGCAGCATTCCAATGTGCTCCAGCACCGCGGGCGTAAGCGGCTCGGATCCGAAATCCAGCGGGCGTCGCAGGTCCGCGTTAAAGCTGGTCCCAGAATCCATGTATTGTGGGTGGTACGGGAGTTGTAAGATCGCGTAGCGCTCCACTCGGTGCATCTTTCCTGGCTCACGAAGCTGTTTTTTGGCGGCATCCCACTGCCGCTTCACTTCTGTCTTGGCTTCCGTAATTTTTTCCGACACGGCGTTCTTGGCTTGGTCCTCCTTACCCAATTTTTCTTTTTCGCCAGCAGGCACGAACTGCAAAACTCCGCCGGATCCTGGGCTAACGTCGGTCTGTAGCGGCACATGTCTGCCATCCGCCATCACGAGTTCACTGAAGTCGATATGCACTTGCCGGGAGGGCGAGAAATCGCCATTCATGGCGGCCACGGTGCGCCGTGTCTTTGGCACCCGATCAATGGCTGAGATTTTGCCAACGACTTCAGTCCCAGCCGGAACGACTAGCTTGTCGAATGCATACACAGGCTCAACTGTTTTTCCGTGAACTGGTTGTCCGACTTTTTGTACGCGTACCTCCTGATCGAGGTCGACCTTCAAAGGCGTGCCGGCCGGCACGGTTAAGAGAATTAAACTCGGCGATGGTTGGGAAGGAATTGCGCTGCTGCTTGCCGGTACAGGTTGTTCTGACCGGCGAGTCACAGTCTGCCCCCAAGCCCAGTTCCACGAGAAAGCGAGAAGAACGACCCAAAGCAGAAGACGACACATAGGCTTATTTTGATGAATCGTTGAGACACCCAATCTATTGGGACTCGTGAATTGTGGAATGATATATAGAGAATTGGCAGCACGGGGCTAATTCTTTGCTGCCGTCTTAATGGTCGGATGTAAGCCGGATCGGAATCGTTGCATCGAAAACTCTTATTGAGTCATTGCTGAGCGTGGGCTCACCCATGTCGTGATACGCATATCCCGCACTTGCGCGTTTCCTTTGACAACTTCACGGATGGGTACCTGTGAAAAATCGCGATTACACAGCAGTTCTCAATGAGTGTAATTGCCTGTGGCTGTTGAAAAACTCCTCTCAAGAAATTCGCCGAAATAAAATCGCGCCAGGATTCTCCATAAACGATTTTCTCGGGTCGCCTAGACATCTTCCATCCCCCAATTTTCGTCCGATTCAATAAAAAGTGAGTTTTTCAACAGCCACGCCTGTTTTCACCAGTTGACTTTTTAGCCCGCCCAAAAAAACCAGTCCTCAAGTCCACCGAGGAGACGCTTCCAGCTCTATACCTACAGCCGCCTTGGTTTTCCAGGTGGGGCGGATCGGTTACCCGGCGGGGCCTCACCGTATTTCTGGTATGGCCCACTGGATCGCAGACTAGTTTATGTACAGGATGCCGAATGTCTATGACATAACCCATAACAATAGTTCGTCGTAACGTTTCATGGGCGGGCTCCCGAAAATGCCAGAGGTCACTTCAGGCACAGGACAAGAATCCCGCCGAGGAAGAGATTAACCACTAACCAAAGCAGGCCTGAGTCAAACGAGCCGGTGCGAGTCACCAAATATCCCATGATGAAAGGTCCCGCGAACCCGCCCAAGCCTCCTACACAATTAATTAATCCGATGGACGCGGCCGCGGCGGATTCACCAAGAAATGTACTCGGTAGGGCCCAAAAAGTTGGCTGGTAGGCATGCACAAGTGCGGCAAAGAGAATGAAGAAGCAAAGCCCTATCCAGATATGGGGACCGGAAACAATCGCCAAAATCAGCCAGGCTCCTGCTCCAATCAGGCATATTGAAGTATGCCAGCGCCGCTCGCGGGTTCGGTCGGAATGCCAGGCGTTCAGCAACATCGCAAGCAGCCCGGCAATATAGGGTAAAGCGACCAGCAAAGTCACTTTTGCCGTAGACAGTCCCGATGCTCGCTTCAAAATGGTCGGAAACCAGATGATGAACCCATAGATTCCTGTGCTTCCCATGAGGTAGATCAAGGTGAGTAAAATGACGTCTCGCTGGCGAAGCGCCTGCCAAATCGTATAGGCGTGCCTACTTGCCTTTTTCTGTTTCTCCCGTTCGAGCTCGCTTGTGATCCACTCGCATTCTTCTTTGGTAAGCCATGTCGCTTCCCTAGGCCAATCGGTCAGATAATAGAGCGTGACCACCCCAAAAAGCACCGCTGGAACACCTTCTAGAATGAATAACCAGCGCCAACCCTGTAACCCATGCCAGTGCAGCTGCAGTATCTGACCTGCTATAGGAGATCCGACAATATTGGAAAGAGGGATTGCCGTCATAAACGCAGCAATGGCTTTTGCCCGATCCTCCTGACGAAACCAGTGTGTGAGATACACAATGATGCCGGGGAAAAAGCCCGCTTCCGCCGCCCCCAGAAGAAATCGTGCCGCGTAAAATTCTTTGGAGGTATGCACCAACCCCACCAGGGCAGTCATGATTCCCCAGGAGATCATGATGCGGGCAATCCAACGCCGCGCACTCCAGCGTTCGACGATTAGTGCCCCTGGGATTTCGAGCAAGACGTAGCCGATGAAAAACATTCCGGCTCCCAGGCCGAATACGCGATCGCTGAAAGCAAGGTCGTGCGACATTTCCAGAGCCGCGTAGGCAACATTCACGCGATCGAGAAATGCAATGACGTAAAGGAACCAAAGGAAAGGGAGTAAGCGTCGCGCGATCCGGCGTCTGGCGCTGCGCTCGACTTCGGCTGATGAACTCATTTGACTCAGCCAGCAGTCGAGACCTGGTTCGCAATAGCCTCACCGACGTCGCCTGTTCGAGCGTTGCCCCCGAGATCAGGAGTGTGCATTTCTGAATCCGCAAGGACTGTTTCCAATGCTGCTTCAATCGCTTTCGCGGCGGCAGGTTCGCCGAGATGCCTCAGCATCATCGCTCCCGACCAGATTTGGGCAACAGGATTGGCAATCCCTTTACCCGCTATATCGGGCGCGGAGCCGTGTACTGGTTCAAACATTGACGGATAGTTCCGTTCAGGGTTGAGATTTGCGGATGGCGCTAACCCAATAGACCCCACTACGGCCGCGCCGAGGTCGGACAAGATATCGCCGAAAAGATTCGATCCAACGATTACATCAAACCATTCAGGGTGTGAAACGAAGTGCGCGCTCAGAATGTCGATGTGATATTGGTCGGAGCGCACATCGGGAAATTCCTGGGCCATGATCTTGAAACGCTCGTCCCAGAACGGCATGGTGTGCACAATGCCATTTGACTTCGTCGCCGAAGTGACGTGGCGTTTGCGTTCTTGTGACAGCTCGAATGCATAACGCATAATACGGTCACAGCCACGGCGAGTGAAGACCGCTTCCTGAATCGCGATTTCCGCATCCGTGTTCCGGAAAAGACGTCCGCCGGCTTCAGAATACTCACCTTCGTTGTTTTCACGAACAATACAGAAATCAATCGCTCCGCCTTCAAGATCTTTTAGGGGAGACTCGATGCCTTTGAGAAGGCGTACAGGCCGCAGGTTGACGTACTGCTGAAATCCGCGACGAATTGGGATGAGCAGCCCCCAAAGTGAAATATGATCAGGCACTCCCGGATACCCGACCGCACCCAAATAAATCGCGTCAAATTCGCGCAATTGATCCAATCCGTCCGTGGGCATCATTCGTCCGGTCTTGAGGTAGGTTTCGCAGTTCCAATCAAAATGCCGCCATGAAAAACCGATGTCATAGCGGCGGCCGGCAGCCTCCAAAACCCGCAGGCCCTCGGGAACGACTTCGCGGCCGATGCCGTCGCCTTCGATGATTGCTATTTTGTAGCTCTTCAAGATTAGTGAGCTTATTCGCTGAATAATGTTTGGGCTTCTGGGTTCTGGAGTTGAATTATTTCGCTCTCAGTGAAACCACTCAGATCATCATGCGGACGCCTGTTCTCGTCAAGTTGAGATTGCGTTTATCCGCCCGTTTTCCGATATTATCGGATTGCTTAAGTCTGCACGGAAAGTGAAATAACTGTCCGAAAGCATTGTTTTTTTTCGGAGATGGCATCAACAAAATTCGGAATCAGGACGAAATGAAGAGACTTCGCAGTCAGGAATGGTATGGACGACAGGACCGCGACGGTTTTATGCACCGGAGCTGGATGAAAAACCAGGGGTGGCCTCACGACCTCTTCGATGGCCGTCCGGTAATCGGCATTTGTAATACCTGGTCGGAGCTGACCCCTTGCAATGCGCATTTCCGCGAAATTGCTGAATTTGTAAAGCGCGGGGTATGGGAAGCTGGAGGTTTTCCTCTTGAGTTTCCCGTGATGTCTTTGGGTGAAACCCAAATCCGGCCTACAGCCATGCTTTTCCGCAATCTCGCCAGCATGGATGTCGAGGAGTCGATCCGCGCCAACCCGATAGATGGCGTGGTTCTGCTTATGGGCTGTGACAAGACCACGCCGTCTCTTCTGATGGGAGCGGCTTCCTGCGACCTGCCCACCATCGGTGTCTCGGGCGGTCCCATGCTTTCAGGAAAATTCCACGGGAGAGACCTAGGTTCCGGAACAGGCCTCTTGCAAATGTCAGATCAGGTCCGCAAGGGCGAAATGACAGCCGAGGAATTCTTCTCGGCGGAAAGTTGCATGCACCGGTCGAAGGGCCATTGCATGACGATGGGCACCGCCTCAACCATGGCAAGCATGGTCGAAGCACTCGGCATGGCCTTGCCGGGGAACGCGGCTATTCCCGCCGTCGACGCACGCCGCAACACCCTCGCTCAGATGACCGGCCGACGCATTGTTCAAATGGTGAAAGAGGATGTTTGCATCTCGCAAATTCTGACGCGGAAGGCCTTCGAAAATGCGATTCGTACCAACGCCGCAATCGGCGGATCCACTAACGCCGTGATTCATCTGATCGCCATTGCAGGACGAGTTGGGGTGCCGCTTTGTCTGGATGACTTCGACAAGCTGGGATACGGCTTACCGTGCCTCGTCAATATTCAGCCGTCAGGCAAGTACCTGATGGAAGATTTTTTCTACGCTGGGGGTCTTCCAACCGTCCTTCGCGAGTTAGGAGAAGCAGGCGCCCTCAACCGCGACGCCTTGACGGTGAATGGGAAGCCGATCTGGGAAAACGTCGCGGAAGCGCCTTGTTGGAATCGGGATGTAATTCACAATTTCGCAGAGCCCTTCAAACCCAATGCTGGCATAGCCGTCCTCCGGGGCAATCTTGCGCCAGATGGCGCAGTCATTAAATTGTCTGCCGCCAGTCCAAGCCTCCTGCAACATCGCGGACGCGCCGTAGTTTTTGAAAACATCGAGGATTTTCACTCTCGCGTCAATGACGACAGTCTGGATATTGATGAGAACTGCGTCATGGTTTTACAAAATTGCGGACCTCGCGGCTATCCGGGAATGGCGGAAGTTGGCAACATGCCTTTACCGGGAAAACTGCTGCGGAAAGGCGTCACCGATATGGTTCGCATTTCAGATGCGCGAATGAGCGGAACTGCCTACGGGACAGTCGTCCTACATGTTTGCCCAGAAGCCGCGGCGGGCGGACCTTTGGCCCTCGTCCGCACCGGAGACCTGATCGCTCTCGATGTCCCCGGAAGATCACTGAAGCTGGAGGTTGACGAAAGTACGCTCGCTGCTCGACGGAAGCAATGGACGGCGCCTCCATTGCCTGATCGCGGATGGGTGAGACTGTATACCAAACACGTTCTTCAGGCGGACAAAGGGGCCGACTTGGATTTTCTCGTCGGGCGCAGTGGAGCAAAAGTAGCCCGAGACTCACATTGATAGCAGGGAATCCCCAGCATCGCACTATCGTTCATGGAGATAGCGTCAGCGTCTTAGTTGTTGCCTAAGCGCTCTGAATTTTTCGCCAGGAGCACCACTGGAATTGCGTACATGAGCCAAATTACAGTCACCAACCAGCGGCGATTGCGGCGGCAATTCATCCTGATGCCTAGGGTTTTCGGTTGACCAGCATCACTTCTTCCTCTCGCGTTCTTCTCTACATTATTACTAGTTCCCAATTTCTATTTCTAGGCGAAAACCTTCGGCCGCAACGGCATGGTACGTGTTGGAAACCGCAATGACACTCACAACCGAGGTTAGTGCTAATGACGCGAACCCCAGTAGCGGGTGTGACGAGTTGGTGGTGGCTCATAAACCCAAGGCCTCCACTTGCGTAGCCGGGCCAGTGTGCAGCCTCATGCCAGACCACCCCTTTCACTTCGGCCCACAGATCTCATTTTTTCCGAATAACACCGTTCGGGTGGCAATACGCACTATAGCGCTGATTGTGCGGCACAGTTTAAAGCATTACCCTTACGTAAGACATTTTCCATGAAAGAAACCCCTACTGCTGCTATCAACCTGCCGTGGATCCGTGCCCAGTTTCCTTCTTTGATGCAAACCGTCAATGGGAATCCGTCAGTATTTCTTGATGGACCCGGCGGCACGCAGGTTCCGCAGAGTGTAATCGATGCAATGTCTGGCTATCTAAAAACCAACAATGCCAATACTCATGGGGCATATGCGACGAGCCGCCGTACCGATGAGATGATTGCCAGCGCTCGTGCAGCGATGGCAGATTTTCTTAATTGCGATTCTGATGAAATTGTTTTGGGCCAGAACATGACGACGCTGACTTACGCCATTAGCCGCTCCATCGGTCGCGACCTAAGGCCGGGAGATGAAATCGTCCTCACTTACCTAGATCACGATGCCAACATTTCACCGTGGCGTGCCCTCGAAGAGGGTGGGGTAAGCGTCCGCTTCGTGGAAATCAATCGGGAAAACTGCACACTCGACATGACTGACCTAGCGCGAAAGCTGACCAAACGAACCAAGCTGGTTGCTGTCGGTTATGCTTCCAATGCGGTCGGAACAATTAACGATGTGAGGGAAATCACCCGGCTGGCGCATCAAATGGGCGCACTAACCTACATTGACGCTGTGCACTACGCTCCGCATGCGGCTATCGATGTCCGGGCGCTCGATTGCGATTTCCTGGTCTGTTCGACTTACAAGTTTTTCGGACCACATATGGGCGTGCTCTATGGGAAACGCGAGCATTTGAAGCGGCTGGCTCCGTACAAAGTTCGGGCTAATACCGACGAAATCCCGAACTGCTGGGAATGGGGAACGCTGAACCACGAGTGCATCGCAGGAATTGGTGCTTGCGTGGACTACATCGCCTCGATAGGAAGGCAGGTAGAGCCAGAAGTATCAAGTCGCCGCCAAGCAGTGTTAGCGGCGTATGCGGCCATCCGAGAGCAGGAACACCGACTGATGGGAACACTGATGACCGGCTTAATGGCGATCCCCAGTTTACGGCTGTATGGGATCACAGAGGCGAGACAATTCGATCAACGCTGCCCCACTGTTGCGCTTCGGGTCTCCGACCACGCTCCTGGCGAACTTGCGGAAATGTTAGGTGAGCGTGGTTTCTTCACCTGGCATGGCAACTTCTACGCATTGAACCTTACCGAAAAGCTGGGAGTCGAAAAAGACGGGGGCTTCCTACGTATTGGCCTGACGCATTACAACACAGACGAGGAAGTAACACGTCTGTTATCCGCACTGCGAGAGATCTTAAGCTAGTCGCACTTTTCGCCCACACCGAGTGATGATTGACACCAGCAACAACCAGAGAAAGCGCGATGATTACGCCTCCGATAACAAGGATTGCAGGTGCCCCGCCGCGATAGCCAGGTTTCCGCATTTATTTCCTCCCATTGGGCTGCTCGATTTGTGTGGGCGGAATGGGCTAAGCAGCTAGAGTCATCATCCCAGCAACATGTGAATGGCTTTCGCAGACATTCAACATTCCAGCTTCATCCTGAGAAAACAACGAGCGCGGATATGCACAATGCAGATGGAACGCCCTCTCGTTCAACAGATCATTCCAGAGACTCTCAAGCGCCAGCGCCCCGGCCTTATTACCTTTATCCCACAGCACCGCAACCATTTCTCCGAATACGGTGAGGCCCATATCTTTGCTGCGAGCGGCTTTCTGGACATCCATTAACAATTTACCGACGCTGGCAAGGAATAGCTTTGGATCGGGGGTGTCTTTCACCATGAATTTCGAGAGCATTTCCTCGGCATCACACATCGTAAAGCGATCTTCTCGTGCGTACTCGCGGACTCTCACTTCAATTCTTTGAAGTGCCTTCATTAACGAGTCTCGATGATCCTTAGTAGCTACGACGAGGACGGAATTGCCCACGAGGAGTGCAGAAGACACTACGCCACATAGCCGGTCAATAAGTGCCTGGTGCGTATCATAAAACTGAACGGAATGGACTGCGGACACTACAAACCCCCTATTATTGCGCCCCCTACACAATACACAATATTCCGGTACTTTTTGTTCTGACACTTGTCAGCATGATCCTGTATGAAAAGGCTAAGTGTTCGCCATTTTGAGCAGAGATCCACCCAAGAAAAATAGCGCCCGCAAAGGGCGCTGTCAGGTATCCGCATAGGTTTTATTATTCTCCGATCATCACTGCTCCCGAGGCAATCGGGTAAATCTTGTATGTAGTGTCCAGCACCTGGTGGAATATCGCCTTTGCACGTATTGACCTCGTCGTGAGTGTAGTTGCCTGTGGCTGTTGAAAAAGTCCTCTCAAGAAATTCACGAAAATAAAATCGCGTCAGGATTCTCTATAAACGATTTTCTGGGGTCGCCTAGACATTTTCCATCCCCCAATTTTCGTCCGATTCAATAAAAAGTGAGTTTTTTCAACAGCCACGCCTGTTAACAACAGTTAACTTCCGGTTAGCCCGCCCTCGCCAGTAATCCGCCGATTCGTGAGGATTCGCGCAGATCACTTCCCATAAGCCGACTTCACGGTACCAATCAGGCCAACTTCTTCGAAGCCAGTTTCTGGATAGCTTCAGTTTGGCCGAAAACCAGGATTTGGCAGTTTCGCCGGGCGGGCAGGCCTGAGCTCTCGATTCAATAAATGCGGTTTTTGCCAACGGGCACGGGGGCCCCTTTGTACTCATGCGGATGGCGACGGGCAAGGAAGAATAAGAAAACAGCTTGACATGTGAACTAGTGTTATAGTTAACTATAACAGTGTGGTTAAGGTTCATCTGATGAGCTGATCGACGCCAGCGAACAACCTGGCCCGAGAGCAAAGAAGAGATGAACCCCTTAAGGAGAATGAAACATGAAATCCCTTCGTTGTGTGCTATCCGTTGTCTTGATGTCGCTCTGCACCGGGGCTTTCGCGCAGTCTGACGCGCAAAAGTCCTCCGTGGCTCCTGTGCTGTCCGAGGCGCAGAAGTCCTTCGCAACCATGAAAAGCCTGGCGGGAGAGTGGGAAGGCCCCGTCACCGTCCCGGAGATGCCGGAGATGTCAGACGGCAAACCACTCCACGTCTCGATGCGCGTGACCTCGAGGGGAAACACGCTGGTGCACGAACTGCAAGAAGCAGGAACGCCGTTGGACGCTACAAAGTACGACCATCCGGTCTCTATGCTTTACGTGGACGGAGAACAGCTCACGCTGGTTCACTATTGCGACGCGGGGAACCGGCCGCGCATGACCGGCAAGATGTCGCCCGACGGCAAGACGGTCGAGTTCGAGCTCAAGGACATCAGCGGAAGCACGGCTTACCACATGCACCATTCGGTGTTCACCGTCATTGACGCCAACCATCACACCGAGGATTGGACGTTCATGATGAAGGACAAGCCTATCCACGCGCACTTCGACCTGCATAGGACAAACTGACGCGCCCTGTATCTCTGGTAAGGTCTGGTGAGGTTACCCGGAAAACCATGGACCGTGAGTGGAACGACAGTCAGCCGATTTACCGCCAGCTTCGCGACCGCGTGGTCGCGATGATCCTCGACCGCGTGCTCAAAGAAGGCGATCCGCTGCCCTCCGTGCGCAACGTCGCGGCCGAGTATCGGGTCAATCCGCTCACGGTCCTCAAGGGCTATCAGCAACTGGTGGATGAAGGGCTGGTCGAGACCAGACGAGGCCTCGGGATGTTCATCAATATGGGCGCACGCGGCATGTTGCTGGAGGGCGAGCGGCAGAAGTTTCTTAGTGAAGAATGGCCCAGGATCCACGCAACCGTTCAGCGGCTTGGCCTGAAAGCGGAAGAGCTCCTGAATGGCTCGCATCCGTCGTCGAAGGCCCGACCGTCAAAGCCCGCGAAGCCGGATCCCCAGGAGGAGCGCTAAAGCCATGGCATGCATAGAAGCCCGCGGCCTTCGCAAGGCCTTCGGAAGAAACATTGCGCTGGACGGCATCAATCTGCGTGTTGAAGAGGGCCGCATCCTTGGGCTCATCGGTCCCAACGGCGCCGGCAAGACCACTGCACTCAACGCAATTCTCGGCCTCACCCCATATCAAGGAGAACTGAGGGTGCTCGGGCGCGATCCCTGGACCGAGCGCGATCAGCTCATGCGCGATGTCTGCTTCATTGCCGATGTTGCCGTGCTGCCGCGCTGGATAAGGGTCTCGCAGGCACTCGACTACGTCGCCGGCGTACATCCGCGATTCGATCGCGCGAAGGCGGAAGGTTTCCTGGCGAAGACTACCATCGGGCACGGTAGCAGGGTGCGGGAACTGTCGAAGGGCATGGTGACCCAACTGCATCTCGCCCTGGTGATGGCGATCGACGCGAGACTGATGGTGCTGGACGAGCCGACGCTGGGTCTCGACATCCTATATCGCAAGCAGTTCTACGATTCCCTGCTGAACGATTACTTCGATCACAACCGCACCATCGTGGTAGCGACACACCAGGTGGAAGAGATCGAGCACGTGCTCACCGACGTCATGTTCATTGACCGCGGGCGCATCGTGTTCGATCGCAGCATGGAAGAGTTGGAGACGCGCTATCTGGAAGTGATGGTGCGCCTCGACCAGGTCGGGGCGGCACGGGCGCTCAAGCCGATGCACGAGCGCCAGGCGATCGGTGGCAACATCCTGCTGTTCAACGGAGTGGATCGTCAGCAACTGGCAGCGCTTGGCGACGTCCGCACGCCTAGCATAGCCGACGTGTTCGTTGCGGTGATCGGAAATCAGCATGGCGCGGTACAAGGAGTGGTGCAATGAATACTCAATTGAACGCCGTGCCGGAGTCTTCTCTCGAATCGCAGGCAATCGACCACGGGTCCCTGCCGTCGGCTCGGCTACTGTACTGGTCGATCCGCCGCGAACTTTGGGAGAACCGTTCCATCTATCTTGTGCCGCTGGCGGTCGCCGGCGTCGCTCTGTTCGGCTTCTGTCTCAGTTCGTTTGTGGGCATCTGGGAAGAGCCGCTGAGGCTTAATCCGGCAAAGCCTCAAGTGCCCTACGACCTGGCGGCAGGTCTGATGATGCTTACCGGAATCGTCGTGAGCGTGTTTTATTGTCTGGACGCGTTGTACGGCGAGCGCCGCGATCGCAGCATTCTGTTGTGGAAGTCCCTGCCGGTTTCCGATCTCACCACGGTGCTCGCCAAGGCGAGCATTCCTCTTTTCCTGCTACCGCTGATAGTTGTTACCGTCACGCTCGCGATGCAGTGGATCATGCTGCTGTTCAGCAGCGCAGTCGTGCTGGCGAGCGGTATGAGTGTGGGAGAGCTCTGGAGGAACCTCTCGATCATCCAGATGTGGTTGCTGCTTTTCTATCACTTTGTGACTGCCCATGTGCTTTGGCCTTATCCAGTCTATTGCTGGCTGCTGCTGGTGTCCGGCTGGGCGAGGCGCGCGGTATTTCTTTGGGCGGCATTGCCGGTACTGGTGATCGGCGGCTTCGAGAGGATGACGTTCCATACCTTGTACTTCGCTGAGATCGTGGGCGGGCACCTTATCGGCAATGCACCCGTCATGGATATGGCACAGGGCAGCATGGGACTCGATCCACTCACAACCCATGTCACTGTGGGCAGATTTATTTCCAGCCCGGGTCTGTGGATTGGTCTGGCCTTGTCAGCCGTGTTTCTCGCGGCGGCGGTGCGGTTGCGCCGCAATCAAGAGCCGATCTGATTTGTGGGTACTTGATCGAATCAGAGCGTAAGGAGAACAGAGCATGAACACTGATGTGATGATGGAACGGATTGCAGAAACATCGCCGCGTCTCAAAGCCAGAATTATTGGTGTGCTTTATCTCCTCACCATACTGACGGGAGTATTCGCCGCGGGTTTCGTGAGCAGGAGGCTGGTGGTGGACGGAGACGCTGCGGCTACGGCGACCAACATACTGGCGCACAAGAGCCTGTTTCAGTTGGCTTTCGCGGTCTACCTCATCGAAATGGCGTGCCAGATTGCCATCACAGCTCTCTTTTATGACTTGCTTAAGCCGGCAGGCAGAAGCGTCTCACTGGTTGCCGCGTTCTTAGGCCTCGCAGGTAGCGTCATCAAGACTTTTAGCCGCGTCTTTTTTATCGTCCCCTTATTCGTCCTGGGAGGCGCGCACTCTTTGAGTGTGTTTAGCGCGGAACAGTTGCAGGCACTGGCGCTCATCTTTCTCAAGGTGAATGACCGGGGCGCCGGGGTCGCCTTGGTATTTTTCGGATTCTATGCGCTGCTGACGGGCTACCTCATTATCAGGTCCACCTTCCTGCCTCGGATTCTGGGCGTGTTGTCGGTAGTTGGAGGTTTGGGTTGGCTGAGCTTTCTGTATCTGCCGCTCGGACACCGTGCGTTTCCTTACGTTGCAGTTTTCGCCATCCTCGGGGCAGCAGCGCTGATTGTGTGGTTGCTCATATTCGGCGTGAACGAACAAAAATGGAAGAAGCAGGCCAGCGCGGCGGGGAATTGGCGATCGTAGCGCCCGACCATCACTGCTCCCGAGGCAATCGGGTAAATCTTGTAGGCAGTGTCCTCCTCAGGCATACCCCAATCGCACTCGCCGCCCAGCAAACGAAGCCGCCAAAAGCAGGACCGCAGCCACAAGGTAGGCAAGGGGAGCAGAGGACGTAGGAGTGCCCCGAGTGAAATCGAGGTCGGGCACGTGATGGAGCGCTCCCATGTACCACCAAACCGTGTAAACGGCCTCGAACAACTTAGTCGTTCCGCTCCACACTCCCAAAGTGAGTGCCAAGCTGGGGATGAACAAGGCTCCCGCGAGCCATCCCGCCAATCCTTGCCAGTCGGCGCCGATGAGCAGCCGAGCGCCGACTCCCGCCCCGGTCAGGAGCGCAACCAGCACT
>JGI12635J15846_10003099_pt1 | contig 14506 bp, 10 predicted proteins | sample BlaSpr_A8_OM2_M2_FD_15846 | JGI IMG/M metagenome (IMG submission 15846) | reverse complement strand
GCAAGCCGCTCGTCGTCGCCATGGGTCCGGTCGCCGGCTCGGGCGGCTATTCGGTCTCGATGGCGGGTCACTGGATCGTCGCCCGCCCCGGCGCGCTCACCGGCTCGATTGGGGTGCTGACCGGGAAGATCGTGACCGGCGGGATGTGGTCCAAGCTCATGTTCAACCGCGAGACGATCGCGTTCGGGCGACACGTGACCATCGACAGCGACGAGAAGCCCTTCACCGATGAGGAGAGGGAGATCTTGAAAGGCCAGATCGATCGTGCTTATTCGTTTTTCGTGGCTCTGGTCGCCAAGGCGCGGAAGATGACTCCGGAAGAAGTCCACTCGATCGCTGCGGGCCGCGTTTGGACAGGCCGGCAGGCCTTCGAGCGGAAGCTGGTGGACGAGCTGGGCGGCCTGGACGCTGCGATTCGCAAGGCGCGAAGCCTGGCCGGCCTGGGCGACAAAGCCCCGGTGCGGGAGGCAAGACCGCCGAAACGCATGATCCCGCCGCAGCCGATCGGAGGCGCGGCGGGCTACGTGGGCTACCTGTTGGAGGGAGTCTCGCTGCTCAACCGCGCCCCGGTGCTGGCGGTGATGGAGTACCTACCGGGGGAGCTGACCTAGTCAGGATTCGAGGGAGGGAAATCTCCAGGGCTGACGCTCACGCACAAGCTCGTACACGGTGGCCACGATGCTCTCGCGGTTCGGCTTGGTGAAGTAGTCCCCGTCCGGACCGTAGGCCGGCCGGTTGGCCGAAGCGGCCAGCGTGCGTGGCCCCGCGTCCAGGTGCCACCAGCCGTTCTGAACCTCGAGGATCTGCTGCAGCATGAATGCGGACGCCCCGCCAGGGACGTCTTCATCCAGACAGATCAGCGCGTGCGTCTTCTCGATCGAGCGCACGATCGTGTGATTGACGTCAAACGGGTTCAGCGTCTGCACGTCGATCACCTCGCAGGACACGCCCAGCTCCTCGAGCGTTCGGGCGGCATCGAGCGCGATGCCACACAGCGCGCCGTACGTGACGACCGTGGCGTCGCTCCCTTCCCGCAACCGCTCGGGCATACCGAGCGGGACGGTGAACTCACCCAGGTTGTCCGGAACCCGCTCCTTGAGCCGGTAGCCGTTCAGCACCTCGATCACGACCCCTGGGTTATCGCCGCGAAACAGGGTGTTGTAGAAGCCGGCCGCCTGAGTCATGTTGCGCGGCACCGCGACGTAGACACCCTGCAGCGCATTCAGCAACACGGCCATGGGCGAACCCGAGTGCCAGATTCCGACCAGCCGGTGGCCTTTGGTGCGGATGATCACGGGCGCCTTCTGGCCGCCCACTGTGCGCCAGTGCAGCGAGGCAAGGTCGTCGGCGGCCGTCTCCAACGCATAAAGGAAGTAGTCGAGGTACTGGATGTCGCAGATCGGCCGCAGTCCTCGCATGGCCGACCCGATCGCCTGGCCCAAGATGGTCGCCTCTCGAATACCGGTGTCGGTGAGCCTCAGCGGCCCGTACTTGGCCTGCAGGCCCTCGAAGACCAGGTTCACATCCCCCAGCCGCCCCACATCCTCGCCAATCACGAAGAGGCGCGGGTCGCGAGCGAAGTTGGCGTCGAAGTTGCGCAGCAGCACCTGCCTTCCATCTACCGTCGGCGACTTGTCGGAGAACGCGGCGGGCACGACCGCGACGTTCAAGGGCGATTCGCCAGACCGGCTGTAAAGGTGGGAGTTGTAACGTTCGCCGTTCTCGCGCCGGTACTCGTCGACGAACCCCGCCAGCTCGGTTCGCTCCGGCGATTCGATGCCGCGCAGCCTATGCAGTGCCCGTGTCGCGCTTGACAGGATGAGCGACCGCGTCACCTTGCCCGCTTCATCCATTGCGCTTGTGATCTCTGAGACCTCCGGCATGTCGACCCGCTTCAGGATCGCGACCGCTCGATCGCGCTCTGCGCGGATCGGCGCCTGGAAAGCCTCCCAGGCGAGGTCCCGAGCCGCCTCGACCGCTTCTTTGTCGGCCGCCTCCCACCCTTCGAGCTGCGACTCGCTCGCGAACCCGGACTCGATGANCCAGTCCCGCATTCGCTTGACGCAATCGAACTCGTTCTCGAAACGTAGGCGCTCTTTTGACTTGTATCGCTCGTGGCTTCCGCTCGTCGAGTGCCCCTGAGGCTGGGTCAGCTCCGTGATGTGGAACAGGGCGGGTTTGTGCTCGCGCCTCACCTTCTCGATCCCGGTTGCGTACGCTTCCACCAGCGCCGGGTAGTCCCAACCCGGAACCACGTAGATGTCGACGCCCGGCCGATCGTCAGGCGTCATACCACGCAGGACATCCGAGATCGATGCTTTCGTGGTCTCGGCCGTGATCGGAACCGAGATGCCATATCCGTCGTCCCACACGGACATGGCAAGAGGCACCTGGAGGACGCCCGTCGCGTTGATCGCCTCCCAGAAAAGTCCTTCGCTCGTCGCCGCGTCGCCGATGGTCCCAAAGGCGACCTCGTTCCCACTGACCGAGAATCCATCCTGCACGGGCTTGAGCTCGGGGTTCTCTCGATAGAGCTTGGAGGCATATGCCAGTCCAAGGAGCCGAGGCATCCAACCCGCTATGTTCGAGACGTCGGCGCTTGAGTTCAGCATCTCGATCTGCCGGGCGAATGCTCCGTGGTCGTCGAGAAATCGCGTCGCGAAATGGTTTCCCATCTGGCGGCCGCCGGAAGCGGGGTCCGCTTCGACGCTTGGGTCGCCGTAGAGCTGGGCGAAGAATGAGCGGACGTTCGACATCCGCGTGGCCCACATGAAAGTCTGGTCGCGGTAGTAGCCGGCACGCCAGTCACCAGGCAGGAACGTCTTGGCCATCGCGAGCTGCGCGACCTCTTTGCCATCGCCGAAGATCCCGAAGGTGGCATTGCCGCGCAGCACCTCGGCGCGACCGCTGATGCTCGCCCGCCGGCTGCTGTAGGCCAGGCGATAGTCGGCGACGATCCTTTCCGCGGTCAGGGTTGAAGCCTTCGAGTTGCGCAGCGTTTTCGCCAGCCGGAAAACCTCCCCTGGACCTCTGTAGTAACCGCCCGGGCGGCGAAAACTACGTTATCACGGAGGACCAGCGCCTCAGGCTGAGGTGGCGCGCTCTCCGTTGTGCTTCCGCAGCAGGGTCGGCCGGCTGGCCTGCAGCGCCTTCTTCATGTGCACGTATGCGCGGCTCACGTCGCCGCGCCGCTCGAGGATCTCGGCGTAGATGCCGTGCGTCTGAAAGAGCCGTTCTTGCCTGCCCAGCTGCTCCAGGCCCTGGATGGCCAGGTTGAACTCTTGATCGGTCAGCTCGGGGTCGCCCTGCTTGTCGGCGATGCGCCCGAGCCACATGTGAGCCTCGGAGGCGTTGGCACCTTCGTGGAGCCGCTCGGCAAGGGTCAGGGCCTCCCGAGCGAACTCACCGGCCCGGTCGAGGTTGTTCTCCTGTAGACAGAGCTCGCAGAGGCTGAGCAGCATATAGCTGCGGCCCATCTGGAGATCGGTCTCGTCGCTAAGGTCGAGCGAGCGGTTGAGGTGTTCCCTGGCGCTGGCAAGGTCACCGCGAGCCATGAGGATGAGGCCGAGGTTGTTCTCGGAGCGGGCAAGCGCCACTCGATCACGCAGCACTTCAAGTAGGGCGACCGATCGGGTCGCGTACCTGGTCGCCGTGTCCATCTGCCCCAGCTCTTTGTACGCAGATGAGAGACCCCTGTACATCCTCGCCATGAGCCTCAGGTCGACGAACGATCCGCCGGCCTGGATCGCCTCCCCATAAATCTCGACTGCCCGATCCCAATCGAGGTTCGCCACATGCGCCGTGGCGACGATACCGAGCAGCCGCGCCTCTGTCGGAAGAGGTATCGGCTGGAGGCCGCGGCAGACCGCAAGCGCCTTTTCAGCCAGCTCCAGGGCGTCCGGCCGCTGATTCAGATAGGCGAGCGACGCCTCCGCGCCCATGCACTCCGCCAGCATCACCCCGTCATTGATGGCCTCGAAGTGAGCATGCGCTTGAGCAAGGAGACCCTCCGCCCGCTCCGTCTGGCCCGCCTGTATGTAGGCCATGGCGACGAAATACCGGATCCTGCCCAGTCGATGCGCGGAAGTCCCCAGGTCGAGCATCGACTCGCCCAACGCGATCGCTTCGGTGAATCGACCGTCGCCGACCATCGTTTCCAGATCGGCGAGCGCGGCCTGGCTCGTATCTGTCGTGCCTCCGGGATCGGCCAGGAAAAACTCGACCGGCTTGCCTGTCCGTCGGGCAATGTGCTCGAGCGTGGGCAAGGAGGGCCGCGTGCGCCCGGTCTCAACCAGATAGATCGCCGGAGCCGTCACATGGCCCTTGCCGACCTGGGCCAGGCTGAGGCCGGACTCCTGTCGAGCTTGCTTGACCGCCCCAGGCCTAAGCGTCACTCCTGGGAGGCGTCTTCGCGGCGGTTTTCCACCTGGCTGATCCGCACGAGGAAGATTCGAATGCCCGTCAGCCACGGTGCACCACTGTAGAGCAAAACACTTGGGGACGTTCCTGTGAGGGGGTTGTAACGATCGTTTCAGAATACGGCGCGGCTTCAAACGCCATGTCAGAACGCGAAACTAGACTTAACGTCGCTGTTAAGTTACGGTACCCCCGCAGGTCGCGGTCAGAGTGCTTCCCGCCGCGGCCTGCCCTCCCCCCTTGGGGGGAGGTCGCCCCGCTCGCAAAGCGAGCTGGGCGGAAGGGGGCGACGGTTACGCCGCCGGATAGGCGCCGAACAGCCTGATCTCGGCGCTGGCCTGTTCGAGGTCATTGAGCGCGGCCTCAGCCGCGGCCGCGTTGCCGTTGACGGCAAAATCGAGGTAGAACCGGTATTCAAACGGGCGGCCCTTCATGGGCCGGCTGTCGAGCCGGGTCAGGTTGATGTCGCGGCGGCCAAAGCAGTCGAGGGCCTGAGCAAGGCTTCCCGGCCGGTGCGCCGCCACGAACGCGAGCGAGCACTTGTACCCGGCGCCGGACACTCCGGGCCTGGCCGGTTGTCCGCGTTCGACGACGACGAATCGCGTCCGGTTCTCGGAGTCGTCCTGGATTGATTCGGCCAGCACGTACAACCCGTAGCGCGCCGCGGCCGCCTTGCTGGCGATCGCCGCGGTGCCTGGTTGACGCTGCTCCGCGACCGCCCGCGCAGCGCCGGCGGTGTCGTGGTAAGCCACCGACCGGATCTGGCGCGAGTGGAGGTAGGCATCGCACTGCGCGAGCGCTTGGGGATGCGATAGCGCCCGCTCGACCGGGCCCGGCCAGCCGAGAAGGCAGTGGCGCACCGGATGCACGTGCTCGCGTACGACGCGCAGGCCCGGCAGCTCCCACAAGAGGTCCGAGACCTCTTGCACGACACCTGCGCTGCTGTTCTCCACCGGGAGCACCGCGACGTCGACCGCTCCCATGGTCAGCGCCTCGAAGGTCAGCCGGAAGGTGGCGAAGCCGACAGCTTCGGCGCCTTCGAACAACACCGAGACGGCCTCATCGGAGTACGCGCCAGGTTCTCCCTGATAGGCGACCTTCACCCGAAGATGAGGTGCCGGAGGGTATCTGCGACGTGGTTGTGGTCGTGGAGCTGGTCGGTCACGGGCGGGTGGCCGTTAGTCTCGTGGCCATTGGTCTCGCTGCCGTTCGGCTCTGACGCGCTCGCGATCTTGCGCAGGTCCTCGTCCGTGACCTCTTTCTTGGTGTCCGCAACCTTTAGGAAGCGCTGCCAGGCCTCGTCCGCCTTGTCCCCCGCGAGCGTGATACCAATCCGGCCGAGCCGGTGGTGGAACGCGTGGCGTCCGGAGCGGGCGGTGAGGACGATGCGCGAGTCGGTCAGCCCGACGTCTTCAGGCTTCATGATCTCGTAGTTCAGGCGATCTTTCAGCACGCCGTCCTGGTGGATGCCTGACGCATGAGCGAAGGCGTTCGCCCCGACGACGGCCTTGTTCGGCTGCACCGGGTTGCCGGTCAGCTCCGCGACCAGCCTCGAGGTCCGCGTGATCTCTCTCGTGTCCACGCCGCACTCGAGACCGAGCTTCGCCTGCCGAACATTCAGCAGCATCACGATCTCTTCCAGCGAGGTGTTGCCGGCGCGCTCGCCGATGCCGTTGATCGTGCACTCGACTCGCCGCGCGCCCGCCTCGATCGCAGCCATCGTGTTGGCCACCGCGAGGCCCAGGTCGTTGTGGCAGTGGACCGAGAACAACGCTTTCTCGCTGCCGCGAGCGTCCGCGATCACGCGGCGCACGATCCCGGCGAACTCGCTCGGGAGGCAGTAGCCGGTGGTGTCGGGGATGTTGATGACGGTCGCGCCCGCGGCGATCATCGTCTCTACCGTCTCGACCAGGTAGTCGAGGTCCGCGCGCCCGGCGTCTTCCGGCGAGTACTCGACGCGGTCGCACAGAGACCGCGCGTGCGAGACCATCTCGGCACCCTGCTTCAGCACCTGCGCCCGCGTCATGCCGAGCTTGCGCTCGATGTGCACGTCGGAGACCGACAGCACGATGTGGATCTGCGGCGTCTCCGCCTCTTTGATCGCGGCCCATACCGCGTCGATGTCTTCTTTGACCGCGCGAGCCAGCGCCGTCACCGTCGCGCCGCGAATCTCGCGAGCGATGCGCCTGCACGACTCGAAGTCGCCCGGAGAAGAGATCGGGAAGCCGGCCTCGATCACGTCCACGCCAAGCTTTTCGAGCTGGCGGGCGATCCGGAGCTTGGAGTTGGCATCCAGGTGGAACCCAGGCGACTGCTCGCCGTCGCGAAGAGTCGTGTCGAAGATGAATACTCTGTCGGGGACTTTCTCGCTCATTTCTCTACCGGCTCCAGCCAGGTCATCATCGAGCGCAGCTCGCGACCGACCTTCTCAATTTGGTGATCTGCGTCATTGCTGCGCATCGTCAGGAAACCCTCCCTTCCGTTCGAGTTCTCATCCAGCCACTTTTCGGCGAAGCTGCCGTCCTGGATCTCGTGCAGCACCTTGCGCATGTTCTCCCGGACGTGTGAGTCGATGACGCGAGGGCCAGAGACGTAGTCGCCGTACTCGGCCGTATCCGAGACCGAGTAGCGCATGAACCCCAGGCCGCCGCGATACATGAGGTCGACGATGAGCTTGAGCTCGTGGAGGACCTCGAAGTACGCGATCTCGGGCTGGTATCCAGCTTCAACCAGGGTTTCGAAGCCGGTCTTGACCAGCGAGCTGACACCTCCGCACAGGACCGCCTGCTCGCCAAACAGGTCCGTTTCGGTCTCCTCTTTGAAAGTGGTTTCGACAATTCCGGCGCGGCCCGCGCCCAGAGCCTTGGCGTACGCCAGCGCTCTTTGCTTGGCGCGGCCCGAGGCGTCCTGGTAGACCGCGATGAGCGCGGGCACGCCCATCCCCTGGGCGTAGGTGCTGCGCACAAGGTGGCCGGGGCCCTTAGGCGCGATCATCGCCACGTCGATGTTCTGGTCGGGCTTGATCTGCGCGAAGTGGATGGAAAAGCCGTGCGCGAACATCAACATCGTCCCGGGCTGGAGGTGCTTCTCGATCGACTCACGGAAGAGCTTGCCCTGGCCCGCGTCGGGCGTCAGCACCATGACCACCGTCGCCTCTGAGACCGCCTCCGGCACCGGTACCGCGCGCAGGCCGTCCTCCTCCACGCGCGCGATCGACTTGCTGCCGGGATACAGGCCTACGCGCACGTCCTCGCCGCTGTCGCGCAGGTTCAGAGCGTGGGCGCGGCCCTGGCTGCCGTAGCCGATCACTGCGACCGGCTCGCCCAATGAGGGCGGGCAGTCGGCGTCGTAATTGATCTTCATGCGGTTCTCCTCATCACGACTGGTCCCGAGCGGGCGACATCCAGGACGCCATGTCGCATCAGCTCATCGATGAAGTCGCCGACGTCCTTGCCTTCGCCGGCGAACTCGACGGTGGTGCCCTCGGCACCGGTGTTCAACACCTTGGCGCCGCGCTCCACCAGGCCGGCGACTTGAGACGCCTTGACCTTCGCGACGACCAGCTCGCGGCTGTGCACGTCTTCGCCGGTCACGTCCTCGATCTCGATCACCTCGACCAGGCGCTCGAGCTGCTTGCGGACCTGGTCGGTCTCAGCGTGGCCGGCGTCGACAGTCAGCGTCATCCGGGACCGCCCGGGCTGAGGGCTCGGACCCACCGAGATGGAGCGGACGTGGAAGCCGCGACGGCGGATCAGGCCGGAGATCTTGCTCAACGTGTTGGAGCCGTCCTCGACGAGGACCGACAGCACGCGCACTCTGGCCTGTTTGGTCACCTCCCCACCATGTGGGGAGGTCCCCGGCGAAGCCGCGGGGTGGGGAGGTCCAGCTTGCAACTGCGTCACTTGTCAGGGGCCTCCCAGAAGTCGTTCAGGCTCTTGCCCAGCGGGACGATGGGATAGACGTTGGCCTCGGGGTCGATGCGGAAGTCGATCAGGAACGGGCCCTTCGTCTTTTCTGCGGCGTCCATCGCAGGGCCAACCTGCTCGAGTGTGTCGACCCGGATGCCCGGCAGTCCGTACGCGTCGGCCAGCTTGACGAAGTCCGGGATGACCGTCATGTCGACCTGCGACCGCACGCCTCCGTAGAAGTCGTCCTGGAACTGGCGCACCATGCCGAGCGAGAAGTTGTTGAGGATGACGATCTTGATGTCTAGGTTTTGCTCGACCGCGACGGACAGTTCCTGCGCCGTCATCACGAACCCACCCTCGCCTGCCACGCACCACACCGCCTTATCGGGCCGGGCGACCTTGGCGCCGATCGCCGCGGGAAGCGCGAAGCCCATGGTGCCCGCGCCGCCTGAGTTGATAAAGAGACCCGGGCGGTCGTAGTTCCACCACAGCGCGGCCCAGATCTGGTTCTGTCCCACGTCTGCAACGACGATCGCCTCGCTGCGGCAGCGCCGGTACATGTCGATCAGCACGTCCTGCGGCTGGAGGTGACCGTTCGAGTGCGTGTACTTGAGCGGGTGCTCCTCGCGCCACGCGTCGATCTGCGCGAGCCACTTGCCGCGTCCAGCGTCCACCTCACCCACGTGCGGGGTCATCGCTTCCAGTGCATTCCGCGCGTCGGCGACCAGCTCGATGTGGGGCCGCACGTTCTTCCCCATCTCGGAACCGTCGATATCCACGTGGATGAAGGTCTTGACGTTCGGTGCGAAGTCGGCCAGCTTCGCGGTGACGCGGTCGTCGACGCGCATGCCGACCATCATCAAGACGTCGGCGTTCTGGACTGCCTTCAGGTTCCAGCCCGTGCCCATGAAGCCGGTCATGTGCAGCGAGAGCGGGTGGTTGACCGGGAACGCGCCGATGCCGAGCAGCGTCGTGCCGACCGGCGCAGCCGCCTTCTCGGCGAACTTGAACAGTTCCTGCTCCGCATGGCTGAGCAGCACGCCGTGGCCGGCCAGGATGACGGGGCGCTCGGCGGAAGCCAGCGCGTGCGCGGCCGTGCGCGCCATGTCGAGGTTAACGTGGCCGTTTGGCTGGTAGCCGGGGATGTCGAGCCGCTCCGGCGTCACGGGCTCGGCGTTCGCCTGCTGCACGTCCTTGCAGATGTCGATCAGCACCGGGCCAGGGCGCCCCGTCGTGGCGATGTGGAACGCCTCGTGGATGACCCTGGGCAGCTGGTCGATGTGAGTGACCAGGTAGCTGTGCTTGGTCACCGAGCTAGTCGCGCCGATGACGTCCGACTCCTGAAAGGCGTCGCGCCCGACCTGCGTGCTGTTGACCTGGCCGGTGATGGCAATCATCGGGACGGAGTCCATATAGGCGGTGCAGAGGCCGGTCACCAGGTTCAGCGCGCCCGGACCGGACGTAGCGAACACGACGCCCGGCTTGCCGCACGCCCTCGCGTAGCCGTCGGCCATGTGCGCTGCGCCCTGCTCGTGGCGGACCAGGATGTGCTTGAGCTTGGGATGCTCGTGGAGGTGCTGGTAGATCGGGAGGTTGGCGCCGCCCGGGTAGCCGAAGATCACTTCGACTCCCTCGCGCTCCAGCGCCTCCAGGATCATGTCCGCTCCGGTCAACTTGGTTCCGTATCTCCTTTAGAAATGAAGAAGCCCCCACCTCTCGGTCGGGGGCTTTTGCGATCTACTCTTGGTGGTTTGGTTAGTTCGCGCGTGCCCCCGTTCGTCCGAAGCCAATAAGGCCCAGGAGTCCAAGAAGGAGTACGAGACTGCGAGATGAACCAACCATCGGACCTTGAATAGTAACGATCCAAACCGCCTTCGGGTTGTGTCCGGGCCACAAATTTCGCCCCAGGGCTTTGCGTAGAGTTGGCGTCGCGATGCCAAATTTCCGTTCTCCTCCGGGCAAAGCCGGGAGGACTTTGGCCCAGAAGCTGTGGGACTCACACGTGGTGCGCGTTGCTCCGGGCGAGCCCGACCTCCTGTACGTGGACCTGCACCTCGTCCACGAGGTCACCTCGCCGCAGGCATTTGAAGGGCTGCGGCTGGCCGGGCGGCGGGTTCGGCGGCCCGACCTGAGCCTGGCAACCATGGACCACAACGTGCCCACCCAGGGGGGCGTCCGGGCGGCCGACGACCTTTCCCGGCGGCAGATGGAGGTGCTGGCCGAGAACTGCCGGCGGGAGGGAATCCCGCTGTACCAGATCGGCAGCCGGCGCCAGGGCATCGTGCACGTGATCGGCCCGGAGCTCGGCCTCACCCAGCCCGGAATGCTGATCGTTTGCGGCGACTCGCACACCTCGACCCACGGCGCCTTCGGGGCGCTGGCCTTCGGGATCGGGACGTCGGAGGTCGAGGTGGTGCTGGCGACGCAGTGCCTGCCCCAAAAGCGCCTGGGCGACCTGGCCGTGACGGTTACAGGGGAGCTTCCCCTCGGCGTGACCGCCAAGGACATCGTGCTCGGACTGATCGGCAAGACGGGGATCTCGCAAGGCCAAGGGCACCTGGTCGAGTACCGGGGCCCGGCCATCGAAGCCCTGTCGATGGAAGGACGGATGACGGTCTGCAACATGACCATCGAGTGGGGCGCCAAGGCGGGCATGATCGCGCCGGACGACACGACGTTCACGTACCTGCAAGGCAGGCCCAGCGCGCCCAAGGGTGCGGCCTGGGAGAAGGCGCTGGAGTACTGGAAGTCGCTTTCAACCGACGCCGAAGCAGCATTCGACGGCGAGATCGAGATCGACGCTTCGCGCCTTGAGCCGCACGTCACGTGGGGCACCAACCCCGGCCAGGTGGCGCCGGTGACGGGGCGGGTGCCGCAGCCGCTGAACGACACGGACGTGCGTGCGCTGAAGTACATGGACCTGGCGCCGGGCACTGCCCTGGCCGATATCGCGGTGGACCGGGTGTTCATCGGCTCATGCACCAACGCACGAATCGAAGACCTGCGCGCAGCAGCGAGCGTGATCAGGGGCAAGCATGTCCATCCCAAGGTGCGCGCGATGGTCGTGCCGGGATCGATGACCGTCAAGCGGGCGGCCGAGGACGAGGGCCTGGACCTGGTCTTCAAGGCGGCCGGGTTTGAATGGCGCAACGCAGGCTGCTCGATGTGCCTGGGCATGAACACGGACATCCTGGCGCCGGGCGAGCGATGCGCCTCGACCTCGAACCGCAACTTCGAAGGCCGTCAGGGTTCCGGTGGCCGGACGCATCTGATGAGCCCGCCTATGGCGGCGGCGGCGGCGGTGACGGGACACCTCGTCGACGTGAGGGAGCTGCTCTAGATGGAACCGATCGCTCGCGTCGGCGGGCGGATGGCGCCACTGGACCGCGCGGACGTGGATACCGACCAGATCATCCCGAAGCAGTTCTTGAAGCGGATCGAACGCACGGGCTACGGGCCTTTTTTGTTCTTCGACTGGCGAGCGGACGGCAATTTCGTGCTCGACAAGCCGGAGCACGCCGGCGCGGCGGTGCTGATCACCGGCGGCAACTTCGGGTGCGGCTCCTCGCGCGAGCATGCTCCGTGGGCGCTGCGCGATTTCGGGTTCAAGGCGATCATCGCGCCGAGCTTTGCCGACATCTTCCGGGCGAACTGCTTCAAGACCGGGCTGCTGGCGGTGACGCTGACGGAGCGGCAGGTGAGGCACCTCATGGACCTGGCGTCAGAGGACCCGGCCGCGCAGGTGACCGTGGACCTGGAGAAGCAAGAGGTGCGCGGCGAGGGGTTCACCTACAAGTTCGAGGTCGATCCCTTCTCGCGCGACTGCCTGCTTCACGGCCTGGATGAGATCGGGTTGGTGGAGATGCACGACGCCGAGATCGCCGCCTTCGAAACCCACCGGCCATCGTGGCTTCCGGCGGTGAAGTAAGCGCTCGATCCGCACGTTTGGCGCCAAATGCTCGGGTTAAGCCTCGGATTACGCGTGTTTGGCGTCAACCGAGCGGAAGGCTACGGCTTGAGCATCGCCCCTTCGGAGGCCGAACCCACAAGCAGCGCATAGCGAGCCAGCACGCCTTTGCGATAGTGAGGCTCGGGCGGCGACCAGCTCTTCAGACGGCCCTCGATGTCCACGCCCTCGACGGCAAGCCGCCGGCTGTCCACGTCGATCTCGACGATGTCGCCGTCCTCCAGCGCGGCCAGCGGGCCGCCCACCGCGGCCTCCGGCGCCACATGCCCGACCATCAGCCCCTGGGTCGCTCCGGAGAAACGCCCGTCCGTGACCATCGCCACCGAATCCCCGAGGCCCTCACCGACGATCGCCGCGGTGACCTGCAGCATCTCCCGCATGCCAGGCCCGCCCTTCGGCCCCTCGTACCTGATCACCACCGTGTCGCCCGGCTTGATCCGGCCCGCGGACACAGCCGCGAAGGCATCCTCTTCCCGGTTGAACACGCGGGCGGGCCCACGATGCGAGGTTGGCGTGTGCTGCGTGACTTTGACCACGGCTCCATCTGGCGCGAGGTTGCCGCGCAGCACCACAAGGCCGCCCTCACCACGCAAGGGCCGTGAAAGTGGCGTCACGACTTCCTGGCCCACGGTCTCCGTCACCGACTCGCACTCCTCTCCAAGCGAGCGGCCGGTCACAGTCAGGGCATCCCCGTCCACGAAGCCGCCTTCGATGAGGCGCTTCGTCAGCAGCGCGATGCCGCCGGCTCGGTGCAGCTCCACAGCGGCAAACCGGCCGCCCGGCTTCAGGTCACACAACAAAGGTGTGCGCCGGCTGATCCGATCGATGTCGTCGATCGCCAGGTCCACGCCGACCTCGCGCGCCATCGCGAGCAGGTGCAGCACGGCGTTGGTCGATCCGCCGCTGGCCGCGACAGCGGCGATTGCGTTGTCGAAGGCGCGGCGCGTGAGGATTCGCGACGGCCGGAGATCTTCCTCGAGGGCATTCATGACAACCCGTCCCATGGCCTCTGCCGCGGGGTGCTTTTTTGGATCCATCGCCGGTATCGAGTTGAATCCGACCGGCGAGAGCCCGATGACCTCCATGACCATCGACATGGTGTTCGCCGTGTACTGGCCGCCACACGCCCCTGCTCCAGGACACGCCACCGCTTCCAGCTCGGCCAGGTCCGCGTCTGTGATCTTGCCGGCGGCGGCGGCGCCAATCGCCTCATAGATCTCGCCCACAGCCACCTGCCGGCCGCGAAACAAACCCGCCATGATCGACCCGCCGTACAGGAGCACCCCCGGACGGTCAAGCCGCACCAGCGCCATGGCCGAGGCAGGGATCGTCTTGTCGCACGCGCACAGGGTGACCATCGCGTCGAACATGTGACCGCGCCCCACGAGCTCGATGGAGTCGGCGATGACCTCGCGGCTCACGAGCGAGGTCTTCATGCCTTCGGTGCCCATCGTGATGCCATCGGAGATGGCGATCGTGTTGAACTCCATCGGGTTGGCTCCGGCGGCCCGGATGCCGGCCTTCAAAGGCGCAGCGAGGTCGCGCAGCCCGAAGTTGCAGGGCATCGTCTCGGTCCAGACGTTCGAGACGCCGACGAACGGCTTGGTTATGTCGGCGTTGGTCAGTCCAATCGCATAAACGCCCTGATATCGTTACCGCCCGACGCGATGAGAGTCCTCGTCACCGGCGGGGCCGGCTACCTTGGCGCGCTGGCGACCGCCCGGATGCTTCGTGAAGGCCATGGGGTTCGCGTCCTGGACAACCTGCAGTACGGTGGAAGCTCGCTCCTCGCGGTTGCATCCGAAGGCCTCTTCGAGTTTTGCCAAGGTGACGTTCGTGACCCGGGCACGGTCCAGAAAAGCCTGGCCGGCATCCAGGCCGTCGTCCACCTTGCGGCAATCGTCGGCGACCCAGCGTGCGCCAGGAATCCGGCGCTCGCCCGTGAGGTCAACCTTGATGCTTCCCTCCAGCTCGTGGCGCTGGCGAACAAGGCGGGCGTCGAGCGTTTCATCTTTGCGTCGACCTGCAGCAACTACGGTCGAAGGAGCGAAGCCGCCGAGCTCGTCCAAGAGAACGACGAGCTGAAGCCCGTCTCGCTCTATGCAGAGACCAAGGTGGCGGTCGAGACCGAGCTGCTGCGCACCAAGTCCAATGGATTCGCGCCGACCGTCCTGCGCTTCGCCACGCTCTACGGCGTGTCTCCGCGTATGCGCTT